>Ga0268266_10000309_pt1 | contig 77336 bp, 76 predicted proteins | sample KBSS13metaG_FD_190356 | JGI IMG/M metagenome (GOLD analysis project Ga0268266, IMG submission 190356) | Switchgrass rhizosphere microbial communities from Kellogg Biological Station, Michigan, USA - KBS S1-3 metaG (SPAdes) (version 2) | ecosystem: Host-associated > Plants > Roots > Rhizosphere...
CGCGCGGGCTGCGTCCCAGACTCTTGCGGTCGTCCTCCGCCCGCGCTCCACTCAGCGCCATCGGCAACGGCGAGCTTGTGACATTTCTATCGGTGAGAAATTGAGACTTTCCTATCGGTGAAAGACAAAGATAAGGCCGAACGGACCACAGGATTGCCCCATCATCCCTGATGCTGCCGCCCCCACTTCGGCCACAATTCCGCTGAAGAGTGCCGTCCGATTTTCGACGAGCACATCGAGAAACCATGAACGCACCCGTATCTTTCGTCATTTCCCGCCGCGCGATCGTCGGCGGATTCCTCGCCATGACATTGACGCCGACGGCGTTCGCCCGGCATGCGCCGAACAGACCGGCACAGGCACACAGCGCGCTGAAAGCGATCGAGGTGGCAACCGGCGGCCGTCTGGGCGTTGCCGCGCGCGATAACGGCCGCACACTGCGGATCGCATACAACGCCGACCGGCTTTTCCCGCTCTGCAGCACCTTCAAGTTCCTTGCCGTCGCCATGATGCTGAAACGCATCGACGATAAAGCTGACAGTCTCGACCGGAAGGTTGGCTATGGCGCGGCCGATCTGCTCGAATATGCGCCGGTCGCCAAACAGCATGTCGGCGAGGGCGCCATGACGGTCAGCGCACTCTGCGCCGCGGCGATCGAATATAGCGACAATACCGCCGCCAACCTGCTGCTCCGCGAAATGGGCGGCCCGCCTGCCCTCACCGGCTTCGCCCGTTCGCTCAACGACATCGTGACCCGCCTCGACCGCAACGAGCCGACTCTGAATGAGGCCAAGCCTGGCGACGAACGCGATACGACAAGTCCGGATGCGATGCTGGCCAACATGGAGCGCATCCTGCTGGGCGACGAGCTGAAGCCGGATTCGCGCGCCCAGCTAGAACGCTGGCTGGCCGGAAACACCACCGGCGCCAAGCGCCTGCGCGCCAGCCTGCCGCCGGGCTGGCAGGTCGGCGACAAGACCGGCTCTGGCAATGCCACCAGCAACGATATCGCCATTATCCGCCCGCCGGGCCACGAGCCGATCCTGGCGACGGTTTATCTGACCGCCACGAAGGTTGATGGCGCCGGGCGCGACAAGGCTATCGCGGATGTCGGGCGGGTTATCGCGGGACTGTATCGCTAGTTGATGTGATATCCGCCGACCTTCCACTTGCCGTTTTCGCGGACAAGGGTGACGATCTCGGTCGAGGGGCCCTTGGTTTCGAACTCGGTCTGGAAGGCGACATTGGCATAGTCGCCATCGGGCATGCCGGGGAGGGTCTTGGTCAATTCCGCTGCCTGGAATTCGCGCGACTTGGGCGCGCCAACCTCTCCGCGGCCGGATTCCACCATCTTCTCCCACCGCGCCTCGCTGATGCCTTGGTGGAAGATCTCGGCCGCGCTCTTGTAGGCCTGTGGGTAGTTCTTGGCATCGATCAGAGCGAGCCAGGCCTTGGCTGAGGCTGCCGCTTCATCCTCAGCCGGGCCAGCCAGCGCGGGGACGGCCCATAGGAAGGCCAGCACGGCCAGGATTCTCCACATCATGCGCCCTACTCCCCGTTTTCCGCCGTCAGGCCAGCGTCGCGTCCTGCCTTGCCGACCTCGAGCAGATTCCGGTTAGGCTGGCAGCTCCAATTCTCGGCCTTGGCCAGGTCGCCCTGCCCCTTATAGGTCGCCATGGTCGGGAACGGGCAGAGTGGCATGGTGCGATCGATCGGGTGGTTCGGGCTGTTGCTCTCATAGTGCCGCGCCTGGATCGCCTCAGGCGCCTTCCCCTGCTCCACCCAATCCTCGAGCGCGCTCAGCGTGTCGAAGACATTCGGCCCGGGTCCGCCGCCGCAATGCTGCACGTTCGGAGACATGAACAGCCGCACATTGCCCTGAAGCTTGTCGAAACCGCCGTGGGCCGCGGCCAGATCCTCGTAGAACTTGACGGTCCTGAGCGGCGCCAGCGCCGGATCGCTGAAGCCGTGATAGATCAACAGCTTCTTGCCCTTGGCGATGAAGGGCGCGAGCCGGGCCGGATCGTCGGCGTTGCCGGCGCTCGTGCGCTCGCCGAATTGCGCGAGTGAGGCCGCGTCGAACCGGAATTTGCGTGGATCGAAATCCGGGTCGCGGGCAACGATGTACTTCATCACGTTGTTGACGAACTGCCATGAAAGCGGCACGGCGCTCGGCCCCTGCTTCGCCCACGGCTCGGCCGCGTTCACATCGTCTGGCGCGGTGATGCCGGTGCTCCAGACATTCATTCCACCACCCTGAAGATCGGTGTTTGCCGAGCCCGGGAACAGGTAACGGCCGGCCTCGTCGCGTGTGGCGGTGAAGTACGTCTGGAGCGCGCCGACCTGATCGGGATTCAGGCAGTTTCCAGTCTCGCCAGGCTTGCAGATCAAGGATTTGAGATCGAGCGCGCATTGCGTCGGGTTCTGGATCAGCCCGTCCTTGACCCCGTCGGCGGCATCGCAGGAGGTCAGCATCGCCTTGTCGACCGCCGGCAGCAGCGCGGCCGGAACATAGGCCGGCGGCTTCAACAGATGCTGATAGAGCCGCGTGCCGGCCAAGATCGCCTTGATGTCCATGAAAGGTGCACCGGCGACGATGCCGTCGAAATCGTCGGGATAGCGCGAGGCCTCCATCAGCGCCTGCCGGCCGCCGTTCGAGCAGCCGTCGAAATAGGATCTGGTAGGCGGCTTGCCGTAATAGGCCTGGACCAGTTCCCGGGTGGCGAGTGTGGCCTGGTGAACGCCGCGGAAATAATAGTCGATGAGCTTGGCTTCGTCGGGAACGCCCGGCTTGATCAGGGCCCAGCTTCCATCGGCGCTCGACGCGCCCTTATGCCCCGCGTCGGTGATCGCGGTGGCATAGTTCTTGGTCGATGCCGCGAGCAGGTCGGCGCGGGTTACCGATGGATACATATTGCCGCCGAGGCCACCCACGCCCAGGAACAGGAACTTGCCGTTCCACTGTACCGGCAGCCTGACCTCGAACCCTGCCGAGCCGTTCGGCGCACCTTCGCCGGTGGTCGTCAACGCGCCCTTCACATCGCAGAGCGGCGGCCCATTGCCGTCGGCCTTCATCTCAGCGGTGGCGACAGTGATGCCGGGAATCTTGAGCGCTGAGGTCGCCTCGACGCTGCACTCTGTTGCAGCCCCGGCGCCGGAAGCGGTCAGGCAGCCCGCGAGCGTCACGAGTGTAAGCCGCCTCATTTCGGCCGAACCGGCTTGGCGAGCCCTGCCCCCAGCCGGACGCCGCCATCGACCATCAGGACCTCGCCGGTGATGTAGTCGGCCCCCTCCAGCAGCCAGACGACGGGATCGGCGACGTCCTCCGGCTGGGCGACACGGCCGAGCACGGCGGCGTCGGCATAACGGTCGCGGACGGCGGCGAAGGCAGCCTCGCCCACACCCTCCTTCAGCCAGCGCGAATCGATCACGCCAGGCGACACGGCGTTCACCCGGATTTCCGGCCCCAATACGCGCGCCAGGGTCAGGGTCAGCGCATTCAGCGCGCCCTTCGACGCGACATAGGCCAGCGAGCTGCCGCCGCCGATGGCGGTTGAGTTGGAGGAGACATTGACGATCGCCCCCTGCCCCCGTCCTCCTTGGCCTTGCACTCGCATCGCCGGCACCACGGCGCGGATCATCTGGAAGGCGCCGATGACGTTCACGTCCAGCAAGGCGTGGAAATCGGCCGCGTCGATCGCTTCGAGGTCGCCCGGGTTGATGAACTTCGTGGCGCCGGCATTGTTGACCAGCCCGTCGATCCGACCCCAGCGTTCCAGCGCCGTGTCGGCGATCCGGCGGCAGTCGGCGTCGTTCGCGACATCGCCCTGGACCAGCAGCGCCTCGGCGCCGGCGGCCAGGCAGGCAGCCATCGTCCCGCGCGCCTCCTGCTCACTGCGGCTGTAATTGACGACGACCCTGGCGCCCTTTTTTGCCAGCATGACGGCGCAGGCGGCGCCCACCCCGGTGGCGGCCCCCGTGACGATACAGACCGATCCCTCTAGCTTCATCATTCCCCGTTAGGTTTTTTGCCAGGGGCCTCCCGGCGGCGTTTCGTCCTTGCCTTGTTTGTTATCCTTGTTCGCCATCGCCGCCAAGCTGATGATTCCGCCGGCATTCATGCTGTCGATCATCATTGTCGGGATCAGGATGGTGGCGCCCCGCTCTTTCGTCGTCTCATAGATGATGTTCATCGCGCGCAGCTGCAGCGCGGCCGGGTTCTCGGCGTAGATATTGGCGGCATTGAGGAATTTCTGCGCCACCTCCTGCTCGGCCGCGCCCAATATCACCCGCGCCTCCTTCTCCCGCTCGGCCTGGGCCTGACGGCTCATCGCATCCTGCAACGCCGCGGGGATGGCGACGTCGCGGATTTCGACGGAGATGACCGACACACCCCAATCGGCGGTCTTGCGCCCGATCTCGGCCTTCAGCAGCGTGTCGGCGTTCTTGCGGTCGGACAGCAACGTTGTCAGCGGAGAGGCGCCGATCATCTCGCGCAGCGAGGTCTGGGCGACGCGGCCGATAGCCTGGCGGTAGTCGGTGATCTCCAGCGCCGCCCGCTCGGGGTCGTGGACCTGCCAGAACAGGATGGCGTCGATGTTGGTCGGCACGGTATCGCGCGTCAGCGCCTGCTCGGCGTTGAATTCGGTGGTCTGGATGCGCTGGTCGATCCATACGGTGACGGCGTCGATGAACGGCACGATGAAAAAGATGCCGGGGCCCTTGATCGCGTACAGCCTGCCCAGCCGCAGCACCACCGCCCTTTCCCATTGGTTGGCCATCTGCAGCGACATCGGCGTCAGCAGCCCGAGCAGGATAAGCAGGCCAGCGACGGCATAGAGCTCAGTCATCCCGCTGATCGTCACCCAATAGATCGATCCGGCGGCGAGCGCGAAGAAGATGACGCTGATGATGCCGGCCGGAGAACTCGCGCTGCGTGGATTCATGATTTTCCCCCCTTGGCCGTTTGGCCATCCGCGATTTCTTTCAAGCGGTCGATGAGATCGTAGAGATTTATACCCTGATTATAGGCAGTTATCGCCGTACCTTGAGCCAATTTTTCAATTCTGTCGTCGGCGATTTCCGGCGGATGCTCGGCGACGTAGGTCCCCTGAGCGCGCACGAGCATAATCGCGCCGGTTTCCTGTGCTGAATCATAGGCATGTCGAACAGTATTGAGGTCGACTTTCAGCGCGACGGCAACCTCGCGCATTGTCGGCAGGCGCTCGCCTGGCTTCAGTACGCCGGAAGCGATCGCGGCCAGGATTTGGTCGCGGATCTGGATATAGATCGGTATGCCGTTGGCTTCGATGTGAAGCGTGTCGAGCATCGCAAACCTGTATGACTATCCTCATACAGATTGTGTGTATCGTTCTGGTGTCAAGTTTGCGGCGGCGGTGTATGGCTAAGGGCAACAACGACGCGGGGGTTATCATGGGGGCATTGGACGGGAAGATCGCGCTGGTGACGGGCGCCAGCCGGGGCATCGGTGCGGCGATCGCGCAGCGTTTCGGCGCAGAGGGCGCGACGGTCGTCGTCACCGCCCGCACCCTGGCCGGCAAGGGCAACGACTATGGCGGCCAGGCCCTCGACGGCTCGGTCGAGGAAGTTGCCCAATCGATCCGTGACGCCGGCGGTCAGGCCCTAGGCCTGCGCTGCGATGTCGGCGATCCGGCCTCGCGCGCCGAGATGGCGGATGAGGTGCTGAAGCGCTTTGGCCGCCTCGACATACTGGTCAATAACGCCACCACCACGGCCGGCGCCGGCATGTACGACACGATCTCGGCCGAGCAGTACGGACGCGTGTTCGAGGTCAATGTCAAAGGGCCGCTCGATCTGATCCAGCGCTTCGGCACGGGCATGGCCGAACGGCGTGGAGGCTGGATTCTGAACCTGACCTCCAAGGCCGCCGAGCATCCGGTCGGCCCGCCCTTCTCCAAGCTCTATACCGACGGCGGCATGATCCTCTACGGCGCCGCCAAGTCCGCGCTGAACCGCCTGACCTCCGGCCTGGCGGCTGAGCTGTCGGCCTCGAACGTCGCGGTCAATGCGCTGGCGCCGTTCTCGGTCGTATGGACGCCGGGCGCGGCGGCCTCGGGGCTGGAGCGCTACCGCACCCTGCCTGACTGGGTCGAGGAGCCGGTGGAAGGCATGGCCGAGGCGGCCCTGGCCCTCTGCACCGTCGATCCGCAGGTCTATAGCGGGCATGTCGTCTACAGCACGACCTATCTCCATGAGACGGGCCGCGCCATCCGCACTCTCGATGGACGCGATTTCCTCAAGGACTGGAAACCCGCCATCGATTAGGCCCCCTACTCCGTGACGATGATCTTCCCCGTCATCATCGGATGAATGCCGCAGAAATATTTGAATTCGCCGGGTTTTTCGAGGTCGGCCTCATAGCTGCCGTCAGTGTCCATCAGCGGTGATTTCACCTGCAAGTCGGGGATGACCACGCTGTGCGGCAGGTCATCCTGGTTCTTGAAGACAATGTGCGTCCCGCGCTTCACGGTGATGACGTTCGGCTTGAAGCTGAAATTGTCGATCGTCACTGTCGTCGGCTCGTCGGCGAGCGCGGGTGTGGCGGCAAGAATGGCCAGAGCAAAAAGGATCCGCCGCATCTCAAACCTCCGCCAGCGTACGGTTGGTGAGGGCCAACGGCCCCTGCCCGCGCTTCACCACCACGTCGGTGATGCCGAGCATTGAGCGCAGTCTGTCGGCCGCCACGCTCTTCATTGGCCCAGGTGACGGCGCGGTGCCGGGCGCTGGCTGCGGGAAAGCCGTCGAGGCGTTGGTGTGGAAGGCCACATAGCCTTCGACTTTCTGCATCACCTGATGGATATGGCCGTTCAGCACGGTGACCGAGCCGAAGCGCCTCAGCAGCGCCAGCGCCTGGTCGCCGTCTTCGGTCTTCCAACCCCAGCCCTCATCGATGGTCCATAGCGGGATATGGGCCATCACCACGATCGGGGTCGAGGCGGCCTTGTCGGCCAGGTCGTCCTTCAGCCAGGCGAGCTGATCGGCGCCGAGGGTGCCGAACCCGCCTGCCTTGAAGCCGGCGACATTGATCAGAGCGATGAAATGCACACCCTCCTGATCGAACGAGTACCAGCCCTGCCCCTTCGTGCCCTTGCCGAACCGGTCAAGATACAGCGCGCCGTCATCGCCGCCCCAATCGTGCTCGCCGGGGATATAGTGGACCGGCAGTCCAGCGCTGCCGGCGACCTGCACCGCGGTATCGAACTGCTCCGCTTTTGACAGGTGGGTGATGTCGCCGGTGTGGAGCAGGAAGGCCGGGCGCTGCTTCATCGCCTTGATCTCATCGATCGCCGCCTGGAAGGTCGCGGTCGAGTCGTGGTTCGGGTCCTTGTCGAACCCGATATGGCTGTCGCTGATCTGAACGAAATGCAGCCGGTCGTCAGTGGTTGCTGCATCGGCGCTGCTGAGCGGGTGGGGCACGCCGCCGCGGACGATCCAGACAATGCCGGCCGCTCCCAGCGCCATGCAGGCGAGCGCTTCGCGGCGCCCGATCATCGTATCCATGTCAAAACTCCCAACGGTGGTGTGTCATCCGGGTGACCCGCAGCGGCCCCATGAAAATTCCCGAAAATTCGGCCGGGAATAAAATCGCGGAGCCGGCGGTATACTCCTGGATGACGCACCTGGAGCCTTCAGGAATTGGCACCTAATACCGACACGGCGCGGTTCGCCGAGATGGCCCTGCCCCATCTCGACGCCGCATATAATCTGGCGCGCTGGCTGACCCGCGACCCGGCCGACGCCTCCGATGTGGTGCAGGAGGCGATGCTGCGCGCGCTGCGCTTCTTCAGCTCGTTTCGGGGCGGCAGCGGCAAGTCGTGGTTGCTCACCATCGTTCGCAACACCGCGATCGATTGGATGCGGGCCAATCGCCCGGCCCAGATTGCGTCGGCGCCGGCCGACGACAGCGATCCGCTTGAGAACGTTGCCGACGACGGTGACGACCCCGAGGCAGCGCTGATCCGCATCGGCGACCGCCAACAGCTTGACCGGCTGATCGCTGCCTTGCCTGCCGAATTCCGAGAATGCCTGGTGCTGAGGGAGCTGGAGGAACTGTCCTATAAGGAAATCGCGGCAGTGACCGGCGTGCCGCTCGGCACGGTGATGTCCCGCCTGTCGCGGGCGCGTCTGATGCTGCAGCGGGCGCTGATCCGGGAGAATGCCCAATGACCCAAGTTATCGATCACACCGAGGCCGAGGCGCTGCTGCATGCCGCGCTGGACGGCGAGCTGGATGCCGTGACCCAACTCCGCTTCGACGCCCATCTGGCGGCCTGCCCCAACTGCACGGCTGAGTATGCCCGGCTCAAGACGCTGAGCACCGCCGTCCGCACCCAGGCCACCCGTTACACGGCCCCGGCCGAGCTGCGTGCCGCCCTGGCGAAAGCCATCCCGCACGCGGAGGAAGCGCCAAAGCCTTCCAACGTGGTGTCCTTCCGCCGCTGGCTCCGCCCGGCCGGCGCGGGCTTCGCCGTCGGCGCCGCGCTGGCCGCCAGCCTGGCGGTGCTGGTCGACACCCGCAACGCCGACGACATGCTGGCCGACACGATCGTCACCGCCCATGTCCGCGCACTGCAGCCCGGTCATCTGACCGACGTGCAGATAAGCGACCAGCATCAGGTCAAGCCCTGGTTCGACGGCAAGATCGATTTTGCCCCACCGGTGAAGGAGCTTTCTGATCAAGGCTTCGACCTGGTCGGCGGCCGGCTGGACTATGTCGACGGGCAGGAGGCGGCGGTGATCGTCTATCGCCGCAAGCTGCATATGATCGACCTGTTCGTCACCCGCGCCCGCCATGGCGGCGTCCGCCCGGACAGCTTTCCCGCAGCCCACGCGACACCCAGCGGCTACAATGTTGTCCGCTGGTCGGACAGCGGCCAGGATTACTGGGCGATCTCCGACCTCAACCGTAACGAACTCGACGACTTCGCCAAGGCCTGGCTGGGACGTTAGTCGAGGGACTTCATGATGCGGTAGTGTCTCGGTCTGAATTCAACCTGAGACACTACCCACGATGCTTAAATTCTACTACGCCCCGAAAAGCTGCGCCCTCGCCTCCCATATCGCGCTGGAGGAGGCCGGGGCGGAATACGAAACCGTCCGCCTCGACCTTGCCGCGAACCAGCAGCTCACACCGGACTACACCGCGGTCAATCCCAAGGCGCGCGTGCCGGCGCTCGAAACCGAGCGCGGCGTGCTGACCGAGACGCCGTCGATCCTGGCCTTCATCGCCCAAACCCATCCGGCGGTGCGGCTGGCGCCCTTCGACGATCCCTTCGCCTTCGCCGAGGTCCAGGCCTTCAACGCCTATCTCTGCGCCACGCTGCATGTCGCCCACGCCCATAAATATCGGGGCTATCGCTGGGCCGACGAGGAATCCTCTTTCGCCGACATGCGCCGCGCCGCGCCGCGCGCGATAGGTGCCTGCTTCGAGCTGATCGAAAGCACGCTGTTCAAGGGGCCCTGGGTGATGGGCGACAGCTACACGATCTGCGACCCCTACCTCTTCACCGTCGCCGGCTGGATCGAGGAAGACGGCGTCGATCCGAAGCGGGTCCCGCGCATCATCGACCACCGCAACCGCATGGCCGAACGACCGGCCGTCCACAGAGCGATCGCGGCCGAGATTGGGGGCTGATCGTAGCCGGTCAGTCGCCGACCTTCGGCGGTATCTCATTCGGAGTATCTCGGAAAACCACATCGACGAGTTTCGTACTTTGACTCATGGTATTCTTTCACATTGAAAAATACCGGGGAAATCAAAATGAGTCAGTCGCCTGTAAAATTCTGTCGCGGCGAATCGAAAAATTTGCGCGGATACCTGGGTGCGGCGGTCAGTCTTACAGTTTTCTATTTAGCGCCACCCGTCTGTGCTTCCACTTTTACCACATTATACACGTTCAATGGAGCCCAACCGATCGGGTCGCCCCAATTGAATGCGCCGGTGACCTTCGATCCGACCGGCAAGTTCCTCTACGGCGAAGGCTACTGGGGTGGTGCGCATTCTCTGCCGATCACATCGGGGACAACGCCTATCGGCAACGGCTTTCTGTTCAAGTTGGCGCCGCCGCCGGGCGGAGGCACACCCTGGCGCCTCACGGTGCTGTTCAACTTTGACAAGCAAGGCCGCAATCCGATAGGCGGCCTGACGCTGGACCCGAAGTCCGGCCTGCTTTACGGCGTGACGAAAAATGGCGGCCCGCACGCCACCAACGACGGCAACGGCAATGGCACGATCTTTCGCCTGAATCCGAACGGGACGAAACCCGTGGTCAACACGATAGCGAATTTCTCGGGTTACAACGGCAGCGATCCCATGGGCGGCGTGACCCTCGACCCGTCCGGCAACCTCTTCGGCGCTACACTTGCCGGCGGTGACGGTTACGATCCGAATAAGACCAGCTATGGGAAGGAGATCGGCAACATCAGTGGCGCGGGGCTCGTCTACAAGCTCGCATCCGATCCCACCGGCGTGCTTGGGCACCCGACCATACCGCACCGTTTCCACGTGGATGGTCCAACGGTTCCGTATGCTGCCGTAACGGGTGTCCAGCCGATGGGGCAGTTGGCGCGGGATGCGTCAGGAAATCTCTACGGCGTCACCAACCGGAGCGGGTCTACCCAGGGCACTGTATTCATGTTGCGCCCGACGGCATCCGGCGGCTGGACCTGCCGTTTCCTGTACCGGTTCGGCCAAAATTACTACATCAACCACCAGCCGGATGGATCCATGCCCGAGGCCGGCGTGATTCTCGACGCCACGGGCAATATCTATGGAACGACTGCATTTGGCGGCGCCTCCACGGATGGCGCCGTCGTAGGAACCGTGTTCAAGCTCAGCCTGCATGCCGGCAAGTGGACCGAGACGATCCTGCACAGCTTTGGCACGATTCCAGCGGACGGCAGCTACCCATCCACCGAACTGGTGTTCGCCAAGGGCGTATTGTACGGCGCGACCCGTGGAGGCGGTTCGGGCGGCCAAGGCACGATCTTCAGCCTGACCCCGCCGCCCGCAGGAAAGACGAATTGGACCTACAAGATCGAGCATGCGTTCCAGGGTAGGGCCGATGGTGGTTTCCCGCGCGCCCGCATGGTCGTCGACGCCGCCGGCAACCTATACGGAACGACAAGCGCCGACGGCAACGGCACGATCTTCAAACTCACGCCGTAGCCGGCCTAGGCAATCGGAAGGCGGAGCGGCTTCTGTCGCTCCGCCTTGTTTCATGCCGCGCTAGTGCCTGCCGGCCATCCGGTGAAAGCCGGCCTTGGTGAGGATGAAGGATGTCATCAGGCTGGCGACGGTCAGGGCGCCGAAGGCCGCGGCGGCAAGCCAGAGCTGCGTCGTCGCAGCCTGATCGAGCGGCCCGCCGCTCAGAATATTCCCCGCTACACCGCCGACGCCGATCATCGCGAGCATCAGCATGACGTGAACGAACCACAGGCTGCGTATCATCGGAACGATCCAGTTCGACGGGCATTCGCGGCGCCCTCGCAAACTGACACGTCGCTCCCTACCCGTTCCTGCGAATTGTCTTCCCATACCTCGAATCGCAAGGTATATATACCTCGAACTTCAAGGTATGGAAGGTGCATATGCCGTCCCGGGAGACCAATCCGAGCTTCATGAGCGGGGTGCCGGAGCTGCTGCTGCTTCGGCTGCTCCAGGACAATGAGATGTACGGCTACGAGCTGGTGCAGGCGGTGCAGGAGCAGACCGGATCGGCGATCACTCTGGGCGAAGGCGTCATCTATCCGGTGCTGCACGCGCTCGAGCGCGACGGGGCGCTGACCTCACGCCGCAAGACGGTCAACGGCCGCAGCCGGGTTTATTACAGGCTCACCGAGCTAGGTTCGCAACGCTTCGCCGACCTCAAGGGGAATTGGAGCCGGATCACCAATGCTGTTTCCAGCGTACTGAAGGGAGCCGAACATGGTTTTTCCGTTTGAACGCCTGCGTGAGCGTTTGCTGACAGCCGGCGTCTCCTCACGCCATGTTCGCCGCTACATGGCCGAGCTGGCTGACCATTTCGACGATCTTGAAGCCGAGGCGAGGGCCGCCGGCCACCCCAAACCCTCCGTGAGCGCGCTGGAGAGGATCGGCCGGCCCGACGATCTTGCCCAGGCGATGATCGATCGACCGCAGCTCAAGGCATGGACCGCGCGTGCGCCCTGGGCCGTCTTCCTGCTCGGCCCGCCGCTGCTGCTGGCCGTGATCGACTTGGTCAGCATTCTCGTGATGGTCCTGATCGTCAAAACCGTCGGCCCGCAGCCGGGCCAGATTGCCCCCGGCTGGCTCGTCTCCCTGGCGGGGGCGGTGAATTTCTTCCATGTGTATGCCATGCCGCTGCTGCTAGGACAGATCATCGCGATAGTCGCCATGCGCCAGCGTATGCGGCCGCTCTGGCCGCTGATTGGCCTGGTCGCCATCTGCTTGATTACCAGCCTCAACTATCTGCACGTGGATGTCCCACTCGCGCAGGGGCAGCATGGAGAGATCAGCCTCGGTGCGAGCGCCGGCCGCTGGACTGTGTTCCGCGTGGCAATCAACCTCGCCTTGACCCTGCCGCTCTATTTCGCCTGGCGGCGCTGGCAGCCGGTCTTCGCCCGCTAGAACGCCGGCGCGGCCTGCTGCCCACGTACCAGCCGGCCGGGCAATTGTCCGGTCGGCTGGCCGTCGCGATAGACAGTAATGCCGTTTACGATGGTTGCGACGTAGCCGGCCGCGTCCTGGGTCAGGCGCCGCCCACCGCTCGGCAGGTCGTAGGCGACGGTCGGCGGCTTGAGCGTCAGCCGGTCCCAGTCGATGATGTTGAGATCGGCCTTGTAGCCGGGCGCGACCCGCCCACGGTCGAGCAGACCGACGACCCCTGCGGTATCGACCGTCAGCGCCTTCACCGCCTCACCCAAGGTCAGCTTCCCACCCTGCGCCCTGTCGCGCACCCAATGAGTCAGCATGAAGGTCGGCAGGCTGGCGTCGCAGAGATAGCCCAGATGCGCGCCGCCGTCTGAGAGCCCCAGCACGGTGTGCCGGTCGTTCAGCATCTTCAAGGTCACGTCCAGCGTGCGCTCGTAATAGTTGGTGACGAACTGGATGAGCACCGCCCTGCCCCCATCCTCCAGCATCAGGTCATAGGCCAGCTCGCGCGGCGCCACGCCCATGGCCCGTGCCCGCGCGCCGATCATCGCCTCGGGCGTTGGCTCGTAATTCGGCGGATTGCCCATGGCGAAGATGTTGTCGAAATTGCTGACTAGCGGCGCCGCCGGGAAATCCGTCGGCTCCCCCGCTTCGGCGATGATCCTGGCCTTGAGCTCCGGATTGCGCAGCGCCGCCAGCCGTTCCGGGATCGACAGGCTGGCCAGCGCCTTGTAGCTCGCGCAGTACATGAACGGGTTCATGCTGAGCTCGAACCCCAGCAGCAGGCCGATCGGCCGGCCCGGCACCTGGGCGGCGACCTTGAGCCCATCGCGGTTCACCGCGGCGACCCAATCCAGTATCTCGCGCCAGCGGTTGGGCGCATGGTTCCACTGCGCCACCGCAATCGAGAGCGGCCGGCCCGACGCCTCGACGATCCGCCGCAGCATCGGCAGTTCGGTGTCGATATCGTCGAAGTCGGAGACGAGCTGCAGCACCCCCTTCCCCGCCGTCTTGAGGCCCAGCGCGATGCCGGTCAGCTCCTCCTCGGCGGCGGTCAGGGTCGGCACATGCCGCCCGTCGCTGGCGCGGTGGTTGATAGTGCGGGAGGTCGAAAAGCCAAGCGCCCCGGCCTCGACCGCCTCGCGCGCCAATTTGGCCATCAGCGCCACGTCGTCCGGCGTCGCTGCCTCGCGTTCGACCCCGCGCTCGCCCATCGCATAGACGCGCAGCGCCGAGTGCGGCAGCTGGGCGGCGAAGTCGATGTCGTATTGGCGGGCGGCGAGGCTGTCGAGATATTCGGGGAAGCTGGTCCAGTTCCACGGCAGGCCGGCGGCCAGCACCGGCTCGGGCAGGTCCTCGACCCCCTCCATCAGCCGGATCAGCCGCTGCCGGTCTTCCGGCTTGCACGGCGCGAAGCCGATGCCGCAATTGCCCATGACGGTCGTGGTGACGCCATGGCTGGAGGTCGGGTGCAAGCGGTTTTCCCAGGTCACCTGCCCGTCATAATGCGTGTGGATGTCGACGAAGCCCGGCGTCACCACATGGCCAGCGGCATTGATCTCCTCGCGGCCGCGGACGGCGAGTTTCGGTCCGACGGTGGCGATCTTTCCGCCGGTCACGGCGATATCGCCAGCGAAGGGCTCACCGCCCGATCCGTCGGCGATCAATCCACCGCGAATGACCAGATCAGCCTCTTGCGCCATTGCCGTTTCCTCCAACCGCTTTGTGCCGCTTGTGTCTTTGCCGAAAGTCTATGCCCAGTCAGGTGCGAACGCCACACGGATGAATTGGCCTTTGTCCAGCTCCGCACCGTGCTATGCTGGCAATAACCGAGCCGATCAGAGGACGGAAAGATATGCGCAGGACCTGGATTGCAGTCGCGGCGGCCATCATTCTTGGCGGGGCCGCTTATTTCGGGCTGTTCGTCGTTCCCAGCCAACAGTTGCGCGCGGGCCTGGACCTGACCATCGCGACACTGCCGCCGGGATATACAGTCAAATATGGCGGCGCGCGCTTCTCGCTGCTCACCCACACCGCCGTGATCACTGACCTGTCCGTCCAAGGGCCGCCGCCGACATCCTTCAACGAAACTATTGCGAAGATCACGGTCGAACACCCCGCGCTCGATTTTATCGATGGGTGGAGCCGAGCGCAGGCGAACTCGTCTGTCCTTAAGCCCGATTATGCGCTGCCGGTTGCTGGCCGCGTGACGGTGGAGGGGGCGAAGTTCAGCGGCAACGGCACCAGCGGAACCATCGCGAGCTCGTCCCTGGCCGGGCTTCGTATCTATCCGTGGCCGTTTTTCCAGCCGGGTGTGCCGCCGCTCAAGGATTTCGGTGGCGTCTTCGAGAGCGCGCTGGAGGCTCAGAAGAAGGTGACGCAAGAGCAGCAGGCGCTATTGGCCCAGCAGCAGACGAGCCAGCGACAAGCCCAGGAATCCGGTCAGCAAGCCGCTGCTCCAACGCCGGCGGATTTCGCAAAACTACAGAAAGACGCGCTCGACGCATTGCTTCCCCTCGCCCGTCTTGAGGCGATCGCCTATCTCGGGCTGGGATTTGATGGCTTCGATGGTTCTGGCCTTGACGTTACCGGCGTGATGGAGACCAATCCGGCGCTACCCTTCGGCAATTTCCATGTTGCTGTGAGCAAGGTGCATTCGAACGGTTTCGATCGCGGCATCGGCGGCGGCAGTACAGTTGACGGCATGATCGAAGAGATTGGTCCGAGCGGAAAAGTGGCGCTCAATCATGCGTCATTTGGCAATATGGTGTTGCGCGACACCGCCGCGCGCCTCGCGAATGGCGCCCCTCTGACGATGGCGCTTCTGGACGGCGCGTCTTTCGAAGGAATGGAAATGGACGGCATGTCCATAACATTGCCGACCGGCGGATCGAGCCAAATTCACAAGATCGCGCTATCCAGCCTGTCGTTCGACCATAGCTTTCTCAAATCCTTCGTCTTCAACATCACCGGGCTCAAGCAGGACGTCTCTACTCTCGATGGCCGCGCGAAAGCGACGCTTCAGCAGCTTGGGCTGAACACGGTCACGCTCAATATCGAGACGTCGTTTCAATGGAACGCCGGCAATAGGACGGCGGTGCTCCATGACAATTCGATCAGCGTCGATGAACTCGGTTCGCTTCAGCTGAACGCGGACCTTGTGAATATCGGTCCGATCGACGCCGCGGGGCTGGAGCAGCCGGGCTTCAGCAAGGCCACTCTACGCTATCAGGACGGCTCGCTGATCGACCGGCTTTTATCGGCTGGCGGCAAGCGGAGCGCGGATCAGCTTGCGCAAATGCGCCAGGCGTTCGCCACCAATATGCTGCGCAATTTCGGTTCCCTCGCTGCCGACCCCAAGCTGGCCGGTTCGGTCAAAGCCATCTCCGATTTCGCCAAGACCCCGCAGAACCTGACCATCACGTTGGCCCCGTCGGCGCCGGTACCGCTGGCGGCGATGAAGGATGTCGCGGCTCAAGGGCCACAGGCCCTGGTCAACACGCTGGGGCTGGCGATTACGGCGAACCAGTAGAGCGCATGATCTCCAGCAGCATCCGCTCCAGCAGCGCCGATTGGCGGTCGCCGTCGAAGCGGGCGCGGACGTCGGCATAGGCTTCGCCGCGCAGCCGGCCGGCGAGGTCGGGCTCGGTCTTGACCGCCAGGATAGCCTCGGCGAGCGCGTTCGGGTCGGCCTCCGGTGCCAGCATGCCGGTGACGCGGTCGGAGACGATCTCCGGGATGCCGGCATGGCGGGTGGCGACGACCGGGACGCCGATCGCCATCGCCTCCATGATCACGGTCGGCAGCCCCTCGGAATCGCCGCCGCCGGCCGTGCGGCTGGGGACTGCAAGCAGCAACGCCCTGCGCATGGCGGCGCGGACCTTCTTCTCGTCCTGCCAACCCTGGAACTGTGCCTTGATGCCGGCGGCCTTGGCCCGCTTCTCCAGATCGCCGCGCGCTGATCCGTCGCCGATGACTGAGAGTTCCACCCCAGGCGCTCTCTCTCGAAGGACCGCCATCGCATCGATCAGCGTATCGACACCCTTCTTCTCGACGAGCCGGCCGACAAATAGCACCGTGTTGCCGACGCCCGCCGGCGGCAGCACGACATTCTCCGGGATGTCGATGCCGAGATAATGCGTGACCAGCTTGGCCTTCGGAAACCCGCGCGCGATCAGCGTGTCGCGGACAAAATGCGAGACGCAGAGGATCGTGTGCGCCCTCTCGACCATCTTCTCCCGTCGCCGCTGGAAAATTGTCGGGACCGGCGCGCGCTGTTCGAAATGCTTGTCCTTGGTCGCGTCGCCGCCATGGAAGGTGACGACCAGCGGCAGGCCGGTCTGGGTGGCGATCGGCAAGGCCAGCGCGCCGCCGAGGCCGAACTGGGCGTGGATCAGGCCGGGCCTGTGCTCGGCGATGGCCCGTTTCAGGCTGGCCGGGATGTGGCCGAGCTGACGGAACATCGTCCGGCCATAGGCGCCGAACGGGCCGGGCGCGGCCAGGATCAGCGCATCCTTGGGCGCCAGCGGGCCGCGCTTGGTCCCGACATAGAGCGGTTCGAGCTCTTTGAAGGCCCGGTATTGCCGCTGGATGAAGGCTTCGGAGCGTACGCCGACTGTGTCGCGATAGACGAGAACAGACGGCAAGCTCATTCCTGAGGCTGGGTGATCACGGCGGCTAGTGCCGGCGGCGGCTCAGGCATCAGGGTGGCGCCATCGATCTCGATCGGCCCGCCTTTCCGCAGCCTCTCGAGCCGCAGCAGTGCTAGGCCGATGTCACCGTTGGCGCTTCGCATCTCGCCGACTTCACTGCCCGCCTCGATCAGCGGCGTGCCGACGGGCGGCGCGGTGCCGGCGATCCGAACCGGAACGAGGCGCTTCTTGATCAGCCCGCGATAACGGGTGCGAGCGGTCAACTCCTGGCCGGTATAGCAGCCCTTGTCCCAGGCGATGCCGTTCAACAGGTCGATATTGTTTTCCAGCAGGATCGCCTTGCCGATCTCCATATCGCGGCTGCCGTCGGGCGCCGCGTTGGCAATGCGCAGGCGGTCGTAGCTGTCGAACGGAATCGCGGGGGCCGCCGTCTCGCTACTCGCCGGCAGCGCCATGCGGGTGCCAAGCGCCGGGCTGCGCGGATCGGGATAGAGGCTCGCGCCCGATACCGGCGCCGCAGCGCCGAAGGCTGCGAAGACATCGTAGTCCGCCTCGGCGATCTCGATCTTAGAGCGCAGCTTGTACATCCTGAGCCGCTGCGCCAGGTCGGCGCGGCGATCGGCCTCGCATTCGATCAGCAGCGAGTCGCCGTCGGCGATCAGGAAAAAGTCATGCAGGAACTTGCCCTGCGGCGTCAGCAGGCAGCTATAGACGGCATGGCCGGGCGCCACGGCATCGACGTCGTTCGACACCAGCCCCTGCAGGAATTTCAGCCGGTCTTCGCCGGAAAGCCTGAGGAAACCGCGGCCGGGCAGCCGCACGAAACCGTCGAGACCGATATCTTGTCCTGTCATCACTCGGGTCCTTGTGTTCCCGCGCCGCTTTGCGCCGGGGAGCCGGCTTGTCTATAACCGAAGCACTGCATTTTCTATAATCGCTGCTGGGCCCTGGGCCCAAGGCGTTCCCGGACCAGATGCGCCGAAAGTGAACATCCTTTTCATCACCGCCAACCGGCTGGGCGATGCGGTTCTGTCGACCGGCATTCTGGGCGTGCTGATCGACCGCTATCCCGGCGCACAGATCACCGTAGCCTGCGGGCCGCTGCCGGCGCCTCTGTTCAACGAGATACCCCAGGTGGTTCGCCTGATCGAAATGGTCAAGCAGCCTTATCACCGCCATTGGCTGAGCCTGTGGTGGCAGTCCTTCACGACCCGCTGGGACCTGGTCGTCGACCTGCGCAACAGCGTGGTCAGCCGCCTGGTGCGCAGCCGATCGCGCAAAGTCTTCACCGGCCTCAAGCCACGGCAGCATATGGTCGAGGGGCTGGCCTCCCTCGTCACCGCCGATCCCAAGGACGCCGCCCCGCGCCTTTGGCTGAATTCCGGCTCGCTGGAGGAAGTCGCCACAGCCCTGCCCCGCCAGGTGCCGCTGCTCGCACTGGCGCCGGGTGCCCATGGCTTCGGCAAGCGTTGGCCGAGCGAACGTTACGCCGAACTGGCTCTGCGGCTGCTGGCGCCCGATGGCGTCATGGCCGGCGGCAAGCTGGCGGTGCTGGGCGGGACCAACGAGCGGCCGCAGGCCGATCCGGTAATCGCCGCCGTGACTGCCGCATTTACCGCCGACCGTGTCATCGATCTGGTCGGCCGGACCGATCCGCTGCTGGCAGCGGCATGGTTGGCGCGGGCCGACCTCTATGTCGGCAATGATTCCGGCCTCACTCACCTGGCTGCCGCCGCCGGTGCGCCGACACTGGCGCTATTCGGCCCTGGCCTGCCGGCGCGCTATCGTCCGTGGGGCCATGCCGCGACCTATCTGATCGCCCACGACGACCCCAACCGCACCGTCGATATGTGCAAGATCGACGACTACCTGGCCCTGGCCGAAATGGAGAAGCTGTCGGTCGACCAGGTGGCGCAGGCGGCGGAGGCGCTCTACGCGGTGGAACACGCCGCATGATCAGCGCTGTGATGTGCGTTCGCAACGAGGAGGGCCAACTGGCCGACTGCCTCGCCGGGCTGGGCTTCGCGAGCGAGATCGTGATCGTGCTGGACCGCTCCACCGATCGCTCGAAGGCCATCGCCGAGGCGTTCGGCGCCCGGATCATCGAGGGCGAATATGAGCGCGAGGGCGAACGCCGCCATGCCGGTATCGACGCGGCCACCGGTCCCTGGATCTTCGAGATCGATGCCGACGAGCGTGTGACGCCCGAGCTGGCGGCCGAAATCGTCAAGGCCGCCGAAACCTCCAAGGCCGCTCGGCACCTGATCCCGGTCGATAATTTCATCGGCGCCCGGCTGGTCCGCTATGGCTGGGGCGCGGCTTTCGGCAAGGGCGCCTATGTCGGGCTGTTCCGCAAAGGCACCAAAACTTGGGGCAACCAGCGCGTCCATCCCAAGCTCGTGCTGACCGGCGAGGCTGGGGAGCGGCTCGCAGCGCCGCTGAAGCATTATGTGGACCGCAACATCTCCGAGATGATCGCCCGGCTCGACCGCTATTCGACCTTGCGCGCCCGCGATCTGCGCGAGCAATGGAAAGAGACCGGTACGATCGACGAGACATTCGGTAAGAATATCAGCCGTATATTCGGGCGTTTTTACAAATGCTACTGGCGGCGCAAAGGCTATCGCGAAGGCAAATGGGGCTTCCTGATCGCGCTGATGGCCGGGCTTTATCCGATCCTGTCTTATCTGAAGGCCGTTCTCGAAGATGAATAAGGGCCTGACGCCTGCGGCCTTGTGGACCCTAACCATCGCCTTCGCCCTCGCCCCGCCGCTACTGGCGGTCGCGCCGCTGGGCATGGCGCCGCTGATGATCGCGACGGGCGTTCTGGCCTATGGTGCCGAGCGTATCCAGGGCGGCACATGGCCCGGTGTTTCGCTAGAAGTAACGGCACTTTTTATAATTTTTATAGCTTGGTGTGCCTTATCTCTAATGTGGGATATCAACTTCGGCAGCGGCGCGCGAAAGCTGGTCGATATTGTGCTGGCGGCGGCGTCGCTGTTGGCGCTGCTGGGCTTGGCGCGCCGGTTGAACCCTGAGCAGACCCGGCGTCTGTCCTGGGCCCTGGTCGGCGGCATGCTGGCTGGCCTGGCGCTGCTTGCGATCGAAACGCTGTTCGATTTCCCGCTCTATCGCGCCGTGATGGGCAACAGCGCCAAGCTGGCTGATCTGGTCGAGGTCAAGCGCTCGACCGACGCCCTGCCCCTGCTCGTCTGGCCCGCCTGCCTGGCTCTGGCGCGGCTGGGCCGGCCTTGGCTTGGGGCGGTATTGGCAGTTGCGTTCGCCGCCGCCAGTGTCAAGCTGACCGCCTCCTCGGCGACACTCGGTATGGTGCTGTCGCTGGTCGTGCTCGCTGCTTCCTTTGCCTCGACCGTCTGGGTACGCCGACTGCTCGCGCTGACGACCCTGTTGGCCTTCGTGCTCATTATCCCGTTTTCGATCTTCGCCTACGATCATGGTGGCACGACCGCGCATTGGATCAAGCATTCCGGGCAGCATCGGGTCGAGATCTGGCACTTCGCGGCTGAGCGGGCGCTGGAAAAGCCACTGTTCGGCTGGGGCTTCAACGCCTCGCGCTATGTGCCTAACGGCGATGCGGTTTCGCATTTCCTGCCGCCCGGCCAATCGCTGATCCCGCTGCATCCGCACGACGCATTCCTGCAGGTTTGGCTTGAGATCGGCGCCGTAGGGGCCATCATTGTGGCGGGGATATTGCTGCTGGGGCTGAGGGCCGTCGGACAATGGCCTGCCGCCGTTGCCAGATTCACGCTGCCGGGCTATGCGGCGGGTCTGGTGGTCGCGGGACTCGCCTTCGGCATCTGGCAGAGTTGGTGGATGGCGACCCTGGCCTTCAGCGCGGTGGCATATCGAATGATCGGATCCGAACATGGCTGACACGCTGACCATCCGACGGCCGGACGACTGGCATCTGCATCTGCGCGACGGGGCGTCGCTGAAATCGGTGCTGCCCTATACCGCGCAGCAATTCGCTCGCGCCATTGTCATGCCCAACCTGACGCCGCCGGTGACGACCGCCGCCGCCGCCAATGCCTATCGCGACCGCATCCTGGCGGCGTTGCCGGCCGGCGTGAGCTTTACGCCGCTGATGACCGCCTATCTCACCAACGGCACCGATCCCGATGAGCTGGCTGCAGGATTCCACGACGGCGCCTTTGTCGCCGCCAAGCTCTATCCGGCCCACGCCACCACCAACTCGGCCGCCGGCGTGACCGATATCCGCAATATCGACGCGGTGCTGGAGCGGATGGCTGAGATCGGCATGCCGCTCTTGGTCCATGGTGAGGTCACCGACCATAGCGTCGACATCTTCGACCGCGAGGCGGTGTTCATCGATACGATCTTGGTTCCGCTGGCAAATCGCCTGCCGACGCTTCGCGTTGTCTTCGAGCATGCGACGACCGAGCGGGGGGTGGAGTTCGTGCGTGGGAGCGGCGCCAATATCGGCTGCACGATCACCCCGCATCACCTGCTGCTGAACCGCAACGCCATGTTCCAGGGCGGCATCCGCCCGCATCACTACTGCCTGCCGGTGGTGAAGCGCGAGAAGCATCGCCTGGCCCTAGTCGAGGCCGCGACTTCCGGCGATCCGCATTTCTTCCTCGGCACCGACAGTGCCCCGCATGCGGTCAGCGCCAAGGAAACCGCCTGCGGCTGCGCCGGCATCTTCAATGCCCCAACCGCGATCGAGCTTTATGCCGAGGTCTTCGATAGCGCCGGCGCTTTGGATAAATTCGAAGCATTTGCCTCGCTCAACGGACCGCGCTTTTATGGCCTGCCCGTCAACGAGCAGAGACTCACGCTGGAGCGGTCGCCGATGACCGTGCCCGATGCGGTCGCGCTGCCCGATGGCAGCGAAATCCGTCCCTTCCGCGCCGGCGAGCAGCTCGCCTGGCGTATCGCAGCTTAAAGCAGGACCCAAATGCAGCTTCCCTCCGGCCTTCCCACCGCTGAAGCCATCGCCGAGCAAAGCGCCCGTATCCTGCTGGAAATCAAGGCGGTTTCCTTCAACTCGCGCGAGCCCTTCACCTGGACCTCGGGCCGCAAGGCGCCGACCTATGTCGATTGCCGCAAGGTGATCTCGTTCCCCCGCGCCCGCACCGCCCTGCTCGACTTCGCCGCCGCCACGGTGATCCGCGACATCGGCTATGAGGCGTTGGATTGCGTCGCCGGTGGTGAGACCGCCGGCATCCCCTATGCCGCCTGGCTGTCGGACCGGCTGGCCCTGCCGATGCAGTATGTCCGCAAGCAGCCCAAGGGCTTCGGCCGCAATGCTCAGATCGAGGGCGTGCTGAACGAAGGCGACCGCACCCTGCTGGTCGAGGATCTGGCGACCGATGGCGGCAGCAAGCTGAAATTCGTCGAGGCGCTGCGCAATGCCGGCGCCGTGGTGGAGCACACCTTCGTGATCTTCCACTACGGCATCTTCCCGCAGAGCGTGACCTCGCTGGCCGAGGTCGGCGTGAAGCTCCATGCGCTGACCACCTGGCGCGACGTGCTGAACGTCGCCCGCAAAGGCAGCTATTTCGATGCCGAGACTTTGGACCAGGTCGAACGCTTCATCGACGACCCGGACGGCTGGAGTGCGGCGAACGCCTGACGGATTGTAGGATGGGTAGGGCGGAGCGAAACCCATTAAACATTTGAAACACCAAGACACCAAGGCACCAAGTTAAGCCGGAAATCCGGTTTCTTCTCTCCGCACGTGGTGCCTTGGTGTTTCCTCTTCAGCTTCGCTGCTGGGCGTTAGTAGTCCTTCCCGACCGCGTTTTTGAACTCCTCCAGCGCCTTCAGGCGCTGCTCGACGCCGGTCCATTTCTTGCCGACCGTGCGCACGCCGGTTTCCTCGGGGCCCAAGTTGGCCCAGGGGGCGGTGACCCAGAAGCGTTCGGCGCCGAATTTCTTCCACCAGTGGGCCCGCTCGACGCAGTCATCCAGGGTCTGCGGCTGCTTGGCGGCGGTCGGTGGCGCGGGGATGCGGGGATCCTGGAAATAGATCGCGCCTTCGCGGCCGATCGAGTTCGGGTCGCGGCCGGCCTTCACCGCATGCTGGGAAATATTCTCCCAGTCGCGATGCAATTCGGCCTCGTCGAAATACGGGTAGTACGGGAACCAGCCGTCGGCGAGCTGGCCGACGCGGCGCTGCGCCACCTTGGACTGGCCGCCCAGCCAGATCGGCACGCGGCCGGCCGGCGGCAGCGGGTTGATGCCGACGCCGTTCATCGTGTGGTGCTTGCCGAGGAAGGTGACTGACGGCTTCTCCCACAGCTCGCGCATCACCACCATCTGCTCTTCGAGGATCTTGCCCCGGTTCTCGAAGCTGACGCCGAGACCCTCATATTCGACATCGTTCCAGCCGGCGGCGAGCACCAGGCGGATGCGGCCGCCATTCAGCAGCGAGACTTCCGCCGCCTGCTTGGCGAGCAGCGCCGACTGGCGTTGCGGCCCGACCAGGATGCCGGTGGAGAATTCGAGCTTACTCGTGATCCCGGCCATGTAGCCGAACAGCACCATTGGCTCATGCCAGGGCGTATGGATGTCATAGAGCGGGGGATAGCCGTTATAGGGCTTCCAGTCTGGCCGGATCGACGTGTCGGCGCCCAATATGTGATCGCCGATCGTGACATAATGATAGCCGAGGTCCTCGACACCCTGCAGGAACTCCCTGAACGCACCCGGATCGGTTCCGATCAGATGTTCAGGCATGCTGGTTCCGAGCTTGATCATAACGGCGTTTCCCCTTCCGCGTGTTGCTTGAACAGTAAGTATATACGCCGCCACGTCCAGGGATATCACTTTCCGGGCGTCGTGATGCTCCGAGGCTCACTAGATGATGCGTCAAAGCTCACTGGATTGATCGGGTTTTTGCCGCTAAATCTGATGCCGCTGTTCTAGGAGGCCCACGCGCTGATCTTTCGTCGCATCCTGCTGACCCTCTTGCTGATCGTGCCGATCGCGCTGGTCCTCGGCGTCGCATTTCTGATGACGACGGATTTAGCGAAACTGGCCTCGGACTATCTGTCGGACAGGCTCGGGCGAAAGCTCACGATCGCTTCGGTCAGGCTGCATCTCGGCAACCCGGTCAGGATGGAGATCGGCGGCGTGCGGCTTGCCAACATGGAAGGCGGCAGCCAGCCCGACATGATCGCCCTCTCCCGCCTGACCGCCGACGTATCGCCCTTCCGATTGCTTTTCGGTCCGCAGACCGTTCAGCATCTTTCGCTGGAGGGCGCCGTGGTGCTGCTAGAACACGGGCCGAACGATGTGCCGAACTGGAAGCTGTCGGCGCCGACGGCGAGAATGGTCGGCAAGCGCGAAGCGCGGCTGGTGCTGCCCACCCTGCTCGACGCCCATTTCCGGAATGTCGAGATCGACGTCCGCACCTCCAGCGGCAACGTCCTGCGCACGCGGCTCGATGATTTCGCCGTGAAGGCCGCGGCGGTCGACACGCCGGTGACGCTTGTCGGCGACGCAGCTATAACGGGATCGCCGTTCATGCCGACGCCAAGCTGCCGGCCTTTGCCCGGCTGCATACCCACACCAAGACCTTCCCGATCTCGATAAAGCTGACCAGTGGTACGACCAGCCTGGCGCTTGACGGCAATGCGCGTGACCCGCTGAACTTCGATGGCATCGACGGCCGCATCGTGCTGGATGCGCCCAAGCCACGGGAGCTGTTCGCCCTGGCCGGGGCGACCGGCAAGGTCGACATGAAGCTTACGCTTGCCGGCACGTTCAAGCACGACGGCATCGGCTGGCAGGTCACGGACGGCGAAGGCACATTGGACGGTGCGCCAATAAAGGCGAATTTGGTCCTGCGGGAAGGCGAGCGCCACCGCCAGGATGCCGTCACCGTTGATGCCGCCTTCCAGAAGCTGGATATCGAAAAGCTCGTCCCGCCGGCCGATCCAAAGCAGCCGGCCGACAAGATCTCCCTGCTGGTCGACCCCGACCCCGGCGCCTTGATCGATCTTCATATCGCGGCCGGCCATGTAGACTATCGCACCATCGCGGCCGACAAATTCGACCTCAAAGCCAAAGTGGCGCCAGGGCAATTGTCAGTCGAGCAGATCGCGCTGGACGTCGCCGGCGGGCAGGCCCGCTCCAAGGTCACTATCGCCAACCGCGACACCAAGGCGGCGGTCGATTTCGACGGTTCCTTGACCGGCGTCGACGCCGCCAAGCTGTCGAAGCTGATGGGCTGGGGCAAGATGCCGATCGGCGGGCCGATCACCAGCCGGGTCACCGGTAGCATGACCGGCGCGACGATCGCCGAGGCGCGCGAGGACAACCGCATCTTCGGCGTGCTGACCATGAACGACGGCACCATCGACCGCCAGCTCGTCAGCCTCGCCTCCACCGATGTGCGAAGCCTGTTCGGTGGCCGGACGGGATCCGGGAGGCTCAGTTGCCTTCTCGCCATCCTGAACCTGCAAGACGGCAAGGGCACGATCGCCCCGTTCAGGATCAAGACCTCGGACGGAACGATCACCGGCGGCGGCTTCTACGACGCCCGCCGCGACTATCTCGACATGACCGTCGGCACCCAATCCGCCACGACCAGCTTCTTCTCACTCGACGTACCCATCAGGATCACCGGCCCGGTAACCGATTTCAGCGTGTCACCGGCCTTCGGCGCCTCCCGCCGCTTGACTGCGACCGGCAAGTTGGAAGAGCTGCCGCCGGACCTGCGCGCCTTTGCCAGCGCGAACGCCTGCGCGGTCGGTTAAAGCCCAATCGCCCGCAGCGCCGCCTCCGCCACGTCGCCGTCGATCTCCTGGTTCGCGCCGGAGACGCCGATGCCGCCCAGGACAAGTCCGTTCTCGATGATCGGAAAGCCGCCGCGGGCGGCGACATAGCCGGGGATGGAATCGATGATCTTCAGCTCCGAGGCCGGGATCGAGTTCACGTAGGCCTCCCATTGATGGGTCGGCATGCCGGTCTGAACGGCAGTGAAGGCCTTGCGGTTGGCCGTCACCTCGGCGATGCGCGGCGCGCCGGGGAAGCTGACGAAGCCGGCCAGGTTGCCGGCATGATCCATGATGGTGATGTGCAGCTTGGCGTCGAGCGCTTTGCTGCGGGCGATGGCGGCGTTCAGCATCGCCTGGATGGCGTCGATCGACAGGGTCGCGCGCGGTTCGCTGATCTGCATGTTGGGCTCCTGGTCAGTGTGCGCGGGTGCGGTAGGTGATGTGCAGCGCCTTCAAGGTGCGCAGCGACAGGCCGGGAATGTGGGCCAGCGTCTCATGCCCCGGTTTCAGCCTGATATCGTCGAACGCTGCCAGCAGCGAGCGGAAGGCGGTATTCAGCTCCAGCCGCGCATAGGGCGAGCCGATGCAGTGATGGACACCCTGGCTGAAGGCCAGATGGGTCTTCACGTTGGGCCGGCGGAGATCGAACGTGCCCGGATTGTCGAACCGTTCAGGGTCGCGGTTGGCGGCGGCGAAGCGCAGATGCACCATTGCGCCCTTGGGAATCTTCACCCCGCGCATCTCGTAATCCTGAACGGCGATGCGGAAGAAACCCTGGCTGGGCGATTCGGTGCGCAGCACCTCCTCGACGAAATTCTCGACCAGGTCGGGTTCGGCCCTTAGCTCATCGGCGATCTCCGGATTCTGCGCCAGGATCGCCATGCCGGCGGCCAGCGCGCTGGTCGCGGTCTCGTGGCCGCCGACGATCAGATGTTCCGATAGGCCGACGATCTCCTTCAGCGGCAGCGGCTCCCCTTCCCGCGTGCGGGCGTTCAGCATGTCGGTCAGCACGTCCTCGCCGGGGTTGCGGCGCTTCTCATCGAGATGGTGCAGCAGGTATTTCTGCAGCTCCACCTCCTCGCGGGCGACCACGATCTCCCGTTCCTCGGTCAGGCCATAGGTCAGCGGCTCGACCCACACGTCGGACCAGTGCTTGATCCTGGCGGCGTCGGCATAAGGCACGCCCAGCAGGTTGGTGATCACCTGCATCGGCAGCCACCAGCAGAATTGCTGCAGGAACTCGCATTCGCCCTTGCCGCGCATGTCGTCGATCAGGTCGTCGACCGCCTTCTGGACGAAATCGGCCTGGGCCTTGACCCGGGCCGGCGAGAAGGCGTTGCGCACGGCCACGCGATAGTTGGTGTGCGCCGGCGGGTCGGTGGTGAACTTGGTGTCGCGCGGAAAGCCCTCGGTCTCCAGGATTTCCTGGGCGGCGCGATGCTTGATCAGCTGCGCTGCCGGCAGGCCGCGCATGTCGATCGACCAGATTTCCGGGTGCGCGACGGCGAACTGGATGTCCTTGTACTTGCTGAGCACATAGGCCTGGATTTCCGGCATGAAATAGACCGGCGCCTGCTCCAGCAACGCGTCGTAATAGGCGAATGGACTTTCCTGGATATCCGGGTCCATCAGGCTGTGATCATGGACCTTCATGTCGCTACTCCTCGTATTGCACGGCTCATCAGAGCCCCTCCACGTAGGCCGCGATATCCTCGATATCCTGGGCACTGAACGGCGACGGGAAGAGCCTTGGCATCGGCGGCTTGGGGTTCTTGATCCATTGCGCCAGCATCGTCCGGTCCTTGCGGGACTTAATGTCCTTCAGGCTGACATTGGGCAGCATCGCTCCGTCCGCCCCATGGCAGGTGATGCAGGTCTGCGAATAGAGCGCCTTGCCGCGCACGGCGTCGCCGGGTCGGCTGACGATCTGGGTCAGTACGTCGGCTTTGCCGGCTTGTGCGACCGCGGGATGGTCGCCGCCCGACAGGGCCATGATCACCAGGGTCGGCGTGCCCGCCAACTCGGCGGCGGAGCGCGAGATATTGCCGGTGGTGAAGGCGACATACTGCCTGTCGGCGATCGTGTAGGTGACGATGCCGCCGGCCAGCGGGCCGGTCATGGCGGTCTTGAGCAGCAGCTTGCCGGTCTTGGATTCCAGCACCAGGAAGTTGCCGTCGGCGTCGCCGGTGAAGACGATGCCGCCTGCGGTCGGCGTCACCGCCGCGCCGGTGACGGTCATGGTGTGATAGCGCCAGCGGATTTTCCCGCTGTCGCTGTCCAGCGCGTTGATCCAGCCGGTGGCCGCACCGGGCGTTTGGTCGAAGGCGAAGCTGCCGCCCCAGAACGGCTTGCCGGCGACATAGGCCGGGGTGCCGAGCTTCAGCATGTTGCACCAGTCGGTCGCCGGTACGTAGAGCGCTTTCAGCTTCGGGTCGAAGGCCGGGCCGTTCCACTTGGTGCCGCCCGACAGGCCCGGGCAGACCATGAAGCCTTCCGGCGTCGGCGCCTTGCCTTCGTTCTTGATCGTGGTCACCGGCGTGCGGAACAGCAGCTTATGCGTGGCGCGGTCGACGCCGTAGGCATAGCCGTCCTTGCCGGCCATCGCGACAATGTCCCTGCCCTTGCTGTCACGATAGAGCACCGGCGCGGCGCCGAGATCATGATCGACGCTGTCAGGGTTCTTGAGCTGGAAATACCATTTGAGCGCGCCGGTCTCGGCGTCCAGCACGACCAGCGAATCCGTGTAGAGGTTCTTGCCCGGCCGGTAGGCCTGGTTCAGCGCCGGGGCCGGATTGCCGACCGGCACGAACAGCTCGCCGGTCTTGGTATCCAGTGTATAGCTGGTCCACATGCCGCCGCCGCCGGTCAGCGCGGTGTCCTTGTTCTCCCAGGTTTCCGCGCCCGGTTCATTGCCGGTCGGGATGGTGTTGAATCGCCAGATCTCTTTCCCCGTCGCGGCGTCGAAGGCGAGCATCTTGCCCTTGATGCCCAGGTCGCCGCCGCCGGTGCCGATGAAGACCTTGCCGTTCCAGGCGATCGGCGCCGAGGTTAGGGATTCGCCCTTGGTCGCGTCGGTGACCGTCACCATCCACAGAACCTTGCCATCGGCCGCATTCATCGCCTGCAGCTTGCCGTCGACCGTGCCGCGGAACAGCTTGCCGTCCAGGAAGGCGACGCCGCGATTGACCGGCACCGAGACCGGTTCGGTCGGCGTGTAGTCGGTGCGCCATTTCTCGGCGCAGTCCCGCGCGTCGAGTGCGACCGTGGTGGTCGCTGCCGTGACATAGATGACGCCGCCGATCACCAGCGGCCCGGCCTGGAATGCCCCGGCATCGGCGATCTTGAGGCTGCAGACCTGCGCCAGCGATTTCACATTGCCAGCATTGATCTGGTCCAACGCCGAATAACGCTGGCTGTCGACGCCGTTATTGTAGCTGGGCCATTCGGTATCCGCAGCGCGGGCGCTGGCTTGCAGTCCCGCGATCAGCGCCAGAGCCCCTGCAAGGGTGCGCATGGTCACGCCGCGTCGGACCAGTCGAAATCCATGCGCTTGGCGGTGAAGCGCCATTGGCCGCCCTCGCGCGCGAACTTGTCGCTGTAACGCCCGCCACCGCGGATCGTCGGCGGGCTGCCCTTATCGACATGCAGGACGAAGAAATAGGAGTCGGCCTCGGCCGTGCCCGCCGCCTCGTCGACTGTGATGTGGGTGTTGGTGAAGATGTGGCGGTACATATGATCGCCGGTGATGCCGGTGATCGGCTTCGGGTTCTGCTTCATGACGCCGGCCATTTTGCTGGCGATGCCTTCCGACCCCGTCGCCCAGACCGCGCCGTTCAGCTCCAGCGTGCCCTTCTCGCCGAACAGCTGGCCCCACTCGGCATATTTCGCGGCGTCGAGCAGGAAGGAATATTGCGCCAGCAGGTTGCGGATCTGCTCATGTGCCGACCCGCCTGCTGCGGCCTTCTTAGGTTCCGCGATCGCGGAGGACGCCATGCTGGCGAGCAATGTCCCGGCCACCGCCCCCCTGGTCAACGATCCGACCAGCCCACGGCGATTGATTCCGCGATCTGCCTCATCCGAAGTTCGGGCGGAGATATCCTGGGAATCCATAGCGTTCCTCCCCTGGTTTTTGCGTTCGAGCATCGCCCGATTGCCGGTACTGTCCAGTCAAATCGGAGGGACGTCAATAGATTTGTTTACCTGCTAAATTAAATGAGCCACACTCAGGAAAACGAAAGGCCAAGCACGCTTGACGGCACAAACCATCACCCTTCAAGGCAAGCGCAGGGGCAGGCCACCGCGCCTTTCGGCGGACAGCATCGTGCAGGCCGCGCTCAACCTGTTGGAAACCCGTCCCGCCGAGGATTTCACGATGACCGGCGTCGCGCAGGCTGTCGGCACGACGACGATGGCCCTCTATCGGTATTTCCCAAGCCGCGACGCTTTGCTGGATGCCGTGTCGGCGCATGTGTTCGCCCAGTTCCGCATGGAGCGCCCTGCGAATGCGACCTGGCAGGACACGTTGTTCGCCTGGGCGTGCGCGCTCAAGGCCACATTCGAACGCTATCCGTCGCTGACACGCCTCATGGCCTGGAACAATCATCTCTCCGGCGCATGGCTCCGGGCGCAGATACCGGTGATCGAGGCCATGCATGATGCAGGCTTTCGCGGGCATCGCCTGGCATATGCATCCACCTGGTTTCTGACCGATACGCCCGGGATGCTGACTATTGCCCTGGGATTAGGCGATCCGCTTCTCAGCGCGCCGGCGAGCGACAAGCCGCTATCCAGCTTCACGCGCCTGAATGTGCAGGACAGCCTGGACTATCTGGATGAAAAGGAACGGAAGCTCGTTCTCGATATATTGCCTCATGCGCCGAATCTCGACACCGGGGCGCTGATCGAATTCGGGTTTCGCCATCTCATCGGCGGCATCGAGGCACTTCTCAAAGAGGATCCGGGCCGGGAATAGCGCCCCGCTTCAACAGGCGCTACACGAAACCATCAGCCTCTCGGGCGCCCGCACCACCGGGTTGTTCACCCGCCAGCGTACCGGTTCCCTGAGCTTGAAGTCGCAGCCGGCGGCGAACAATTCCTCGAACACCAGTCGCGCTTCCATCCGTGCCAAACCGGCGCCAAGACAGAAGTGAGCGCCGCCGCCGAAGGTCAGTAGAGCCGAGGCGTCGCGGCCGATGTCGAATGTCTCGGGATCGGCGAATTTCTTGGGATCGCGGTTGGCGGCGCTGAAGGAGAAGAACAGGTCGCTGCCCGCCGGGATCGTCACCCCGCCGAGTTCAAAATCGATTGGCGTGCGCCGGGTGGAAGATGGCGCCGAGGGGCAGTGGCGGAGCGATTCATCGACTGTGCCCGGGATCAGCGACATATCGGCCTGGACGCGTTTCAGCGAAGCCGGGTTCTCCATCAGCTCCCACAACGTGTTGGCGATCAGGCCGGCGGTGGTGTCGACCGCGGCGGTGACGATCAGCACCGAATTGGCGATCACCTCGGCCTCGGTCAGGCAATCGCCCTGCTTGTCGGCCGAGTTCAGCATGTCGACGATCCCGCCGGTGGTCTGGCCGCGGGAGCGGCGGATCATGTCCTGGAAATAAGGCGTCAGCCCCTGCACTGCCGCGAACCCGTCCTGGAGATGGACGTTTTCGCCCAGGAACAGCGGCTCGACATGCTCGGCCCATTCCGCCGCATCGATGGAGAACAGGCTGCGCACCACCTCCGAGGGCAACCGGGCAGCGACGCCGGCGACGAAATCGCTGGGTGCCCCAGTGGCTTTCTCGACAAATGGGCGGATCAGCGACCGTGCGGTCTCGCGGATAACGGGTTCCAGTTCAATCAGCGAGCGTGGTGCGAATACCCGGCTGACCAGTCCCCTCGCCTGGCGATGCTCGTCGCCGTTCAGCGACATCAGCCAGTTGCGCACCACGGATTCGACCGGGCTGTCCTGGCCGAAGGCGGCCGAGACGCCGCTGCCGGCGCGTAAGGTGGGGTTGCGCAGCGCGCTGTTGACGAGATCCCACTCGGTCACCAGGAACACGCCCTCGCCCGCATCATGGACCGGTGCATGCTCGCGGATGCGTTTCCAGATGTCGAAATAGTCGTTGCACGCCCCGAGCTCGAGAATGCGCCAGCCGACCGGTATTCCCAGACTATCGCTCAAGACTTTTCCCCAATTCCCTCCCGCCAGCGTTGAACGAGAAAAGGTGGGTGCGCAAGGAGATTGATCGCACGCTAATTAAGGCGATTGTCTTAAATCTATAATAGCGGTAAGACGGGCGTCTTAAACATCGATGAGGTGATCATGAGCAGAGAGGCGCTGAGCATCACGATCGTGGTGCTATTCTTCGCCATGCTGGCGGCGGAAATCGTCGGCGGGCATCACCGGCGCACCGCGCAATCGACGCGCGACCGGCTCTACGCCCTTACCGGCCTGGTATTCCAGACGGCGATCACGCCACCCTTCGTCGGCCTCGCGGTCGGTTTTCTGGTCACGCGTCTGCTGCCCGAAAGCGCGGGCAAGCTGGCCCATGTGCCGTTCTGGACGATCTTTCCGGTCTGGTTCGTGACCGAGGAATTCGCCCATTACTGGCTGCATCGCTGGTCGCATGAATGGCGGTGGCTGTGGAAGCTGCACCGGACGCATCACAGCGCGAAGAATCTCAATGTCGGGGTCATCTTCCGCTATAATGTCTTTTGGACCTTCATCCTGCCGCAGACCTGGTTCGGCGCGGTCGCGGTCTATCTCGGCCTGACCGACGTGCTGGCGGTCAGCGCGTTGATCACCTTCACGGTCAATCTCTTCACCCACACAGCCTATCGTTGGGACCTGGCGCTTCGCCGGCTGCCGGGGATGAACCCGGTCTTCAATGTGCTGGAGAAGGTGGTCACCCTGCCCGACACCCACCATGCCCATCACGGCCTTGGGCGGCAGGCGCATATGCGCGGGAATTACGCAGTGACGATCTTCCTGTTCGATGTGTTACTGGGGACAGCGCGCATCCCCAGGGCGCCGCAGGAACGCTTCGGCCTGCCCGGCCGCTTCGACTGGAAAGAGGAACTGCTGTGGCCGCTGATGCGCCGTCCGAACGAACCGGTGGAAAGTGAGTCGTAAGGCCCGCCCCGCGGCCGACGCACGCGAGGTGCTGCTCGACACTGCGGAACGTCTGCTGGGCCAAAAGGGCATTGAAGGCGCCTCGATGCGCCAGATCGCGGCCGAGGCCGGGCAAGGCAACAACTCGGTCGTCCAGTATCATTTCGGCAGCAAGACCGGCCTGATGCACGAGATCATCGAGCGCCGCGTCGCCGGCTTCGAGCCGCGCCGGGAAGAGCTTCTGGCGGCGGCTGGCGGCGGGGATATCCAAAGCCTGCTCAAGGTCCTGTTCCTGCCGATCGCCGAGCTGACCGACGACCAGGGGCGGCATGCCTATGCCCGTTTCATCATGCATTTCCTGTCCAGCTTCCGGTATCAGGCCGGAACGGAGCATCCGGGTTGGAAGCCGGAAAGCGCGGCGTCGCGGGCGGCCCTGCTGCTCGCCGCACAGTTTCCCTTCCTTGAGCCCGGCGATTTCGAGCGCCGGATCGACCATCTCGGCGGCATGTTCTTCAACGCGCTGATCGAACGCGACAATCTGGCGGTCGCGGGCAAGCCGCTATGCCCGCAGATCCAGTTCTTCGACGAGCTGTTCGCGATGATGACCGCCGCGATCTCCGTCCCCATCAGCGACAGGGACCGCCGCGCAACGCCGTAGTGGACAGGTGCGTTCCGGGCCTCTATCCCCGTCATAGGTAAAGCGCGCCGTGCTGAGCGCGTTCGGGGGAAGAATGAAGGCCGTCAAATACATTGGGGGCAAGGTCGCCGTCCTGGATGTTCCGGCGCCGACGGGCCCGGGCGTCAGGGTCAAGATCACGTCGGTCGGCATCTGCGGCTCAGACCTCGCGATGCTGGACAGCGGCTTCGATATCGCCGGCATTCCGGGCCATGAGATGGCGGGCATTCTGGCCGACGGCACGCCGGTGGCGATCGAGCCGGTCGTTCCCTGTGGCACCTGCGAATTCTGCCGTGCCGGCCACTATCAGGTCTGCCGCTCGGGTGTCGAGCGCATCTTCGGTGTCGGCCGCAACGGTGGCATGGCGGAGGAGATCATCGTGCCGGAGCGCTGCCTGGTCCGCTTGCCCCGGCGGGTCGATGCCAGCACTGCGGCGCTGGTCGAACCGCTCGCCGTCGCGATCCATGGGCTGCGCCGCGCCCAGGCGAAGCCGGGCGACCGGGTCGTCGTGATCGGCGGCGGAACGATCGGCCTTTGCGCTGTCGCCGCGGCGGTCGGTATCGGTTGCAAGGTCAGCCTGGCCGCCCGCCACGATCATCAGAAGGCAGCGGGTGCACGCCTTGGCGCCGACGAGCCATCCGGCGAATACGACATTGCCGCCGACAGCGCCGGCAGCGCCTCCGGCGCGGCTGACGGCTGCGAATGGCTCCGGCCCAATGGCAAGCTGCTGCTGCTCTCGGCCTCGTGGGACGAGGTGCGGCTGCCCGGCCTGACCCTGGCGTCGAAGGAGCCGGAGATCGTCAGCTCGACCATGTACGGCATGGACGGCGTGGTCCGAGACATCGACAATGCCGCGGCTCTGCTCGGCAGCAATCCCGCCATCGGCGAGGCGATCATCACCCACCGCTTCCCGCTGATCGCCGCGGCGGACGCGTTCGACATGGCCCGCGACCGCAAGTCGGGCGTCATCAAAGTGATATTGGAGCCCTGATGATTGAATTCTGTTTCGAGGGTGTGAACTGGTCGCCTTTCGTCGGCTTCGAGAAGCCGAACCTCACGGAAATCGCCCGCGCAGCAGCGTCAGCCGGCTATCGCTGGATCACGCTCGATAAGGCCAGCATCGCCTATTACGCTGAGCATGACGGCACGCTGGCGACGTTGAAGGCCGAGATCGCGCACAATGGCCTGAAAATGCTGGGGCTGCAGGATCTGTCGATCAATGACGACGTCGCCGCGGTGGAAGCCGACACGCGCAAGTTGGTCGAGACCGGCGCCGCGCTCGGCGCGCGCTACCTTCAGGCCGGCATCACCGCGCCCCTCGGCGACAAGGTCGTCGCCGCCACGCGCGCGGCGAACCGCATCTGCCGCGACGCCGGCATGGACATCGCGATGGAATTTCTGCCCTTCCTGCCTTTGGCCAGCATCGGGCAGACGATCGAAGTGCTCGACGCGGCGGGCATGACCGGCCGGAATATCGTCGTGGACACCTGGCATTTCTTCAACGGCCCGGACGGCAAGTCCGCCGACGGCGGCTGGGCTGCGCTCGCCGGCATTCCGGTCGAGCGGATCGCCTTCGTTCAGTTCAATGATCATGGGCCGCTGGAATCCGATGACCTGTTGGCCGAGACGATCGAGAAGCGGGTGATGCCGGGCGAAGGCATTTTCGACCTCAAGCGGTTCGTCGCCACCCTGCGTGCGTCCGGCTTCGATGGCATCGTCGGGACGGAGAATATCTCCCGCGTCACGCGCTTCCAGCCGATCGAGCAGGTTGCGCGGCGGCTGATGGAAACGGCGACGCCGTATTGGGCCTGAGGGAAGAATGAAGATCGTCACAAGTCTGGCGGCGCTAAGCCTGCTGTTCGCCTTCGGCCACGCTCGGGCCGAGACCGACCCCGTTCCAGCTCCGGATGCCAACAATCCCGGCGCCCAGCTCTATGCCCAGAAATGCGCCCAATGCCATGACCACCCGGTCGACCGGATTCCAGCGCGCGCCTTCCTCGCCATCGTCAAGACGCCGGAGCAGGTGGTGACCGCGCTGACCTCCGGCGTCATGCAGCCGATGGCGGCGGGCCTCAGCGCCGACCAGATCAAGTCGCTGGCGGTGTTTGTAACCGGCAAGGAGCCGGGCGCCACACACGATCCCGACCCTGAGGCCAACCGCTGCACGACCCAGGCGGTACTGAAACCAAGCCCGAAGGACTGGAGCAGCTGGGGCCACGATTTCGGCAATACCCGTTTCCAGGCCGAGCCCGGCATCAAGTCCGCCGACGTGCCGAAGCTCAAGGTCAAATGGGTCTTCTCCTATCCCGGCAATGTCGCGGATGGCCAACCGACCGTCGCCGGCGACATGCTGTTCGTCGCCAACCGCGCCGGCCGCGTCTTTGCCCTCGACGCCAAGACCGGTTGCACCCACTGGTCCTTTACCGCCGAGGCCGGCGTCCATGCCGGCATCGGCGTCGGCCCCCTGCCCGGCGGCAAGCACGCCGCCTATGTCGTGACCGAGAATGGCTGGCTGCATGCGCTGGATGCCGAGACCGGCGCCGCGGTCTGGACGGTGCGGGTAGAAGACCACCCAGCGACGCGGCTGACTGGTTCGCCCACGCTCTATGACGGCCGTCTCTACGTGCCGCTGTCCTCGCTCGAGGAGGTGTCGCTGTTCAACCCGAACTATGCCTGCTGCACCTTCCGCGGCGGCATCGCCGCGGTCGATGCCGCGACCGGCAAGATTTTGTGGAAGAGCCACAATATCGAGCAGGAACCGAAGCAGATCGGCGTCAGCGCCAGCGGCACGAAACTGATGGGCCCGGCCGGTGTGGCGATCTTTTCCGCCATCACCGTCGATCCGAAGCGCAAGCTGGTCTATGCCGGCACCGGCAATTCCTACACCCAGAGCTCGATCGATGTCGCCAACGCCATCATCGCTTTCGACATGGATACCGGTAAGCGCAAATGGGTCACCCAGGCCCTGCCCGAAGACGATATCTGCCCCAAGGCGCAGAAGCCCGAGGGATGCAGCCATGTCGGGCCGGACTTCGACTTCGCCGCGCCGCCGGTGCTGCGCAAGATGCCGAACGGCAAGGATATTCTGGTCGCGATCTCCAAGGCCGATGAGGCGTTCGGCTACGACCCGGATCAGAACGGCAAGCTGGTTTGGCGGACGAAGCTCGGCAAGGGCAGCCGCACCGCCGGCGTCTGGGGCATGGCGACCGACAAGACGCAGATGTATGTCGGCAGCGCCGATGTGCGCCCGCAGCCGGGGGTTACAGTCGGTGGTCTGACCGCGCTCGACTTCGCCACCGGCAAGACCGTCTGGCACGTCCCTGCCCCGCCGGCCGTCTGCGCCTGGGGCGACGCGCCGTCGCCGCTGGCGCTCGCCAATGGCGCGGTCAATTGCTCGGCGACCCAGCCGGGCGCCCTAGCGGTGATCCCCGGTGTAGTCTTCTCCGGCTCGATCGACGGCCATATGCGGGCTTTCTTGACCAAGGACGGCGCCAAATTGTGGGATTTCGATACCGGCGGCAGCTTCAAGGCGGTCAACGCCCAGACCGCCACCGGCGGTAGCCTCAGCAACGGCGTCGAGGCCATCGCCAACGGCGTTCTCTATGTGAATTCCGGCGCGGCCGGTGTGCATCAGCCAGGCAACGCGCTCATCGCCTTCACTGTGGATGGGAAGTAACCGGCGGCCTCAATGGCCGTCAGTATCTTTCTTCTGCTGCTGGTAGAAGCTGCCGGACGATTTGCCTTCGCTCTGGCTGGGCTGTTGATCGCTGGCCTGCGCGGCCGGAACGCCCGGTATCTGCGCTGAATCGGCGGCGGCGCCCACCAGGCCGCTGGTCGTCGTCTGACCGGCCGACGGATCGGTGAACGGGTTCGGGGCGTCGCCGTCATCGGTGCTGGCGAAAGCTGGCGCGCTCACCGCCATCAATGCGATTATCGGCAGACAGATGAGCCGCATGACAATCTTCCCAAGGAAAATAATACATTTCGTCGAATATTGTAACAAATTTTTTCTCATTACAGAAGCCGATATGACGACCCGTGGCAGACAGTCGGGATTGCGAGCGCGCAACTATCTTATTCAGGTGGAATTGCGTCGCGACCGTGTGGAGAGCTGGGACGAGTATCCTTTTACCGTACCCGCCATCCGCGCCTTCGAACGCCTCCCTCTCAAGCAGCCGGTGACGTTTCTGATCGGCGAGAACGGCTCGGGCAAATCGAGCTTGCTGGAAGCCATCGCTGTTGCCTGGGGCTTCAATCCAGAGGGTGGCAGCCGTAATTTCTCATTTTCGACACGTGCATCACATTCGAATTTGCACGAATTCTTGCGTCTGACGCGCAGCATACGCCGAGCCGGAGACGGCTTTTTCCTTCGCGCCGAAAGCTACTTCAATTTGGCGACGAATATCGAAGACCTCGACAAGGAGCCGTTTGGCGGTCCACCGATCATCAATTCTTATGGGGGAAAGTCTCTGCACGAGCAGTCGCACGGCGAATCCTTCCTCGCGCTGGTGACCAACCGGTTCAACGGCCGCGGCTTCTACGTTCTGGACGAACCGGAGGCTGCGCTGTCACCAACCCGCCAGTTGTCCCTACTGGCGTTGATGCACGACCTGGTGACAGACGGCGCGCAATTCGTCATCGCCACCCATTCGCCGATCCTGATGGCCTATCCGAACGCCACCATCTTCCAGATGTCGGACGACGGCCCGTTCGAGATCCCCTATCGCGAAACCGAGCATTTCCTGGTGACACGCCGTTTCCTGGAGGACCCGGAAACGATGCTGGAGATCGTGCTGAACCCTGACCTGTACGGCCACTAGAACTTCATCGTCGCGATCTGGTCGTTCAGCTTGCTCTTGGCGGCAGTCTGGGCCTGCTCGGCGACGGTGCGGTCGTGCGTCAGCCCAGCCAGCTCGTTCTCCTGTGCAGTCAATGTCTGGAGATATTGCTTGGCGAGATCGCTGTCCCTGGGAACCTGCGCCAGGTTGGAGCGCAGGCGATCCTGGTCCTTCTGGATACGCTCGACATGGGCGTCAATCGTTCCGATCTGCTTGTCGGCATCGGCCACCGCGCGCCGGAGCTTCGCCACCTCGTTCAGCGCGTCGAGCGCCGCGCGGTTGCCGAGCGACTTGGCGTTGCCGATCCAGACAGCCAGAGTCGTGTCGTTGAGGTCGTCAATGCTGAATTCCTGCTGCAGCGGCTGGACGAGCCGCAGATGCACTTCCTTGGTTTCGCCCGCCGAGACATTTACATGCAGGCGATAGTGTGTGGGCGTCATCTCCAGCTTTTTCACGTCGTCGGGTTCGAAGCCGGGCCGCTTCGCCTGCTCCAGGATCACGGAGCGGGCGCTGTCGGCCGGCGCCTTGATGGTGTAGGCGGTGTCCGAGATCGCCCGCCGCGTCACATGGATCACGCCTTTCTCGGCGGTTATCGCCGCCAACAGCTGGTCCGACAATTCGCGCCGCTGGATCAGCGTCTTCTGGTCCAGCGCATAGCTGATCAGGCGCGAATCCGCGTGCGGCAGATTCGGGAACTGGGCGTCGCCGGAATACTCGTCCCGGTCGCCTTCGAAGACGGTCAGGATGCCCGCCGGCAGGCCTGCGTCGGTATCGTTAACGATCCGCACCGCCGATAGCGGGTGAATGGCATTTGCGTCGGGCTGATAGAGCCAGACCCGCTCGACCGGGACGCTTCGCCCGATGAACGGCACCATCAGCGACTGTCCGGCCGAGACGGTGACCGGCTGAGGGAAATGGAACGAGATCTGGGCACCGGTTTCGGCGGACTCCGCCGCCTGCTGACCCATCGCGATCTGGGGGCGGTTGAAGACCTTATCCATGGCGTCGGGCGCAGCCGCAGTCGCCATCCTCGGCATGGACAGCGGAGCCGGAGCGGCGGATGCGAAGCTTTCCTCGAGGCCCGCCTGGGCGGCGCCTTCGTCGATCCGCGGCTGGACGCGGCCGAAAACCTGAACCGGTATGTCGGGGCGGTGGACGAAATAGCTCTCATAGAGAGCCTGGTGATAGGTAACCGGATTGCCGGAGACGATCGCCAGATCGACGTTGTCCCAGTCGCTGCCGGTCATGTTCTCCAGCACGGCCCAGCCCTGCAGCATCGCCTTGTCGCCAGATTTGGGCATCAGTAGCCGGTATGAGGTCTTCCAGATCGGCGCGGTCACAACATAGGACAGTGAGACGTCGCGGCTGCCCTGGCCGGCCAGATTGATCGCGACCGAACGCGCATCCTTGGCTCGGCTGTCGAGCGACGCCGCCAGGATCTTATCCAGCTTTGACTGAAGCGCGGTATCCGCGAAGGCGATCTGCTGCGCCTCCTCGAGAACGACACTCTCCAGCCCGTTCCCGCTCAGGATCGTCAAACGGTGTCGGGTTGCCGTCTGGTCGTTTCCGAGCTTGGTATCGAAGCTGGCCACGCTGACGATTCGTCCATGAACGGCACGCGCCCCCTGCACCGACACTTCAGCGCCACGCAAGGCGGCAAGCAGCGTGTCGGGCGAGTCGAGGTCCGTCGGGCCGAAAGGAAGCGTGCGGAATTCCTGAGCTAGCGGCTCCTTGCCAGCGAGCCGGACGGATTCCACCTTGCCCTTGCCGTCGAAGACCGAGAGGCTTTTCAGTATGTCGTCGACCTGGTCGAGCGGCACCGGCAGGGTGAGCTCGGCGTTGCCGTCGACGGTGCCTTCGCGGTCGATCTGCGCCAGCCCACTGGAAGACAGGATCACGCGCTTAACGGGAAGTGTTGCGGCGCCGGCCGAAAACCCGGTCGCGGTAATCAATCCGTACAAAAGCCAAATCTTAGAAAGACGGAATTGCGGTACCGTAATTGTCATGGTTCCCCTCCGATTGGCACGGCCTCCTTCTTTTTTTGAAATATCTTAGCGGTAGCAAATATAGGCGAAGGCAGGCGGTATATTTCGCCAGATTATCTTTGTCGTTTTTATGGCGGAGAATTGGGATTTCAACCGCCGTCTCAGCATGCTGGCAGCCGGCATGACCAGGCCCTGCAAATAAGCGAAGGTCACGAAGATCCCGCCCGGCTTCAGCACGTCCATGATCGCGGCCATGATCCGCGCCTGCAGCTCGACTGGCAGCGAGGCCCAGGGCAAGCCGCAGACGATGGCGTCGACCTTATCCAGCTCGAGCGCATGCAGGATCTCCTTGATGTCCTGGGCGCCGCGGTTGAAGAACTGGAGATGAGGGAAGCGGACGGTCAGCGTCCGGCAGAAGGTCTCATTGATCTCGACCCCGACATAGCTCGTATCGGGCCCGAGCCGCTTCACGATCGCCTCGGTCATCGCGCCGGTGCCGGGGCCGAACTCGACGATTACCTTGGCCGCCTTGAAATCGATTGGCGCGATCATCGCCTCGGCCAAGCCGCGTGAGCTTGGCGCGATGGCGCCGACCGAGCGCGGGGTATTGCGGAACTGATTGAGGAATTTGAGCAGGTCGCCGTCCACCGTGTATCCTGTCGGTTGAGCGCGGCGGGGCGGCCGCCAAATAATGCTAACGTGGTTCGGGGGCTTCCGAATCCATGCGGGGAATGCAACATACCCCTTCGAACCCGGACCAAGAATTGTAAATGGACGCTTTAAGCACCGTTCTCTACCCGATCAATCGCGCCGGCTGGCCCTTCATTGCCGGCTTCGCGGTCGCCACCCTCATATTATTCGGACTGTGGGCGCCGCTGGGCTGGATCGGCCTGATCCTGACGCTGTGGTGCGTCTATTTTTTCCGCGATCCGCCGCGCACCGTTCCGCTGCGCAAAGGCTTGATGGTGAGCCCGGCCGATGGCCGGGTGACGATGATCGTGCCCGCCGTGCCGCCGCCCGAACTCGGCATGGGGGCGGAGCAGATGCTGCGCATCTCGATCTTCCTCAATGTCTTCAACGTGCATGTGAACCGCGTGCCGATCGAAGGCACGGTGGTCAAGTCAGCCTATCATCCCGGCAAGTTCCTCAGCGCCTCGATGGACAAGGCGAGCGATGTCAATGAGCGCGCCGCCGTGCGGCTCAAGATGGCCGATGGGCGGGAGATCGCGTTCGTCCAGATCGCCGGACTGGTGGCGCGCCGCATCATCACCACGCTGAAGGACGGCCAGGAGGTGCGGACCGGCGAGCGCTATGGCCTGATCCGCTTCGGCAGCCGGCTGGACATCTATCTGCCGCGTGATGCCGAGCCGCTGGTCGTCGTCGGCCAGACCGCGATCGGCGGCGAGACGATCCTGGTCGATTTCGAGAGCAGCGAAACCGCGCGGGCTGGTTGGCGAAGCTGATGGCACCGTCCCTGCGCAATCGCCGGCGCCTGCCGCCGCCGACCGGCTCGTTCTTCCGGATGCTGCCGAATGCGCTGACGACACTGGCGCTGTGTGCGGGGATGAATGCGATCCGCTTCGCCGTGCAGGGCCGGTGGGAGGCCGCGGTGATCGCCATCGCCATTGCGGCGATCCTGGACACGCTCGATGGCGGCATGGCGCGGCTGCTGAATGCGCAGAGCAAGTTCGGAGCCGAACTCGACAGCCTGGCCGATATCGTTTCGTTCGGCGTTACACCCGCGATCCTGCTCTATGTCTGGACCCTGCATGGGGCTGGCAATATCGGCTGGATGGCGACGCTGGCCTTTTCGATCTGCGCCGCGCTGCGCCTGGCGCGTTTCAACACAGCGTTGAGCACACTCGGCCCGCGCCAGCCAAAGGCGCCCTATTTCGTCGGCGTGCCGACCCCCGCAGGCGCCGCGCTGTCGCTGCTGCCGTTACTGATCGATCTCGAGGCGGAGAGGCCCGTTCTCGCCAACCATCCTTATTTGGTCAGCCTGTGGGTGCTGGGTGTGGCGCTTTTGATGGTAAGCCGCATCCCGACCTTGGCGCTGACCAGCATCCGCATCGGGCAACGCTTCCGTTTGCCGCTGCTGGCTGTCCTGGGTATCGCGATCGGCGCGACCATCGACCCGCCATGGGCGATGGCAATCTTTGTGATCGTCGTTTACCTGCTCAGCATCCCCCTGCTGTATTGGCAGCGTAGTCGCCTGCGCGCACGTGGCGTTCCAATGGAAACGCCACCGGCTCCGGCCGAACCGCCGGGCGAGACGGATTTGACAGTCACGCCGTTCCGCAAGTAAAAGCAGCGCACTGAAAAGCTCCTGCGGGGGTCGGCCGGTCGACGAGTTTCGTCCACTGGCCTTTTTCGTTTGCCCGGAAGGCAAACATGTATGGAAAGCATTTAGAGGTTCTTGAGCGAGTATGTTCGAGGGTTTGACAGGTCGCCTGGGCGACATCTTCACCAAGCTGCGCGGCCGTGGCGCGCTGACTGAGGAAGATGTCGTCGCCGCGCTGCGCGAGGTTCGTATCGCGCTGCTGGAGGCTGACGTCGCCCTGCCGGTGGTCAAGGATTTCGTTGCCAAGGTGCGTGAGCGCGCCGTCGGCCAGGAGGTTCTGCGTTCGATCACACCCGGCCAGCAGGTCGTCAAGATCGTCCATGATTGTCTGATCGAGATGCTGGGTGAGGCGAACGAGACGCTGAACCTCACGGCGGTGCCGCCGGTGCCGGTCCTGATGGTCGGCCTCCAGGGCTCGGGCAAGACCACCACCACCGGCAAGATCGCCAAGCGGCTGATGGAGCGCGAGCGCAAGCGCGTGCTGATGGCCTCGCTCGACGTCCACCGCCCCGCGGCGCAAGAACAGCTCCGCGTGCTGGGCGAGCAGGCCAAGGTCCCGACCCTGCCGATCGTCCCGGGCGAGGACCCGGTCACGATCGCGCAGCGCGCCCTGCGCGTCGCCCGCGCCGAGGGCTATGACGTTGTCATGCTCGACACTGCCGGCCGCCTCGCCATCGACGAGGTGCTGATGGCCGAGGTCGCGGCGGTCCGCGACGCGACCAACCCGGTCGAGACGCTGCTGGTCGCCGATGCGATGACAGGCCAGGACGCGGTCAATGTCGCCAAAGCCTTCGACGAGCGCGTGGGGCTGACCGGCATCGTGCTGACCCGTATCGATGGCGACGCCCGCGGCGGCGCGGCCCTGTCGATGCGCGCCGTCACCGGTAAGCCGATCAAGCTCTTGGGCGTCGGCGAACGGCTCGACGCGCTTGAGCCGTTCCACCCCGAACGCCTCGCCGGCCGCGTGCTGGGCATGGGCGACGTGGTCAGCCTGGTCGAGCGCGCCGCCGAGAATATCGACCGCGAAGAGGCCGAGAAGCTGGCCAAGAAGCTCGAAAAGGGCGGCTTCGACCTCGACGATTTCGCCTCCCAGCTCAAGCAGATGGGCAAGATGGGCGGGCTCGGCGGGATCATGGGCATGCTGCCCGGCATGGGCAAGATCAAGGATCAGCTGAAGAACGCCAATATCGACGACAAGATGCTGCTGCGGCAGCAGGCGATCATCAGCTCGATGACCAAGGCTGAGCGCAAGAACACCAAGCTGCTCAACGGCTCGCGGCGCCGGCGCATCGCGCTGGGCTCGGGCACCGATGTGGCTGAAGTGAATCGTCTTCTGAAGCAGTTCCTGCAGATGCAGGAGATGATGCGGAAAATGCAGAAGATGGGAAAGAAGGGCTTCATGCGAAGCCTGGCTGGAAAACTGCCGCCGGGCATGCTGCCCCCCGGCATGGGTAAATTTTAGTTTCGTTCAAAGGAAGGAAGTATCAATGTCCCTCAAGATTCGCCTGGCTCGTGGCGGCGCCAAGAAGCGCCCGTTCTACTCGATCGTCGTCGCCGATTCGCGCACCCCGCGCGACGGCCGCTTCATCGAGAAGATCGGCACCTACAACCCGATGCTGCCGAAGGACCACGAGACCCGCATCACCATCAACGAAGAGCGCGCCAAGCATTGGCTGTCGGTCGGCGCCCAGCCGACGGACCGCGTCGCCCTGTTCTTCGGCAATGCCGGCCTGGTCGAGAAGCGCCAGTGGACCGAGACGCCGAACCAGTCGGCCCCGAAGGCCAAGGCCCAGGAGCGCCTGAAGGCCGCAGCCAAGGCCGCCGAGGCTGCTGCTGCCGCGCCCGCCGAGGCCTGAGGCAGCGAGAGGCGGTAGAGGCGTGTCATGCGCGTCTGCGTCGGACAGATATTTGGCGCCCACGGGGTCAAGGGTTTGGTCAAGCTGGCCAGCTATACCGACGACCCCGAGGCGATCGCCAGCTACGGCGACCTGACGGACGAGGCCGGCACGCGGATATTCTCCGTGACGCTAGTCGGCGCCGCCAAGGATCACTGGCTGGCGAAGATCGACGGCGTCACCGACCGTGACACGGCCGAGGCGCTGAAGCGCACGCAGCTGTTCGTCGACCGCGCCAAGCTGCCGCCGCTCGATGAGGATGAATTCTACCACGCCGATCTGATCGGCCTTCGGGCCGAGCTTGCGGACGGCACGACCCTCGGCACTGTCTCGGCGATGCTGAATTTCGGCGCCGGCGATATTATCGAGATCGCGCTGCCCTCCGGCAAAAAGCCGCTTCTGCCGTTCGACCGGGAGACGGTGCCGGAGATCGACATGGTGGCCGGGCGGCTGGTGATCGACCCACCGCCGGGCCTGTCGGAGGAGTTCGGCCTGGGGAACGCCGAATCTGGAGGCGCCAAGCCGTGAGCGAGGCCGCATCCTGGGACGTGACGGTGCTGACCTTGTTTCCGGCGATGTTTCCCGGACCGGTCGGGCAAAGCCTGGCCGGAAAGGCGCTGGAAACCGGCAAATGGCGGCTTCGGACGCTGGACATTCGGGAGTTCGCGCGCGATAAGCATCGCTCCGTGGACGATACTCCGTTCGGCGGAGGGGCTGGCATGGTGATGCGGCCTGATGTGCTCGATCGCGCGATCCGCGCCGCACATCGGCCAGGGCACCGGCTGATCTACCTTTCGCCGCGCGGCCGTCTGTTGACGCAGGACTGGGTCGCCGAGCTTTCGCAGTCGGCTGGCCTCACTCTGGTCTGCGGCCGATTCGAAGGAGTCGATGAGCGAGTCCTCGCCGCCAACGCGGCCGAGGAAATGAGCGTCGGCGATTATGTTTTGTCCGGCGGAGAGCCGGCCGCGCTGGTTCTGATCGATGCCTGCGTCAGGCTTTTGCCGGGCGTCATGGGCAACGTGGAGACGGCGTCGGAGGAAAGTTTTACGGACGGGCTGCTCGAATACCCGCACTACACCCGGCCGGCGCTGTGGCGCGACGCCGAGGAGCGGGAGTGGTCGGTTCCGGAGGTGCTGGTTTCAGGGCACCACGAGAAGGTCAAGGCCTGGCGCCGGGCGGAAGCCGAAAGGCTGACGCGGGAACGGCGCCCGGATTTGTGGGCCCGCTACAAGGCTTCGTGAGCTTTGTGCTGGTCAAGAGATTGGACTTGGAAGGGAATCGGGTTATCCCGCTCCCGGTTTTTGGTGAGGAGTAGAACATGAACGTAGTGGAATCGGTCGAAGCCGGCGAAATCGCCCGCCTGACCGAAGGCCGCATCATCCCGGCCTTTTCGGCCGGCGATACGGTCCGGGTGAATGTGAAGGTGGTCGAGGGCACGCGTGAGCGCGTCCAGGCTTTCGAAGGCGTGTGCATCGCGCGGCGCAATGCCGGCATCAACTCGTCCTTCACGGTCCGCAAGATCAGCTATGGCGAAGGCGTCGAGCGCGTATTTCCGCTCTACAGCCCGCGCCTGGACTCGGTCGAGCTGGTCCGCCGCGGCGACGTCCGCCGGGCGAAGCTCTATTACCTGCGCGGCCGTCGCGGCAAGGCGGCCCGCATCGCCGAGCGCACTACGGGTCATGGCCTGAAGGAAACGTCTGAGGAGTAATCTTGCCATGTCGGCGCCGCGCACCCTCTTCGAGAAGATCCTGGACAGCCACACCGTCAGCAAGGACGCGGACGGCACCACGCTGCTCTATATCGACCGTCACCTGATCCATGAGGTGACGAGCCCGCAGGCTTTCGAAGGGTTGCGCGTCTCCGGCCGCAAGGTTCACCGGCCCGAGGGAACGCTGGCCGTTCCCGACCATAACGTGCCGACCACGCCGGGCCGCGTCTTCGGCCCGGGCGAGGAAGAGGGCAAGATCCAGCTGAGCCAGCTGGAGAAGAACGTGGCCGAGTTCGGCGTGCCCTATATCCCGATGAGCGATATCCGCCAGGGCATCGTCCATATCGTTGGCCCCGAGCAGGGCATGACCCAGCCGGGCATGACCATCGTCTGCGGCGACAGCCACACGGCGACACACGGCGCGTTCGGCGCGCTGGCCTTCGGCATCGGCACGTCCGAGGTCGAGCATGTGCTGGCGACCCAGACCCTGCTGTTCAAGCCGGCCAAGTCGATGCGGGTGACGATCAACGGCACCCCTGCCCCGGGCATCACCGCCAAGGACCTGGTGCTGGCCGTGATCGGCAAGATCGGCACGGCGGGCGGCACCGGCTATGTCATCGAGTATGCCGGCGAGGCGATCCGTGGACTGACCATGGAAGGCCGCATGACTGTCTGCAACATGACGATCGAGGGCGGCGCCCGCGCCGGCCTGATCGCGCCGGACGAGACCACGTTCGAATATCTGAAGGGCCGCCCGATGGCGCCCAAGGGCGCCGCCTGGGAGCAGGCCGTCGCCTTCTGGAAGACGCTGCCGACCGACGCAGGCGCGACCTATGCCCGCGAGGTAGTGCTGGAGGCCGGCGAGATCGCGCCGCAGGTGACCTGGGGCACCAGCCCGCAGGACGTGCTGCCGATCTCAGGCGCCGTGCCCAACCCGGCCGACTATGCCGACGAGCATCGCCGCGCGGCGGTCGAACGGTCGCTGGCCTATATGGGCCTGACCGCCGGCCAGAAGCTGAACGAAGTCACCATCGACACGGTCTTCATCGGCTCCTGCACCAACGGCCGCATCGAGGATCTGCGCATGGCCGCCGATATCGCCCGCGGCCGCAAGGTCGCCAAGGGCGTGCGCGCGCTGGTCGTCCCCGGCTCGGGCCTGGTCAAGCACCAGGCCGAGGAAGAAGGGCTGGACAAGGTCTTTTCCGAGGCTGGCTTCGAATGGCGTGAGCCTGGCTGCTCCATGTGCCTGGCGATGAATGCCGACAGGCTGGAGCCCGGACAGCGCTGCGCCTCGACTTCAAACCGCAATTTCGAGGGTCGCCAGGGGCGCGGCGGACGCACCCATTTGGTAAGCCCGGCCATGGCGGCGGCGGCGGCGATCACAGGCAAGTTGACCGACATTCGCTCATTCGCTTGAGTCGTTCGGGGCCAATCGATTCAGGGAGGATGTGATGGGTGAGTATCTGAGCTTCCGGAAGCACTACACGCCCGGGATTATCCATGTCCTGTTTTGGGTGCTGCTGTTCGCCAACACGGTGGAAGCGCTTTTTAACGGCCACGATTTCTGGGGCGGCTTGTTCACGCTTGTCGTCGGCCCAGTGCTGATCCGCGTCGCCTGCGAACTGATCCTGATCCTGTTCGAGATCAATGATTCGCTGACCGCAATCCGCAACGGGCAGACGCCGTCGGCCCCTGCTTCATCCGCGACCATCGTCGAGATCGTTCCGCCCACCACCACCACCACCACTCCGCCTGCGGCCTGAGTCATGAAGAAATTCACCACCCTGACCGGCGTCGCGGCGCCGATGCCGCTGATCAATATCGACACCGATATGATCATCCCGAAGCAGTTCCTGAAGACGATCACCCGCAGCGGGCTCGGCAAGTCGCTGTTCTTCGAGATGCGCTATGACGATGCCGGTAAGGAACTGCCGAACTTCGTGCTGAACCAGAAGCCTTACCGGAATGCGGAGATCATCGTCGCTGGCGACAATTTCGGCTGCGGCTCCAGCCGCGAGCATGCGCCCTGGGCGCTGGAGGATTTCGGCGTCCGTGCGGTCATCGCCCCCAGCTTCGCCGATATCTTCTTCGGCAACTGCTACAAGAACGGCATGCTGCCGATCGTCCTGCCGCAGGAACAGATCGACGTGCTGATGGCCGACGCAGCCAGCGACAATGCCCGCGTGCTGACCATCGACCTGCCGAACCAGAAGGTGGTTCGCGCCAACGGCGAGAGCTTCTCGTTCGAGATCAACCCGACCAGCAAGACCCAGCTGCTGGAAGGCCTCGACGAGATCGGCCAGACCCTGCAGCGCAGCTCCGAGATCGCTTCTTTCGAACAGCGTCAGCATCAGTCCCAGCCCTGGCTGTGGTCGTAAGTCCCGGCTGCGGTCGTAACGAACTAATCAACCGAGATTTCCATGACCTATAAGATCCTGCTCCTGCCCGGTGACGGCATCGGCCCCGAAGTCATGGGCGAGGCCCGCCGTCTGCTCGCCTGGCTTCAGGATCGTCGTGGCATCGCCTTCGAGACCGAGGAAGCGCTGGTCGGCGGCTGCGCCTATGAGGCCGAGGGCACGCCGCTGTCCGAGGCGACTATCGCCCGCGCCAAAGCGGCTGACGCCGTGATCCTGGCTGCCGTGGGTGGCCCGAAATGGGACAACCTGCCGTTCCACCTGCGCCCCGAAGCCGGCCTGCTCGGCGTCCGCAAGGAGCTCGAGCTGTTCGCCAACCTGCGCCCGGCCCTGGTCTTCGACGCGCTGATCGACGCCTCCAGCCTGAAGCCGGAGATCGTGCGCGGTCTGGACATCATGATCGTCCGCGAGCTGACCGGCGGCGTTTATTTCGGTGAGCCGCGCGGCATCAGCGACCTGCCGAACGGCGAGCGCATCGGCATCAACACCCAGGTCTATACAACCAGCGAAATCCACCGCGTCGCCCGCGTCGCCTTCGACCTCGCCCGCTTCCGCCGCAACCATGTCTATTCGGTCGAGAAGGCCAATGTCATGGAATCCGGCCGCCTGTGGCGCGAAGAGGTCAACGCCATCCACGCCAAGGAATATTCAGACGTCGGCCTGTCGATCATGCTGGCGGACAATTGCGCTATGCAGCTGCTGCGCAACCCGAAGCAGTTCGACGTCATCGTCACCGACAACCTGTTCGGCGACATCCTGTCCGACGAAGCCTCGATGCTGACCGGTTCGCTCGGCATGCTGCCCTCCGCCTCGCTGGGTGCTGTCCAGCCGAACGGCAAGCGCGCCGCGATGTACGAGCCGATCCATGGCTCGGCTCCTGACATCGCCGGCAAGGGCGTCGCCAACCCGCTCGCCATGATCCTCTCGGTCGCGATGATGCTGCGCTATTCGTTCGGCCATGCCGAGGAGGCCGATCTGGTCGAGAAGGCCGTGCAGAATGTGCTGAACGCCGGCGTGCGCACGGGCGACATCGCCACCGCCGGCCAGAAGACCGTCGGCACCGCCGGCATGGGCGAAGCGGTCGCGGCCGAGCTGGATCGGCTGTCGAAGTAAGATTTCGGATTTTGTAGGGTGGATGAGCGTAGCGTAATCCACCAACGCATCTAAGTAGCAGCGGTGGATGCCGTGCTTCGCGCGGCTGGTGGAATACGCTTCGCTTGACTATCCCAAAGCCGCAGCCAGTAGCGCCTTCGTGTATGCCTCTCGCGGAGCGGTGAATATTCGCTCCGCCGGCCCCTGCTCCACCACCTTGCCGTTCTTCATGACCAGCACCGCGCTGGCCAGGGCACGGACCACGCGCAGGTCGTGGCTGATGAAGACATAGGCCAGACCATGGCGCGTCTGCAGGTCGCGTAGCAGGTCGATGATCTGGGCCTGGACCGAGCGGTCGAGGGCGGAAGTGGGTTCGTCCAGGATTACCAGCTTAGGGCGAAGCACCATGGCGCGGGCGATGGCGATGCGCTGGCGTTGGCCGCCGGAGAATTCGTGCGGGTAGCGGTGGCGCATGTCGGCATCCAATCCGACCTCGGCGAGCGCCTCGCGCACCAGCCGGTCGCGTTCGCTGGCGGTGGCGACGCGGTGGGCGCGCAGGCCCTCGCCGATGATGTCGCCGATGGTCATACGCGGCGACAGCGAGCCGTAAGGGTCTTGAAAGACGATCTGCATCTGTCGGCGCAGTTCGCGCATCTCGCGCGGCTTCAGCGCCGTTAGGTCCTGGCCCTGGAAAGATATGGCGCCCTCGCTGTGCAGCAGGCGGAGAAGTGCCAGGCCCAGCGTGCTCTTGCCTGAACCGGACTCGCCGACGACACCCAGCGTCTCCCCTGCCCTGATATCGAGATCGATGCCGGCGACCGCCTCGACATGGCCGGTCACACGGCGAAACACGCCCGTGCGGATCGGAAACCGTACCCGGACGTCGCGTCCACGCAGGATTTCCGGGGCGTCCGGCTGCACCGGCAGCGGCGGGCCTTTCGGCTCGGCGGCCAGCAGCATCTGCGTGTAAGGATGTTTGGGCTTGGCGAACAAGGTCGTAGCGTCGGCGGTCTCGACGATTTCGCCATGCCGCATCACCGCGACCCGGTCCGCCATGGTGCGGACGATGCCGAGATCGTGGGTGATCAATAGGATCGCCATGCCGAGCCGGCCGCGCATCTCGCGCAGCAGGTCGAGGATCTGGGCCTGGACGGTGACATCGAGCGCGGTGGTCGGTTCGTCGGCAATCAGCAGGTCGGGCTGGTTGGCGATCGCCATCGCGATCATCACGCGCTGACGCTGGCCGCCCGACAGTTCGTGCGGGTAGGACGCCATGCGGCGCTCGGGATCGGGAATGTCGACCTGGCGCAGAAGGTCGATCGCCCTGCCGGTTAAGATCTTGCGTGAAGCCGGCTGATGAATGCGGAGGGCTTCAATCAGTTGCCGGCCGATCTGATGGATCGGGTTGAGCGAGGTCATCGGCTCCTGGAAGATCATGCCGATGCGGTTGCCGCGCAGCCGACGTAGCGTCGATTGCGGTGCGCCGGCCAGTTCGGCGCCGCGATAAAGGATGCTGCCGCGGGTGCGGGCCCGCGAGCCCGGGGGCAGCAGGTCGAGGATCGACAGGGCCGTCACCGACTTGCCTGAGCCGGATTCGCCGACCAGCGCCAGGATTTCGCCCGGCAAGATGTCGAAGCTGACGCCGCGCACGGCGGCGACAGTCCGGTCGTGGCTGGGGAATTCGACCTTGAAGTCGCGCACTGACAGGATGGGCTCGGTCACGGCAGGTCCGGCGTGCTGGGGTGGTCGAGCTGCCGCCTGGGATCGAAGGCGTCGCGCACCGCCTCGCCCAGGAAGGTCAGCAGGGTCAGCACGATCGCCAGGGTGAAGAAGCCGGTGAGGCCGAGCCACGGCGCCTGGAGGTTGGTGCGGCCCTCGTTCAGCAAGGTGCCGAGAGACGGCGAGCCGGGCGGCATGCCGTAGCCGATGAGGTCGAGCGCGGCCAGGGTGGCGATGGCACCGGTCAGCTCGAACGGCAGGTACGAGAAGGTCGCGACCAGCGCGTTGGGCAGCATGTGGCGGATCATCAGTGCCGCCGGGCCGAGGCCGAGCGCCCTGCCCGCCCGCACATAATCCAGCGCGCGCACCCGCAGCACCTCGGCCCGTACCAGCTGCGCCAGCGGCATCCAGGCGAACAGGCTGACCAGCAGGAACAGGTTCCAGAAGGTCGGCATCACGATCGAGGCCATGATGATCAGCAGGAACAGCACCGGTAGTCCGACCCAGATTTCGGTCAGCCGCTGCAGCACCAGATCGACCCAGCCGCCGAAGAACCCCTCGATGCTGCCCGCCAGCACACCGATGACGCTGCACAAAGCCGCAACCGCGACGCCGAACAGCAGCGAGGTGCGCAAGGAATAGATCAGCCAGGCCAGCACGTCGCGCTGCTGGTCGTCGGTCCCCAGCCAGTTACGGGCGGAAGGCGGCGCCGGCGCCGGTATTTCCAGGTCGGTGACCGGCGATCGGTAGGAGAAGGGGATCAGCGGCCACATTATCCAGCCGCTACCCCGGATCTGGCGCTGGAGATAGGCGTCGCCGTAATCGGCATAGGTCTCGAAATCGCCGCCGAACGTGGTTTCCGGATAGTCCTTCAGCACCGGGAAAAAGAGGAAACCGGCATAGGAGACGATAAGCGGCCGGTCATTGGCGATGAATTCCGCCGGCAGGGTGACCAGCAGCAGGATTCCGAGGATGATCGCCGACCAATAGCCGCGCCGGTTCTGCCGGAACAGTGCCAGGCGGCGTCTTGTGAGCGGCGACATCAGATTTTCCGCATCATTGGGCTCGCCCGGCGAAATCGATGCGCGGGTCGATCGCCATGGTCACGATGTCGGTCAGGATATTCACCAGCAGCCCGACCAGGGTGAAGACATAGAGAGTGCCGAACACGACCGGATAATCGCGCGTGACCACGGATTCGAAACCCAGCAGCCCCATCCCGTCGAGCGAGAAGATGATCTCGATCAGCAGCGCACCGACGAACAGCATGCGGAGGAACGCACCGGGAAAGCCCACGGCCACCACCAGGATGGCGTTGCGGAAGACATGGCCGTATAGCACCTGGCCTTGCGTCAGCCCCTTGGCGCGGGCGGTGGTGACATATTGCTTGCCGATCTCCTCAATGAACGCGTTCTTGGTCAGCAGGGTCGGCCGGGCGAAGCTGCCGGCGACCAGCGCCGTCACCGGCAGGATCAGGTGCCAGGCGAGGTCGAGCGGCTTCTGCCACCAGGGCAGCATAGCCCAATCGTCCGACGTCAGGCCGCGCAAGGGAAAGAGCTGGAGGTAGCTGCCGCCGGCCAGGAACTCGATCATCAGCACCGCGAACAGATAGCTCGGCACCGCATAGGCGAAGACGATGACGAGGCTGGTGACCAGATCGAAGCGCGACCCGTCGCGCACGGCCTTGGCGATGCCGAGCGGCACCGAGACCAGATAGGCGATCAAGGTCGCGACGAATGCCAGCGCAAAGGATGTCGGCAGCTTGCGGGCGATGAGCGAGGAGACCCGTTCGCCGCGAAAATAGCTCTCGCCGAGATCGAACTTCAGATAGTTGCCGATCATCAGGCCGAAGCGTTCGAGCGGCGGCTTATCGAAGCCGAATTGCTGCTCGATTTCCTTGACCAGCTTGGGATCGACGCCCTCGGCGCCACGATAGGCGCCTGCCGCGGCCGTCGTGTCGCTCTCCGATTGCAGGCGAGCGATCACCTGCTCCACCGGGCCGCCGGGGGCGAACTGAACGATGGTGAAGTTCAGCAGCAATATGCCGAACAGGGTCGGCGGAATCAGCAGCAGACGGCGGACGATATAGGCGAGCATTCAATTGGGCAGACCGATGAGCCACTGGGGCGGGGCCGACTCACCAGGCGAACCGGCGGAGCACATGATCGGGCTTGGATTCGGTCTTGTCGATCAGCGCCGTCAGCGCATCGCCATTCGGCTTGCCGCGCCAGTTCGGCTTCAGGTCCGGCGCGTGGACGCCGTTGACCAGCAGCGCGCTGGCGATCCCCGCCCCGGCGGCGCCGGCGATGTCGGTATGCAGCCCATCGCCGATCGCCAATGTGCGGGCCGGGTCGACCGTGGCGCCGGCTGCCTCCAACTCGGCGAAGAGCTGTTGATAGATCGGCAGACGCGGTTTGCCGTGCCAGGACACGTCGCCGCCCTTGCTCTCGTAATATTCGGCGAAGGCGCCCGCGCAGATCGCCAATATATCGCCGACCGGGACCCAGATGTCCGGGTTGGCGCAGATCATCGGCAGGCCCATGGCCAGCGCCTTGTCGAGATCCTCCTGGTAGTCCTCGAGCCGCTCCTCGTTCATCTTCGCGCCGGTATTGACGCAGAAGCCGCAGCCCGGCTCCGGATGCTCGCGCAGGTCGATATCGAGCCCCTCGAACAGACGGCGGTCGCGCGAAGACCCCAGATGCCAGCAGGCGCCGGTCAGCTTTTGGGTCCAGGGATCAGGCCGGTCGCGGAGCGCTCGGAACACTGATTCACCAGAGGTCAGGATGGCGTCATAGAGTTCGGCCTTGAACCCCATCCCCTCCAGCATATCGACCGCCAGCGCGGCCCGGCGCGGCGCATTGGACAGCAAGCCGATTTTCTTGCCCTGGTCCTTCAGCCGCTTGAGCGCGTCGGCGGCGCCGGGATAGGCGGCGACGCCGTTATGGAGCGTGCCCCACAGATCGACGACATAGGTGTCGTACCGGTCGGCCAGCGATCGGATGCCGCGTAGCGACTTCATCGCCCTTCCGTGCCGATCGCATCCTCAAGCCGGGTGAAACCATCGGCCCGCAGCCGCGCCGCCAGCCCGGCCTTGATCCGTGCCACCAGCCCCGGCCCCTGATAGACCAGCGCGGTGTAGAGCTGTACCAGCGAGGCGCCGGCGCGGATCTTCGCATAGGCGTCGTCGGCGCTCGCGATACCGCCGACCCCGACCAGCGGGATGGCGCCGCCTGATAGGCGATAGGCCTTGCGCAGCATCTCGGTCGACGGCGCGAACAGCGGCGCCCCGCTGAGGCCGCCGGTCTCGGCCGCCAGATCGCGCGGCAGGTCCGCCGGCCGGGCGATGGTGGTGTTGGAGACGATGATGCCGGCAATCCTGGATTCGACCGCGGCATGGACGATGTCGTCGAGGTCGGCATCGGTCAGGTCGGGCGCGATCTTGACCAGCACCGGCACCGGCCTTTGCCGCGCCGCCTGCACGGCGGACAGCAGCTCGGTCAGGATCGCCCTGCCCTGCAGCGCCCGCAGCCCCGGCGTGTTGGGCGAGGAGACATTGACCGTCAGGTAATCGACCAGCGGGGAGAGCCGCGCCGCGCCGGCAACATAGTCCGCCACCGCGTCGGTCGAGTCCTTGTTCTTGCCGATATTGCCGCCGACGATGCCGCGCTCGTGTTTCAGGTGCGCGGCCCGTTCCGCCGCCGCTTCCAGCCCGGCATTGTTGAAGCCGAGCCGGTTGATGACGGCTCGCTGATCCGGCAGCCGAAAGATCCGGGGCTTCGGGTTCCCGGACTGCGGCTTCGGCGTCACGGTGCCGAACTCGGCGAAGCCGAAGCCCAGCGCCAGCATCGCCTCCACCACCTCGGCATTCTTGTCGAAGCCGGCGGCGAGCCCGACCGGATTGCTGAAATCAAGCCCGAAGCGGCTCACTGTCAGAATCGGATCGTCGGGCCTGTCGTCGGTCCCGGCCAAGCCCAGGCGCAGCCCATGGATCGTCGCCCGATGGGCGGCTTCGGTCGGCATGAGGTTCAGAATCGGGTGGGCTAAGGTGAATCGGTCCATGAGATGGGCGACGCTTAACCGAAAGCGCCGGCTGCGGCTAGGGCCGGCAACTGCATATGCCCCTCGCCCGCAGCGCGGGAGAGGGAGGGGCCCGTCGCTTTGGACGGGAGGGTGAGGGTAACCCTTTGCCCGGCAGCCGCCCCTCACCGTCCCATTGCTGGCGCAACGGGTCCCTCCCTCTCCCGTTTCACGGGCGAGGGGTAAGCAAAAGCCGCGCTAAGTGCATCCAGGAATTCCTCCGGCAGCTTCAGCTTCCCGAACCAGCCCTTCTGCGTGCCTGTCAGCACGCGCAACATCTGGCCGCGGCTGAGCGGCAGTTTGGCCATCGGGATGAAGGTGAGATCGCGTAGCCAGGCGGCCGTGTCCCGTTCGGACTGGAACAGCGGGGTCAGCCAGCGGCTCCAGAACTGGTAGATCCCGGCATGGGCCTGGCGCTCGCGCTCGTAGCGGGCGAGCGCGGCCTCGGGGTTGGGCTCTGAACGCAGGGCGTCGCGCAGCGCCATGGCGTCCATCAGGGCCATGTTCACCCCCTGCCCCAGCTGCGGGCTCATTGCATGGGCGGCGTCGCCGATCAGGACGACGGGCGCGCGCTGCCAGCGCTTCAGCACGGCGTCGCGGTAGCTGGCCTGCATCAGGATGCCGGCATCGGTGATATGGGTCAGCAGCGGCGCGGCGTCGGGCCATAGCGTGGCAGCCTCTTCATGCCAGGCGGCCAGCCCTTGCTCCCGCCAGCGTGGGACATCTGCGGCGGGGATACTCCAGAAGAAGCTCAGTTGTCGCACCGGATTGTCGGGCCGGCTGCCGACCGGCAGCAGCCCCATCATCCGCCGCGCGGCGCGATAGCGCTGGCGCAGGTCCTCGACATGCGGCCAGTCGCCCTGCGGCAGCAGGCACCAGAGCGCACCCCAGGGATAGGGCCGGTTCATCCGGTGCAGGGCCAGCACGTCGCGCAGCTTCGACGCCGAGCCGTTGGCGATGACGACGAGATCGTAGGGGCCGTGCCGGCGGCCGGTATCGTCGGTCAGGTGACGGCCGTCGTTGCTGATCGCTGTGATGTCGTGGCCACAGCGCACGGCTTCAGCGTCCGGCCAAGCCGATTTGAGTAGCTGAAACAGCGCGCCGCGCTGCATGCCGAGCCCGGCCAGGCGTGGGTCGAGGGCGGCGTAGTGCATGTCCATGACGGGCCGGCCGGAGGCGCTGTCGCCGAACAGGCGGCGGACCGGCGCGCCGTATCTCAGCGCTGCGTCGAGCAGACCCATCTGCCACAGGACCAATAGCCCCGTCGGCTGCAGCAATATGCCCGCGCCCACCGGCCCGAGAACCGGCGCGCGCTCGAACACCTCGATATCATGATCGTCCCGCGCAGCAGCGCGGCGAGGGGTTTGGCCGGCGGTTCCGTAGCCGACGATGGCGATATGCATGAGGCGCCCGGGGAGCCGGCTACTCTACGCCGGGACCCTTCAGTGCAAGATATTGCAATCGCTTGACCTCCCATCGCCCGCGCGTCACGGAATCCAGGATGACGCCGGAGGTGAGGCTGAGGAAGGCGGCGATCATGATGCCGGTCGCGGCGATCGCGGTCGGGAAGCGCGGGACCAGGCCGGTGCGGGCGAACTCGATGACGATCGGATAGGCCAGGATCAGCGATGTCGCCGCCAGCAGCCCGGCGATCGCGCCGAAGAAGGCCATCGGCAATTCCTGCTTCACCAGTCCCAGGATGGTGGACAGGATCAGCACGCCGTCGTGATAGGTGCGAAGCTTGCTGGCCGATCCCGCCGGCCGGTCCTTATAGGCCGTGGGCATTTCGGTGATCGGCATCTTCAGCTGCAGGGCATGGACCGTCATCTCGGTCTCGATGCCGAAGCCTTCGGCGATGGTCGGGAACGACTTCACGAAGCGGCGCGACATGATGCGGTACCCGGACAGCATGTCGCTGATCGGGTCGCCGAACACCTTCCTGACGATGCCGGTCAGCACGAGGTTGCCCAGCTTGTGGCCCGGGCGGTACGCCGCCTCGATATCGGTGAGGCGCTGGCCGTTGATCATGTCCAGCTGCTCGGCCCACAGCCGGTCGACCATGGCGCGGGCGGCGGCGGCCTCGTAGGTGTCGTCGCCGTCGACCAGCACGTACACGTCGGCCTCGATATCGGCATACATGCGGCGGACGACATTGCCCTTGCCGCGCATCCGCTCGGTGCGCACGGTCGCGCCGGCGGCCTTGGCGACGGCGATGGTGTCGTCGGTCGAGTTGTTGTCATAGACGTAGACCGTCGCCTCGGGCAGCGCCGCCTTGAAGTCGGTGACGACCTGGCGGATCGCGGCCTCCTCGTTATAGCAAGGCACCAGCACGGCGACGCGCGGGGAGGTCATTGAGCTGATGTCCTTATGAGAGGGCAGAGCTGGAAGTCGTGGCCCTTGTTGAGCGGGTACTGGATGTTGGTCTTGACCGGCTTGCAGTTCGCCTCGTCCAGCTTCAGCCCGAATTCGGCATAGTCCTTGATCGTTGAATCGTATTCGACCGGCCAGTAGAGGCCGAGCAGCGGGCCCTGATGCTCGTCGACCCGCTTATGCATCTCGGCGCCGAGCTGGGAGGTGCGGTCCTTGGCGCCGACCATCCAGCCCTGGATGCGCAGGAACGGGATTTCCTTGGGGAAGGACGGGATGACATAGCCCATCGGCGAGGTCTCGGTGAGCAGGATCATCGTGTGCTCGGGATCGTCGATATGCGGGACATCGACCTCGACATATTTGCCCTGCCAGTCGAAGCGCGGCTCTTCGCCCCTCCAGGCCATGATCTGCGCCGCGCCCAGCAGCACGATCATGATGATCAGCCGCGACCCGGCCTGGATCGGCCAGCGGGCGACCGCGGCGATGATGATCACGCCCGACAGCATCTCCAGCGGGACCAGGTAGCGGTAGATGCCGAACAGGAAGACCCAGACGAGATAGGTGCCGGCGGCGATCACCATCAGCATGCGGGCGACCAGCGGATCGACCAGCTGACGGCCCGGCGGCTCCCTGAACAGGGTCGCGACCGCTGCGATCGGGACCACGACGTAGGCGAGCATGATGTGGATGTCGCGGAAGTGCCATTCCGCCACCAGCAGCGAGTTCTGGCTGAACAGGAACGGGAAGAGAAGCCGCGCGTCCCAGGTCTTGGGCAGGAAGGTCTCGTCGCGGAAGCTGCCGGGGCCGACCAGGGGCGATTTGAACAGGTCGTTGAAATAGGGGAAGACCGGGTTGCGGGCATATTCCCACATCGTCCAGTACCAGTACCCACCGAACACGGCGACGCCGAGCGTCACGCCGATGCCGAAGGCGATGGTGCGCACCAGCCGATGCTTCAGGCTTCCCGGCAGGACGAGCATGCCGAGCGTCCAGCCGACGGCATAGGGTAACGCGGTGAGCTTGAGGCCCGGCGAAGCGCCGGTCAGGAAGCCGGCCAGCGCGATCCAGAAGAGATCCCTGCCCTTCGCCCGGACGACGCCATCGAACCGGTCCATCAGCACGAACAGGCCGGCGATGGCGCCAAGGCCGGCGGCGATGTCGTCGGAGGTCTTGCCGATCTCCCCAGCCGCGCCGCCGCCGGTCAGCGCGGCCAGCGCGATCAGCACGGCGACCGAAAGGCACTGCTTCTTATTCTCGAACCGGAACAGGCGATAGCCGATGCCGCCGATCAGCGCGGCGGCAATACCGGCCTGAATGCCCAGCCATGCGCCCGCCACCCAGGCGGGGAAATGGGTGCCGAGCAGGAACAGCGGCACGTCGAGGAAGGGGTTGTAGTAGGTCGCATGGTGCGCGACCGAGACGTCGAAGCCGAGCCGGCCGGTCAGCAGCGAATAGGGGTCGTACCAGTGATAGTTCTGGAAGTCCCAGCCGGCTTCCTTGCCGTAGACCAGCGCCCAGACGGCGAACAGCGGCAAGGCGGCGACGGCCAGCAGCCAGCCGATCAGGCGGATGCGCGCCGGACTGGTGGTGAAGGTACGAGTCGTATCTGTAATGTCGGTCACCCCGCCGTCTTACCGGGTGATAATGTCCGAGCCAAGGCAAACCGGTGTTCTCTTCGGGGCGCTAAGCCTCAGGAGTTGGCCGAGCGGAACACGAAATACTTCGACCCCGTGAAGTTGAAGACCAGCCCGACGAAGGTACCGGCGACGACACCGAGCAGCGGGATGCGGTGGAACAGCGTCAGGTTGTCGACAAGCACGGCGTGGGTGCCGACATTCAGCAGGTTGCCGATAATGTTGGCAGTCGCGAACTTCAGATAGCGGGCGAAGATCGATCCGCTGCCGTGGCCGCGGAAGGTCACGAAATTGTTCAGCAGGAAAGTCGCCGTCATACCGAAGATCAGCGACGAGACAAACCGGCTGCTGATCAGGCCGCCGCCCAGATAATGGGTCATCACGAAATAGGTGCCGGCATCGACGACGAAGCCGACGCCGCCGACCATGCTGAATTTGAGGAACTGCTGCTGCCCGACTGTCAGCCGGCCATAAAGACGGTCAAGCGGCATCGAGGAATTTGCCGGCCAGGGCATCGTCGATCAGCTGCCTGGTCTCGCCGATGCCGTAAAGCTGGATGAAGGAGCCCATGCGCGGTCCCTCGTTCTGGCCGAACAGCACGCCATAGATGGCCTTGAACCAGTCCTTCAGTTCCGGGAATGGATGGCGCTTGCCGATCTCGTAGACCTCGGTCTGCAGCGCCTCGGCGGTGCTGTCGGCCGGCACGGTCGCCAGCGTCGCCGAAAGCTCGGTGAGCGCCGCGCGCTCGGTCTCGGTGGCGGCGCGGAAGCGCTTCGCCGGCTTCACGAAGTCCTGGTAGTAGTTGATCGCATACTGGACCAGCCGGCCGAGGAACGGCGAGCCTTCCGGCGTCGCGCCGGGCACATAGCGGCTGATGAAGCCCCACAGCACCGAAGGCTGCTCGGCGTTCGCCACGCCGGCGAGGTTCAGCAGCACGTTGAAGGACAGCGGGCAGTCCAGCGGTGGCGGGTTGCCGTTATGGATATGCCATAGCGGGTTCTCGATCTGCGCCTCGGGCGCCTCGTTCGGATATTTCTGGGCGAAGGTGATGTATTCGTCGACCGCACGCGGGATGACGTCGAAAAAGAGCCGCTTGGCCCGCCGCGGCTGCTGGTACATGTAGAGCGACAGGCTCTCCGGCGGCGCATAATGCAGCCAGTCCTCGACCGCCAAGCCGTTGCCCTTGGACTTGGAGATCTTCTGGCCCTTGTCGTCGAGGAACAGCTCGTAGGTGAAGCCCTCGGGCGGATTGCCGCCCAGGACGCGGGCGATCTTCTGGCCGAGCTGGACCGAGGGGATCAGGTCCTTGCCCGACATCTCGTAATCGACGCCGAGCGCGACCCAGCGCATCGCCCAGTCGGGCTTCCACTGCAGCTTGCAATGGCCGCCGGTGACCGGCACCTCGTGGGTGGTTCCGTCCTCGTCCTGGAAGGTGATCGTGCCGGCATCGGTGTCGCGGGCGATCAGCGGCACCTGCAGCACCTTGCCGGTGGCGGGCGAGACCGGCAGGAACGGGCTGTAGGTGCCCTGCCGCTCTTCGCCGAGCGTCGGCAGCATCAGCGCCATGATCTCGTCGTAGTGCCGCAGCACCTTCAGCAGGGTCTCGTCGAACCGTCCCGACTTGTACCAGTCGGTTGCCGACTGGAACTCATATTGGAAGCCGAAGCTGTCGAGGAAGCCGCGCAGCCGGGCATTGTTGTGGTGGCCGAAGCTCTCATGCGTGCCGAACGGGTCCGGGATGGCGGTCAGCGACTTGCCGAGATGCGGCGCGATGACGTCCTTGTTCGGAATGTTGTCCGGGACCTTGCGCAGCCCGTCCATGTCGTCTGAGAAGCAGAACAGGCGCGTCGGTATATCCGACATCGTCTGGAAGGCGTGGCGCACCATCGAGGTGCGGACGACCTCGCCAAACGTGCCGATATGCGGCAGGCCCGAGGGGCCGTAGCCGGTCTCGAACAGCACATAGCCCTTCTCCGGCGGCTTCTGCGCGAACCGCTCGACGAGCTTGCGCGCTTCCTCGAACGGCCAGGCGCGCGCGGTGGTCAGGGCTTGCTGCAGTTCGGGCGAAACGGTCGACATTTTCGGGCTCTCGGGGATGACGCGGCGGACCCTATTGATCGCGGATGGCGAGGTCAACGTGCCGGGCGGAAAACTGCCCGCCGCAGGCTGACTTGCGCGCTGCGGAAGCCTAGGCTGGACGAATCATGATGCCGCCTGCGGGCGTTCCCGCCCTTCCCCGTATCGTATTGCCGGATGTCGGAGCGCTGGCGCTCTCCGCGCGCCATGCCGCTTGGCTCACCCCGGATGGGGAGATCGAGGAGCTGAGCCTGCGCGCCGCGGCCGAACGTGTTGAGGGCGGCGCGCTGGTCTGCCATCGCGGCTCGGCGGCGCGCCGGTTGGGGACTGACCGGTTCCCGGCCTTCGACCTATTGGACCTGTTCGCCTTCGTCCACCCTGCCCGCTTCTGCCTGCCGACCGTGCGTGGGCTTGCGGCCTGGCTCGGCCTGGCGGAGCCCAAGGGCCTGTCTGCGGAATGCGTGACGGTGGTCGAGATCGCGCAGACTTTGCTTGGCCACATTGCGGAGGGCCGGGCGGACAGGAATTCGGACGTCGTCGGCCTCGCCGATGCGATGCAGCGCGCCGGCTGGGTCTGGGGGCCTTCGGTCATGGCGGCCCTAGGTGTGTCGCCCCGTAGCGGCCAAAACCGCGCCTTCGATATCTGGAAAGGCCTGCCCGAGTGGGAGGATGAGCCGCCCGAGGGGCCGCCTGGCCAGGCGGCGGTGTCGCCCAACGATGCCCGCAAACGGCTGGCCGAGATGATCAGTGTTGAACGTGGCTACGCCGCAGAACCGAGGCCCCAGCAGGCCGACTTCGCCAGCGCCGTCTCCGCCGCCTTCACGCCGCGCGAAGTGCAGGACGCGCCGAACTCGGTGGTTGCGGAGGCCGGCACCGGCGTCGGCAAAACATTGGGCTATCTCGCCGCCGCCACGGTCTGGGCCGAGCGCAACCGCGCGCCGGTCTGGGTCTCGACCTACACGCGCAACCTGCAGCACCAGATCGATGACGAGCTGGGGCGCCGCTTCCTCGATCCGGCCGAGAAGGCCGAGCGGGTGGTGATCCGTAAGGGGCGTGAGAATTATCTCTGCCTGCTGAACTATTCCGAAGCGGTGCGCGGCGGCCAGCTGCAGGCCGGCAGCGCCGTCGCGCTGGGCCTCATGGCGCGCTGGGCGGCGGCGACGCGCGACGGCGACCTGACCGGCGGCGATTTCCCTGGCTGGCTGGCAGAGCTGCACGGGCGGCCCCGCACATTTGGCTTGGCTGATCGGCGCGGCGAGTGTGTCTACAGCGCCTGCGAATATTACCGGCGCTGCTTCATCGAGCGGAACATCCGGCGTGGGCGGCGGGCCGATATCGTCGTCGCCAACCACGCGCTGGTGATGATCCAGGCCGCGCTGGGCGGGATCGAGGATGTGCATCTGCCGACCCGCTATGTCTTCGACGAGGGCCACCATCTCTTCGACGCCGCCGACAGCGCCTTCGCCGCCCATCTGACCGCGCAGGAGACGGCGGAGCTGCGGCGCTGGCTGATCGGCAGCGAGGCGGCGACGCGCAGTCGGGCGCGCGGCCTGAAGCGGCGGATTGAGGACCTGGTCGCCGGCGACGAGGCGATGCTGGACCTGCTCGACCGGATCAACGAGGCGGCGCGTATCCTGCCCGGCGACGGCTGGACCCAACGCCTGGCTGGAAACCAGCCGCGCGGCCCTGCCGAGCAGTTTCTGTTCGCGCTGCGCCAGCTTGTCTATACGCGCGCCGAGGGTACGCATGGGCCCTACAGCCTGGAGGTCGAAACACGGCCGGCGCCCAGCGACGTGCTCGATACCGCGGTGATGCTGGAAAAGGCGCTCGGCTCGCTGGAAAAGCCGATCGCCGACTTGGCGAAGAAACTCGAGGCCAAGCTGGACGACGAGGCCGAGAAGCTGGCGAGCGAGGATCGCCGCCGGCTGGATGCGATGGCGCGCAGCCTGAAGCGGCGCGGCGCGCTGACTCTCTCGGCCTGGCGTTCGATGCTGAAGGAATTGCAGTCCAACGCGTCGCCTGACTTCATCGATTGGTTTGGGGTCGAGCGCAGCGAGGGGCGTGATATCGATTTCGGCTATTACCGCCATCATGTCGACCCGACCGTGCCGTTTGCCAGCACCGTCGGCGCCCAAGCGCACGGCATGGTGGTGACATCCGCGACCTTGACCGATGGCACCGGCGACGTCGAGGCGGACTGGGCCGCAGCCGGGGAGATCACCGGCGCGCGCCATTTGCTTAGCCCCCCGCTGCGCGCCCAGGTCCCCTCCCCGTTCGATTATGCCAACCGCACGCGGGTCTTCGTCGTCACCGATGTGCGCAAGGACGATCTCGACCAGGTCGCCGCGGCCTACCGCTCGCTGTTCCTGGCGGCCGGCGGCGGTTCGCTCGGCCTGTTCACTGCGGTGCAGAGGCTGAGGGCGGTGCATGAGCGGATCGCCGATCCGCTCGAGGCGGCGGGCCTCTCGCTCTATGCCCAGCATCTGGACGGGCTGGACGTGTCGACCCTGGTCGAGATTTTCCGGGCCGAGGAGGATGCCTGTCTGCTCGGCACCGATGCAGTACGCGACGGCGTCGACGTACCCGGCCGGGCGCTGCGCCTGATCGTCTTCGACCGCGTGCCGTGGCCGCGGCCTGACATATTGCACAAGGCCCGGCGCCTGGCCTTTGGCGGCAAGGCCTGGGACGAGCGGCTGACCCGCCGTCGCCTGCGCCAGGCCTATGGCCGCCTGATCCGCCGCGCCGACGATACCGGCGTATTCGTGCTGCTCGACCCGATGATGCCGTCGCGCCTGTCCGGCGCGTTCCCGGCCGGGGTCGAGATGCGCCGGGTCGGGCTGGCTGAGGCCGTGGAAGAAACCAGGCATTTCCTCGAAGTGCGTGCCGCGTTGCCCGGATAATATACCGAATGTTTCTGCATGAAGTGGCAGAACAGCATATGGTCTCCTATATTGACCCCCATGATGACCGACTCACTCGCCCCTGAGGCCTCCTGGTTCGGCGACCGGCAGGTCGATCCTTCCGAAAAAACTGGGCTGGTCCGGGGTGTCTTCGACCGGGTCGCCGGGCGCTACGATCTGATGAACGACCTGATGTCGGCCGGCGTGCACCGGCTGTGGAAGGCGCAGTTCATCAGTGCGCTCAGACCCCGCCCGCACGAGGCGCTGCTGGATGTCGCGGCCGGCACCGGCGATATCGCCGCCGGCTGGCGCAAGGCGGGCGGCGGTCCGGCCCTGCTCTGCGACATCAACGAAGCGATGCTCTCCCAGGGCCGTGACCGGGCAATCGACCGCGGCCGGATCACCGGCATGTCGTGGGCCGTCGGCAACGCCGAATGCCTCCCCTTCCCCGACCGCAGCTTCGACGTTTACACGATCGCCTTTGGCCTCAGGAACGTCACCGACATCGATGCCGCGCTCGGCGAGGCACGCCGGGTGCTGAAGCCGGGTGGCCGGTTCTTCTGCCTGGAATTCAGCCGGGTGGCGATCGCGCCGCTGCGGCGGTTCTACGACGCCTATTCCGACACCGTCATCCCGCGCCTGGGCGAGATCGTGGCCAAGGACCGCGACTCCTATGTCTATCTGGTCGAAAGCATCCGCCGCTTCCCCGAGCAGCAGGCCTTGATCGGCCGGATGGAGCAGGCCGGGTTCGCGTTCAACGCCTATCGCAACCTGTCGGCCGGCATCGCCGCCATCCATCATGCCCGGCGGATCTGACCGGTGAGCGGTCCCGAGCAACTGCCCGACCTGGCGTCGCGGCGGATTCTCCTCGTCATCTCGGGCGGTATCGCAGCCTACAAGGCACTGGAGCTGATCCGCGGTTTACGCAAGTCCGGCGCATCGGTGCGTGCGGTGCTGACCAAGGCTGGGGCTGAGTTCGTCACCGCGCTCAGCGTCGGCGCCCTGACCGAGGACAAGGTCTATACCGACCTGTGGTCGCTGACCGACGAGGCCGAGATGGGCCATATCCGCCTGTCGCGCGAGGCCGACCTGATCGTCATCGCCCCGGCCAGCGCCGACCTCCTCGCCAAGATGGCCACCGGCATGGCCGACGATCTCGCCTCGACCATGCTGCTGGCGGCCAATAAGCCGATCCTGATCGCTCCGGCGATGAATGTGCGGATGTGGGAGCATCCTGCCACTGTCGCTAATATTGCGACCCTGGAGAGCCGTGGCGTGATCAAGGTGGGTCCCGATCCGGGGCCGATGGCCTGCGGAGAGTTCGGCATGGGCCGGATGGTTGAACCGGCGGAGGTCCTGGCCGCCATCGCCCGCCATTTCGCCGATAGCAAACCCTTAGCCGGCAGACGCATCCTGATCACCAGCGGGCCGACCCAGGAGGCGATCGATCCGGTGCGCTTCATCAGCAACCGCTCCTCCGGCAAGCAGGGGCATGCCATCGCCGCCGCCTGCGCGCGGCTGGGTGCCGAGACGATCCTGGTCTCCGGCCCGACCCAGGAGCCGACGCCGCCCGGCGTCACGCTGGTGCCGATCGAAAGCGCCGACGAGATGCTGATGGCCTGTCAGGCCGCTCTGCCGGTCGATGCCGCGATCTGCGCCGCCGCCGTTTCCGACTGGCGCCCGGCCGACCCGGCGACTCAGAAGATCAAGAAGAAGGCTGGTGCGGCAGCGCCTGAAATCCATCTGGTGCAGACGCCGGACATACTGGCGACGCTTTCCCAGCCCGGCTCAAGGCGCCCCTCTCTAGTGGTCGGTTTCGCGCTTGAAACCGAGAACCTGGTCGACAATGCGAAGGCCAAGCTGAAGTCCAAGGGGTGCGACTGGATCGTCGCCAATGCCGCCACGCAGGATTCTACGGTCTTCGGCAGTAGCTATAATACTATAACGCTGGTGACGTCGGCAGGAACGGAGCTGTGGCCCCGTGCCTCGAAGCAGGAAATCGGCGGGCGTCTGGCTGCCGCCATAGCCGAATATCTGTCGGCGTCGGCCGAGGGTGGACATCAAATCGGGTTGGTTCAATCGGCATGACTGCTGTTCCTATCGTTCGTTTGCCGCATGGCACCGATCTCGACCTTCCCGGCTATGCGACTGAGCATGCCGCCGGCCTCGACCTGATGGCGGCCGTGTCCGAGCCGATGTTTATCGCCCCCGGAAAGCGCGCCATGGTGCCGACGGGAATCGCCATTGCGCTGCCTGTCGGTTTCGAGGCGCAGGTGCGGCCACGTTCGGGCCTGGCGGCCAAGCACGGTGTCACCGTGCTGAACAGCCCCGGCACGATCGACGCCGACTATCGCGGCGAAATCAAGGTTATCCTGATTAATTTCGGTGAAATCGATTTTTGTGTGGAACCAAAGTCCCGGATTGCACAGTTAATAGTTGCGCCCGTGATGCAAATTCGATGGGACGAGGTGGACTCCCTGCCGGAAACGGCGCGCGGCGATGGGGGGTTCGGGTCGACTGGACTTGGAAAAACCGGTGTGTAACTGATGCTACGTCTCTCAAAAAAACTGATGTTCGCGATCGAGGCGGTCCTCGATATTGCCTATAATTCCGGCGCCCAGCCGGTACAGAGCCGCGAGATCAACAGCCGCCAGGGCATTCCCCGGCGCTATCTCGAGCCGGTGCTGCAGCAGCTCGTCCGTGCGGGAATTCTCGACGGCGTACGCGGCCCGCGCGGCGGCTACCGCCTAGCGCGGGAGCGCCGGAAAATCACGCTGGCGGAAATCGCCGAGGCCGTCCGCAGCACCGAGGCTACCGGCGACCCCTTCGATATCCCACCTGGTTCGCCGCTCGGCCAGGAAATCGTCCGGCCGCTATGCATGGATCTGATCGCGACCTGGACCAAGGAGCTGGAGAAGATCACGATCGAGGACCTGTGCATGCGGGCCCGCGAAACCGGCATCGACAGTGTCGCCGCCAACACTGCGGACTTCTCGATCTAGCGACCAGATCGGCCCGGATTCAGCGCTCACAAATCCGGGCCGTATCGACAAGCCCCTTATCGACAAGCCCCCTTATCGACAAGTTGGGGGCCCGCGCTTATATCCTGTCGGAGTTCGTAGTTCCGAAAATTCAACAGGCCAGCGAGGGGAATAATGGCGAGCGATTCGACCCATAAGCCGGAGTTCCGCGGCAGGATTTACGACAGCATCCTCGAGACGATCGGGGCGACCCCGCTGGTGCGCCTTCACAAGCTGGAGGCGCGCAGCGGCGTGCAGGCGGAACTGCTCGCGAAGCTCGAATTCTTCAATCCGCTCGCCAGCGTCAAAGACCGTATCGGCCTCGCCATGATCGAGGCGGCCGAAGCGGCCGGCAAGATCGGTCCCAACACCACCATCATCGAGCCCACCTCCGGCAATACCGGTATTGCACTGGCCTTCGTCTGCGCCGCCAAGGGCTATCGCCTCATCCTGACGATGCCGGAAAGCATGTCGCTTGAGCGACGCAAGATGCTGCTGATCCTCGGCGCCAAGACCGAGCTGACCCCCGCATCGGCCGGCATGAAGGGCGCCATCGCCCGCGCCGAGGCGCTGCTCAAGGAAATCCCTGACAGCTTCATGCCGCAGCAATTCGCCAACAGCGCCAACCCGGCGATCCACCGCAAGACCACCGCCGAGGAAATCTGGAACGACACGGCCGGCCGCGTCGACGTGCTGATCTCAGGCGTCGGCACCGGCGGCACTCTGACCGGCGTGGCCGAGGTGATCAAGCCGCGCAAACCGTCCTTCCGCGCCGTCGCGGTCGAGCCTGAGGACAGCCCGGTCCTGTCGGGCGGCGTTCCCGGCCCGCACAAGATCCAGGGCATCGGCGCCGGGTTCATCCCGCCGATCCTGAAGACCGAACTGATCGACGAGGTCATCCGCATCTCCAACAACACGGCGATGGAAACCGCGCGCCTCTCCGCCAAGGTCGAAGGCCTGCCGGTCGGGATTTCCTCAGGCGCCGCGATCGCCGCGGCGATCGAGGTCGGCAGCCGGCCGGAGATGGCCGGCAAGGTCATCGTCACCATCATCCCGAGCTTCGCCGAGCGCTATCTGAGCACGGCGCTTTTTGATGGGATTGAGTGACGAGCAAGCCTACTACCCCACCCGTCATTGCGAGGAGCGCAGCGACGAAGCAATCCAGGGCCATTAGCCCAAGACCTTTCGGTAAGGCTCTGGATTGCTTCGCTGCGCTCGCAATGACGACTAAGGGTTCCGCTTCAACCCGTTTGGTTTTCTAACCCAGCGCGGCCTTCGCCGCCGCAAATCCCGATTGCAGGCTGCCCTCGATCGTCGCGGGCAGGCCTGTGCGGGTCCAGTCGCCGGCGAGCCAGAGATTGGCGAACCGGGTCGTGAGGCCCGGCCGCAGCGCCTCGTCGGTCGGCGACTGGCGGATCGTGGCGCGTTTTTCCTTGATGATCCGATAGGGCGGCATTTCCTGCCCCAGCGCGGGGAAGGCGCGCGCGACATCGGCCCACAGGCGCGGCGCCAGCGCCTCCGCCGGTTCGTCTACCATCGCCCGCGCGGCGCTGACTGTCACACTCGCCAAGCCCGGGCGGCGGAACACCCATTGCGCCGCACCACCGACGATCGCGACAACCTCAAGCGGCGTGTCGGCTGGATCGTTGGTGGCGAAATGGGCGTTGACGATCGGTTCATCGGCGCCGGGCGTCTCCAGGTGCCGCACCAGCCGCTCGGCGATCGCCGGCGGGGCCGCCATGATGACCTTGTCGCCCGCCTCCCAGATCTCCTCGGCGCTGTCCGATGCCAGGCCGGTGACCTTGCCCTCGGCATAGTCCAGCCGCTTGATCCGCGTGCCCAGCCGTACCTCCCCACCGCGCGCGGTCAGGAAGGCGACGCCGGGCGTCACGAACGTGTCGGCCAGCGTCTCGCGGGCGATCAGCGGGCGGGAGAAGCGGCCGCCCTTGGCTAGCGTCTTGGCGACGACCTTCCAGAAACCCTGCGCCGAGGCCTCATCGACCGGCGTGTTGAGCGCCGAGACAGCCAGCGGCTCCCACAGGATGCGATAGAGCTCGTCATGCGGCAGCACGTCGGCGACCGAGGCCCCTGGACGGGCAAAAGCCAGCTTGGTGGCCGCCAGATAATCCAGCCAGCCGGTGCCGGGAACGCGGCGCGACGGCGATGCGACCCACCAGGGGATCGGCCCGGCATTGGGCCGCATGGTGAAACGGCGATCCTTGGTCAGGTCCAGGAAATGGAAACCGTCGCCCTCAGGCCCGACCAGCTCGCCCGTCGCCCCGACCAGCTTGAGATAACGCTGGACGCAGGGATTGCCCGACAGGACCATGTGGTTGCCGTTATCGATGGTCCGGTCGATCTCCTTATCGTGATAGGAGCGGCAGCGTCCGCCGGCCTGGGCGGCGGCCTCGTAGACCACCACGCGCTGTCCCTTATCGGCGAGCGCCACCGCCGCCGCCAGACCGGATAGGCCGGCCCCGACAATATGAACGGTCATCGAAGATTGGCGAGTATCGTGGAAAAGGCTTCGCGCTTGGTGAGCCTCGGGCGAACACCTCGACTCCGCCAGCCGCGCGCCATCAGTTTCTGGAAGATCAGCCCATAGGCCGTCTGCATGATCCGCGCCGACCGCAGTTCCCTGCGATACTGTGCCGGCATGGTCTCGCCGACATGGCGGTAGCGCTCGCTGACCTCGGCGGCCAGGTGATCGCAGATGCCGGCGATGCGTGGGTCGGCGACGATGGACTTGACGTCCTGCTCGGTCGAGATGCCGGCCGCCGCGATCATGTCGAGCGGCAGATACAGCCGGTCGATCGCCGCGTCCTCGTCGACATCGCGCAGAATGTTGGTCACCTGCAGGGTTTCGCCGAGATAGATGGCGAATGCCTTGGCCTCAGGCCCCGGCGCGCCGAAGATCTGGCACGACAGCACCCCGACCGCGCCGGCGACCCGGCGGGCGTAGTGCGACAGCGCCTCGCGGTCGGCGATCCGCACGGAAGGCGCGGCGTCGATCAGCATCCCTTCCAGGATCAGGTCGAACTCTTCGCGCGGCAGGCTGTAGCGCCGCACCGCGTCGGTCAGCTCCCGACCCAGCGCATAATTGCCGTGGCCGGCATAGATGGCGTCGAGCTCGACCCGCCAGGCGTCCAGCTCGGCGCGCTTGTCTTCGATCGGCGCCGGCGCATCGGCGATATCGTCGACCGCGCGGCAGAAGCCGTAGAGCGCATACATCGCCCGCCGCCGCGCCTTGGGCAGGATCTGCATGCCCTTGGTGAAGGACGAGCCCGCCCGGGCGACCGCGGCGGAGACCAAAGCGGTGTCGGCCTCCGGCTTCGGGGCGCCCCCGCCGGCCAGGACCTTAAGGCCCGGAGCCAAGGCGCGGGCGAAGTCGCCCTTGGTCAGCTTGACCCGCGCCTGAAGCGGATCGCCGTTGCGCAACCGCTCAGCCAGAGCCTTGACCAGCGAGAGCATCACCGAGACCTCGGCCTTCAGCCCGCGCGACTTGAGCCGTCCCGGCAGCAGCGAGGCAATCTCGATCAGGCGGTCGGTACCGTCGAGGCAGCGGTCGAGAATTGGACGGCGCAGTTCGGCCTGGGTGGGGTCGAAGAAGCGCTCTACTCCGCCGGCCGCCGCGATCCAGCGGAGCGGGACATAGGAGCGGTTCAAGTTGCGCCAATCGTCGCCGCAATCCTGCAGGTGATTGAGGATCTGGAAGGCGGCGCAGAGGGCGTCGCCGGGCACCAGCGTGTCCGGGTTTTCGCCGTGGATCAGCAGCAGATAGCGCCCGACCGGATGGGCCGAATAGCGGCAATAATCGATCAGGTCGTCCCAGCTGTCGCAGCTCTGGTTGCGCGCATCGCGATTGAAGGCGACCAGGATGCCCCGGCACTCGTCCAATCCGATTCCGGTTTCGGCGATCGAGGCGCGGATCGGATCGACCCGGTCGTCGCCGCCGCGATCAAGGGCCGCATCCATCGCGGCAAGCCCGGCGATCTTCTCCTCGCGGCTCAGTGTTGGGGAATCGGCGATGTCGTCGGACGTGCGGGCAAAGGTATAATAGGCGGCGACATGGCGGCGCAGATGCTTGGGCAGCAGCCACGATCCGACCGGAAAATTCTCTCCGGTCGCGTCCTTCGTCGGTGTTGCGATGATTGGCTGCTGGGCGATCGCCTCGCCGCCTGTCTGCGAAACAGTCATGTGGATACCGGTAGCTGCGTCCGCGTGTAAGAACAAGTCTCGCCTGATGTGGGCCTCGCCTCATATGGGGCATTGGCGAGTGACGTTAAGTCCGACTAGTTTCATCCCATGGGCGATCTGCATTTCAGTTGGCTGGAGATCATCGAGCGCCTGGCCGCCGCGCTGGCCGCGGGTGGGGCCATCGGGCTGGACCGCGAATGGCTGCGCAAGCCGGCCGGCCTCAAGACCCATATGATCTTCGCCCTGGCGAGCGCGATGATGTCGATCATGGCGCTGGAAATCTATTTCAGCGAGCTGGAGCATCCCGGCGGTAGCCCTGACGCGACGCGCATCCTGCAAGGCATCATTACCGGCATGTCGTTCCTGGGCGCCGGGGCCATTATCCGCGGCCAGCACAAGGTGCATGGGATGACCACTGGCGCGGGCATCTGGCTGGCGGGGGGCCTCGGGATCGTCTTCGGCGTCGGCCAGTACCGGCTGGGCCTAGTCGCGGTGATATCGGGACTGGCCGTGCTGGTCTTCATTCGGATGATCGAGCCCAAGGATATCAAGAAGAACAGGCTGGACCTGGAAGCAGCCGAGGAGATGGGGCACGAAACCCGCCTGCCCGGCACGACAACGACGATCAGGGACGAATAGCCCGGTCATATCGCCGCGGACGCGGCTCTGACGCTCGATTCCCGCCTTTGCGGGAAAGACGCTCAGAATAAACTCTAATCTCAGACATTCTGGCGTACCCCTATCCCGCAACCTTATACCCGGGTAAATGGAGGCAGATGGATACCTCACGCGCTTCCCGTTCCTCGTTCCCCACCGGCTCGCTCGGCCTCGGCTTCGTCTTCGCGGCGATCTTTGGGTTGGCCCTGTTCATGGCGATCGCCGATATCGGCTTTGCCCGGATCTGGGATGAGGTGACCAGCGTCGGCCTCGGCCTGCTCGGGATCATCGTGGTGCATATCGGGCAGCTCGCCTTCTGCACCTTTGCCTGGGGCATGCTGTTCGCAGCCGTCGAGCCAAGCCGGCGGCCGGGCTTGCTTGATCTTTTCACGCTGCGCTGGATCCGCGAATCCATCGACCATCTGCTGCCGGTGGCGCAGGTTGGCGGCGAGGTTGCCGCCGGGCGGCTGCTGGCGGCGGAACGCATGTCGCTGCCGGCGGCAGGCGCCTCGATCATCGCCGATCTTACCATCGAAATCCTGACCCAGGCCCTGTTCACCCTGATCGGGCTGGGGCTGATCTTCGCCCTGGCCGATCCCGGCGATGTCGGCCGTTGGGCCGGGCTCGCCTTCGGCATGGCGCTGCTCCTGGGCACGGTCGTGGTTTTCGCTCAACGCTGGGGTGGTGTCAGGCTGTTCGAGAAGCTGCTGCTGACCATCGCCGACAAGATGGGGTGGAATAAGCTGGAGGGCATCGCTGGCCTCGATCGGGCGCTGGCCGGGATCTATCGGCTGCGCCGGAAATTGCTGCTCGCCGGCGTACATCACATGGCAGCCTGGGTGCTCGGCGCCGGCGAGGTGATGATCGCGGCCTGGGCGCTGGGCTATCCGATCGGCCTCGGTGAGGCGCTGGTGATCGAAAGCCTGGCGCAGGCGATTCGCAGCGTCGCCTTCTTCGTTCCCGGTGCGCTGGGCGTACAGGAGGGTGGCTTCGTCGTCGTGGCGGCCTTGTTCGGCATTCCGTCCGACGTCGCCATCTCGCTGTCATTGACCAAGCGAATCCGTGAGTTGGCGATCGGCCTGCCCGGATTGGCGGCCTGGCAGCTTCAGGAGCTACGCCTGCGTCGCGCCAAGCGTGCCGTGGAAAACGGGCGCGTGATGGAAATGGACAGAAAAGCCGTGTAGGTGCTTCTTTCAACAGGTCATTGCCCCCGCCTTAGATCCCCAGGTTCATCCAAGTGGAATTATTCTTCGATCTGTTCGGCTTCCTCGATGTCGTTCTGAGATTCATCGCGCTATTCGCCCAGGCGCTGGAGATCGGCGGCATCGCCTTCATCCTGCTGGTCGTGCTGCCTTTCCAGACGGAGATCGGCGTCGAGGCCGATGAGATTCTCAGGCGCTGCCGGCGACTGCTCGCCTGGGGCGCCGGTGCGGCGGTGCTCTGTGCCATCGCCAATATTGTCATCAATGTCCTGCTGCTCTATGGCTCGGCCGACGTGCCGATCACCCAAGGGCTGATGGCCAATTTCGCCATCGCAGAGATGGTGCGGGCTGTCGCCTCCGCCGCGGTCTTCGCGCTGGCGCTGGACCGCACGGTCTCCAAGGGCACGCGGGTTGGACTGGTGCTGCTGGGGGCCATTCTGCTCGGCGCTGCGGCGGCCAACAGCCACTCGGTCGCGCGCATGACCGCTCAGGTGCCGATGGCGATCGCCGATGCGCTGCATCAGCTGGGCGCCTCGGTCTGGATCGGCGGTATTCCCTATTTCGTCATTGCTCTGGCGCGCACCCATGACGGCATCGCCTGGCGGCGTGTCGGCAAGCGTTTTTCGCAGATGTCGATGGCAAGCGTCGCCGGCCTGGTCGCGGCCGGGCTGATCCTGGCCTGGGTGTTCGTCGGCTCGTGGCAAGGCCTCTACGGCACCTCCTACGGCGTGATGGTGGTCGGCAAGGTCGGGCTACTGGGTATATTGCTCGGGCTCGGCTTCATGAATTTCCGGCTTGTCGAGCGGCTGCGTGCCGATCCGTCGACGCCGATCCTGCGCATGCGCCGCTTCGCCGAGGCCGAGATCGGCATCGGCCTGTCGGTCTTTGCGCTGGCCGCCTCGATCACCTCCTCGCCGCCCTCGATCGACCAGCCCTACGACCAGGTGCCGTGGTCGGTGACGGCCGAGCGCATGGCGCCGGTGCTGCACCCGCGCCTCACCAGCCCCAGCCATGACGAAACCGCCATCTCGGTCCTGCAGCGGAAGCTCGACCAGGAGGCAGCCGAGGGCAAGCTCGCCGACCAGCATCCGCGCGCCTTCGTCCCCGGTTCAGGCCTGCCGGTCGAGCGCGTGCCGGCTGACATCGCCTGGTCGGAATACAACCACCATTGGGCCGGCATCATGGTGGGGATCATCGGCATCCTGGCGCTGCTCGAGCGCACCGGCGTGCGCTGGCTACGTTGGACTCGGCATTGGCCGGCGATGTTCTTCGTGCTCGCCATCTTCCTGTTCATCCGTTCCGACCCCGAGGACTGGCCCGCCGGCAATATCAGCTTCTGGGAAAGCCTGAAGGATGCCGAGCCGCTGCAGCACAAGCTGACCGTCCTGCTGGTGGTGGTCTTCGGCTCGTTCGAATGGAGCGTGCGCGCCGGCGTGTTGAAGAAACCCTGGGCGCCCCTGGTCTATCCGATCCTGACGGCGGTCGGCGGTGGGCTGCTGCTCATGCATTCGCACAATATCAGCGACGTGAAGGAGCAGTTCCTGATCGAGCTGACTCATATCCCGCTTGCCCTGCTGGCGGTGGTCTCTGCCTGGTCGCGCTGGCTGGAGCTGCGCCTCGACCCGCCTCTCAACCGGAGCTTCGGCTGGGTTTGGCCCGTCTGCTATGTCCTGATCGGCCTTTTGCTGCTTGAATATCGCGAAGCATAAGAAAGGCAGCAGGCATGGCTGAAACCGCGCTGGTCACGGGTGCAACGGGGTTCCTGGGCTCAGCCGTCGCGCGGGCGCTGCTGGCCGAGGGGCATGCCGTGCGGGTCATGGCGCGGCGGGGCAGCGACAAGCGCAATCTGGACGGGATCGATGTCGAGATCGTCGCCGGCGACCTGACCCGGCCCGAGACATTGGAGCCGGCTCTTAAAGGCTGCACGGCCCTCTTCCATGTCGCTGCCGACTATCGCCTGTGGGTGCGCGATCCGGGTGCCATGTATCACGCCAATGTCGCTGGCAGCGCCGCGCTGATCCGCGCCGCGGCCCAGGCCGGGGTGGCGCGCGCCGTTTATACGTCGAGCGTCGCCGTGCTGGGCATCGACAAGAGCGGCAAGCCTGCCGACGAGACCACGCCGGTGACCCTGCAAGACATGGTCGGGCACTATAAGCGCTCGAAATTCCTGGCCGAGGAGGCGGTCGCGAAGGCGGCCAGGGAAACCGGCCTCGCCGTGGTGACCGTCAACCCGTCGACGCCGATCGGCCCGCGCGACATCAAGCCGACACCGACCGGCCGCACCATCGTGATGGCGGCGACCGGCAGGATGCCGGCCTATGTCGATACCGGCCTTAACCTCGTCCATGTCGATGACTGTGCCGCTGGCCATCTGCTGGCTTTCGCCAGGGGCACGCCCGGCGAGCGCTATATTCTGGGCGGCGAGGATTATTCGCTGGCCAGGATGCAGGCGGCGATCGCCGGGATGAGCGGACAGAAGCCGGCGACGATCAGCCTGCCGGTGGCGCCGCTCTATCCGCTCGCCATGCTCATGGAATTCATCGCCTATTTCACCGGAAAGGAGCCGATGCTGATCCGCGACACGCTGCGCATGGCGCGCAAGCATATGTTCTTCTCCTCGGCCAAGGCCGAGCGCGAGCTGGGCTACCGGTACAGGCCGGCGGTCGAGGGCTTGGCCGATGCCGTCGCCTGGTTCCGGGAGGCTGGGTATCTCACATGATGTGGCTGCTCGGCGCGCTGACCTTCGTTATCTGGCTGGTGCTGTGGCTGCGCCATGGCGGCTTCTGGCGGACCACAATCTCCCCCCTGCCCGCCCTGCCCAAGGACTGGCCGAGCGTGGTCGCCGTCATTCCCGCCCGCAACGAGGCCGAGGGCATCGGCCGCACGGTCGGCTCGCTGCTGGGGCAGGACTATAAGGGCCGGGTCAGCGTCGTGGTCGTCGACGATGAGAGCACCGACGGTACCGCCGACGTCGCCAATCATACCGCCGAGACGATGAAGGCGGCGGACCGGCTGCGGGTCATTTCCGGCACACCGACGCCGGCCGGCTGGGTCGGCAAGATGTGGGCGGTGGCACAGGGGCTGGAGGCGGCGAAGGAGCTCGATCCCAGCGCGCGCTATGTGCTGCTGACCGACGGCGATATCGCGCACAGCGACCGCAATGTCGCCCATCTGGTGGCCCGAGCCGAGGCCGGGGCGCTCGACCTCACCTCGCTGATGGTGCGGCTGCGCTGCATCTCGATCGCCGAGCAGGCGCTGATCCCGGCCTTCGTCTTCTTCTTCCAGATGCTCTACCCGTTCCCATGGGTGAACGATCCGGCCAACAAGACAGAGATCGGAAG
>Ga0268266_10000311_pt1 | contig 77262 bp, 71 predicted proteins | sample KBSS13metaG_FD_190356 | JGI IMG/M metagenome (GOLD analysis project Ga0268266, IMG submission 190356) | Switchgrass rhizosphere microbial communities from Kellogg Biological Station, Michigan, USA - KBS S1-3 metaG (SPAdes) (version 2) | ecosystem: Host-associated > Plants > Roots > Rhizosphere...
CGGACAGCCTGGGCTTCAGAGCCCAGGCTGTCCGGGCGCAAGCAAGACGAGATCCAGGACCGCATCCACAAGGTGCTCGCGGGCTATCCGGGGCTGACGACCGAGGTCGTCACCTTCCTGGGCGACCGCATCGGCGAGTCCTTCTCCGGCGAGACGGCCTCGCTGGCCATCGGGATCTATGGCGCGGACCTCGACACCCTGGATCGGGTCGCCCAGCAGGTGGCCGCGGTGCTGAAGACCGTGCCGGGCGCCGTGGACGTGCAGGTGCAGACGCCGCCCTCGACGCCGGTGGTGCGCGTCGACCTCGACCTGCCGGCGCTCGCCCGCTACGGCATCGCGCCGGCCGACGCGCTGAACGCGGTGGGCGCGGCCTACCAGGGCACGGTCGCGAGCGAGATCTTCAAGGAAAACCGCACCATAGACGTGGCGGTTACCACGACGCCCGACCTGCGGCGCGATCCGGAGACGGTGGGCGACCTGCTGGTGCGTTCCCCGGCCGGCGCGGCGGTGCCGCTGCGCGCCATCGCCAAGGTCTATCTCTCGGAAGGCCGCACCTCGGTGAGCCACGAGGGCGGCCGGCCGCGCCAGGTGGTCACCGCCAACCCCGCGCCGAGCGCGGCGGCCAAGGTCGCCAAGGCTGCGGAAAGCACGATCGCCGCCAAGGTGAAGCTGCCGGCGGGGGTCTACCTGGACTATAGCGGCACGGCCCAGGGCGCGGCGCAGGCGCGCAAGGAGCTCTTGTTCAACCTGACGCTGGCGGTCGGCGGCGTGATCGCGCTGTTGCTGCTGGCGTTCCGCAGCGGCCGCGCCACCCTGCTGATCCTCGGCGCGACGCCTTTCGCCCTGGTGGGCGGGGTGATCGCCGTGGGCCTGACCGGCGCGAGCCTCTCGCTCGGATCGCTCGTCGGGTTCGTGACCCTGTTCGGGGTGGCGGCGCGCAACTCGATCCTGCTGGTGGCGCACGTCGAGCAGTTGATCGAGGAGGAAGGCCACGACTGGTCGGTCAACACCGTCCTTCTGGCGACCCGCGAGCGGGTGACGCCGATCCTGATGACGGCGTTGGTGACCGGGCTGGGCGTGCTGCCGCTGGCGCTCTCGACCGGTCAGGCCGGTCGCGAGATCCAGGGGCCGATGGCGGTGGTGATCCTGGGCGGCCTCGTCACCTCAACGATCGCGAGCCTGGTGCTGCTGCCGTCGCTCACCTGGCGCTACGGCCGGGCGACGACCAAGCCCTAGGGATGCCGGGCCAGTGCGCGGGCGACGACCGGCGCGAGCCGGGCCGCGATGATCTGCACCCCCTTGGCGTTCGGGTGGATCGCGTCGTTCTGGTTCAGGGCCGGGTTGCGCCCGACGCCGGCCAGGAGGTCCGGATAGAGCGTCACGCCATGCGCCTTGGCGAGGCTGGTGAACACCGCGTCGAAGTCACGGGCATAACCCCGGCCGATCTCCGGCGGGGCATGCAGGCCGGCGAGCACCACGCCCATGCGCCGCTGCTTCAGGCGGATGAGGATGCGATCGAGGTTGGCGCGGGTGGTCTTCGGGTCGACGCCCTGCAGCAGGTCGTTGCCGCCCAGGGCCACGACCACGACGGCCGTGTCCGGCTGGACGCTGAAGTCGACGCGGCGCGCGCCGTCGCCGCTGGTGTCGCCGGAGACGCCCGCGCCGCGCACGACGTTGGGTGCGCCCAGCTTCTCCAGCGCCAGGTGGAGCTGGTTCGGCAGGGCCGCCGCGGCGGGCAGGCCCAGGCCCGCGGTGATCGAATCCCCCAGGATGGTCACCACCTTGCCGCGCGCCGCCAACGCCTGGGCGGGAACCAGGGCAAGGCCTGAGGCGATCAAGCCCCGACGAGACAGGGCGCGGGAGATCAAGAGGGGTCGTGTAACGGCCATGCGCCTGTCCTATTTAGAAGATCGTGTTCCGCGCTCAACGCCTGAAGGCCTCGCATTGACCGACATCGCCGCCGATCCCCTCGTCCTGGAAAAGGTTTCGCTGACGCTGCCGTCAGCCGCGGGGCCGGTGGAGATCCTTCGGGGCCTCGACGTAAGGGTCGCAAGCGGCGAGCGTGTGGCGCTGGTGGGGCCGTCCGGATCGGGCAAGTCCTCGCTGATCGCGGTGGCGGCGGGGCTCGAGCGGCCGACCGGCGGGCGGGTGCTCTTGTTCGGGCAGGACCTGGCCGGGCTCGACGAGGATCGCCGCGCGCGGCTGCGGCGCGGCCGTGTGTCTCTGGTGTTCCAGAGCTTCCACCTGCTGCCCAACATGACGGCGGAGGAGAACGTCTCCGCGCCGCTGGAGATCGCCCGCGTGGCCGGCGCGACGGAGACGGCGCGGGCCTGGCTCGACCGCGTGGGGCTCTCGGCGCGCGGGCGGCACTATCCGCACCAGCTCTCCGGCGGGGAGCAGCAGCGGGTGGCGCTCGCCCGGGCGCTGGCCAGCCGTCCGGCCCTGCTGTTCGCCGACGAGCCGACGGGCAACCTGGACGCGGCCAACGCGGCCCATGTGGCCGATCTGATGTTCGACCTGGTCGCCGAAACGGGCGCCGCGCTGGTGCTGGTCACCCACGACGAGACCCTGGCGGCGCGGGCCGACCGGGCGGTGCGGCTGCGCGACGGGCGGGTGGCGCAAGAGAGCCTGACGCTGGCATGATCCCGCTGTCGTTGCGGTTCGCGGGGCGGGAGCTGCGCGGCGGCGTCCGCGGCTTCCGCATCTTCCTGGCCTGCCTGGCGCTGGGCGTGGCGGCGATAGCCGCGGCCGGCTCGACGGCGGAGGCCTTCCGCCGAGGGCTGGCCAGCCAGGCCAGCGAGATCCTGGGCGGCGACCTGGCTCTGTCGATCCGCCAGCGGGTGTTCAACGCCGGCGAGCGGGCCATCCTGGAGAAGGCGGGCCGGGTCTCCTACTCCGTAGCCTCCATGGCCATGGCCGAGGCGCCGTCGGGCGAGCGGCGGCTGATCGAGTTGCGCGGGGTCAACCAGACCTATCCGCTGGCTGGCCAAGTGACGCTGCAGGGCGCGGCGTCGCTGCAGGCGGCCATCGCCGACGAGGAGGGCGTGGCCGGGGCGGTGGTGGAACAGCCGCTGCTCGACAAGCTGCACATGAAGGTCGGCGACCGCTTCCTGGCCGGCAACCTGCCGCTGGTGGTGCGCGGCGTGCTGATGGAGGAGCCCGACCGGCTGTCGCGGGGCTTCGCGCTGGGCCCCCGGGTGATCGCCAACATCGGGGCGGTTCAGCGCGGAGGCTTCCTCGCGCCCGGCCTGCCGTTCGGCGAGACGGCGCGGGTGGCCTTGCCGCCGGGTGCGCCGCTGCAGGCGGAGAAGGCGAAGCTTCGCAAGGCGTTGGGCGGACTGGTGCGCATCCGCGACCGCGACGACGCCGCGCCCGGGATCCACCGGTTGATCGATCAACTGGAGTACTTCCTGGGCTTCATCGGCCTGGCCTCGCTGGTGGCGGGCGGCCTCGGCGTGTTCGGGGCGGTCAGCGCCTATCTGGAGGCTCGCAAGCCGGTCATCGCGACGCTGAAGGCGCTGGGCGCCGAGGGCGCGCTGGTGCGCGACATCTACCTGATCCAGATCGGCCTCCTGGCGGCGCTGGGCGTCGGCATCGGCCTGGCGGTCGGTGCGGCCGCGCCGCTGGCGCTGGGCGAGCTGGTCAAGAACGACCTGCCGATCCCGGCGCTGTTCGCGGTCTATCCGGGCCCGCTGCTGAAGGCCGCAGCGTTCGGTCTGCTGTCGGCGGCGGCCTTCTCCCTGGCCCCGCTCGGCCGGGCGCGCTCGACGCCGCCGGCCAGCCTGTTCCGCAGCGACCTTTCCGGTGAGCTCAAGATCGGGCCGGAGATCGTCGGCGCGGGTCTGGCGGCGGCGGGCCTTGCGGCCATGGCGGTGGCGACCGCGCCGACCAAGCTCGCGGCGCTGATCATGATCGCGGGCGTCGCGGTGTCCTTCGGCCTCCTATGGTTGTTGGGCTGGGGCGCGGCGCGGCTCGCGGGGCGGGCGAGGGCCGGGGCGAGAGGCCCCTTGCGGATCGGTCTGGCGAACCTGGCCGGCCCGCACTCGGCGGCGCGGACGGCCTCGCCGGCCATCGGCCTGGGTGTGGCGCTGCTGGCCTCGGTGGTGCTGATCCAGTCGTCGCTCTTGAACCAGGTCACCGAGATCGCGCCCCGTACGGCGCCGGCGCTGGTGTTCACCGACATTCCGGGCGACCGCGCAGCGCAGTTCGACGCCGCCGTGGCCAAGGCTTTCGGCCAGCCGCTAACCCAGAAGAACTTCCTGCGCGAGCCCTTCGTCACCGGCCGGATCACCAAGGTCCGCGGCCAGCCGGTGGTGGCCTCGGCGATCCCGCGCGAGGACCGCTGGGCCTACGACAGCGACATCTCCATGTCGGCCATCGGGCCGAAGCCGGAAGACCCCGGCATCGAGGAGGGTAGCTGGTGGCCCGCGAATTACGCCGGCCCGCCGCTCTTGGCGATGGACGTCGACGTGGCGCGCGGCAAGGCGATCAAGGTCGGCGATGCGGTTACGATCTCGGTGCTGGGCCGTGACATCGACGCCCGCGTGGCGGCGCTCCGCAAGTTCGACTTCGGCGGCTTCGGGGCGAGCTTTCCGCTGGTGGTGACGCCCGCCGCCGTCGAGGGGGCGAACCTGCGCCAGGTGGCGATCGCCAAGGCGTCCAAGGCGCAGGAGGCCGCGGTGATCCGCGAGCTCGGCCGCGACTTCCCGACCGTCAACGTGATCTCGGTGCGCGAGCAGCTGGAGGCGGCCACGGATCTCTTCAACCGCCTCGCGCTGGCGGTGCGTGGAGCCGCGGCGGTGGCGGCCCTGGCGGGCCTGCTGGTGCTGGCCGGAGCCATCGCAGCAAGGGCTCGGGCGCGGACTCGCGAGGCCGCGACGCTGAAGGTGCTGGGCGCCTCGCGCGGCCAGATCCTCAGCGCCTATGTGCTGGAGTATGGCGCGGTGGGCGTGATCGCCGGGGCCGCGGGCGTGGCGCTCGGATACGCCGCGGCCTGGCCGGTGGTGGTGAAGGTCTTCCACGCCAAGTGGAGCATGGACTGGGAGGGCGTGGCGGCGCTGCTGGCCGTGGCGGCCCTGGTCGCCGGCGCCGGCGGCCTGCTGGCGGCCTTCCAGGCGCTCTCCAAGCGCCCCGCGCCGGCATTGCGGGCGGAGTAGACGTCGCGGCAGAGTAGACGGGGGCCGCATTTCTGGCATTCCTGGACGATGAGCTCCGCCCTATCCCGCCGCGCCGTGCTCAGCGCCGTCGCCGCCGCGAGCGCGGCGCCCGCCGTCGCGGCCGCGCCATCCGACGCTTACGTGCTGCGCAACGTTCGGCTGGAGACCGGCTATGACCGCGACGCCGAGGGCGTCAGCGGGACGCGCACGGCGCTGTTCGACGTCAGGATCGCCGGGGGGAAGATCGCCGCTGTCGCGCCCGCGGGCTCGCCGCGGACGGCGGGCGTGAAGGCCTATGACGCGGGCGGCCTGCTGATGCTGCCGGCCTTCCGCGACATGCACATCCACCTGGACAAGACCTTCTACGGCGACCCGTGGCGCGCGCCGCGGCTGAAGCACGGCATCCCCGGCCAGATCGCCATCGAGCAGCGGCTCATGCCGGGCATGCTGGCGGGTGTCGAGAGCCATGCCGACCGGCTGGTGAACCTCTTGCAGTCGAAGGGCACGACCTTCGCGCGCAGCCAGTGCAACGTCGATCCCGTGGTGGGCGTCCAGAACCTGGTCCGGCTGAAGCGGGCGCTGGAGAAGCGTAATGCCACCTTCGGCCATGAGATCGTGGCCTTCCCGCAGCACGGCCTGATCCGCGTCAATCTGGAGAAGACCATGCGCGAGGCGATGAGCCTGGGAGCCACCCACGTGGGCGGCATCGACCCGACGACGCTGGACGGCGGGCTGGAGCGCTCGGTCGACACGGTGGTGCAGATCGCCCTCGACTGCAAAGCGCCCATCGACATGCACCTGCACGAGCCGGCGCCCAGCGGGATCGCGGCCATCAAGCGGATCGCGGGCCACGTCGAGAAGGAACCCAGCCTGAAGGACAAGGTCACCTTCAGCCACTGCTTCTGCCTGGAGGACCTGTCCGACGCCGAGGCGGCGGACATGGCCGAGTTGATGGCCCACGCCGGCATGTCGGTGGCCTCCACCGTGCCCATGGGGCGCAAGATCATGCCGATCCCGATCCTCATGGCGAAGGGCGTGCCGGTCTATGTGGGCACCGACACGGTGGTTGACTTCTGGGGCGTGTTCGGGACCTGCGACGCGCTCTTGAAGGCCTGGACCGCCTGCCAGCTCTACGGTTGGTCGGACGAGTTCGGGCTGTCGCAGTCGCTGCGGCTGGCGACCGGCGGCCCGGTCCCGCTCAGCCCCAAGGGCGAGCAGCTCTGGCCGAGGCCGGGCGACGCCGCCGACGTGGTGCTGGTCCGCGCGGCGTGCGCGGCGGAGACGGTGGCGCGGATGACGCCGCGCTCGACCGTGCTGCATCAGGGGCGGCTCGCCGCCGGCGACTTCCCGAAAGCCGCCTGAGATGGTCGACCTCGCGACCGCGCGGCGGCTGGCGCTGGCCCTGCCGGACGTGGATGACAAGTCCGCCGGCGACCGCATCGCCCTGGAGGTGCGCGACGGCAAAGGGCTCGCCTGGACCTACTTGGTGCGCGCCGCGCCGAGGAAGCCCAGGGTTCCGCAGCCGGAGACGCTCGCCGTCCGCTGCGCCATCGAACGCAAGGAGATGCTGGTCGCCGCCGCGCCCGACCGCTTCTTCGACGACGACCACTACCGCGGCTACCCGGCGGTGCTGGTTCGGCTGCCGGCGATCGACGAGGACGAACTGGCGGCGCTTTTCCGCGAGGCCTGGACGCTCTCCGCGCCGAAGCCCAAGGGCGTCAGGAAAAGCCGCTGAGGTCCGGGGCGCGGCCGTTCCAGCCCGACACCTTTTCGAACGCCGCGCCGAGCGCCACGACGGCGGCCTCGTCGCGTGGGCCGCCGAGGATCTGCAGGCCGACGGGCAGGCCGTCCCTGGTCAGGCCGCAGGGCACGCTGATCCCGGGTAGGTCGAGGTAGTTGGCGGCGCGGGTCAGGCGGCTGAGCGGCGAGGTGGTCTCGTCGATCTCGTCCAGGGGCGGCGCTGGGATCGGGCAGGTGGGCGTGGCGAGGCCGTCGTAGCCCGCCAGCCAGGCATGGAACTGCGCCTGGTCCTCCGCGCGCTGGGCGTGGGCCTCCTCCAGCCGTTCGTCGGATATCTCCCGCCCGACCTCGAAGCGCCGGACGATCCATGGGTCCATGACCTTGCCGTGGGCCTCGATGCGGTCGCGCCAGATGCGCCAGCCTTCGCCGGCCATCAAGAGGCCGTTGGGCGCGAAGCTGTCGTCCAGCGCCTTGGGCGGCCGGACCATCTGGACGACCACGCCGGCCTTGCGCAGCCGGTCGAGGGCCGCGAGGTAGAGCCGGGCGACCTCCGGGTCGATGTCGCCCAGATGCTCTGGAGCGATGGCGGCCAGCCGCTGGTCGGTGACGTCGGCCGCCAGGGCGGCCTCGGCGTCGAAGGGGCCGCGCACCGCCGCCGCGCCGTCGGGCCCCGAGATGACGCCCAGCATCCGCGCGGCGGTCGCCACGCCGCGGGCCAGCGCGCCCACGGTGTCCAGCGCCGGGGCGAGCGGATGGACGCCCTTCAGGCTGACCAGGCCGCGGCCAGGCTTCAGGCCCACGACGCCGCAGACCGCTGAGGGGATGCGCACGGAGCCGCCGGTGTCGCTGCCCAGCGCCGCGTCGACCAGGCCCGCGGCCACGGCCACCGCCGAGCCGGAGGACGAGCCGCCTGGCGCGCGGTGTGTCCTGGCGTCCCAGGGATTCCACGGCGCGCCGACCGCGCGGTTGGTGCCCCAGCCGCCGTAGGCCAGCTCGACGGTGTGGGTCTTGCCGACCGCGCGCCAGCCGGCCGCGAGCAGCTTGTCGACCACCGCGGCGTTGGCCAGCGGGTCTTCGGCCAGCGGGACCTGGGCGCCGCCGCCGGTGGGCACGCCCTTCACGTCGAAGAGGTCCTTGATCGCGAAGGTTGGGCCGTCACCGTCGCCGAGGGCGGGATCGAACCGACGGACGAAGGCCTTCAGGCGGCCGTCGTACTGCTCGATCCTGTTCAGCGCGTCTTGCGGCGACATCGGGCCTCCCCATCGTGCTCTCGCGCGTTTGTCCTGCGCAGCGAGCTTATCGCCGCTCCGAAGCCAGGAAACCAGATGACGCGCACGCCCCGCTGTGGCTTTTCCGTGTCCCCATGAGCACTTCGCTTCCCGATCAGCTTCGCACGACCGTGCGGTTCCTGGGCCGCGTGCTGGGCGACGTGATCCGCGCCGAGGACGGCGAGGCGGTGTTCAAGCAGATCGAGGAGATCCGCCAGGCCTCCGTCGCCTTCCATCGCGAGGGCACCGAGGCGGCGGCCAAGGCGATGACGGCGCGCCTCGAAGGCATGAGCCTGCCGGACACGGTGCGCTTCGCCCATTCCTTCGCCTGCTTCCTGCAGATCACCAACATCGCCGAGGACCAGATCCAGCGGCAGCGCGGACGGGGCGGCGATACCCGGCCAGATACGCTGGCGGGTGCGATCCGTACGCTGGCGTCCGAGGGCGTCGACACGGCCGCGGTGATCGAGCTCCTGCGCGGCGCCCTGATCGCCCCGGTGATCACCGCCCACCCGAGCGAGGTGCGGCGCAAGAGCGTGCTCGACCGCGTGGGCGCCATCGCCGACGACCTGGACGCCTACGACCACGCCCGAACCGAGGCCGAACGGGCGAGCATCGAGCGCGAGCTGATGCGCCAGGTGGCGATCTTCTGGCGCACGCGGCTGCTGCGCTCGGTGAAGCTGGGCGTCGGCGACGAGATCGAAAATGCCGTCTCCTATTTCGAGCGCAGTTTCCTGCCGGAACTGCCCAGGCTCTACGCCCACTGGCTGGAGGTGCTGGGCGAACCTGAGGACCTGACCAGCTTCCTGCGGGTCGGCTCGTGGGTCGGCGGCGACCGCGACGGCAATCCCTTCGTGACCGCCCAGGTGTTGCGCCAGGCCATGGCGCGGCAGAGCCAGGCGGCGCTGAAGCTCTATCTGGAGGACGTCCACGCGCTGGGCGCGGAGCTGTCGATGTCCGCGCGGCTGGCCGCCGTGACGCCGGAGCTGCAGGCCCTGGCCGACGCCGCCCACGACCCCTCGGCCCAGCGGGCCGACGAGCCCTACCGCCAGGCGCTGACCGGGATCTATGCGCGCCTGGCCGCGACCTACCAGGCGCTGACCGGCGAGGCCGCGCCGCGCGCGCCGGCCGCGCCAGCCGGGCCCTACGACAGCCCGGACGCCCTGAAGGGGGACCTGGAGGTCGTGCTGGCGAGCCTGGTCGCCAAACATGGCGTGGGGTTCTCCCGAGGGCCGCTGCCGGACCTGATCCGCGCGGTCGACACCTTCGGTTTCCACCTGGCGCGCCTGGACCTGCGGCAGAACTCGGCGATCCATGCGCGTACGGCGGCGGAGCTCCTGAAGGTCGCCGGCGTCTGCGCGGACTACGAGGCGCTGGGCGAGGCGGCGCGCTGTGAACTTCTGACCCGCGAGCTCGGCCACGGGCGGCTGCTGCATTCGCCTTTCGCCGAGTACAGCGAGGAGACGGCGCGCGAGTACGGCGTGCTGACTGCGGCGGCGGAGGTGAAGCGGCTCTACGGCAAGGACGCGATCCGCGCCTACATCGTCTCCAACACCCAGTCGGTCTCCGACATGCTGGAGGTCTACCTGCTGCTGAAGGAGGTGGGCCTGTTCCAGCCGGGCGAGGACCCGCGGACGCAGGTCTTCGCCGAGCCGCTGTTCGAGACCATCGGCGACCTGAGGGCCGCGCCTGAAACGCTAAAGGCCTATCTGGAGCTGCCGCTGGTCCGGAAGCTGGTCGAGCCGATCGGCCTGCAGGAGGTGATGATCGGCTATTCGGACTCGAACAAGGACGGCAGCTACCTGACCTCGACCTGGGAGCTCTACCAGACCTCTCGCGCGCTGGGCCGGGTGGCGCGCGACGAGGGGCTGAGGCTGCAGCTCTTCCACGGGCGCGGCGGCGCGGTGGGCCGGGGCGGCGGCTCCAGCTTCGAGGCGATCCTGGCCCAGCCGGGCGGCACGGTGAACGGCCGCATCCGCATCACCGAGCAGGGCGAGGTGGTGGCCAACAAGTACGCCGACCCGGAGCTCGCCCGGCAGAGCCTGGAGACCCTGACCGCCGGCGTGGTGCTGGCCTCGTTCCGCGGCGAGGCGGACTCGGAAGTCACCGAACCGCACGCCAAGGCCATGGAGGCGCTGAGCCAGGGGTCGATGGCCGCCTACCGGGCGCTCGTCCACGACACGCCGGGCTTCGTCGACTACTTCTATGGCGCCACCCCGATCAGCGAGATCGCCGACCTGAACATCGGCAGCCGCCCGACCTCGCGCCAGGCGACCCGCAGCATCGGCGGCCTGCGCGCGATCCCCTGGGTGTTCTCCTGGTCGCAGAGCCGCGCCATGCTGCCGGGCTGGTACGGCTTCGGCTCGGCGGTCGAGGCGGCGGGCGTGCCGATCGCCGACCTGGCCGAACTGCACGAGACTTGGCCCTTCTTCTCCTCAGCGCTCGCCAACATGGAGATGGTGCTGGCCAAGGGCGACATCGCGATCGCCGGCCGCTACGCCGAGCTGGTCGAGGATCGCACGCTGGCCGACCACGTGTTCGGCCAGATCAAGGCCGAGTGGGAGCGGACCAACGAGGCGCTGCTGAAGATCACCGGCCAGACGGCGTTGCTGGACAAGCACCCGGACCTGGCCGCCGCCATCCGCTCGCGGCTGCCCTACATCGATCCCCTGAACCACCTGCAGATCGAGCTGATCCGCCGGCTGCGGCGCGGCGACGCGGACGAGGCGGTCAAGGAAGGCATCCACCTGACCATCAACGGCATCGCCGCGGGCTTGCGGAACACCGGCTGAAGCGGGCTAAGCTTGCGCCAACTGGGCGGAGATCGGGCATGCGTCGTCGGGACTATCTGAAGCTCTCGGCAGCGGCCGGCTCGGCGATGGCGCTGGCCGGCGGCAAGGTCCAGGCAGCGGCAGCGAGGACGCCCATGCGGATCCTGATCCTCGGCGGCACGGGATTCATCGGCCCGCACGAGGTGCGCTATGCGCTGTCGCGCGGCCACCAGGTGACGATCTTCAACCGCGGGCGGCAGAAGGAAGACTGGCCGGGCCGTGTCGAGGAGCTGATCGGCGACCGCAACATGGGCGACCTGAAGGCGCTCGAGGGCCGCGAGTGGGACGTCTGCATCGACAATCCCACGACCCTGCCGTTCTGGGTGCGTGACGCCGGGCGCGTGTTGAAGGGCAAGGTGAAGCAGTACGTCTTCATCTCGACGATCTCGGTCTATGCCGGCAACGCCAAGCCGGCCGACGAGAACGACCCGTTGACGCCCTACAAGGGCGCGGACCCGATGGCGGAGACGGCCGACACCCTGAAGGCCAGCAACAACCGCCTCTACGGCCCGCTGAAGGCAGTGAGTGAGGCGGAAGCCGTGCGCCAGTTCGGCGCGGCGGCCGCGACCATCGTTCGCCCAGGCCTGATCAGCGGTCCCGGCGACGAGACCGACCGCTTCAGCTACTGGCCGGTGCGGCTGGCCAATCCGGGCGGGCGCTGGGGCGCCGAGGTGCTGGCGCCCGGCGACGGGTCGGACCCCGTGCAGTTCATCGACGCCCGCGACCTGGCCGAATGGATCATCCGGGTGGCGGAGAACCGGACGACCGGGGTCTTCAATGCGACGGGCCCGGCCAAGCCCATGACCATGCGCCAGTTGCTGGCCGGCGTGGCGGCGGGCGTGAAGGCGCAGCCGAAGCTCACCTGGGTCCCCGCCGACTTCCTCGACGCCCAGAACGTCGGCGCCTGGATCGACCAGCCGGTCTGGGTGCCGGGGCAGGGCGACACGGCCGGATTCGCACGGCGGGATATCCGCAAGGCGCTCTCCGCAGGCCTGACCTACCGGCCGCTGACGCTCACCGCCGCCGACACGCTGGCCTGGTTCAAGACGCAGCCGGCCGAGCGGCAGGCGAAGCTTCGGGCCGGGCTGACGCCAGAGCGCGAGACCGCGGTTCTCGAAAAGTGGCGCGCGGCGAAGAAGGCTTAGTCGCCGCAGCATTTGACGGACTCGCCGCTTTGGATGAAGTCGGCGGGCCTTGGTTGTTTGGGGGAGTTTCGGCATGCGCACCTGGCCTCTTGTGGCCCTCGTCCTGGCCACGGCCGCCCCGGCCTTCGCCCAGTCGTCTCCGCCGCCGCCCGCCGCCGTCACGCCCGCCGACGCGCGCTTCGAGGCGCTCTACAAGCGCGAGTGGGCCTGGCGGATGAACGAGTTCCCCGAACGCGAGCGGGGCGACGCGCCGGTCCCCGACCGGCTGCCCAAGGTGGATCCAGCGAGCGAGGTGCGGCGGCTGGCCTATTGGCAGGCGGTGCGCAAGGATCTCGACGCCATTCCCGAGGCGGGGCTCTCGGAGAGCCAGAAGATCAACTACTCAGTCTACCGCGACCAGATCGACGTCCTGATCTCGCAGCAGAAGTTCCACGAGTACGAAAAGCCGTTCAATTCCGACTCCTCGTTCTGGTCGGGCCTGGGCTTCACCGCCTCGCGCAAGTTCCACACCGCCCAAGACTACCGGAACTACATCGCGCTGCTGAACGATGTGCCGCGCTATTTCCGCGAACAGCAGGACGAGATGCGGGTCGGGCTGAAGCGCGGATTCACCCCGCCGAAGGCGACCCTGGTCGGGCGCGACGCCTCGGTCTCGATTATCAGCGAGGCCAAGAGCGCGGAGGCGACCAACCTGTGGAAGCCGTTCAAGGCCTATCCCGCGTCGGTCACGCCGGCCGAGCGCACCCAGTTCGAGGCTGAGGCCAAGCAGGCCATCGAGAGCAAGGTCATGCCGGCCTATGCGACCCTGCTGACCTTCCTGCGGCAGGACTACATCCCGCACACCACCGAAGCCCTGGGCGCCGAGCAGCTGCCGGACGGCAAGGCCTACTACCGGGCCCAGATCAAGGAGTTCACCACCCTCGACATGGAGCCGGAGGCGATCCACCAGCTCGGCCTATCTGAGGTGGCGAAGATCCACGCCCAGATGCTCGAGGTGATGAAGGAGACGGGCTTCAAGGGCGACTTCCCGGCCTTCCTGACCTTCCTGCGCACCGACCCGCAGTTCTACACCAAGGACCCGCAGGATCTGCTGAACCGCGCGGCCTGGATCGCCAAGCGGGTGGACGGCAAGGCCTCGCAGTTCTTCGGCTGGCTGCCGCGCAGCCGCTTCGGGATCGAGCCGGTCTCGCCGGACATCGCGCCGTTCTACACGTCGGCGCGGGGCGGCACGTCGACGTACCTGTTGAACACCTACGACCTGCCGTCGCGGCCGCTCTACAACCTGACGGCGCTGACCCTGCACGAGAGCGCGCCGGGCCACTCGTTCCAAGGCGGGCTCGCCGAGGAGCAGACCGGCCTGCCGGACTTCCGGCGCGAGGTCTACATCTCGGCCTACGGCGAGGGCTGGGCGCTCTACTGCGAGCGGCTGGGCGTCGAGATGGGGATGTACGATACGCCCTATGACCGTTTCGGCATGCTGACCTTCCAGATGTGGCGGGCCGCGCGACTCGTGGTCGACACCGGCGTCCACCACAAGGGCTGGACCCGTGAGCAGGCGATCAAATATCTGCACGACAACACCGCGCTCGCCGACCACGACATCGAGATCGAGGTCGACCGCTACATCTCCTGGCCGGGCCAGGCGCTCAGCTACTACCTGGGCATGATGGCGATCGTGGAGGAGCGGGCGAAGGCGGAGAAGGCGCTGGGGCCGAAGTTCGACATCCGCGCCTTCCACGACACGGTGCTGTCGATGGGCTCGGTGCCGCTGCCGCTGCTGCGCGCGCGGATCGACCGTTTCATCGCCGAGGGCGGGCGCGATCCCATGCCGGTGACCTGGCAGAAGCCGATCAAGGCGCCGTAGTTGCGATGGCGAACCTCTACGACCTGCTGGCGGCCGGCTTTCCGGCGGACCGCGACAAGCCCGCCTTCCTGCTCAGCGACGGCGGGGCGGTGAGTTATCGCGACCTCGAGGCGGGCGTCGCGGGGCTCGCGGGCTATCTGGTCGCGCAGGGCGTGGAGCCCGGCGACCGGGTGGGCCTGCAGGCGGAGAAGTCCGTCGAAGGGGTGATCATCTACCTGGCGGTGCTGAAGGCGGGCGCCGTCTTCCTGCCGCTGAACTCGGCCTACACCCCCGCCGAGGTGGACTATTTCGTCGGCGACGCCGAGCCGCGCCTGTTCATCACCGACCCGGAAGCCTTCGTGGCGCAGGCGCAAGGGGCCGAGCCCTTGGCCGCGGCCGTTCCGCGCGCCGACGACGACCTCGCCTCGTTGATCTACACGAGCGGCACGACCGGGCGCTCCAAGGGGGCGATGCTGAGCCACGGGAACCTGGCGGCCAACGCGGCCGCCCTGCATCAGGCCTGGGGCTTCACGAGCGACGACGTGCTGCTGCACGCCCTGCCGATCTTCCATGTCCACGGCCTCTTCGTGGCCTTGCACTGCGCCTTCCTGTCGGGCGCGCCGATGGTCTGGCTGCCGAAGTTCGACGACGCTGAGGTGCTCAGCGGTCTGGCGAAATCGACGGTGATGATGGGCGTGCCCACCTTTTACACGCGGCTGCTGGCCAACCCGGAGTTCACGCGGGAGCGGGCGGCCCACATGCGGCTCTTCATCTCCGGCTCGGCGCCGTTACTGGAGTCGACCTTCGCCGAGTTTGAGGGCCGCACCGGGATGCGCATCCTTGAGCGCTACGGGATGAGCGAGGCGGTGATCATCACCTCCAATCCGCTCGATGGTGACCGCATCCCGGGCAGCGTCGGCTATCCGCTGCCCGGCGTGACCTTGCGCATCGGCGACGGCGAGGCCACCGGCGTCATCGAGATCAAGGGCCCAAGCGTGTTCTCTGGCTATTGGCGGATGCCAGATAAGACCGCCGAGGAGTTCACCGCCGACGGCTATTTCCGGACGGGCGACGTGGGCCGCCAGGATCCGGACGGGCGCGTCTGGATCAGCGGGCGGGCCAAGGACCTGATCATCTCCGGTGGCTACAACGTCTATCCCAAGGAGATCGAGCTGGTGCTCGACGAACTTTCGGGCGTCACCGAGAGCGCGGTGGTGGGCGTGCCGCACCCGGACTTCGGCGAGGGCGTCGTGGCCGTGGTCATGGGCTTCGGCGACGAGGCGGCGATGATCGCCGAATGCCGCCGCCAGCTTGCGCCCTACAAGTCGCCCAAGCGGATCGTCTTCGTCGACGCCCTGCCGCGAAACGCCATGGGCAAGGTGCAGAAGAACCTGTTGCGCGAGCGGTACGCCTCGCTGTTCATGGCCTGACGCAAAGACGCACGAGGGGACGAGATGGACCTGCAGCTCAAGGGCAAGGCCGCGGTGGTGACAGGCGGCACGCGCGGCATCGGCCGCGCCATCGCCGAGACCTTCGCCGACGAGGGCGCCAACGTCGCCATCTGCGCGCGCAACGCCGAGCAGGTCGCCGAGACGGTCAAGGCCCTGGAAAGACGCGGTGTGAGGGCCTGGGGCGAGGTCGTGGACATCGCCGACGGCCCCGCGCTGCAGGCCTTCGTCCGCAAATCCGCCGAGACGCTGGGCGGGCTCGACGTCCTGGTTTCCAACGCCAGCGCCCTGGTGCAGGGCAACGCCGAGGCCGACTGGCAGGCGATGTTCGACATCGACATGCTGGGCGCCATCCGCACCTGGGAGGCGGCCAGGCCGCTGCTGGAGGCTGCCGCGGAGCGGACGGGCGACGCGGCCTTCATCATCACCTCGTCGGTTTCGGCGGTGAACGCGGACAATCCCTCGTCCTACGGGGCGATGAAGGCGGCGCTGATCCACTTCGCCAAGGGCGTGGCCCGGTCGAGCGCCGCCAAGAAGGTCCGCTGCAACGTGGTGTCGCCGGGCACCGTGTTCTTCGAGGATGGCGTGTGGGGCAACGTCAAGCGCACCATGCCCGGCTTCTTCGACCAGATGATCAAGCGCAACCCGACGGGCCGTATGGCGACGCCTGAGGAAATCGCCGCGGCGACGGTGTTCCTGGCCAGTCCGCGGTCGGCCTTCACCACCGGGATCAACATGATCGTCGACGGCGCGATCACTCAGCGTGTCAATTATTAGGCCTATGGCGTTGAACTATAACTACTATGAGCTTCGCCTGGGCCGTGAGCGGACGGCGCAGAAGGCGCTCGCCGACCATGTGCGCGCGGCCCTTGGCGGCAAGGCGATCGCGGTCTTCTCGCCGCTGCTGGGGTTCGCGTCGAACCAGGCGCTGGTGCTGACCGACGGCTCGGCGCCAGCGGAGGCGGTGATGCGCGGACACGGCGTGGTCTCGGCCGAGCGGCACGCGCTGACGCCGACGATCCGGCCCAGGGATGGCGCGACGCCGATGTCTGGCGGCATCTATGTCCACAACTGGTTCACGATCGACGCCCCGGCCTTCGACGAGTTCGTGAAGCTGTCGGGCGACGCCTGGCCGGACTTCGAGGCCCGCTTCGACGCGCGGATCTTCGGCCTCTTCGCCGCCCAGCCCAGCAAGGATGACCTGATGGAGGGCGCGCGGCGCCTGCTGCTGATGACCCGTTACGCCGACCTGGGCGAATGGCAGAAGAGCCGCGACCCGACCACCGAGGCGATGAAGGTGTTTGCCCGCCGCCGCGAGTTGACCCGCGTGTCGCTGGCGCGGGCCTGCGTGCTGGCGCCTGTTGGCTGACATGAGCGGCGCCGTCCACGTCCAGGCGATCAGCGAGGCCGTGGTCCTGCTGGAGATCGACAACCCGCCGATGAACCCGCTGGGCCCGGCGATGCGGCAGACCTTCATGGACGCGCTGGACCAGGTCGAGGCGAACGACGCCCTGCGCTGCCTGATCGTCACCGGCAAGGGCCGCGCTTTCTGCTCGGGCGAGGACCTGAAAAGCGCCGGGCCGGACGGGGGGGACGTGCATGGCTTCGGCCGCCTGCTGGATCGGCTGGAGGCCACCCGCGTGCCGGTCGTGGCCGCCCTCAACGGCTGGTGCATCGGCGGCGGGTTCGAGCTGGCGCTCTGCTGCGACATCCGGCTGGCGTCTACCGAGGCGCAGTTCGTCTGCGCCGGAGTCAATGTTGGCCTCATCGCCTCGGCGTATCGGCTGCCACGGCTGATCGGCGTCTCGCGAGCGAAGGCCATGCTGCTGACTGGCCTGCCTCACGATGCCGAGACCGCCGAACGCTACGGTCTGGTGACCGGCCTCCATGCGCCGGACGCGCTGCGGCCCGCCGCCGTCGCGCTCGCCGAACGCATCGCCGGCCGCGCGCCTCTGTCGGTGGAGGCCACCAAGCGGGTCGCCACCCGCGCGCCGGACCTCTCTCCCGACGAGGCCGCCGCGATGCAGGCTCCCGAAATCGAGGTCTTGCGCGCGTCGGCCGACCACAAGGCCGCGCTCGCCGCCTTCCGCGAGCGTCGCGAACCCGTCTTCACCCGCAGCTAGGAACGCCGCCGTGCGCTATGTCCGAATGCCGATCGAGGTGGAGTCGCCGGAGGAGTACGGTTACGCGCGCATCCGCTACAACCTCTCGGAAAGCTCGGTCGCCGACCAGAGCCTCTCCGACCTCGGCCTGACCATCCCCGACATGCCGCTGCTCTACGGCGAGCATCGCGGGCGCGAGCGGCTACGGGCGCTGATCGCGGCGGACGGGGCAGGGCTCAAGGCCGACGACGTCCTAATCACCACCGGCGCGGCCGGGGCGCTGTTCATCATCGCGACCTCGCTGCTGGGCCCCGACGACCACCTGGTGGTGATCCGCCCCAACTATGCGACGAACCTGGAGACGCCGCGGGCCATAGGCTGCAAAACCACGCACATCGACCTGGCGTTCGAGGACGACTTTCGCATCGATCTCGACCGCGTCGCCGCGGCCCTGACGCCGGCCACCAAGCTGATCAGCGTGACCTGCCCGCACAACCCGACCGGGGTGATGCTGAGTGACGCGGAGCTGCGGGCGCTGGTCGATCTGGCCGCGCAGCATGGCTGCCGCCTGCTGGTGGACGAGACCTATCGCGACCTCTCCTACAAGGGCCGGCTGCCGCTGGCGGCCTCGCTCGGGGAGCACGTGATCGGGGTCTCTTCGCTCTCCAAGGCCTATGGCGTGCCGGGAATCCGAATCGGCTGGTTGATCACCCGCGATCCGGCGCTCCAGGAGATCTTCCTGGCGGCCAGCGAGCAGATCAGCATCTGCGGCAGCGTCATGGATGAGTGGGTCGCCGAGCAGATCCTGGAGCGGCGCGCCGCGATCCTCGGCCCGCGCCTCGTCGAGATGCGACGGCGCCTCGACCTCGTGGAGGACTGGATCGCGGGCGAGGACCGGCTGGCGTGGGTGCGGCCGAGCGGCGGTGTGGTCTGTTTCCCGCACATGACCGGGGAGCCCGCCGGCGGGACAGAAGGCTTCTATCGGCGCCTGCTGGACTCGCACGGCGCCTATGTGGGGCCGGGCCACTGGTTCGAGATGCCGGACAGTTACTTCCGCATCGGCTACGGTTGGCCGACTTCGGAGGACCTGGCCGCGGGCCTCGCCGCCATCTCGGCGGCGCTGCGCGGCTGAGCCACGCCATGAGCCTGATCGAGACGCGCCAAGCCCAGATGTTCCCGGTGCTGGACGCCGGCCAGATCGAGACTGCGCGCCGCTTTGCGAGCGGACCGGCGCGGACCTTCGCGCCGGGCGAGCTGGTCTATGACGTGGGCGAGCGTGACGTACCCTCCTGGCTCCTGCTGGAGGGCGCGATCGAGCTGACCCGCCACGATGGCCTGGGCCATGAGGAGGCGCTTGCTGTCGAGACTGCGGGCCAGTTCACCGGCGAGGTGAGCCAGCTCGCCGGCCGCGGAACCTTGGCCCGGGCGCAGGCGGGCCCGCAGGGCGCCGTCGCCCTGCCGTTCGATTCCGCGCATCTGCGGGCGCTTTTGATCGGCACGGCGGAGCTGGGCGAGATCATCATGCGTGCGCTGATCCTGCGCCGCATGGGCCTGCTGGAATCGAGCGCCGTAGGCTCCATCCTGATCGGGCCGCCGGATCATCCGGACCTCGTCCGCCTGCAGGGCTTCCTGTCGCGCAACGCCTATCCGCACCGGGTGCTGGAGGCCCTGGGCGACGGCGAGGGCCACGCCCTGGTCGAGCGGATGGGTGTCCTGCCCAGCGAACTGCCGCTGATGGTCTGCCCGAACGGCAGCGTGCTGCGCCGGCCGAGCAACGCCGAGGCCGCGGCCTGCCTTGGCCTCATCATCCAGCTCGATCCTGAGAAGGTCTACGACGTGGCCGTGGTCGGCGCGGGACCCGCAGGCCTTGCGACCGCGGTCTATGCGGCCTCCGAGGGGCTGTCGGTGCTGGTGCTGGACCAGCGGGCCATGGGCGGCCAGGCGGGCGCCTCGGCGCGGATCGAGAACTACCTCGGCTTTCCCACCGGCATATCCGGCCAGGCGCTGGCGGGGCGGGCCTGGAACCAGGCGCTGAAGTTCGGGGCCGACATCGCCGTGCCCCTGGAGGTTGCCCGCCTCGACTGCGACCCGCCGCCGGCGCCGGGCGAACCGGTGCGCCTGGAGCTCAGCGACGGCTCCAGGGCCCGCGCCCGCGCGGTGGTCGTCGCGTCGGGCGCCCGCTACCGCCGCCCCGACATCCCCGACATCGAGACCTTCGAAGGCGCCGGCGTCTCCTATTGGGCCTCGGCCGTGGAGGCCAAGCTCTGCGAGGGCGAGGAGGTGGCGCTGGTGGGCGGGGGGAACTCGGCGGGCCAGGCGGTCGTCTTCCTCGCCCCGAAGGTCAAGCGCCTGCACCTGATCGTGCGCGGCCCGGGCCTCGAGGCCACCATGTCGCGCTATCTCGTCGACCGGATCGCGGCCCTGCCCAATGTCGAGCTGCACACCCATTGCGAAATCGTCGCCATCGAGGGCGACCGCGCCGAAGGCATCTCGGCCGTCACCTGTCGCGATCGCCGGAGCGGCGAGACCAAGATCCGTCCGCTGCGCCACGTCTTCCTGTTCATCGGCGCCGACCCGAACGCCGACTGGCTGCAGGGCTGCGTCGAGACCGACGACAAGGGCTTTGTGGTGACCGGCGCGGTGCGGGGGTTGCCGCTGGAGACCGCCATGCCCGGCGTCTTCGCCATCGGCGACGTCCGGGCCGGCTCGACCAAGCGGGTGGCGGCGGCGGTGGGCGAGGGCGCGGCGGTGGTGGCCCAGATCCACAGCTACCTGGGCGGGCTTTCGACGACCGCCTAGGCGCTTACGTGATCGAAGAGGCCGGCGTTGTAGTCGCGGATGGCGTCTACGATCTCTTCGCGCGTGTTCATCACAAAGGGGCCGTGGGCGAAGACCGGCTCGCCGATCGGCTCGGCGTGGCCGAAGGCGATGAGGGAAGCCTCCGCCGCCTCGATCTCGACGGTGTCGTCCGCGAGATCGAGTTCCACCAGATGCCATGCCTGGGCGGACGTCCCGTTCACCTTCACCTCGCCGCGGACCACGTAGAGGAAGACGTTGCGACCGCTGAGCGAGCCGAACCCCGCCTTGCCGCCGGCCTTCAGCTCGATGGTGGTCATGAAGACGCCGGTGAGCGACGGGACCGGCCCGGTGTGGCCGCCCCAGGTCCCGGAGATCAGCCGCACAGTCGCCGCACCCTTGTCGACGCTGACCGCGGGGATATCGCCCTCCTGCAGCCCCACATAGCGCGGCGGGCTCATTTTCAGGCGGCCGGGCAGGTTCACCCAGAGCTGTAACAGCTCCAGCGGCCCGCCGGACTTCAGGAAGCCGTCCGGCGAAACTTCGGCGTGGACGATGCCGGAGCCGGCGGTCATCCACTGCACGCCGCCGGCCTTGATGATGCTCTCGTGGCCGGCGGAATCGCGGTGGGCCAGCTCCCCCTCCAGGATGAAGGTCACGGTCTCGAAGCCGCGGTGCGGGTGCGGCCCGAACGGCAGGCCGGCGTTGTTGGGGCCATAGGTCTGCGGGCCGTGGTGGTTCAAGAGCAGGAACGGATCGACCTGCTCGAGGCCGGGTCCCGGCACCGGGCGGCGGGTCGTGAGATCGCCGATGTCGTCGCGGCGGGCAGGGTGCAGGGCGGTGACGGTCTTCAGGGCCATGGGGTCCATATAGGCCATGACTTGCGCCGGCGAAGCCGACGATCCGTTGTGAACCGAAGATAACCGCGGTCTCAGGCGCCGTTCAGCGGACGGGGCGCAAATTGCAGTCCATCAGCGGGCCGAGGCTTCTCGATCCGCGTCAGACTTGGACTGGAGAAAGATATGAAGGTCGCCATGATTTCCGGCGCCGTGATCGCCGCCCTGGCGGCCGGCGCGATCGCCACCCCCAGCTTCGCGCAACCGTATGGCTACGGCTACGCCAACGACTGCCAGGACCGCGGCAACGCCGCGGCCGGCACGATCATCGGCGGGATCGCCGGCGCCGTGCTGGGCTCCAACCTCGCCGCGCACCACGGCGGCCGCTCCGGCGGAGCCGCGATCGGCGCGGTGGCTGGCGCATTGCTGGGCAACAGCATCGGGCGCAGCTCGAACCAGTCCTGCGACTACCGGGACTACGACGCCAGCTACCGCACCCCGGCCTATAGCAGCGGCTACTACGCTCAGCCGTCGTACGGCGCGGGCTACTACGCCCAGCCGGCCTACGGCTACCGCGCCTACGACACGCGCTACAGCTACGACGCCTACAGCCGCCCGCAATACGACCGCGACCGCGACCGCGACCACTATCGGGACCGCGATCACGACGGGCGCCCCGACCGCGACTGGCGCTCGAACTACCGCTAGCCGGTAGCAACTGAGCACACGGCGGCCGCGCCTCCTTCGGGGGGTGCGGCCATCGTCGTTTTCGGGACCGCTTGCGAAGCCTGCGCCGGTGGGCTCATGAGAGCGCCATGGACCGGCTCTTCTTCGACCTGCGCGCGACGCACAACCCGCATCGTTGGTTCATGCCGCTGACGCCGGACGTCTGCGTGGGGCGGCCGGACGAGATGTTCATGTTCGGCGGCGTGGGCCTGGCCTCGGCGATCGGGGCGATGGAGCGCACGACGGGCCGCCCGCTGATCTGGGCCACGGCGCAGTACCTGTCCTACGCGCGGCCGCCCAGCGTGGTGGACCTCGACGTCTGGGTCCCAGCGGCGGGCAAGTATAACAGCCAGGCGCGGGTCATCGGCCACGTTGGCGACAAGGAGATCTTCACGGTCAACGCGGCCCTGGGCGCGCGGCCGAGCGAGATTTCGGAACAATGGCTCACCATGCCCGACGCGCCACGGCCGGAGGACTGCGATCCTGGCGAGCACTGGCGCGGCGCGAGCTATGGCGTGCATAGCCGCATCGAGGTGCGCGTCGCCAAGGGCCACTACGGCAACGACCGCGCCGGCAGCCCCGAACAGGACGGCCGCAGCCTGCTGTGGATCCGCCCGCGCGAGCGCCTGGCGATCGACGCCACCATGCTGGCGATCATGGCCGACCACGTGCCCTCCGGCATCGGCAATGCGCTGGGCAAGAACGCCGGGGGCAACAGCCTGGACAACACGCTTCGCATCCGCCGGATCGTGCCCACCGAGTGGGTGCTCTGCGACATCCGCATCCTGGGCGTCCACGGCGGCTTCGGCCACGGCGCCATGTACCTGTTCGCCCAGGACGGGGAGCTGATGGCCACGGCCAGCCAGTCGCTGATCGTCCGCGTGCGCGAGAGCGTGGAGGACCGCTAGAAGGGCTCGGCCTTCACGCCTGGGCGTTCGTTGTCCCAGATCATCGAGATGATCCGCCAGCCTTTCACGCCGTCGTCGTAGAGCTGGATGGAGTTGATCCCGCGCCGCTTGGGCTTCGATTGGCCGGGTTCGGTGTAGGCCTCGTAGAGGCTCCAGACGTGGGCCATGTTGCCCAGGACGTCGATGCGGCGCGCGACCTCGATCTCGAAGAAGTCGGTTTCGGCGAAGAAGGGCGCGGTATCCTGGGCGTAGGACTGCGGGTCCATGATCCGGATCCACGGCGCGCCTTCGCCATCGACGCCGGTGCGCATCTGCCGCGCGTCCTCGTGGAAGACCTCGAATTGCCGCGACCAGTCGCGCGGGCCGGCGGGGCCGGAGACCATGGCGTACATGGCCGTGACGGCGGCGCCGATTTCCTCGCGTGCGCCCACGCTCAATTCCGGGTCGGGATGACGACGGGCAGGCGCTCGTAGCCCTTCACGAAGCTCGAATAGACCCGCTTGGGCTCGCCCGTGACCTCGATGGTCGGGAAGCGCGCGAGGATCTCTTCCCAGATGATCTTGAGCTGCAGCTCGGCCAGGCGGTTGCCGACGCAACGGTGGATGCCGAAACCGAACGACATGTGGGTGCGCGGCCGCTCGCGGTCGATGATGTAGGCGTTGGGGTTGTCGATGACCTCCTCGTCGCGGTTGCCCGAGACGTACCACATGACCACCTTCTCGCCGGCCTTGATGGTCTTGCCCTGGAACTCGACGTCCTCGTTGGCGGTGCGGCGCATGTGGGCGAGCGGGGTCTGCCAGCGGATGGTCTCTGAGACCATCGAGGGGATCAGGGCGGGGTTCTCGCGCAGCTTCCGGTACTGATCGGGGTTCTGGTTCAGCGCCAGGATGGAGCCGGAGATGGTGTTACGGGTGGTGTCGTTGCCGCCGACGGTCAAGAGCACGACGTTCCCGAAATACTCCCGCGGCTCCATGTTCCGGGTGTCGGGATGGTGGGCCAGCATCGAGATCAGGTCGCCCTGCGGAGGCGCGTTGACCTTCTGGTTCCACAGCCCCGTGAAGTAGGCGTGGTACTCGGTGAAGATCTGCATCTTCTGCTCGATGGTCTCGACGATGCCGCCGGGCATGGGTGCGGCGGTCACCACGTCGGACCAGTAGGTGATCTGGCGGCGGTCCGCCTGCGGCGCGTCGAAGAGCGTGGCCAGCGTCATCGCCGTCAGCTCCTTGGAGACCAGGTCGACCCAGTCGAACTCCTCGCCGATCGGCAGGCTGTCGAGGATCGCGCCGGCCCGCTCGCGGATCTGCGGCTCTAGGTTCATCAGCGCGCTCGGCGACACGGCCGGGCTCACGGCCTTGCGCTGCGCGTCATGCTTCGGCGGGTCCATGGCGATGAACATGGGCAGCGGGTCCATGTTGGCCTGGCCGCTGGCGATGGTGATCCCGCCCTTCATGAAGTCGGACGAGAACTGCTGGTGGTTGGTGTCCACCGCCATGATGTCGTTGTATTTGGTGATCGACCAGTAGGGGCCGAACTCGTGCTCGGCGGTGTAGTGCACCGGGTCCTCGGCGCGCAGGCGCTCGAAGATCGGCCACATGGTGTCGGCCTGGAAGAGGGCCGGCTGCGCCGGGTCGAGTTTCTCGATGGGCAGGGCGTACGTTTCTTCGCGCGCCTGGGCGAGGTTCGCCAGATTGCCGTCCGCCATGATACGTCCTCCTGCGATTTTAGCATTGTATAGATCGTAAAGTGACGCCAGCGTCAACTTCGCGGCGGGCTGGAGGCGCACACGAGGCCGTGAGACAAGCGCGCCGTGCGCACGCCCATCCTCATCGACGACCCCGACGACCCGCGGCTGGCGGATTATCGACAAGTGCGGGAGCGTGATATCGCCGGGCGCGGCGGCGGGTTCATCGCCGAGGGCGTGGTGGTGCTCGAAAAGCTGATCGCCGGGGGGCGGCACCCGATCCGCTCGGCGCTGGTGGCGCAGAAGCGGCTCGCGGCGCTTGAGCCCCTGCTGGCCGGACTGCCCGCGGACGTCGAGGTCTATGCCGCCGCGCAGGCGGTGATGGACGCGGTTGTGGGCTTTGCGATCCATCGCGGCGTGCTGGCGGCCGGGACGCGGGCCGAGCCGGACCTAGAGACCCTGTTGGCGGGGTTGCCGAAGCGGGCGCTCATCGTGGGCCTGGTCGGCATCGCCAACCACGACAACATGGGCGGCCTGTTCCGCAACGCCGCGGCCTTCGGCGCCGACGCGGTGGTGATCGACTCCGACTGCTGCGACCCCTTGTACCGCAAGGCGATCCGGGTCTCGGTCGGCGCCGCCCTGACCCTGCCGTTCGCCCGCGGCGGCAAGGGCGCGGAGCTGGCGGCGCGCCTGCAGACGGCGGGCTTCTCGGTCGCGGCCCTGTCGCCGCGCGGCGAGATCGGCCTGGCCGAGCTTTGCCGGGCGCCGCGCACCGCGGTGCTGTTCGGCGCGGAGGGGCCGGGCCTGCCGCCGGAGGTGATGGCGAATATCCGCAGCGTACGGATCGAAATGGCCGGCGGCTTCGACTCCCTGAACGTGGCCACGGCCAGCGGCATCGTCCTGCACCACCTGGTTGCAAACGCGGAGGAAGCGCCGCGAGGCTAGAGGTCTTTCTTAACTCCCCTCGGGCACACTCCGCGCCCTGGTAAGAAGAATGCATCCGGGGGGATGGATGGCTGGCGCAGGTCGCGCGAAGACGCCCGGCGGGCTAGAGCATTCCGGGCCGGTGTTCGACCGCGCGCGGCGGCTCGCCACCACGATCTTTGGGAATGTCGACGCCGCCGTGGTGCTGGTCGGGGCCGGGCCGGTCTGGCGCAGCAGCGACCCGGAAGGCCGCCTGCCGAAGGACGCGCCCGCCGCCGAAATCGCGGTCGCCGAGGGCCGGCTGCTCTGGGTCGCCGACGCCAGCAAGGACCGCCGCTTCCGCGACCGCCCGCGGGTCAAGGGCCCGCCCTATGCACGGCTCTATGTCGCAGCCCCGATCCGGCTGGAGGACGGCTCGATCCCCGGCGTCCTCGCGGTGGCGGGAAACATCCCACGCGCCTTCGACCAGGAGTTGGCCGACCGGCTACAGGACCTCGCCGACCTCGTCGCCGACGAGTGGGGGCGCGTGCAGTCGAAGATCGCCCGCGAGGCCGCGCGGCGCGAGAGCGACGTCGCCCAGCGGATGGTGTCGCAGATCATCCAGACCGCGCCGCTGCAACTGCTGATGACCGATCGAGAGATGCGAGTGCTCTCGGCGAGCCCCCGCTGGGTCGAGAGCCGCCAGCTGGTCGGCCGCGAGATCATCGGTGTGTCGCTCTACGACCTGTTCCCCGGCGCCTACGAGAAGTGGCGACCGGTCTACGACAGCTGCCTGGCCGGCGAGTCTGTCCGCGCCGACCGCGTGGAGCTGTCGCGCCCCGACGGCTCGACGATCTGGCTGCAGGTCGAGCTGACTCCCTGGCGCGACGCCGGCGGCGAGATCGGCGGACTGATCATCACCTCCCACGACGTGACCGACATGGTCGAGGCGCTGGAACGCACAGAGCGCTCGGAAGAACGGCTGCGCCTGGCCATGGAGATCGCCGACATCCACGTCTGGGAGCTCGACTATCGCCGCGGGGAGCTCTTCAAGGTCGGCGCGGAGGCGAACTTCTACAACGAGCCGGTGACCTACGATCAGCTGGTCCGCGATATCTGGAGCACCATCGATCCGCGCGACCTGCCCGAGGTCGAGGCGGCGTGGAGCCGCCACGTGGCGGAAGGTGCGCCCTATCGGCCGGAATATCGCGTGGTGCGCTCTGACGACCAGGAGGTCTGGGTGCAGGGCGCGGTGCGCTACCTGACCGACGACGACGGCAAGCCGTTGCGCATGGTGGGCGCGCTGCAGAACATCACCGACCGCAAGGCCGCCGAACACGCGCTGGTGCTGGCCAAGGAGGGCGCGGAGGCCGCGACGCGCGCCAAGAGCGCCTTCCTGGCCACCATGAGCCACGAGATCCGCACCCCGCTGAACGGCGTGCTGGGCATGGCCCAGGCCATGGCGATGGGCGAACTGGCCCACCACCAGCGCCAGCGCCTGGACGTTATCCGTCAGTCGGGCGAGAGCCTGCTGGCGATCCTCAACGACGTGCTGGACCTGTCGAAGATCGAGGCCGGCAAGCTGGAGCTGGAGCAGGCCGAGTTCGACATCGCCGAGCTCGCCCAGGCCGCGATCAGCGCCTTTTCCGCGACCGCCCAGGCCAAGGGGCTGGACTTCGACCTGAAGGTCGAGCGCAGCGCGCGGGGGATCTATCGCGGCGACAGCGTCCGCGTGCGCCAGATCCTCTACAATCTCGTCTCCAACGCGCTCAAGTTCACCGAGACCGGCGGGGTGAAGATCGCCGTGGCCCGGGCCGGCAAGCGGTTGGTGCTGAGCGTCGCCGACACGGGCATCGGCGTCGCGACCGACAAGCTGGCCGGCCTTTTTCAGAAGTTCGAGCAGGCCGACGCCTCGACGACGCGCCGGTATGGCGGCACTGGCCTGGGGCTGGCGATCTGCCGCGACCTGGCCGAGCTTATGGGCGGCGCGATCCGTGCGGAAAGCGCGCTGGGGGCCGGCGCGACCTTTACGGTCGAGCTGCCGCTGCAGAGGCTGAGCGCGGCGCCGGCCAAGGCCGCGCACGCCGCGCGCGCGCCGGTGAGCCCGGTCGACGGGGCCTCGCTGCGGGTGCTGGCCGCCGAGGACAACGGCATGAACCAGCTCGTGCTGCGCACCCTTCTCGAGCAGATCGGCGTCGAGCCGGTAATCGTCGGCAATGGCCGCGAGGCGGTGGCCGCCTGGGCGCGCGAACCCTGGGACCTGATCCTGATGGACGTGCAGATGCCGGAGATGGACGGGCCGACCGCGACGGGCGTCATCCGCGCCCGCGAGCGCGCCGAGCGGCGGCCGCGCACGCCAATCGTGGCGCTCACGGCCAACGCCATGGCTCACCAGGTGGCTGAGTACCTGCATTCGGGCATGGACGACTTCGTGGCCAAGCCGATCGAGGCTGGTCGGCTTTACGCAGTCATCCAGGCCGCTTTGGACAAGGCGCAGGACGGCAAGTCCAGCGAGGTCGAGGCCGGGGCCGCCGCCTAAAGAAACGCGGGCGCCCTCCCGACGGCGGGTGTGCGAACACCGCCAGGAGAACGCCCGCCCGCGCCGTTCGAGGCGCGGATTGCTCAGGCCACGTTGCCGAACGCGTAGCCGCTGATCGCCACGTCCATCGCGAGATCGCGGAAGGCCAGCCGCCCCGGCTCGCCTTCGGCCGCCCCGGCGGCCACGAACAGCGGCGCCAGGTGCTCTTCCCGCGGATGGGCTTCGCGAGCGTAGGGTCCCTGGTCCCAATGGCGGATCGCTTCGTCCCGGCGGGCCGGATCGGCGATCGCCTCGCCCAGCCAGGCGTCGAAGGCCTGCGACTTGCCGGTGAAGGCCGGGGTGAAGCCGCGCATGTTGTGCCAGCTCATCCCCGAGCCCACGATCAGCACGCCCTCGTCGCGCAGCGGCGCGAGCGCGCGGCCCGCGGCCAGGTGGGCCTGCGGGTCCAGGTCGGCGCGCAGGGAGAGCTGCACGACCGGGATGTCCGCGTCAGGCGTCGCCAGCAGCAAGGGCACGAAGACGCCGTGGTCGTAGCCGCGCTCCTTGTCCTCAGCGGTCGGAAAACCCGCCGCGCCCAGGAGCTCGCGGACGCGGCTCGCGAGCGCCGGCGAGCCCGGCGCATCGAACCGCAGGCGATAGGTTTCTTCCGGGAACCCGTAGTAGTCGAACAGCATCGGCGGCCGCTCGGCCGAGCCGACGGTGAACTGCGGCTCTTCCCAATGGCCTGAGATCATCAGGATCGCCTTGGGCCGCTCGGGCAGCTCCGCCACCAGGCCCTTCAGCCAGGCGGCGGTCTTGTCCCAGGTGTCGGCCGGGCCGCGGGTCCACTCCATGAAGAAGCATGGCCCCGCGCCGTGCGGGATGAAGAGGGTCGGAAGGGTCATGGCGATCAGCTCAGATGCTTATCGATCGCGTCGGCGAAGGTCTGGGCGAAACCGGTGAGGAACTCGCCGGTGGCTTCGTTGATCAGCTCGCCGCTGGCGTCGAAGAGCTGGGCCACGCCGCCAACATAGGTCTCCGGCTGGTTCACGGTGGGTACGTTCAGGAAGACCAGCGACTGGCGAAGCTGGTGGTAGGCGCCGAAGCCGCCGATCGCGCCGGGCGAATTGCTGACCACCGCGGCGGGCTTGGCGTTCCAGACGCTCGCGCCATAGGGCCGCGAGCCCACGTCGATGGCGTTCTTGAGCACGCCGGGCAGGCCGCGGTTGTATTCCGGGGTCACGAACAGGACGGCGTCGGCCGCCTTGATGCGCTCGCGGAAGGCCGTCCACTCGGCGGTGGGCGTGGCTTCGAGGTCCTGGTTGAAGTGCTGCAGCTGGCCGATCTCGACGAAATCGAAGGTCAGGTGCGGCGGCGCGACAGCTGCGATCGCCTTAGCGAGCTTGCGGCTGAAGGACTCCTTGCGGAGGCTGCCGACGATGACGGCGACGGTGCGGGGTTGGGCCATGTCTTGCGCTCCTGTGCGTTGTTGAAGGCTAGATGGACCCACGCCCGGGCGTTGATAATCCGGCCCCTCCGCATAAGTATGTTTCCACGGAGGAACTAATCGCCATGGACCGGTTCGACGAGATCCACGCCTTCGCCGCAGTCGCCGACGCCCGCAGTTTCACGCAGGGCGCGCGCCGTCTCGGCGTATCGTCGGCGCAGGTTTCGAAGCTGGTCGCCCGGCTGGAGAACCGGCTGGGCGCGCGGCTGCTGAACCGCACGACGCGCGACGTCTCGCTGACCGACACCGGCCGCGCCTATCTGGAACGGGCGCGGGCCCTGCTGGAGGATTTCGAGGCGCTGGAGGGCTCGGTGCGGGACCAGAGCGGGCCGCGTGGCCTGTTGAAGGTCTCGGCGCCGGTCTCCTTCGGGGCCAACCAGCTCACCCCGGCGCTGCTGGACTTCGCCGCCGCCTACCCGGAGGTGTCGCTGGACGTCTCCTCGACGGACCGCATGGTCAACCTCGTCGAGGAGGGCTTTGACGTGGGCGTGCGCATCGGCCAGCTGACCGATTCCTCGGTGATCGCGCGCAAGCTGGCGGCGGTGCGGATGGTGACCTGCGCTTCGCGGGACTACCTGCAGGCGGCGGGCGCGCCGGCCACGCCGCAGGACCTCGCCCAGCACGAAGCGATCCTCGACAACAACGTGCGCGACCCGTTCGTCTGGAGCTATGGCGAGAGCGGCGAGCAGTACGAGGTCCGCGTCCACGGCCGCCTGAAGCTGGGCGGGGCGGACGCCTGCGTGGCCGCCGCCCGCCGCGGGCTGGGCGTCACCCGGACGCCGGCCTTCGCCGCCGCGGACGACCTGCGGGCCGGCCGGCTCACGGCGCTGCTCTGCGCCTACGAGCCGCAGCTGATCCACGTGCACGCCGTCTATCCGCACGCGCGGCACCTGGCGGCCAAGGTCCGGGTCTTCGTGGATTTCCTGGCGGCGCGCTATGCCGGCGAGCCGGAATGGCACCAGGGCTGGGGCGAGGCGCCCGCGCGATAAGAACTCAGCGCCGTCGGGCGAGCTCGCGCTCGGCCAGATAGCGGGCCATCGCGGCCCTGGGCTCGTCGGTGGTCCAAGCGTCCTCGAAGGCGTCGACGCCCGCCGCGACGGCCTGGGCCATGGGCAGCTCTTCCCATCGCTGGATCAGGGCCTTCTGGAGCTGCACGGCCCTCGGCGCGGCCTCCAGCAGCTTGTCCAGGAGGTCGTCCACCGCGGTTTCCAGCGCCGCCTGCAGGTAGACCTCCTCGACCAGGCCCCAGGCCAGCGCCTCCGACGCCCCGAAGATCTCGCCGGTCATCAGGATGCGCCGCGTGCGGCCCCAGCCGATCAGCGAGGGCAGGAGGGCGGCTTCCACGACCGAGGGAATGCCCAGGCGCACCTCGGGCATGCCGAACCGCGCGGTGTCGGAGCAGAGGCGAAGGTCGCAGGCCGCCGCAACTTCGAGGCCCGCGCCCAGGCACCAGCCGTCGACGGCCGCGATCACCGGAACGGGCAGGTCGCGGATCGCCTGGCAGCAGGCGTGAACTTTCAGGATGAACTCGCGTCCCGCCTGCGGTCCGTCGATCCCAGCCATCTCGTCGATGTTGGCGCCGCCGATGAAGGCCTTTCCGCCGGCCCCGCTGAGCACCGCGGCGCGCAGGGACGGGTCGGCCGAGAGGTTGCGGAACGCCTCCACGAACTGAGCCATCACCTCCGACGACAGGCTGTTGAGCTTGGCCGCGTTGTCGATGGCGACGTAGGCGACGCGGCCGCCGCGCCGGTCCTCGCGGCGGACTGTGACGTAAGAGATCATTGTTCAGTTGGCGCTTTGATGTTCTCTTGGTTGGGCCAAAGGGAGGACACATCAGATGGCCGACGGCAATATCACCAAGGATATCCTGTACGACGCCGTCGCGCCGGACGATTTCGAGTCCATGCTGGAGCTGGACCGCTACGGCGCGCGCTCGACCGCCTTCGACAAGATCATCTCGGCGACCCACGACCATTTCTGGGATCCGCTCGACGCCAAGTACATCGACTTCTCCGCGCCCTGGGACATGGAGAACGAGGCCCTGCTGCCCGACGACCAGGTGGTCAGCCTGGGCGTGCCCTATGTGCTCGAGCACCTCGAGAAGACTGGCCAGAAGGCCAAGTTCATCAACGAGATGACGCTCTGGCAGTTCTCCTCGATCCTGCATGGCGAGCAGGGTGCGCTGAACCTCTCGGCCAGCCTGTGCCACGTGCTGAAGGACCAGGGCGCCCAAGAATACGCCGCCAACCAGACCCGTGAAGAGGCCCGCCACGTCACGGCCTTCGCCAAGTACATCAAGGCCCGCTGGGGCCGGCCGCGGCCGTGCGGCGTGGTGCTGCAGCAGCTCCTCGTCGACATCATCTCCGCCCCGGAGGTCTACAAGAAGATCATCGGCATGCAGATGCTGGTCGAGGGCCTGGCCATGGGCGCCTTCGCCACGGGCTTCCAGTTCAACCGCGACCCGCTGGCCCGGAAGCTCTTCCAGCTGGTGATGACCGACGAGGCTTTCCACCACAAGTTCGGGAAGATCTGGGCCGACCGCACCATCCCCAAGATGAGCCAGGCGGAGCGCGAGACGGTCGAGGACTGGGCCGCGCACTGCTTCCAGAGCCTGCTCTTCAACCTGGGCTCGCCGATCCAGCAGGCGCAGGTCTACCGCGACTTCGGCATGGACCCCGACAGGGTGCTTGAAGGCGTGCGCGAGATCATCCAGAACGACGACGCGCGCCGCGAGCGGCTGAAGAGCCAGACCAACATCTTCCGGGTGCTGATCAAGACCCTGCACAACGCGGGCCTGATCACCGAGCGGACGCGGGCCTTCTATGCGACCTACGTCGACATGGACGAGCTGAAGGCCGAGGGCGACAAGATGGTCGGCGACGACATCGCCGAGGAGGGGATCAAGTACCTCCAGGAGATCAACTTCAAGGACCGCGCCCGGACGGTGAGCATCGCCGCGGAGTAGCCGTCGCGGCCTGAGCGCCGAGTTGGTCCGCCAGCATGGAGAGTGCGGTCTCCAGGGCGGCGATCCGCACGCGCGCACGCCCGACGTCGCCGAGCTCGAGCTTGCGATGGGTCGTCGGCAGGTCCCGCCGCGCGCAGGCGAAATGCACGAGCCCGGCGGGCTGGCCTGGGGCGCCTTCCGTGAAACCCGTGATCGAGACGGCGAGGTCGGCGTCGGAGCGCTCCAAGGCGCCCTCCGCCATCGCGCGGGCCGCCGCTTCCGACACCGCGCCGTCATTTTCGAGAATCCCGGCCGACACGCCCAGCAGCTCGCGCTTCGCGGCGTGAGTGTAGGCCACGAAGCCGCGGTCGAAGGCGTGGCTCATCCCCGGGAGATCGGTGAGCAGCGAGGCCAGCAGGCCTCCGGTGCAGCTCTCCGCCGTCGCCAGCCGAAGCTCCCGATCGCAAGCCTCCCGAAGGACGCGCTGGGCCAGCGCGTCCACGGCGGGCGGCAAGGCCGGATCGAGGGCTTCGGCCATCGCGGGGCGCGGCCTATTGGACGGCCTTGCCCTGGCCCACGTCCATCCGGGCCGTCAGCTCTTCCTTCCGCGCCTTAAGCTGGGCGCCCACCGCCTTGATATCCATGTCGGTTTTCTTGACCTTGGGGAAGTATTCGGTCTCCTCTTCCTCGACGTGGTGTTCGATCTGCTCCTGCAGGACGGTCATCTTGGCGTCATAGAGGTCTTCGGTCGGGTCCATCCCCTCGATCTCGCCCATCAGGTCCTTCGCAGCGGCGTGCTCGACCACCGCCTCATCGACGATGTCCTCGTCCTTCAGAAATTCGCGGCTCGTCGGGTAGAAGATCTCTTCCTCGATCTGCATGTGAATCCGCAGTTCCAGGCAGATCTTGTCGGCGAGCGCCTTCTTGCGATCCTTGTCCTTCGCTTTCTCGAACTGTCCGAACAGCTTTTCGACGGCGCGGTGGTCGGCCTTCAGCAGGGCGACGGCGTCGGGCCCGCGGCCGGCGGGCGCGGCCTTGGCGGACTTGGCGGCGGGTTTCTTGTTGGTCGACTGGGTGGCGGCGGCCATGGCGATGCTCCTGAACGTGCGGGGCGGTCGTGCCCCCTCTGTCCGCCTGAACCCCTTCGGTGAACCTCGGTTCCGCTTGATTTTCCCTGTTTCTACGGCTCGTTAGCGCCATGAGCAGGGGACCCGAGGCGATTGTGGCCGGCGCCGGAGCGCTGGGACTGAGCACGGCCCTGACGCTGGCCCAAGCGGGCTGGCGCGTGAGCGTCTGGGACCCGACGGACACGCCGAACGCCTCGGCGGTCGCGGCCGGCATGCTCGCGCCGGTGTTCGAGGCCGCGCTGGACGCGGAGACCGCCGGCGACCTCGACCTGCTACTGGCGGCCCGCGACCTCTGGCCGGGACTGGCTCAGCGGACGGGCGTGGAGCTCGACCGCTCGGGGACAGCCGCCGTCGGGTCGGAGAACTGGCTCGCGGAGGTTCAGGCGAAACTGATTGCGCTGGGGCTGCGGGCCGCCGAGCTGCCGCGAACCATGCTGGAGGACCTAGCGCCCGGGATCGCGCCGGGGCTCTCGGCGAGCCTGGTGCGGGAGGACTGGCGCCTGGAGCCGGGACCGGCGCTCAGGGCGCTACGGCGGGCGGCGGAGGCCGCCGGCGTCGTTTTCCGCCGCGAGGCGGTCCGTGGGCGCGGCGAGGCGGACTGGCTGGTGGTCGCCACGGGCGCCGGCCAGTCCCTCGCCGACCTCGCGCCCGAACTCGGCCGCCTCACGCCGATCAAGGGACAGATCCTGCGCTTCCCAGGACGGGCCGGCGGGTGTCGGTTCAGCCTGCGGGGCGAGAGCGCCTACGCCGTGCCGGGCGTAGACGGCCTGGCCATCGGCGCGACCATGGAGCCGGGCGTGTCCGACACCGCGATCGATCAGGCCGCACTCGAGCCGCTGGCCAAGGCCGGCGCACGGCTGTTCCCCGACCTGGAGGGCGCCGCCTTCACGGCCGCGGCGGGCGTGAGGGCGGCGACGCCGGACGGCCTGCCGATGGTCGGCCTGTCGGTAGCGCCGGGCGTGGTCCTGGCGGTGGGTGCGCGCCGCAACGGCTGGCTCTTGGCGCCGCTGGTCGCCGAGGTCGCCACGGCCTGCGTGACCGGGCGCGACTCAGGGCCCTATGCGCGGCGGCTCGATCCGGGCAGGTTCGCCCGAGGCGGGTTCGCGCCAGGGACGGCGAGATGAACGGCTTCTGGTTCACCGAGGAGCAGCAGGCGATCCGCGACGGGGTCTTGAGGCTCTGCGCCCGCTTCGACGCCGACTACTGGCGGCGCACCGACGAGACGGGCCAGTTCCCGGAGGACTTCGTGGCCGCCATGGCCGAGGCCGGCTGGCTGGGCGCAGCCATGCCGGTCGAGCTGGGCGGGTCCGGCCTTGGCGTCACCGAGGCGGCGATCGTCATGCAGGCCGTGGCGGAAAGCGGGGCGGGTTTTTCCGGCGCGAGCGCGCTGCACCTGAACATCTTCGGGCCCATGCCCCTGGTGAAGTTCGGGACCGACGAGCAGAAGCGGAAGCTGATCCCGCGCCTGATCAGCGGCCAGGACAAGATGTGTTTCGGGGTCACCGAGCCCGACGCCGGCCTCGACACCACCAGCCTGACGACGCGGGCCGTCCGCACCAACGAGGGCTATGTGATCTCCGGCCGCAAGATGTGGACGACCATGGCGCAGCGGGCGACCAAGATGCTGATCGTGGCCCGCACCACCCCGCGCGCCGAGGTCAAGAAGGCCACCGACGGGATCAGCCTGTTCTACGTCGACTTCGACCGCGAGAAGATCCACGCGACGCCGATCCCCAAGATGGGGCGCAAGGCGGTGGAGTCGAATTCGGTCTTCATCGACGACCTGCACGTCCCGGCCGACGCGCTGGTGGGCGAGGAGGGCAAAGGCTTCTACTACCTGCTTGAGGGGCTCAATCCCGAGCGGGTGCTGATCGGCGCCGAAGCGGTGGGGCTGGGCCGCGCGGCGCTGAAGAGGGCCGCGGCCTATGCGAAGGAGCGCGTCGTCTTCGGTCGCCCGATCGGCCAGAACCAGGGCGTCGCCCACCCGCTCGCCCGCGCGTGGGCCGAGCTGGAGGCCGCGAACCTGATGGCGTTCAAGGCCGCCGCGCTCTACGACGCCGGGCGCGAGTGCGGGGCCGAGGCGAACGCCGCCAAGTACCTGGGCGGCGAGGCCGGCTTCAAGGCCTGCGAGGCCGCGGTCATGGCCCACGGCGGCATGGGCTACGCCAAGGAATTCGACGTGGAGCGCTACTTCCGCGAGTCGATGATCGCGCGGCTGGCGCCCGTCAGCCGCGAGATGGTCTTCAACTACATCGCCGAGCGCGTGCTGGGGCAGCCCAAGAGCTACTGAGCCTTGGCGTTCATTTGAGCGCAAAGCGGATCGGCACCTGCACGGTCGCCCCATCCACGGCCTGGCCGTCCAGGGTCTGCGGGTTCATCCGGAAGAAGCGGGCGAGCTTCAGCGCGGCGGCCCCGAAGCCCGCCCCGGCGGGGGTCTCGTTCGCGATCGTGCAATCGTGGACGCTTCCCGAAGCGGAGACCTGGCAAGCCAGGGTCGCCGCACCGCCGATTTCGCGCCGGAGCGCGCCTTCCGGATAGACATTGGCCATTTCCTCGCCCGACGGGCGGCGCAGCCAGCTCGGGCTCCTGATCTCGTGCCGCGCCTGCGGCGGATCGGGTGGCGATGGGTTCGACGAGATCGTCTCAATCGGCTTGAACGGCAGAGGCTGCGCGTCGATCGGCGGGAGCTTTGTGGGCAAGGGATCGATCGGCGGCGCGTCCAGGGTCACCGGCGGATGCAGGACGACGGGCGGCTTCTCGACCGGCTTGGGAAGCTCCGGCTTCTTGGGCGTGAAGATGGTGGTGATGATCGGCGGGTCGTCGATTTCGAGCGTCGGCGGCGGCGGATTGAACTTCGCATAGGCCAGGTAGACCAGCGCGCAGGCGTGCAGGGCGAGCGAGACGCCGATGGCCATGCGGATATGCGGCGGCAGACGCCGCGCGCCGCGGGGCTCGAAGTCGAAAGGCAGAACCTGACGGATGACCACGGCCAACTCCTATCAATTTCACAAGCGTAATAAACTACAGACGTGAAATTCGGTCAAGGACGACTCTGGCTCATCGACCGCTGAACCGCCGGTTCCGTCGCCGTTCATGTTCAGTGAGCCATGTTCTCAGGCCCCCACTGGAACAGTGAAGCTGCCCGAGGGTTTTTGAGGACATGACCTACCGCCGCCTCCTCCTGACCGCCGCCGCGACCAGCCTGATGCTGGCCGCGTGCAACCAGAAGCCCGCTGCCCCGGTGACCGGCGCGCCGATCGCGAGCCTGCCGTTGGCGCAGGCCGCCCCGCCGCCGGAAGTGGTGGCCCCGGCTGCCGACCAGCTGCCCGCCGCGCCGCCGATCCGTCGGATCGCGCGCGCCCCGCGGCCGGTCTACAGCTACGTCGACTACGCCTATGAGCTGGGCGACGCCTTCGCCGACAGCCCGCCGGACTACACCGTCGACTATGACGGCGAACGGCCCTGGGTCTGGCGCTCCGGCGGCGGTGAGTACCGGGTGGTCGAACAGACGCCCTACGGCATCCGCGAGTACTTCTACCGCGGCGACAGCGACTATCCGTTCCTGATCCGCGACACCGACTATTCCTACGCCTACGACGACGGCGCCCTGGTCGAGGTGTTCGACAGCTACGGCCGGCCGTACCGCAACTATGGCCCGACCCAGATCGACTATGCCTCCCGCTACCTGGTCCGTGCGCGCCGCCTCTACTACGCGGCCGTGCACGAACAGCGGCAGGCCGCCTACGCCGCCGACTGGCGCGAGCATCGCGACGTGGTGCTGGCGCCGCAGCGCCAGTGGGCCGCCGAGCAGCAGCGCAACGACGACTGGCGCCGCTGGCGCGATGAGCGCGCGAGCCAGGCGCAGTTCCAGCAACGCCAGGCGACCTTCGACCGCGAACGGGCGCAGCGGCAGGCCTACGCCGCGCAACTTGCGTCGGTGATCGCGACGGCGGCCGCGCCGCCGCGCCGCGAGCGGACGCCTGAACCCGGCCGCGACTTCGGCGGCCAGGGCCGTCAGGCGCAGCAGGCGCAAGCGCAGGCTCAAGCTCAAGCCCAGGCCCAGGCCCAGATGCAGGCCCAGAACGTGGCGCGGGCGCAGGCGGAGGCCCAGCGCGGCCAAGCCCAGCTTGCCGACCGCGATCGTCGCGGCCAGGCGGACGCCCAACGCCAGGCGCAAATCGCCGCCGAGCGCCAGGGCCGAGACCAGCAGGGCCGCGACCAGCAGCGCGCCCAGCTCGCCGCCCAGGCCGGCGCGCGCGACGAAGGCCGCCGCCAGCAACAGGCGCAGGCTCAAGCGCAGGCTCAGGTTCAGGCGCAAGCCCGCGACCAGCAGCGCGCCCAGGCCGAGGCGCAGCGCGACCAGAGGGACGCCGGCCGGCAGCAGGCCCAGCAGATCCAGGCCACTCGCGCCGATCGCGAGCGCCAACAGGCCCAACAGGCACAAGCCCAGCGTGAGGCGGGCCGGCAGCAGGCCCAGCGCGCGGAAGCTGATCGCGCCGCCCACGCCCAGCAGCAGGCACAGGCCCAAGCGCAAGATCAGGCGCGCAATCAGCAGCGCGCACAGGCCGAGGCGCAGCGGGCGCAACGCGAGGCCGGCCGCCAGCAGGCTCAGCAGGCCCAGGCGGAGCGTGCAGCGCGCGAGCAGCAGCAGGCTCAGCAGGCTCAGGCCCGTGACCAGCAGCGGGCTCAGGCCGAGCAGCAGCGCGCCCAGCGGGACGCCTCGCGCCAGCAGGCCCAACAGGCTCAGGCCCGAGAGCAGCAGCGCGCCCAGCAGGAGGCCAGCCGCCAGCAGGCCCAGGCCGCGCGGCAACAGGCGCAGCAGGCTCAGGCTCAGCAGCGCCAAGCGCAGCAGGCCCAGCAGGCCCAGCAGGCGCAGCAGGCCCAGGCGGCCCAACAGCACGCGCAGCAGGCGGCCGCCCACGCCGCGCAGGCCCAGCAACGCGGCCAGGGCGGCGGGCAAAAGCCCGACAAGGACAAGAACCGCCCGGACAAGTAGCCGCCCCGGCTCGACGAACGCGACGCGATGAAACAAGACTAGCCGCGCAGGTCAGGGAGCGCGGGCATGCTGAAGGTCGCGGCGGCGATTGTCGGAGGGCTTTTGGTCATCTGGGCGCCCTTCGCACAGGCTGATGAAGCAGGGGCCGCCAAGCCCGCCGCGCCCTGGACGGTCCCGTCCGACGCCGAGATCCGCCGGATCCTGGTCAAGCGGATCGACACCGAGGAACGCGGCGTCGGCATCGTGGTCGGCGTCATCGACGCGCACGGCCGCCGGATCGTGACCTACGGTAAGTCCGACCAGGGCGATCCGCGGCCGCTGGACGCCGGCACGATCTTCGAGATCGGCTCGATGACCAAGGTCTTCACCTCGCTGCTGCTCAGCGACATGGTCCAGAAGGGCGAGGTGAAGCTGGACGATCCGGTGGCCAAGTACCTGCCGCCGACGGTGACGATGCCGCAACGAGGCGGCAAGCAGATCACGCTGGAGGATCTGGCGACCCACAGCTCGGGCCTGCCGCGCATGCCGAACAACTTCAAGCCGAAGGATCCGAGCAACCCCTACGCCGACTACTCGGTCGAGCAGATGTACCAGTTCCTGAGCGGCTACAGTCTGCCGAGGGACATCGGCAGCCTGTACGAGTACTCGAACCTCGGCGGCGGCCTGCTGGGCCATGCGCTGGCGCGGCGCGCCGGCGTCGACTACGAGACCCTGGTCCGGCAGAGGATCACCGGCCCGCTGAAGATGGACGACACCGTCATCGCGCTCTCGCCGAAGCTGAAGGCGCGGCTCGCCAAGGGGCATGACGGCGCGCTCGAACCGACCGCCAACTGGGATATCCCGACGCTGGCGGGCGCGGGCGCCCTGCGCTCCGACGCCAAGGACATCTTGACCTTCCTGGGCGCCGAGCTCGGCTATGCGAAGACGCCGTTGAAGACCGCGATGGCGGCACAGCTTGGGCCGCGTCGCCCGGCCGGCTCGCCGGTCATGACGGTGGCGCTGGGCTGGCACATCTTGTCGCCGCCGGGGAAGGATCCGATCGTCTGGCACAACGGCGGCACCGGCGGCTATCGCACCTTTATGGGCTTCGACGCCAAGACCGGCGTGGGCGTGGTGGTGCTGACCAACGCCGCGACGGCCGCCGGCGGCGACGACATCGGCTTCCACCTGCTGAGCGGCGGGCCGCTTTCGCCCCCGCCGGTGGTGCGCCACGCCGTTCCCATCGACGCCACGGCGGTGAACGCCGTGGTCGGCCGCTACCAGCTCGCACCCAAGGTCTTCATCACTGTCACGCGCTACGGCGACAAGGTGGTGGCGCAGCTCACCGGACAGCCTGTGGCGCAGATCTTCCCCGAAGCGCCGACCAAATTCTTCTGGAAGGTCGTCGACGCCCAGCTCAGCTTCGAGATCGGCGGTGATGGCAAGGCCTCGGCGGTGACGCTGCACCAGAACGGCCGTGATATTCCCGGCAAGCGGGTGGAGGACGGACCCGCCTGAGGCCGCCGATCTTTACCTTGGTTAGCGCGCCGTTAACCACGATCGTTCAGGACTCCGAGTCATGGCGATCCAGGGAATCCGGGGCGTGGTGGAGGCGGCGATCCAGCGCGCCTCCCAGGCGACGGGCGTCGACTTCTCGTTCCTGATGAAGACGGCGGGCCGCGAGAGCGGGATGAACCCGGCGGCCAAGGCCGGCGGCTCATCGGCGGCCGGTCTGTTCCAGTTCGTCGAGCAGACCTGGCTTTCGACCCTGAAGCAGCACGGCTCAAAGCACGGCTACGCCCGCTATGCGGAGCTGATCAGCAAGGGCTCGGACGGGCGCTATCACGTGTCGGGCGAGGAGGCGCGGCGCGCGGTCATGGACCTGCGGCTCGATCCGCACGCCGCTTCTCTGATGGCCGGCGAGCTCACCTCCGATTCGGCGGCCTATCTAAAGGGCCGCACCGGCCGCGCGCCGACCGCGGGCGAGCTCTACGCCGCCCACTTCCTGGGGCCGCAGGGCTCGGCCAGGCTGATCGAGGCGGTGCAGACGCGGCCCGGCGCGACGGCCGCCCAGCTGTTCCCGGACGCCGCCCACGCCAACAAGGCGATCTTCTATCGCGACGGCCGGGCGGCGACCGTGGGCGAGGTCTACGCCAACCTGACCAAGACCGCCGGCGCGGCCATGCCGATCGAGCCCGCGCCGGTCGCCCCGTCCCAGGATGGCGGTTTCATCCAGTACGCTTCGGCCCGCCAGGCGGACCATCAGCGTCAACAGGAGGAGCTGATTTCGCTCATCCTGCGCGGCACCCAGCCCAGCGACCAGACAGGCGTCGGCAGCCGCCTGACCGGCTCGATGTTCACCAGCGAGATGCTGCGGGTTCTGTCGGAGAGCCGCCGGGGCTAGGCGCCAGCCGGGTGACAAGCGCGCGGCGCGGCGCGATGGTGTCCAGAGGCCCCGCCGAGAGGGCCGGGAGGACCCGCCATGGCCTATGCGCCCGCGCACCGTGCGTTCTACGACGCCGACAGCCACATCATGGAGTTGCCCGACTTCCTGAAGAAGTACGCCGACCCGAAGCTGCGCGACGAGATCCCGGAGGTGAGCTACGCCGCCTCGCTGGTCACCGACGAGGAGGTCGCGGTGATCGTCGGGCAGGGAAGCCGGCACAGCCCCGAGCACGTCGCCGCCCAGATCGCGCTCGGCGACCGGCTGATCGAGAGCTCCAAGGAAATCCAGGCGCTGGGCGCCTTCGACCGGGACGACCGCAGCAAGGCGCTGGACCTGCTGGGCTTCAAGAAGCAGCTGGTCTTCGCGACCCACAGCGTGGCGATGCCGTTCTCGCCGTCGTCGAAGATCACGCCGGAGCTGCGCTATGGCGCAACCCGGGCCCACAACCGGCACATGGCCGACTTCTGCGGGGCGGACCCGCGCCTGCTGGGCGTGGCGGTCATCCCGCTGGACGATCCCGCCTTGGCCATCGCCGAACTGGACGCCGCCATCGCCTCAGGGCTGAAGGCCGTCTGGGTCCCGCACCGCCCGCCGGCCGAGCGCTCACCCGGTCACGTGGACTTCGATCCCTTCTGGGCGCGCCTCGCCGAGAGCGGGACGCCGTTCCTGCTGCACGTGGGCGGCGCGCCTCTACAGCAGGCGCGGGCCTGGATGAACAACGGCAAGGGCCTGGTGAAGGACTGGATGGGCGGCGGCGAGAACCTGCGCTCGAAGGACATCGCCATCCTGCACCAAGGGCCGGAGACCTTCATCTCGGTGATGCTGATCGACGGGGTCTTCGAGCGGTTCCCGACCCTGCGCGGGGCCAGCGTCGAGCTGGGCGCGGGCTGGGTTCCGTCGCTGCTCACCCGGCTGGACTGGGTGGCTAAGAACTGGATCCGCGCCGACAAGGGGCAAGCTCCGTTCAGCCGCAAGCCGTCGGAGACGCTGCGTGAGCAGATGGCCTTCACGCCCTTCGTCTTCGAGGACGTCGGCGTCCTGATCGACCAGTCGAGCCCGGACTTCTACCTGTTCTCCAGCGACTATCCGCACGTCGAGGGCGGCCGCGACCCGATCAAGAAGTTCGAGGGCTTCCTCGGCGAGCGGAGCGACGCGGTGCGCGACGCCTTCTACGCCGAGAACTTCCTGCGGATCTTCCCGGGTGCGCGGGTGTCGGAGCCGGCGAAGACCTTGGAACAGGCCTAGGCTGCGGCCTCCGCCGCGAAGATCGCTTCGATCTCGGCCTCCGAATAGCCGATCTCGGCCAGCACCTCGCGGGTGTGTTCGCCAAGTGTCGGCGAGCGGGGCCGGACCGTGGCGTCGGCGCCCGGGAAGCGGGCGGGCGCGGCCGGCGAGGGGAAGGTGCCGCCCTGGCCGTCCTCGACCTGGACAATGGCGCCGGAGGCCATGACCTGCGGGTCGGCGGCGACCTGGGCCGGGGTCTGCACCGGCGCCCAGGCCATGTCAGCTGCGTCGAGCCTCGCGGCGATCTCGTCGAAGGGCATGGCGGCGAAACCCTTGTCGAGCTCGGCGATCAGCAGGGGGCTGTTCTCGCGCCGCGCCTTGCCGGTGGAGAAGCGCTCGTCCTCGATCAGGTCGGCGCGGCCCGCGATGGTGGCGAAGGCCGGCCAGTCCTGGTTTCCCCGCCGCGGATTGTGAACGAACCAGCGGTCGTCGCTGCTCCTGTAGAAGTTGGAAAGCGGGTTCATCGACTGGCTGCGCGGCCGGTTGGACGCGAGGCGGCCGAACCGGAGCTGCACGGCCAGGTCCGATCCGACGGTGTAGACGCCGGTGGCGAGCAGCGAGGTCTGCACCAGCCGCCCTTTGCCTGTCTGCTCGCGCTCGTAGAGTCCGGCCAGGATCGCCGAGACGGTGGCGAGAGCGGTGATGTGGTCGCCGAATCCCGAGCGCAGCATGAAGGGGTCGGCGCCCTTGGGGGCGGTCATGTTGGCGACCCCGGCGCGGGCCCAGAAGGCGGTGACATCGAAGCCGGGCTTGTGCGCGTCCGGCCCTTCCAGGCCATAGCCGGTGACCAGGCAGTAGACGAGACGCGGATTGGCCTTGCGGATGGTCGCCTCGTCGAGGCCGGCCCGCTTGAGGGCCGCCGGGCGGACGTTGGTGATGAAGACGTCGGCCGTGGCGGCCAGGCGGGCCAGCGCCTCGCGGCCCTCCGGCTTGCCCACGTCCAGCACCACGGCGCGCTTGCCGCGGTTGTCGAGGTCGAAGGTCGGATTGCTGGCCAGCTCGGTCTTCAGGTCGGCGAAGACATGGCGCATGGAATCGCCGCCCGGCCGCTCCACCTTGATCACGTCGGCGCCCCAGTCGCCCAGGATGCACGCCGCGCCGGGGGCGGCGATGTAGGAGGCAAACTCGACGACCTTCAGACCCTTCAGCAGCACTTGGCGTCCCTTTTTCTCGATGCCCTGTCACTCTAGGCCGGTTTCGGAGGGCCTGCGAAGCCGCTCGGGGTGTGGCCGGGGCGCACGGGCGAAGAAAATCTTAATCCACAGATTCGACGGCAACCTCCCGTTAAGGGTGGCGGCGGACAGTCAGACTCGTGGGACTCCGAGCCCAAAGGGGCAGGTTCGGGTTCCTCGGGGGTCGTTTGGGGTCGATGTCGACGACGCGCTCAGCGCTGACGGAAGTGGACATCCGTACGCTGGTGAAGGGGGCGACCGCATCGGAGCGGGCCGCCGCCGCCAACAAGCTCTGCCGGGCCATCGACACCGCCCCGCTTTCCGACGAGGACCGCGAGACCGCCGCCGAGATCCTGCGGGTGATGGCGGCCGACGCCGCGGAACTGGTGCGCAAGGCGCTAGCCGTCACGCTCAAGGAATCGCCGCTGGTGCCGCGGGACGTGGCCCTGAAGCTCGCGCGCGACGTGGAAAGCATCGCGCTGCCGATGCTCAACTGCTCGCCGGTCTTCACCGACGCCGACCTCGCGGAAATCGTGCGGCTGGGCGGGCCGGTGCGCCAGCTCGCCATCGCGCGGCGGCCGATGCTGTCGACCACGGTCACCGCGGCCATCGCCGAGCATGGCTCGGAGCGGGCGGTCGCGGCGGCCTGCGCCAACGACAACGCCGATTTCGCCGAGGCCGCGCTGCAGGAGGTGCTGGTTCGCTTCGAGAACCACGAGAAGGTTCTCTCGGCCGTCGCCTACCGCAAGGTGCTGCCGCTGTCGGTCAGCGAGCGGCTGGTGACCCTGGTCGGCGAGCAGGTCCGCGATCACCTGATCGCCCACCACGAGATTTCGCCCGAGACGGCGCTGATGCTGGCGACCGGCTCGGCCGAGCGCGCGACGCTGGACCTCGTGGACGAGGCCGGCCGAGCCGCCGATGTGCGCGGCTTCGTAAGCCACCTGGCCTCGTCGGAGCGGCTGACGGCCTCGCTGCTGCTCCGCGCGCTCGCCAATGGGCACATGACCTTCTTCGAGTGGGGCGTGGCCGAACTCGCCGGTGTTCCGCACCACCGCACCTGGCTCATGATCCATGACGCAGGGCCGCTGGGCCTGCGGGCGATCTACGAACGGGCCGGCCTGCCGGCGCGGCTTTTCCCGGCGTTCCGCGCGGCGGTCGACACCTTCCACTCCATGGAGTTCGACGGCGGGGCGCGGGACCTGGAGCGCTTCCAGGAGCGCATGCTGCAGCGGTTCCTGACCCAGCCTCAGTCCGCGGGCCGAGAGGACGTCGACTACCTGCTCGACAAGATGGACAAGGTGTCCCGCACGGCCCGCGAAGAGGCCGAGGCGGTCCGCAGCGCCTAGCCCGCCGCGGCCGCGCTTACAGGCGCAGTGCGACCAGCAGGGCGGCGAAGACCGCGTACAAGAGGCCCATAGAAGCCAGCAGCCAGCGCGAGATCACGCCGCGCCGGAAGGCGATGAACATGACGCCGACCGCCGCCGTGGTGACGGCCGCCGCCAGCAGCAGCGAGCGGTCCAGCAGCCAGGGCGTGAAGAAGAGGCCGAACGCGGTGGGAACGGTCGCCTGGATCATCATGGCGCCGGAGATGTTGGCGAGCGCCAGGCGATGCTTGCCCTGCCGCACCCAGATGATGGCGTTCATCGTCTCTGGCAGCTCGGTGGCGATGGGACTGAGCAGCAGGGCCAGCAACTGCGGCTTGAGGCCGAGCGCTGGCCCCAGGGCGTCGAGCTGGCTGACGAAGACGCGGGAGGCTGCGAAGATGACCACGAGAGCGATGGCGGTCTGCAGCAGGGCCATGGCGGTGGACGGTTCTGCCCGCCCAGGCGCCATCTTCAGAGGCTCGAGGTCAGGTTCCTCGACGTCGCCTTCGTCGTGCCGCATCTCCTGCCAGAAGTAGAGTGCGTAGGCCGCGAGGAAGGCGATGCCGAGCCAGGGCTTGAAGGCGAAGGCGACCAGGCCCAGCCCGATCTTCACGGCGAAGATGCCGAGGAACCAGCCCTGGTCGCGGCTCAGCCGCTTGAACTGGCGCTGGACGTCGGGCGTGGCCTTCAGCGGATGCCGGGCCGCCAGCAGCACGACGCCCACCACGGCATAGGCGATGGTCGAGAGCGCCAGGGGCCCGCCGAGCGCGGCGCCGACGCCGATGTCCTTCTGGGCGTGGGAGCCGCCGAAGGCGACCGCCACGAAGGTCACCACGCTTTCCGGCAGGGCGGTGCCGAAGGCCGCCAGGATGGTGCCGGTCGCGGTGCTGCCGACCGCCAGCTTGCGCCCGACCCATTCCACCCCGTTCACGAAGAACTCGCAGGCGAAGTAGATCACCACGGCGGAGCCCAGCAGCAGGGCGAAGGTGACGATGAGCGGGCTCAAGACGATCTCCGGGGTCGGCCGAACGAGCCACAGGACGGCGCCCCGCCGACCCGAAGGACGGACGCCGACCAATGGTCTCGCCAAGTCGGAACGACCGCGTGCGCCATGGTCCGAGGACCAAGTGTGTTGACGCACGCCCCTCTGTGAGGTGAGGGCGGCTACTCCCCGAAGGAGCGGCCGGAATAGAGGGGGCGCGGCGAGCGGTCAATGCGCAGCTTTGACCCAGGCGCGGGCGCTTGCGCCTCGCTCTCAGTCCCCCCAAGCTCGTGCGATGAGCGAAACGCCCCCGACTGCCGACATCAAGCCCGCCGCGACCATCCTTTTGCTGCGCGACGACCCGGTCTTCGAGGTGCTGATGGTCAAGCGCCATCACCAGATCGACTTCGCCTCGGGCGCCCTGGTGTTTCCGGGCGGCAAGAGCCACGCCGGCGACCACGATCCGGGCTGGGCGGAGCACGTGCTGGGCTGGGAAGCCTATGACGCCGAGCAGCGGGGCCTGCGCATCGCCGCCATCCGCGAGGTTTTCGAGGAGGCCGGCATCCTCCTGGCCAAGCGCCGCGACGGCCAGCCGATGAGCGGTGAGGCCTGCCCGATGGAGGTCCGCGCCGCGGTGGACGCGGGGACGACGGCCTTCATCGACGTCGTGGCCGGGCTGGAAGCGAGGCTGGACCTTTCCGCCCTGACTGTCTTCGCGCGCTGGATCACCCCGCCGCTCACGCCCAAGCGGTTCGACACCTGGTTCTACGCGGTGAACGCGCCGCTGGAGCAGCTCGCCGCCTGCGACGGGCGCGAGACGGTGGACGCCGAATGGATCGCGCCGTCAGAGGCCCTGCGCCTGGCGGCGGCCGGCGAGCGCAAGGTGATCTTCCCCACGCGGATGAACCTGAAGCTGCTGGCCGAGGCGAAGGATGCGCAGGACGCGGTGGCGCGGGCCGCGGCGCGCACCCTGGTCACCGTCCAGCCCCAGATCCAGGCGCGAGCGTCAGGCCGCGTGCTGGTGCTGCCACCCGACGCCGGCTACGGCGCGGTCGAGGAGCCGTTGGAAAACGTGATGTAGAACGGGCGCTTGGCGGCCGTGCTTTAAGCGACGACGGCCTTCACGCGGCGCTCGAGTTCCTCGACCAGGACGCTGCCGACCGGGTGGTCGTCGGACTTGATGTCGTCGCGCACGGCCGCCTTGATCGCGTCGATGTGGGCGTCGACCAGCTCGAGCGAAGTGTTCGCGCGCTTTTCCTTCTCGTCGATCATCCGGCAGAGCGAGCCGGCGATGCGGGTGATCAGCTGGTAGCCGTAGGTCGTGCCCAGGCCCTTCAGGTCGTGGGCGCGCAGATAGAGGTTTTCCATGTTCTCGGGCGTGGCGCCCTCGGCCTTCACCTGCTGGCGGGCGGCTTCGAGCTTGGTGATCTCGTCCGCGAGCCATTGGGTGAAGTTGCTGGCCAGGCTCTTGAGCGCGGCTTCCGCCTTGGCGATGGCGGCCGGGTCGATCGCGCCCAGCCGGCCGCCGCCCACCTTCAGGCGAAGCGCGTTGGTCGGCTGGATCATCTGACCGGGGTTTTGCTGGCTCATAGGGACGGCCTTCTAGCTAAATGCCCGCTAACCCTAGGTCGAACCTGTTAATAACCGGTGGAGCCAAGCCCTGGTTTTGGCTGGCTTTCCAGGTGCTTCACTGCGCCGCAGTCCCCCGACACTGATCGATCCGGATTGCATGATCTGGATCGATCAGTGTCGAGCACGTCTTGGCGAAGAATCGAAGCCTGATTCAGCGGTCAGGCGGAACAGCCTGACCCATCGTGCTTCAGGCCGAGAACTGCTCGGCCAGCACGCGTTCCTCGAGGCTGCGGCCCTCGTCGAACAGCATGTCCAAGGCCACCTCGCGGTGCTCGGCCACGTGCACGGTCAGGACGTCGCGCACCTCGATGTTGTCGGCGACCGCACTGACCGGGCGCTTGGTGGGCTCGAGGATCTCGAAGGTCACCTTGGCGGTGTGGGCCAGCAGGGCTCCGCGCCAGCGCCGCGGCCGGAAGGCGCTGATCGGCGTCAGCGCCAGGACGCGGGCGTCCAAAGGGATGATCGGGCCATGGGCGGAGAGGTTGTAGGCGGTGGAGCCTGCCGGGGTGGAGACCAGCGCCCCGTCGCAGGACAGCTCGCTCAGCCGCTGCTTTCCGTCGATGTCGATGCGCAGCTTGGCGGTCTGACGCGTCTGGCGCAGCAGCGAGACCTCGTTGATGGCCAGGGCCTCGTGCGTCTGGCTGTGCACGTCGACGGCGGTCATTCGCAGGGGATGGATCACGGCGCGCTCGGCGGCGGCGATACGCTCTTCCAGCCCCTCCTCGTTGTAGTCGTTCATCAGGAAGCCGACCGAGCCGCGGTTCATGCCGTAGACGGGCAGGCCGGTGGCCATGTTGTCGTGGAAGCATTCCAGCATGAAGCCGTCGCCGCCGAGGGCGACGATCACCTCGGCCTCGGCGATCGGCACGTCTCCGTAGCGGGCGGCGAGGCGCGCACGGGCTTCCTGGGCTTCGGGGCGTTCGCTGGCGGTGAAGGCGATGCGCGTCACGCAGGGCTCGGGCTTTTGACGATGTAAGGCAAAAGCGGGCAAGCGCAGCGGCTTGTCAAACCACCGTTTTCAGACGGTCAGGGCGGCCTGGCGGAAGGCGGTGGCGGCGACCTGCGGGCTGACCGGCCCGAACGCGCCGGTCGCGCGTAGCGCCCCCTCCGCGCCGCCGCCGGGGCGACCGCCGTTCAGGTTGCGGATCATCTGCAGGATGCTCGGGAAGACGCTGCGGTCGATGCCGACGGCGGCGCAGGCGAGCCCCAGGAGTTCCGGCCGGTCGGAGTCGATCACCCGCTGGACCTGGTCCTGCTCGAATTTGCCCAGCATGGCGAGCGCGATGGCGAACAGCGACAGGCGGCCCTCCTGCAGCGCGCGCACCAGGTAGCCGGGCCGAAGCTGGCCCGCCCCGTGCAGCTTTTCGATCAGCCGCTGCTCCATGGCTTCGCGCTCCCCATCGCGGGCCAGGACCACGACGCCCTGGCTGGACGAGGCGGCGCCGTGCGCCTCCTGCACCGACTGGGCGAGGGCGGCCTGGATAAGCTTGGGGTCGAGGCGGAAGCGTTCGGTGAGCGACTGGCGCAGCGCCTGGCCGACCCAGATGTAGAGCTGCAGCGCCAGGTCGCCGGTGAGCTTGGGGTGTCGCGAAAGCGGCGTGCGGAGGGGCGCGACGTGGCGGGCGTGCTCGACCAGCGTCTTCATGTCGGCGGGCGCGAGGTCGGCAGAGGTGTTTCCGGCCAAGGCGGCCATCACCGCAGGCTCAGCCGCGCGCAGGATGGCGGCCACGACCGAGGCGCCGAGATTCGGACGGCGCGCCACCTCGATCTGGTGCTCGATGGTCGCCTCGACGAGCAAGCGGATGAGATCGGGCTCTTTCAGCACCGGGCTGGAGGCGATCACCGGCCGGGCGATCTCGATCTCGTCGAGGGCCAGCACGTTGACCAGCGCGGGGGGCGCCCATTCGGCCCCGGACAGCTTCTGCGCCAGTCGCTTGCGGATTTCGCGTTCGGCGCCGGCGACCAGGCCCAGGAAGATGGAGTTCAGCAGATCCTGGATCTGCGGCTGCGCGCGGACTGTCGCGCCATCGTCGGCGTCGCACAGTTCCACGATCCCCAGCAGGAGGCGCTCGCGGTCCGCAGCAGTGCGGCTTTTCGCGAGTTCAAGCAGGCTTTCGCTGCTCAACGCGACGCTCAAGCCTGTCCCTCCATTCTGTCGGTACGGCCTAGGTCGGCGAAATTGCCCGACGCGGATGAAAACATGTTTAAACGAAGCAAATTCTTAGACGTCGGAGGGACGACATGGCCGAGCCGCTGATCCTGGCGCTCGATCAAGGGACCACCAGCACCCGGGCGATCCTGTTCGACGCCAAGGGCCGCGCCCTGGCCGAGGCGGGCCGTCCGCTGGAGCAATTCTATCCCGCCGACGGCTGGGTGGAGCATGACGCCGAGGCCATTTTCCAGGCCAGCGTCGAGGTGCTGCGCGAGGCGGTGGGCAAGGCCGCGCGCGACATGGGCGAGGTGGCCGCCATCGGCATCACCAACCAGCGCGAGACGGTGGTGATCTGGGACCGCAAGACGGGCAAGCCGATCCACAAGGCCATCGTCTGGCAGGACCGCCGGACAGCCGACGTCTGCGAGCGATTGCGCGGCGAGGGCCGTGAAGCCCAGGTGACGGAGATCACCGGCCTGCTGCTCGATCCCTACTTCTCCGGCACCAAGATCGGCTGGCTGCTGGACCACGTGGACGGCGCTCGCGCGCGGGCGGAGGCGGGCGAACTCCTGGCCGGCACCATGGACGCCTGGGTGATCTGGAAGCTGACCGCCGGCAAGGTCCACGCCACGGACGCCACGAACGCCTCGCGCACCCTGCTCTTCGACATCCGCCGCCAGGCCTGGTCGGCGGAGATGGGCGAGATGCTGGGCGTGCCGCTCACCCTGATGCCGCAGGTCCTCGACTGCACCGGGGACTTCGGGGAGACCGAGGCTGGCCTGCTGGGCCGGCCGATCCCGATCCGCGGCGTCGCCGGCGACCAGCAGGCCGCGCTGATGGGGCAGGGTTGCATCCGCCCCGGCGAGATGAAGGCCACCTACGGCACCGGCTGTTTCATGCTGCTGAACACCGGCGAGGCCGCGCCGGTGTCGCAGGCGCGCCTGCTGACGACGGTCGCCGCGCGGGTGAACGGGCGGACCACCTACGCGCTGGAAGGGGCGATCTTCATCGCCGGGGCGGCGATCCAGTGGATGCACGAAGGGCTGAACGTCGGCGGCGGGCCGCAGGGCGTCGAGAAGCTGGCCATGAGCGCGCGGGACGACCTGGGCGTCGTGCTGGTGCCGGCCTTCACCGGGCTCGGAGCGCCCTGGTGGGACGCCGGCGCGCGGGGCGCCATTGTCGGCCTGACGCGCGACGCGGGCCTGCCGGAGATCAGCCGAGCGGCCTTCGACGCCTCGGCGCTGCAGACCCGCGACCTGATCGAGGCCATGCGCGCCGACGCTCCGGAGGCGTTCCACGAGAAGGTCGAGATGCGCATCGACGGCGGCATGTCGCGCAGCACCTGGTTCAGCCAGAGGCTGGCCGACCTGACCGGGATCGGCGTATGCCGCGCGACCTACGGCGAGACGACGGCGCTCGGCGCGGCGCTCTTCGCGGGCGTCGGCTCCGGCGTGTACCGCGACGTGGAGGAGGCCGCCGGCTCGCGCCCGCAGACCGAGGGTTATGCGCCGGCCATGGATGTCCACCGTCGCGAGGCCGCCTATGCGCGCTGGCTCGACGCCGTCGGGCGGGTGCGCGGCTGAACTTGACGCCTTGGCGCCCGAAGAGGACTCTAGGGCCAACGGACAGAACAGGAGACGCCCATGGCGGACGGATCGGTTGCAGGCGTGGCGTCGCTGAAGGGCAAGGTCAGCGCCGAGGAGTGGCAGGCCCGCGTGGACCTCGCCGCGCTCTATCGCCTGGTGGCGCTCTACGGGTGGGATGACCTGATCTACACCCACATCTCCGCCCGCATTCCGGGGCCGGACCACCATTTCCTGATCAATCCCTATGGGATGCTGTTCGAGGAGATCACCGCGTCGTCGCTGGTGAAGATCGACCTCGATGGGAACATCCTCCAGGAGACGCCTTACTTCATCAATCCGGCGGGCTTCACGATCCACTCGGCGATCCACGCCAACCGCGAGGACGCCCACTTCGTCATGCATCTGCACTCCGACGACGGGGTGGCGGTGGCGGCGCAGGCCTCGGGGTTGATGCCGATCTCGCAGCACGCGCTGATCGTCCTGCCGCGGCTGGCCTACCACGACTACGAGGGCATCGCCCTGAACCACGACGAGCGCGAGCGCCTGGTGGCGGACATCGGGGACAAGACGCTGATGCTGCTGCGCAACCACGGCACGCTGGCGGTGGGCGACAGCGCGGCCAACTGCTGGGTCGGGATGTACTACCTAGAACGGGCCTGCACCATGCAGGTGAAGGCGCTGTCGGGCGGCGCCCAGGGCATCCTGATCGCGCCGGACGCCTCGCAGGCTGAGGTGCGCAACCAGGTGGCCCGCGGCATCGGCGGGGCGCTGGCCTGGCCGGGCTGCCTGCGCAAGCTGGACCGCGAGCTGCCGGGCTACGACGCCTGACGCTCACGCGGGCGGTTACGCTGCCCAAATTGTCATAATTCCAGACGAACTAGAGCGGGCGCCTTCCTCCGAAGGCGTCCGTTTTCGCGTAGGCCGTTGTTTCCAGTCTGAAACATAGCGGCATTCTTCTGTACTGGACGGCGTATATGCGAGCCGCTTAAGAGCGCCCTGCCTCGATTTATTACGCCCAGGATTGCGCCTGGGTGACGGAGCCTACTGTTTTGTTACGACGCCATTTCTTCCTCGCTGGAGCGCTGATCGTCCTGGTGGTCATGGTCGTGGCCGGCGGACTGAAGCTGGCGACCGGCGGCAAGGGCACTGGCGGGAGCGTAACCGGCGCTCAGGCGAGCGCCGGCGGACCGCGCGGCGGAGGCCCCGGTGGGCCGGCTGGCGGTCCCGGTGGCGGACGGGGCGGATTCGGCGGCGGCGGGCCGGTGATGGTCTCGGTGGCCCAGGTCCAGCCGCATGTCTTCCAGGACCAGATCGAGGTGCTGGGCGTGGCCAAGGGCCGCCAGTCCGTGACCCTGACGGCGGCCACCAGCCAGCTCGTGCAGCGCGTGCGGTTCACCGACGGGCAGGCCGTGGCGCGCGGCGCCGTGCTCATCGAGCTCAAGAACACCGAGCAGGACGCCGGCCTCGCCCAGGCGCAGGCCAAGCTCACCCAGGCCAAGCAGGAATATGACCGCTGGGTCACGCTGAGCCAGAAGGGCTTTGCCGCCCAGACCTCGGTTGACCTGTACAAGGCCGCCTGGCTTTCCGCCCAGGCCGACGTGGCGGCGGCGGAGGCCCGTCAGGCCGACCGCACGATCCGCGCGCCCTTCGCGGGCGTCGTCGGCCTCTCCGACGTAGCGCCCGGCGCGCTGGTCAATCCGGGCTCGCCGATCGTGACCCTCGACGACATCTCCGCCGTGCGCGTCGATTTCCCGGTGCCTGAGCGCTACATCGCCGAGCTGCGCGAAGGGCAGGAGATCGTCGCCCGCGTCGACGCCTATCCAGGCCAGTCGTTCACCGGCCGCATCGCCAAGGTCGACACCCGCGTCGACGAACGCACCCGGGCGATCACCGCGCGCGCCGAGTTCCCAAACCCGGCCCACAAGCTGAAGCCCGGCATGATGATCCGCGTGGCGATCGCCCACGGCCGTCGCCAGAGCCTCAGCGTCCCCGAGGCCGCCATCTCCGTGCAGGGCGATTCCGCCTTCATCTACGTGCTGCGCCCGCAAGGGCCGCGCACGGTGACCGAGCAGCGCCCGGTGATCACCGGGCTTCGCCAGGATAACGTCGTGGAGCTGACCGACGGCGCGGTCGCCGGCGAGCGGGTCGTCGCCGACGGGCTCAACAAGGTTCAGCCCGGCCAGCCGGTGCGGCTCGCCGGCCAGGGCGGCCCTGGCGGCCCGGGACAGCGGCCGGCCGCGCCATGACGCTCTCCGACCTCTCCGTCCGACGGCCGGTATTCGCCGCGGTGGCGGCGATCATCCTGTGCGTGGTGGGGTTGGCGGCCTTCACCGCCCTGCCGGTCCGCGAGCTGCCCAGCGTCGACCCGCCGGTGGTGTCTGTCTCGACCGTCTACCGCGGCGCCTCGGCCGAGGTGGTCGAGGAGCGGATCACCCAGGTGATCGAGGGGCAGGTTGCGGGCATCCAGGGCATCGACCGGGTGCAATCCTCCTCGCGGGACGGCCAGTCGCGGATCAACATCTCCTTCACGCTCGACCGCAACCTCGACGAGGCGGCCAACGACGTGCGCGACGCGGTGAGCCGGGTGACCGCCATCCTGCCCGAGGAGGCCGACCCGCCGCAGATCGCCAAGGCCAACGCTGACGGCCAGCCGATCATCCTGATCGGGCTGACCTCCTCGACGCTGAACCGTGTCCAGCTCTCCGACTACGCGAACCGCTACCTGGTGCAGCGCCTGGCGACGGTGCCGGGCGTGGCCCAGGTGGGCCTGGCCGGCCAGCAGCTCTATTCTATGCGCATCTGGCTCGATCCCGGCGCCATGGCGGCGCGCGGCATCACCGTCGACGACGTCGCCGCGGCGCTCAACAGCCAGAACATCGAGCTTCCGGCCGGCGCGCTGGAAGCGCAGTCGAAAGATTTCACGATCCGCGTGGCGCGCGCCTATTCGACGCCGGACCAGTTCGCCAAGATGCCGGTCGTGCCGCTCGGTTCGGCGGCGCGCCCCACGACCACGGCGACCGCCGCGGTGGGCGGGACCTCGGCGACCGCAGGCGCCGCCCAGGGGACGATGGCCACCGTGTCCAGCGGCGCGACCTCCGGCGCCTACGTGACCCGGCTGGGCGACATCGCGCGGATCGAGGAAGGGCCCGACGAGCGCCGGCGCCTGTTCCGCTCGAACAACGAAGACCGCGTCGGCATGGCGATCATCCGCCAGTCGCAGGCCAACGACCTGCAGATCTCCGACAGCGTCCGCAAGACCGTGGCGGAGATCAACAAGACCCTGCCCAAGGGCACCCGCATGGAGGTGGCGATCGACTACACGGTCTTCACCCGCCACGCGATCCAGGAGGTCTGGATCACCATGTCGATCTCGCTGGCGCTGGTGGCGCTGGTGAACTTCCTGTTCCTCGGCACCTGGCGGGCGGCAGTCATTCCGGCCGTCGTGGCGCCGATCTGCATCCTGTCGACCTTCATCGTGCTGGCCCCTCTGGGCTTCTCGATCAACCTGCTGACCCTGCTGGCCCTGGTGCTGGCCATCGGCCTCGTCGTCGACGACGCCATCGTGGTCGTGGAGAACATCCAGCGGCGGGTGGACGAGGGCGAGCCGCCGATCGTCGCGGCCCAACGCGGGGCGCGGCAGGTGTTCTTCGCCGTGGTCGCCACCACCATCGTGCTGATCTCGGTGTTCGCGCCCCTGATGTTCATGCCGGGTTACATCGGCCGGCTGTTCGTCGAGCTCGCGGTGGCGGTGGCCGCCGCGGTGGGCTTCTCGGCGCTCCTGGCGCTCAGCCTCTCGCCGATGCTGGCCTCGAAGCTCCTGCGGCCGGCGCAGGGCGAAGGCTTCGTCGCCCGCAAGGTCAACGCCGGCATGGATGCGCTGCGGGCGTCCTACCACGCGACGCTGGAGGCGTTGCTCGGCCGGCGTTCCGCCAGCTTCGCGGCGGCGGGCCTCGTCGTGCTGCTGGGCGCCGCGGCGATGCTGCTCTTCACCGTACTGCCGCGCGAGCTGGTCCCCAACGAGGACCGACGGCGTGTGGACGTGGCGATCCAGTCGCCGGAAGGCGCGGGCTACGACTACACCTTGAAAGCCGGCAAGCAGGTGGAAGCCAAGATGCTGCGCCTGCTGAACGACAAGACTATCGAGCGCTACACCATGTCGATGCCGGGTTTCGGCGGCAGCCAGTACAACACCGGCAACGTCAACGTCGTCCTGCCCGACAACGGCAAGGTGAAGGTCAGCTCGCAGGATATGGCCGCGCAGCTGAACCGCGAGCTGTCCTCCATCACCGGGGCGCGGGTGATCGCCGCGGTGCGGCCGAGCCTGCAGCGGGGCGGCGGTGGAGGCGGCGGCAGCAACGTCGACCTGATCATCCTGGGCGACGAATACCCGCAGATCAGCGCCGCGGCGCAGCCGCTGCTGCTGGCCGCGCAGCAGAACCCCGGCATGGCGCGCGCCCGGCTCGACTACGAGCCCACCAGCCCGCGCCTCCTAGTCAATATCGACCAGCAGAAGGCCGCCTCGCTCGGCGTCTCGGCCCAGTCGGTGGGCACGGCCCTGCAGGCGCTGTTCGGCTCGCAGAAGGTCACGACCTACATCAAGTCCGGCCAGGAATACGACGTCATCCTGCAGACCGACCGGCCGCAGCGGGAGAGCGAGCAGGATCTGGCCAACGTCTATGTGCGCACCAACTCCGGCTCGACGGTTCCGCTCTCGGCGGTGACCACGGCCAAGGTGAGCGGCGATACCCCGAGCCGCGCCCGCGTCGACCGGTTGCGGGCCATAACACTCTCGGTGCAGCTCAACCCCGGCTACACGGTCGGCCAAGCGGTGCAGTTCTTCCAGGACGAGCTTGCGCGCGAGCACTCGACGCTGGCCTACAAGTGGGGCGGTACTGCGCGGGACTACCTGGAGGCGGGCGGCTCCATCGGGCTCGCCTTCGGCCTGGCGCTCCTGCTGGTCTTCCTGGTGCTGGCCGCGCAGTTCGAGAGCTGGATCCACCCGGCGGTGATCATGCTGACGGTGCCGGTGGCGGCGGTCGGCGGCCTCTTCGGCCTGCTGATCGCCGGCTCGACCATGAACACCTATAGCCAGATCGGGCTGATCATCCTGGTGGGCATCGCCGCCAAGAACGGCATCCTGATCGTCGAATTCGCCAACCAGCTGCGCGACGACGGGCTATCCATCCGCGAGGCGGTGATCGAGAGCGCCTCGCTGCGGCTGCGGCCGATCATCATGACCTCGATCTCCGCGGCGGCGGGCGCGATCCCGCTGATCGTCTGGGGCGGGGCCGGCGGCGAGAGCCGCAAGACCATCGGGGTGACCATCTTCTTCGGGGCGATCTTCGCCACCATGGTCACGCTCTTCGTGGTGCCGGTGTTCTACAACCTGCTCGCCCGCTTCACGAAGTCGCCGCAGGCTACGGCGCGGCGGATCGAGAGCTTCGAGGAAGCCGAGAAGGCCCGCGTCGCCAACGCCGCGGAATAGCGTCTCGACCTACAGGCGAAGAGGCCTTCCCCGTTTCCAGGGAAGGCCAGGCATTCGCGCCGGCAATGACGTGGGGACGCCTGGCCTTCGCGCAACCGGAGCTTGGGGGAAGCTCCGGGGTGGTTGCGCCGCCTCGGTCAGGGATCGCAGAGCCGAGGTCGACGCGGCGATGATGCGCGCAAGACGAGCTACCCGTCAAGGTTGCGCGACGGTCGGCGCCACCCGCGTCGGATGCGTGGAGCTCTAGGGTGAATCCACACTCTACGACCGTCGGTGACGCTATCGCTTCCCCTCCCCCTCGCGGGGAGGGGTTGAGGGGTGGGGGCGCCGGCTGTGAACTTTGAGCCCTGGCCCCTCAAGCGCCGAGCTGACTCCCCCACACCCGACCTCTCCCCGCAAGGGGGAGAGGAGACGAGATGACCGGCTGCGCTCGTGAATGTGCGTCCGTCCTACGGCTTGAAGCCGGTGTTGACCATCAGATAGGCGATGACGTCGGCGCGGTCCTTCGGGTCCTTCAGGCCCGCGAAGGTCATCTTGGTGCCGGGCAGGTCGACCTTGGGGTCGGTGATCCAGGTGTCGACGTGGGCCGCGTCCCAGGTCCAGCCGGCGGCCTTCATCGGGTCGGAATAGTTGAAGCCGGCGAGCGTGCCGGCCTTGCGCCCGAACACCCCGTAGAGGTTGGGCCCGGTCATGTTGGGGCCGCCCTGCGCCAGGGTGTGGCAGGTCGAGCAGAGCGCGAACTTCGACTCGCCGTTGGCGAGGTCGGCGGTGTTGTAGGGCGCCGGCAGCTTGGCGAGCAGGGCGGCCTTTTCCGCATCGCTGAGGGCGGGCGCGGGCGGTGCGGTGGTCGAGGGCGTCGAACTGGGCTGCGTTTTGTTGCACCCGGCGAGCGTGACGGCCAAGGCCGCGGCGGCGAGTGTCAGACCCAGGTGGCGCATACTCGAAGTCTCCTTGGAAGCGATCGGCCGGCGCGCGGCGGTGGCGCCTAAATCGAGGAAAGCCCGCCGCGATGCAAGACGCCTAGCGCCGCTTGCGCTTCTCGCGGTTCACCGCCTCGTCGAGGGCCTGCAGGAAACGCGACCGGTCGGCCGCCGCAAAGGGCCTGGGGCCACCGGTGATCTCGCCCATCGAGCGGATGTGCTCCATGACCGACCGCTGGGCGAGGGCCGAGCCGATGGAGTCCGCCGTAAACAGCCGCCCGTTGGGCGCGATCGCTGTTCCGCCTGCCTTCAGCACCCGGTCCGCCAGGGGAATGTCGTTGGTGACCACGATGTCGCCGACTTGCGTCCGCTCGGCGATCCAGTCGTCGGCGACGTCCGGTCCGGCGTCGACGATCATCCGCTCGATCAGGCTGGAGCGCGGAATGGCGATGAAGCTGTTGGAGACCACCGTGGTCGTGAGCCCGTAGCGGGCGGCCACCTTGTAGACCTCGTCCTTCACCGGACAGGCGTCGGCGTCGATGAAGATACGCATGGCCATCTCGTCAGGGCGGCGGTGCCGGATGCAGGACTCGAACCCGCGACCTTCGGTTTACAAAACCGCTGCTCTACCAGCTGAGCTAATCCGGCGGCCGATGGCTGCTTATGGGATGAACCCCTAAGGCTTCGCAAGGGCGTGGCTTGGTTCGCGCGCCGGGCTGTGCTTCAGGTGTCGGGACAGCAGAGCAAGGGTGAGCCGCATGGACTTCGAGGACTATCGCCGCCACGACGCGGTGGGCCTGGCGGAGTTGGTGGCGCGCCGTGAGGTAAGTGCGGCCGAGCTGCTCGCCGCAGCCGTGGCGCGGACCGCCGAGGTCAATCCGAAGATCAACGCGGTGACGCAAGAGTTCGCCGAGCGTGCGGGCGGTGAGCCCGCGGCGCACGGGCCGTTCACCGGCGTGCCGTTTCTGCTGAAGGACCTCGGCGCGACGCTGGCGGGCACGCCGACGACCATGGGCTCGCGGCTGTTCGCCGACAATGTCGCGGCGGCCGACAGCGCGCTCACGGCGGCCTACAAGGCCGCGGGCCTCTCCATCTTCGGCAAGACCAACACGCCGGAGTTCGGCCTGTGGCCGTTCACGGAGTCGGACTTCCTCGGTGTGTGCCGCAATCCGTGGGACCTCGATCGCACGCCGGGCGGCTCATCGGGCGGGGCGGCGGCGGCGGTGGCGGCGGGAATCGTGCCCGCAGCGCACGCCAGCGACGGCGGCGGCTCGATCCGCACGCCCGCGGCCTGCTGCGGCCTCTTCGGCATGAAGCCGTCGCGCGGACGGGTGTCGTTCGCCCCGGTGGGCGAGGGCTGGGCCGGCGCCTCGATCCAGCACGCCGTCACCCGCTCGGTGCGCGACAGCGCGGCCCTGCTCGACGTCGCCTGCCGCCCGCAGCCGGGCGACCCCTATTTCCTGAGCCCGCCCGAACGTCCCTTCGTGGAGGAGGCCGCGCGCGAGCCGGGGCAGCTGCGGATCGCGGTCTTCGCGGGCGCCATGCAGTCCGCCTCGATCGATCCCGAATGCGCCCAGGCCGTGCGGGATGCGGCCAAGCTTTGCGAGGAGCTCGGCCACCGGGTCGAGGAGGTGGAGATCCCCGGCGACGCTTCGGCGATGCAGGCGGCGGCCGGCGCGGTGATCTCGGCCAGCATCGCGGCCAACCTCGACGCCGAGGCCGAACGGCGCGGCCGGCCCATCGAACCCGGCGAGATCGAGGCGCCGACCATGGCCACCTACAAGCGCGGCCAGGGCGTGGCGGCGGCGGCCTATGTGCGCGGCTTGGCCGCCCTGCACGCCTACGCGCGGGCCGAGGCGCAGCTCTTCGAGACCTACGATGTCCTGCTGCTCTCGACGCTGGGCAGCCCGGCGATCCCCGTGGGCTCGATCCTGGAGGACCCGAAGCTGATCGCCGAGCGCCTGTTCGCCTTCATGCCCAACACCCAGGCCTTCAACAACACCGGCCAGCCGGCGATGACCGTGCCGCTGGCCTGGAGCAAGTCAGGCCTGCCGATCGGCCTGCAGTTCGTGGCCCGGATGGGCGCGGAGGCGACGCTTTTCCGCCTGGCCGGCCAGCTCGAACAGGCCCGACCCTGGTTCGACCGAACGCCCCCGCTCTAGAGGGGAAAACGGCCGGTTCCGCCGGGCTGCGCACGACTTTTGCATCGTGCCGGTCATGATGCAGAACCGTTCCACTTCGAAACATAATCGGCGGCGGACCATTGGGCTGCTCGTCACCTGCGGGGTGTTGGCCCTCGCGTTCGCGACCGATCGTGGCGCGCCCAACCGAGGGCATCATGGGGCTCCGCGCCTCGAGATGGCCATGGCCGGCGGCGGCGGAGCTTTCGGCGGCGGCCACGACGGCGCCTATGGCCATTGGCGCAGCGGCGTCATCGGCGGCGGCAGCGCGGGCCAAAATGGGACGGACGGTCACGTCTACGGCCCAGGCGAAGGCGACAAGGACTCCTGGGGCGGCTTCATGCCGAACGGCGAGGACGGCCTGATGAGCTTCGCCGACTTCGTGCGTGGCGGGGACGGCGGCTACAATCCGAACCAGGGCGGCCAGGGAGGCCATCCTGACGACTTCACCGGCCACGGCCCGAACGGCGGCTTCAACGGCTACTCCGGCGGCGGTGGTTCTGGCGGCGGCGGCGGCGGTGGTGGTGGCGGCTTCGGCGGCAAGCCCGGCGACGGCGGCAATGGGGGGAATGGCGGCAACGGCGGCAATGGCGGGAACGGCGGCGACGGCGGGGGCAAGCCCGGCGGCCCGGATGGTCCCGGGGGCGGTTTCGGCGGCCCCGGCGGCGGTGATCCCTGCTTCGTCAACTGCGGTCACGAGGGCCCGCACACCTTCAACCCGCCTACGGACGGCCCTGGCGATACGCCGTTGACCTCGGCGGTGCCGGAACCGGCGGCCTGGCTGCTGATGATCCTCGGCTTCGGAGGCGTCGGCTCGGTGCTGCGCCTGCAGCGCAGGGCCCGGCGGGCGCTGGCCTAGTTCGAAGCGCTGCGTCGCCGCTGGATGGCTCCGGCGGCGACGACGCCAAGGGTCACGACCGCGATCAGCAGGGTCGAGACCGCGTTGATCTCCGGATTCACGCCCAGCCGCACCTGGCTGTAGAGCCGCATCGGCAGGGTGGTCGCGCCCGGCCCCGAGGTGAAGCTCGCGATCACCAGGTCATCCAGCGAAAGCGTGAAGGCCAGCATCCAGGCCGCGGCGACGGCCGGCGCGATGTTCGGCAGGGTCACCTTCAGGAAGGCCGCGACCGGCGGGCATCCAAGATCCTGGGCGGCTTCCTCGAGGCTGCGGTCGAAGGAGGCCAGGCGAGCCCGGATCACCACGGTCGCGTAGCAGAGGGTAACGGTCGTGTGGCTGGCGGTCACCGTCCAGAAGCCGCGCGGCAGGCCCAGCGCCACGAACAGCAAGAGCAGCGACAGCCCCAGGACCACCTCCGGCATGACCAGGGGCGCATAGACCATGCCTGAGAACAGCGATCGGCCCCGGAAGCGCCCGGCCCGCACCAGCGCCACGGCGGCCAGCAGGCCCAGCACGGTCGCCGCGCTGGCCGAGATCAGCCCGACCCGCAGCGTCACCCAGACCGCGTCCAGCATCTGGCCGTCCTGGGCGAGAGCGGCGTACCAGCGGGTCGAGAACCCGCCCCAGACGGTGACCAGGCGGCTGGCGTTGAACGAATAGAGCACCAGGAGCGCGATCGGCCCGTAGAGGAAGGCCAGGCCCAGGCCGACGCTCGCCCGGTTGAAAAGGCTTGGTCCGCGGGTCACGCGGTCACCTTGGCCTGCTGGCGCTGGAAGAGGGCGATGGGGACCGCGAGCGTGGCCAGCAACACGATCGCCACGGCCGAGGCCGCCGGCCAGTCGCGGTTGGCGAAGAACTCGGTCCAGATGGTTCGGCCGAGCATCAGGGTTCCCGAGCCGCCGAGCAGATCGGGGATCACGAACTCGCCCACCATGGGGATGAAGCAGAGGAGGGCGCCCGCCGCCACGCCGGGCAGGGAGAGCGGAAAGGTGACGCGCCAGAAGGCGCCTGTGGCCGTGCAGCCCAGGTCCTGCGCCGCTTCGATCAGCCGCTCGTCCTGCCGCTCCAGCACCGCGTAGAGCGGCAGCACCATGAACGGCAGGTAGGCGTAGACCAGGCCGATGACCACGGCGGTGTCGGTGTTGAGCAGGCTCAGCGGACCGAGGTGCAGAACGCCGAGCGCGGCGTTCAGCAGGCCCGCGGGCTTGAGGATCGCAATCCAGGCGTAGATGCGGATCAGGAAGCTGGTCCAGAACGGCAGGATCACCGCCATCAGCAGCGCCTGGCGGGTCGGCGGCGGAAACCGGCTCATGCCGTAGGCGATGGGATAGCCGATCACGAGCAGGATCGCCGTGGCGAGGCCGGCGAACCTCAGGCTCGACAGGTAGGACGAGAGATAGACCCGGTCCGAGGTCAGCCGCGCATAGGTCTCGAAGCTGAGCTGGTGGACGAAGGCGCGGAGGCCGGCGTGGCCCTGGCTCAGGTCGAGCTGCGGCGCATAGGGCGGGATGGCCAGGACGGTGTGCGAGAGCGACAGCTTCGCCACCAGCAGGAACGGGAAGGCGAAGAACAGGCCGAGCCACAGGTAGGGCGCGACCGCAGCCAGCCACGGCCGCCTCATGAGCCCAGCGCCACGGCGGCTTCGGGCGCATAGGACACCCAGGCCTTGTCGCCGACCTTGAGGCCGAGGCGCGGCCCGGTGTTGGCCTGGCTGACCAGCAGCGCCCGGCCCTCGGCGCGGCGGATCACGTAGCGGGTGCGGTCGCCGAAGTAGGCGATCTCGGCGATCTCGCCCGTCAGGGCGCCGGGCGTCGCGGCGGCGGAGAGCGCCATCTTCTCCGGCCGCACCAGGGTGAAGCCCGGACCGTCCGGGAACAGGTTCGCCTCGCCCAGGAACTCGGCCACATAGCGGCTCGTGGGTCGTTCGTAGACCTCGGCCGGCGGACCCTCCTGGGCGATTCCGCCCACCCGCATCACCGCGATCCGGTCGGCGACCACCATGGCCTCGTCCTGGTCGTGGGTGACGATCATGAACGTCACGCCCAGCCGGCGCTGCAGAGCCTTGAGCTCGAGCTGGGTCTCTTCGCGCAACTTGCGGTCCAGCGCCGCCAGCGGCTCGTCGAGCAGCAGGATCTGCGGACCCGGCGCCAGCGCGCGGGCCAGGGCCACGCGCTGCGCCTGGCCGCCGGAAAGCTGGTCCGGGCGGCGGCCGTTCAGGCCCTCCAGGCGAACCAGGCTCAGCATCTCCTCGACCCGGGCGGCCGCGCGCGCCTTTTCCCAGCCTTGCTGGACCAGGCCGAAGGCGACGTTCTTCTCGACGTTGAGGTGCGGGAAGAGGGCGTAGGTCTGGAACATCATGCTGGACGGCCGCCGGTGCGGCGGCAGGCCGGCGATGTCCTGGCCGTTCAGGAGGATGCGGCCTTCGTCCGGCTGCACGAAGCCCGCCAGCATCCGCATGAGCGTGGTCTTGCCGCAGCCGGACGGGCCCAGAAGGGCGAAGAACTCACCTTGGGCGATGTCCAGGCTCACGCCGTCGACCGCCACGGTCTCACCGAAGCGCTTGGTGACGCCCTCGAAGCGGACCAGGGGCGTCGCGGGTCCGCTCACTGCCCGGTGGTCACCCGCGTCCACTGGCGGTTCACGTCGCGCAGCAGGGCCTGGTCCTTGGTGGTGGTCACGAACAGCCGCTTGGCGAGCTCCGGCGGGGGATAGGCGGCCGGGTCGTCGCGGACGGAGGGATCGACCAGCTTGGCCGCCGCGGCGTTGGCGTTGGCGTACTTGGTGTAGTTCGACGCCCTGGCGATGATGTCCGGCTTCAGCATGAAGTTCAGGAAGCTGTAGGCGGCCGGCGCGTTGGGCGCATCGACGGGGATCGTGAAGACGTCGAACCAGACCTGGCTGCCCTCCTTGGGCACCGAATAGGCCAGCTTGACCTTGTTCTTGGCTTCCTCGGCGCGGCTCTTGGCCTGCAGCACGTCGCCGGAATAGCCGATGGCCACGCAGATATCGCCGTTGGCGAGCGCATCGATGTACTCGGACGAGTGGAACTTGCGCACATAGGGCCGGACCTTCATCAGCAGGTCGGCGGCGGCCGCATAGTCCTTCGGGCCGCGCGAGTTGGGGTCCTTGCCCAGATAGTTGAGCGCGACGGCGAACATGTCCTCCGAGGCGTCGAGGAAATAGACCCCGCAGTCCTTCAGCTTGGCCATGGTCTTCGGGTCGAACACCACCGACCAGCTGTCGACCTTGACGCCGGGCAGGCGCTTGGCGACGGCGTCAGTGTTGTAGCCGATGCCGATGGTGCCTTGCATGTAGGGGACCGCGTACTTCGCGCCCGGATCGAAGGGCGCCATGTGGGCCATCACCGCCGGGTCGAGGTTGGCCAGGCCCTGCAGCTTCGCCTTGTCGAGCGGCTGGATCGCCTTGGCGGCGATGTAGCGCGGGACGTTGTGGTTCGAGGGGACCACCAGGTCGTAGCCCGTGTTCCCCTGCAGGACCTTGGTCTCCAGCACCTCGTTGGAATCGAAGGTGTCGTAGCGGACCTTGATCCCGGTCTCCTTGGTGAACTGGGCGAGAAGCGCCGGGTCGATATAGTCCGACCAGTTGTCGATGCTGAGCGTGCCGGAGGCCGCGGCGTCCGCCGCGGGTTTCTTGACGGTGGGGCTACAGGCCGCTAGCGCCAACGCCGCCGCCACACCCACGAACCTCAGCCATTGACGCATGACGCCGCTCCTCCGCCGGAGCGAGGTTATAAGGCGGGTCGCGCGCGCCTCAACGCCAAAGCTTCCGGAGCCCTTCGATGCCGATCAATTGGACCACCGTGGCCCCGATCCTCCTGCTCGTTGTCTCGAACGTGTTCATGACCTTCGCCTGGTACGGCCAGCTCAAGGTCGAGCACCGGGCGATGTGGCTGATCATCCTGATCAGCTGGGGGATCGCCTTCTTCGAATATTGCCTGGCGGTGCCGGCCAACCGCATCGGCCGGGCGGTCTACGAGCCCTCGGAGCTGAAGGCGATGCAGGAGGTGATCACCCTGGCGGTCTTTGCGATCTTTTCGGTCCTGTGGCTGAAGGAGCCCTTCACCGTGAACCATGGCGTCGGCTTCGCCCTGATCGCGCTCGGGGCCTTCTTCGTCTTCCGCGGGCCGTTCCACTGACGGCGGCCTAGGCGTCGAGGCGGCAGGTCGACTAGAACCGTCGCATGGCCGAACCGCAAGACCCCGTGGGCGAACGCTACAGGCGCCTCGACGCCTTCCTGGAGCGACTGCAGGCGGACATCTATCCCGAACCGCCGAGCCCGCTGCACGCGCAGATCACCCAGCACATGTTCGATCAGGTGCGCGAACTCTACGACCTGCCCGCCGGCGGGTCGGTGCTCGATGTCGGTTGCGGGCAGGGCGTGGCGCTGGAGCTGTTCGCGGCGGCGGGCTTCAAAGCGACGGGCGTCACCATAGGCGATGACGCCGCGATCTGCCGCGCAAAGGGGTTCGAGGTTATCGAGCAGGATTTCTCGTTCCTCGATTTCAACGACGCCGCCTTCGACCTGGTCTGGTGCCGCCACGCCCTCGAGCACAGCGTCTTTCCGTACTTCACGCTCTGCGAGATGTTGCGGATCCTAAAGCCCGGCGGCCTGCTCTATGTCGAAGTGCCCGCGCCGGACACCGCCTGCAACCACCAGAAAAATCCGAACCACTATAGCGTTCTGGGCAAGTCCATGTGGCTCAGCCTGATCCAGCGCGCGGGCTTTCCGGAAGTCCGCATGCGCGACCTCGACTTCACCACCGGGCGCGGACCCGACACCTACTGGGCGTTCATGCAACAACGGCCCGCCCTCTAGGACGGGCCGCGTGCCTTGGCGCCGCGCCGCTCCGGCGAAGCCAGGTCCGCTAAGCCGCCACGGCCGCCTTGGGCGCGCCGAACTTCAGGCCGCCGACCACGGCCCCGGCCACGACGTAGGACAGCAGCAGCTGGCCGCAGTTGATCGCCATGAGCTTCGGCGTGAAGCCCATGTAGACGTACTCCATGCCCTGGGTCGTCAGGCCGAAGAAGAACCAGGCGGTGAAGCCGTCGAGCGCGCCGACCCGCCAGTTGGTGGTTTCCAGGCGCCGCATCAGCCATGCCAGGCCCAGCACCTCGACGATGATCAAGACGGCGCCCATGGCGATCGACGTGGTCTGGGCGCTTGCCGACATGTCCGGCTTGAGCCCGATCGCGGTCATCTCGGCCGCCCAGGCCGAGCTGAAGATCATGCCATACCAGACGTAGCCGATGATCTCGAGAAGGACGACCGCGACCAGGACCGCGATCCAGTTGACGCCTTTCAGCATGCGTTTGCTCCCGTTCAAGGCGGCGTTTTCTCTTGAAACTCAAGGGCCGCCGCCCTTGCCCCACGGTAAGGCTTACGCCGATACCGTCGTTTGGCGAGGATTTCTTGAGCGGCCGCTTTGGCGAACCGGGGCGCGCGGCCTATAAGCCCCGCTTCCGCCCACCCGACGCCCTTGCGAAGCCATGTCCCGCATCCTGATCACGTCCGCGCTGCCCTACATCAATGGGATCAAGCACCTGGGGACGCTGGCGGGCTCCATGCTGCCGGCCGACGTCTACGCGCGCTTCCAGCGCTCGCGGGGCCGCGAGACGCTCTACATCTGCGCCACCGACGAGCACGGCACGCCGACCGAGCTGGCCGCCGCGGAGGCTGGGCAGGATCCTGCGACCTTCTGCGCCGAGCAGCACGAGGTGCAGCACAGGTTGGGCCGTGCGTTCGGCCTGTCCTGGGACCACTTCGGCCGCTCGTCCTCGCCGCAGAACCACAGGCTCACCCAGCGCTTCGCCCAGCAGCTCTGGGAGGCCGGCTTCATCGAGGAGCGGGTGACCCAGCAGGTCTATTCCAACGCCGACAAGCGCTTCCTGCCGGACCGCTACGTGATCGGCACCTGCCCGCATTGCGGCTACGAGGCTGCGCGCGGCGACCAGTGCGAGAACTGCACGCGGGTGCTGGACCCCGCCGACCTGCTGCATCCGCGCTCGGCGATCTCGGGGTCCACCGACATCGAGATCCGCGGCTCCAAGCACCTCTTCCTGCGTCAGAGTCTGTTTTCGCAGAAACTGCGGGCCTGGATCGAGGACAAGCGCGACCGCTGGCCGTTGCTGGTCACCTCCATCGCGTTGAAGTGGCTGGACGAGGGGCTGCAGGACCGCGGCATCACCCGTGACCTGGAATGGGGCGTGCCGGTCAACGCCTTCGAATGGGGCCCCAACCCGGACGGCCAGACGCCGGACGTCGAGGGCCTGGCCGGCAAGGTGTTCTACGTCTGGTTCGACGCGCCCATCGAATACATCGCCGCCACCTGGGAATGGGCCGACGCGCGCGCCGCCGAGGCCGGGAAGGATCCGCCGGACGATGCGGAATGGGAACGCTGGTGGCGCGAGCCCGCCGCCGCCGACGTCACCTACGTGGAGTTCATGGGCAAGGACAACGTGCCATTCCATACTGTGGGGTTCCCGACGACGCTCTTCGGCCTCAACGAGCGGCGGGGCGCCGACGGGACCTTCACGCCCGCCAGCAACGCGCCGTGGAAGCTGGTCGACCAGCTCAAGGGCTTCAACTGGCTCGACTACTACGGCGGCAAGTTCTCGACCTCCCAGAAGCGCGGGGTCTTCATGGACCATGCGCTGGAGCTGCTGCCGGCCGACTACTGGCGCTGGTGGATCACCGCCAACACGCCGGAGACCTCCGACGCCACCTTCACTTGGGAGCAGTTCCAGGCGCAGGTGAACGCCGACCTGGCCGACGTGCTGGGCAACTTCGTCAACCGCATCCTGAAGTTCACCGAGACGCGGTTCGACGGGGTCGTGCCGTCGGGCGGCGCGGACGGGCCGCTGGAGGAAAAGCTGCACAAGGACGTGCTGGCCAAGCTGCGCGAGCTCACCGAGCACCTGGAAGGCCGCGAGTTCCGTAAGGCGTCGACAGCGCTCCGCCAGCTCTGGGTGCTGGGCAATGGCTACCTGACCGAGGCCGCGCCCTGGACGGCGCTCAAGACCGACCCGGAGCGTGCGGCGGTCGCCGTCCGCACGGGCCTCAACCTCGTGGCCCTGTTCGCCAAGGTCTCCGAGCCCTTCATCCCTTTCGCCGCGGAGACCATCGCGCTGGCGGTGGGCGAGCCGTTCCCCGGCAAGTGGCCGAGCCTGGACGGGCAGGGGATCTTGGAAATCTTGCCGACGGGCTGTCCGGTGAAGGCGCCCGACGTGCTGTTCCGCAAGGTCGAGGACAGCCAGACGGCGGAGTGGCGTGAACGCTTCGGCGGGCCGGAGGCGGTCTAGCCGCCGCGTCGTTTGGCGATCTCGGCCGGCTTGATGTCGAGGGGCTTGCCGGGCATGGCGGCGTTGTAGACATGGGTCTTGCCCAGATCGATGGCGACCGTGCGCGCGCCCTCCCAGATCATATGCACGGCGACGTAAAGGATGATCGCCAGGCCGACGAAGCCGATCCAGCGCATCTTCTGCAGCAGCTGGGCGATGAAGTTCGCCGCCAGACCCGTCAGGGTGACAGAGAGGAGCAGCCCGAAGATCAGCACGATGGGGTGCTGCCGCGCCGCGCCGGCCACGGCCAGGACGTTGTCCAGCGACATGGCGAGGTCAGCGACCAGGATCTGGACCAGGGCCTGACGGAAGGTCTTCACCGGCAGCGCCGCATTGGTCGGCGGGCCGCCTTCGAGCGCCGCGGCCTCCTGCGCGGACTGGCGCAGGTCCTTCCACATCCGCCAGCAGACCCACAGTAGCAGGAAGCCGCCGCAGGCGAGCAGGCCTACGATCTGCAGCAGCCGCACGGTGATGAGCGAGAAGGTGACCCGCATCACCACCGCGGCCGCCAGGCCGACGATGATGGCCTTCTTGCGCTGCTCGACCTGCAGTCCGGCGGCCGCCATGCCGACTGCAACGGCGTTGTCGCCGGCGAGCGCCAGGTCGATCATCACCACCGCGAAGAAGGCCGAGATCGCGCTGGGGGTGAAGAGGTGCTCTAACGCCATCGCGTCACTCAATGCCGCGCAGACCGGTTGGCTGCAAGCAAGCTCAACTGTGAGGGCGTGAAGCTTCGTAGAGGGCGACCGCCGCGGCGGCGGAGACGTTCAGGCTCTCGAAGCCGCCAGGCATCGGAATGTGGGCGAGTTCGTCGCAATGCTCGGCGACCAGGCGGCGCAGGCCTTCGCCTTCAGAGCCCATCACCAGCACGGTGGGTGCGCCATCGAGCACCTGGCCCAGTTCCCGCTCGGCCTCGCCGGCCAGGCCCACGGCGCGCCAGCCGGCGTCGGTCAGCTCGTCGAGCGCGCGGGAGAGGTTGACGACGCGCGCCACCGGAACCTTGTCCACCGCGCCCGCCGCGGCCTTGGCCAGGGCGCCGGTGAACCGCGGCGCATGGCGGTCCTGCAGGATCACGCCTGCCGCACCGAAGGCCGCGGCCGAGCGCAGCATGGCGCCGACGTTCTGCGGGTCGGTGACCTGGTCGAGCATCAGGAGGACGGCGCCCGGCCTGGCCTCGAAGTCGGCGAGGTCGGCCGGCTCCAGCACCGCGCCGCGCACCGCGACGCCCTGGTGGACCGAGCCCTGCGGCAGGCGCTGGGCGATCTGCTGGTTGTCGGCCTGCTGCATGACGGACTGGCGGCCGAAGCGGGCTTCGATCTGCTTGATGCGCTCGGGCGTGGCGAGGATCAGCTCCGCCGGCCCGCGGCGCGGATTGGCAAGCGCCGCCTCCACCGCGTGCCAGCCCCAGATCCAGTCGTCAGCCACCGGTTCGGGACGGCGCGAAAAGTGGCCTTGCGGCCGCTTGTGGCGGCCCCGCCGGGCGTCGTTGCGTTCAGGGATCGAGGCCACTATAAGACGCGCTCCAAATTGGGGCCCTAGACGGGCTGCCGCCTTTAGGACCCTTGCGTTCGGCGCTCTTATGCCTCTCGCAACCTTCAGCGGAAGCCTTTTGTTCAAAGGCCCCGAAGCGGCTCCGAGCGCGAGGGGGAATGTCCCGAGCGGCAAAGGGGGGGGACTGTAAATCCCCTGGCGTACGCCTTCGTAGGTTCGAGTCCTACTTCCCCCACCACGCTCGGCGCCACTAAAGGGAAAAAGAGATTACCTGGCGGGTATAGCACAATGGTAGTGCAGCAGCCTTCCAAGCTGAATATGCGGGTTCGATTCCCGCTACCCGCTCCAGGTTCGTGTTCCACTTGAAACAACGCCCGTAGGACCCCGATGGCCAAAGAAAAGTTTGAACGCAACAAGCCGCACTGCAACATCGGCACGATTGGTCACGTTGACCATGGGAAGACGACGCTGACGGCGGCGATCACGATGGTCCTGGCGAAGACCGGTGGGGCGAAGTCGATGTCTTATGCGGACATCGACGCGGCGCCGGAGGAGAAGGCGCGGGGGATCACGATCAACACGGCGCACGTGGAGTATGAGACGCAGAACCGTCACTACGCGCACGTGGACTGCCCTGGGCACGCCGACTACGTGAAGAACATGATCACGGGCGCGGCGCAGATGGACGGCGCGATCCTGGTGGTGAGCGCGGCCGACGGCCCGATGCCGCAGACCCGCGAGCACATCCTGCTGGCCCGTCAGGTGGGTGTGCCGGCGCTGGTGGTCTACATGAACAAGGTCGACCTTGTTGATGATGCGGAGCTCTTGGACCTCGTGGAGATGGAAGTCCGCGAGCTGCTGTCGTCCTACGAGTTCCCGGGCGACGACATCCCGATCGTCAAGGGCTCGGCGAAGGTGGCGCTGGACGGCGGCGACCCGGTGATCGGGGAGAACTCGATCCTGGAGCTGATGACCCAGGTGGACGCCTACATCCCGCAGCCGGAGCGTCCGATCGACCAGCCGTTCCTGATGCCGGTGGAAGACGTGTTCTCGATCTCGGGCCGCGGCACGGTGGTGACGGGCCGCATCGAGAAGGGGATCGTCAAGGTCGGCGAGGAAGTGGAGATCGTGGGCATCCGCGCGGTGCAGAAGACGATCTGCACGGGCGTGGAGATGTTCCGCAAGCTGCTCGACCAAGGGCAAGCCGGCGACAACGTGGGCGTGCTGCTGCGCGGCACCAAGCGCGAGGACGTGGAGCGGGGCCAGGTGCTCTGCAAGCCGGGCTCGATCACGCCGCACACCAACTTCACGGCGGAAGCCTACATCCTGACCAAGGAGGAGGGCGGGCGTCACACGCCGTTCTTCACCAACTACCGCCCGCAGTTCTACTTCCGGACGACGGACGTGACCGGGATCATCAAGCTGAAGGAAGGCGTGGAGATGATCATGCCCGGCGACAACGCCGAGCTTGAGATCGAGCTGATCACGCCGATCGCCATGGACCAGGGCCTGCGCTTCGCGATCCGCGAGGGCGGCCGCACGGTGGGCTCCGGCGTGGTGTCGAAGATCATCAAGTAGGGCGCCTTAACAGCCCGAGCCTCCCCGGCCAACGGAGCGGTGTCAGCCGCGCCGGCCCAGCCGGGACCAAGACCAAGCATCGAGGGCCGTCGGGGCAACCCGGCGGCCTTCTTGCTGCGGGGCATGACGGGAAAGTCATGACCGCGAATTAAGCTGCTTCGACTGCAAGCCAGGACTAGCTTCCGCGCCAGGATTTGAGATTTGGGGGATAGAGCCATGCGTCTTGCGCTTGCCATTACGGCGGCGGCGATTGCGCTCACGGCCGCCGGCGCGGCGTCCGCAGCGCCGTCGGTCGAGTTCCGCGACGCCATCGTCCGCGTCACCGTGATCCCCGAGGATCGCGCCGACATCAAGGTCGAGATGCTGACCACCAACCCGTCGCTGCCGATCGAAGTCAGGACGTCCGGGGCGCAGACCATCATCTCCGGCAACCTCGCCCACCGCATCCACGACTGCCACACGCGAGGCGACCATCCGACCGCCTGGGTCGTCGGGATCGGCACGGTCGAGTACAAGGACATGCCGCAGATCGTGGTCCGCACGCCCAAGGCGGTGGCCATCGAGGCGGGCGGGGCGGTCTATGGCGCTATCGGCCGCTCGGCCAGCCTGGACCTGGACAATTCTGGCTGCAGCGCCTGGACCGTCGCCGACGTGGCGGGCGAGGCCGCGCTGCGCGAATCCGGCGCGGGCTCGGTGCGCATGGGCGCGGCCGACCGCCTGGAGCTCAAGCTCTCCGGCGCCGGCAGCGTGCACGCGACGAAGGTGCGCCAGAGCCTCAACGCCACGCTTTCGGGCGCGGGCGGGGTGCATGTCGACGAGCTGTCGGGCGCCATGCAGGCGCGGGTCTCCGGCGTCGGCCACATCAAGGTCGACCAGGGCAGGGCCAGCGCCATCCAGGCCTCGGTCTCAGGCGTCGGCGGCGTGGAATTCGGCGGTCAGGCCGACAGCCTCGACGCCTCGATCTCCGGCTTCGGCGGGATCCGCGTGAAGTCGGTGAGCGGGCCGGTGACGAAATCCATCTCCGGCGGCGGGCACGTGACGATCGGCTAGAGCCGATCCGGCCCGCGACGGAACGAAGAGAAGAAGGAGCTTTAGATGCGTATGACCCTGATGTTCGCCGCGACCGCGGCCGCCGCGCTGGCCACCGGCTGCGCGAGCGCGGCCTCCGTCGAGGTGAAGGACGCGGTCGCGCGGGTTACGGTGATCCCGGAGAACCGCAGCGACATCAAGATCGAGGTGATCCGCGCCAATTCGCAGCTGCCGCTGGAGGTGCGCAGCTTCGCCGGGCGCACCATCCTCGACGGCCGGCTCGGCCGGCGTATCCGCGACTGCCACGGCTCGGGCGAGAACGTCTCGGTCCGCGTCCGCGGCGTCGGGGAGATCGGCTGGCGCGACATGCCGCAGGTGGTGATCCACACGCCGCGCGACGTCGATCTCGACGCCGGCGGCGCGGTCTGGGGGGCGGTCGGCCGCTCGGCGAGCGTTAAGCTCGGCAACGCCGGTTGCGGCGACTGGACCGTGGCCAATGTCGAGCAGGAGATGCGTATCAGCCAGGCCGGTTCCGGCAGCACGCGCGCCGGATCCTCGGGCCACGCCAAGGTGCGGGTCGCGGGCTCCGGCGACACTGTCGTGGGCGATGTGCGCGGCGGCCTGGAGGTCGACATCGCCGGCTCCGGCGACGTCGCGGCCTCGTCCATTGCAGGCCCGCTGGGTGTGCACGTGGCCGGCTCCGGCGACGTGCGGGTGGCCGGCGGCCGCGCCACCACCATGGACGTCTCGGTCGCAGGCTCCGGCAACGTCGATTTCCGCGGGACCGCCGACAGCCTGAAGGCGCGCATCGCCGGCTCCGGCGACGTCCGCGCCCGCGAGGTAAAGGGCCAGGTATCCAAGACCGTCATGGGCTCCGGCGGCGTGACCATCGGAGACTGAGCTCTGGGCGAACGGCGGGCGGTCAAAACCGCCTGCCGCGGCCTTGACGGACCTGAGTCGAACCGGTAATGACGCGCCTCCTGTTGGACCGGCTGTAACTCGCAAGGGTTAGACGCGGTCCGCAGAACGAGCTGAGGCAGTGCTCTCACCAGCGCCTTGGCACAGGCCCTCGCGGGTTCGCGTGGGCCTAAGTCGTTTTTGCGGACTTACGCGTACGGGCTCTCTTCGGAGGGTTCGGGTTGGTCTTTGAAATGGTCGAGATCACGCGGACGGTTCGTCGTCTGTAGGGAACGAAAAGAGCGATATGGATCGTCAGAACATCCGCATCCGCCTCAAGGCGTTTGACCACCGCGTGCTGGACCATTCCACGCGCGAGATCGTCAACACGGCCAAGCGGACCGGCGCGACCGTGCGCGGGCCCATCCCGCTGCCGACGCGCATCGAGAAATTCACCGTCAACCGCTCGCCGCACATCGACAAGAAGTCGCGCGAGCAGTTCGAAATCCGCACGCACAAGCGCGTGCTCGATATCGTCGACCCCACCCCGCAGACCGTGGACGCGCTGATGAAGCTCGACCTGTCCGCCGGCGTGGACGTCGAGATCAAGCTCTAAGGGGATTGATCAGATGCGAACGGGCGTAATCGCCAAAAAGCTGGGCATGGCGCGCTTCTTCGATGAAGCGGGCAGCCATGTGCCGGTGACCGTGCTCAGCCTCGAGGGCTGTCAGGTCACCGCTCACCGCACCCAGGACAAGGACGGCTATGTGGCCCTCCAGCTGGGCGCCGGCGCCAAGAAGCCGAAGAACACCTCGAAGGCCATGCGCGGCCACTTCGCCAAGGCCGAAGTCGAACCGAAGCGCACGATCGCCGAGTTCCGGGTGTCCGAGGACATGCTGATCGATGTGGGCGCGGAAATCACCGCCGACCACTTCCTTCCGGGCCAGAAGATCGACGTCACCGGCACCACGGTCGGCAAGGGCTTCCAGGGCGCCATGAAGCGCTGGAACTTCGGCGGCATGCGGGCCACCCACGGGGTGTCTGTCTCCCACCGGGCCCACGGCTCGACCGGCCAGCGCCAAGACCCGGGCAAGACCTTCAAGGGCAAGAAGATGGCCGGCCATCTCGGCCAGGAAACCGTCACCACCCTCAACCTCACCGTCTGGCGCGTCGACGTCGAGCGCGGCCTGATCCTGGTGAAGGGCTCCGTGCCCGGCACCGAAGGCGACTTCGTGAAGATCCGCGACGCCGTGAAGATCGCCGCGCCTAAGGACATTCCGCTCCCCGGCGCCTTCCGCAAGGCCGGCGAGGAGCCCAAGGCCCAAGTCACTGAGAACGTGGCCGCCGCCGAGGAAGAGACCCCGGTCGTGGAAGCCGCCGCCGAGGCGCCCGCCGCTGAAGAGCCGGCCGCCGTCGAGGCCGCTGCGCCGGAAGCCGAGGCTCCTGCCGCGGAAGCCACCGAAACCGAAGCCCCGGCCGCCGACGCGCCGGAAGCTGGGGATGAAGCCTGATGAAACTCGACGTCATTAAACTCGACGGCGGGAGCTCGGGCTCGATCGAGCTTGCCGACGACATCTTCGGCATCGAAGAGATCCGCGCCGACATCCTGCAGCGCATGGTGACCTGGCAACTGGCCAAGCGCCGCGCCGGGACCCACAAGGTCCAGGTCCGCAACGAAGTCTCGCGGACCGGCAAGAAGATGTACAAGCAGAAGGGCACCGGCGGCGCCCGCCACGGCTCGCGCCGGGCGGCCCAGTTCGTCGGCGGCGCCCGGGCCCACGGCCCCGTCGTCCGCAGCCACGCCTTCGACCTGCCCAAGAAGGTTCGCGCCCTGGCGCTTCGCCATGCGCTGTCCTCCAAGGCCAAGGACGGCTCGCTGATCGTCGTCGACAACGTGACCCTGAAGGACCCCAAGACGGCCGCCCTGCGCGACCAGCTGGGCGCCATCGGCGTCACCCACGCGCTGGTCATCGCCGGCGTCGAGGTGGACGCGAACTTCAAGCTCGCCGCGCGCAACATCCCGAACGTCGACGTGCTGCCGAACGCCGGCCTCAACGTCTACGACGTGCTGCGCCGCCGCACCCTGGTGCTGACCAAGGACGCGGTCGAAGCCATTCAGGCGCGCTTCCAAGAGAAGGAGGCTGCGTGATGGCCGAGCAACCCACCGCCCGTCACTACGACACCATCCTGTCGCCGGTGATCACCGAGAAGGCCACGCTGCTCTCCGAGCACAACAAGGTGGTTTTCCGCGTCGCAGGCGATGCGTCGAAGGACGAGATCGCAGCCGCCGTCGAGGCGCTGTTCAAAGTGAACGTGACCAAGGTCAACACCCTGAACGTGAAGGGCAAGACCAAGCGGTTCCGCGGCATCATGGGCCGGCGTTCCGACGTCAAGAAAGCTGTCGTGACCCTGGCCGAAGGCCAGTCGATCGACATCACCACGGGGCTCTGATCCGATGGCCTTGAAGCAATACAACCCGACCTCGCCGGGCCGCCGCCAGCTGGTGCTGGTGGACAAGTCCGAGCTGCACAAGGGCCGGCCCGAGAAGTCCCTCGTCGAGGGCCTGACCAAGACCGGCGGCCGCGGCGGCGGCGGTCGCATCGCTGTGCGTTTCCGCGGCGGCGGCGCCAAGCGCCTCTATCGCAAGATCGACTTCAAGCGTCGCAAGTTCGACGTGGCGGGTACGGTCGACCGGCTGGAGTACGATCCGAACCGCACGGCGTTCATCGCGCTGATCAAGTACGCGGACGAGGAGCTGGCCTACATCCTGGCTCCGCAGCGGCTGAAGGTCGGCGACCAGGTGATCGCCTCCGAGAAAGCCGACGTGAAGCCGGGCAACGCCATGCCGCTGCGCGCCATGCCGATCGGCACGATCATCCACAACGTCGAGCTGAAGCCCCTCAAGGGCGGCCAGATCGCCCGCTCCGCGGGAACCTACGCCCAGCTCGTCGGCCGCGACGCCGGCTACGCTCAGATCCGCCTGAACTCGGGCGAGCTGCGCATGGTGCCGGACAGCTGCATGGCCACGGTGGGCGCGGTCTCGAACCCCGACCACATGAACGAGGTCATGGGCAAGGCGGGGCGCAACCGTCACAAGGGCCGCAGGCCGCACGTCCGCGGCGTCGCCATGAACCCGGTCGACCACCCGCACGGCGGCGGTGAAGGCAAGACCTCCGGCGGCCGCAACCCGGTCACCCCGTGGGGCAAGCCGACCAAGGGCGCCAAGACTCGTACGAACAAGACGACGGATAAGTTCATCATCCGCTCGCGTCATGCACGGAAGGCTCGCTAGGACATGACCCGCTCTGTCTGGAAAGGTCCGTTCGTCGACGGATACCTGCTCAAGAAGGCCGAGGCCGTCCAAGGCTCTGGCCGCAAGGACGTGATCAAGACCTGGTCGCGCCGCTCCACCATCATGCCGCAGTTCGTGGGTCTCACGTTCGGCGTGCACAACGGCCAGAAGCACGTCCCCGTGCACGTGTCGGAAGACATGGTCGGCATGAAGCTGGGCGAGTTCGCGCCCACCCGCTTCTTCCCCGGCCACGCCGCCGACAAGAAGGCCAAGAGGAAGTAGCCATGTCGCAGACGAAAAAAGTCCGCCGGCAATCTGGCATCGAAGCGATGGCGAAGGTGCGCACCCTGCGCACCAGCGCCCGCAAGCTGAACCTGGTCGCCCAGTCGATCCGCGGCCTCAAGGTCCAGCGGGCGCTGAACGAACTCGAGTTCAGCCATCGCCGGATCGCCAGCGACGTGCGCAAGGCGCTCTACTCGGCGATCTCCAACGCCGAGAACAACCACAACCTCGACATCGACTCTCTGGTCGTCGCCGAGGCCTACGTGGGCAAGAACCTGGTCATGAAGCGCTTCTCCGCCCGTGCGCGGGGCCGCGCTTCGCGTATCGAGAAGCCGTTCAGCGAGATCACCATCGTGGTCCGCGAACTGGGTGAGGCCGCCTGATGGGTCAGAAAGTCAATCCGATCGGGCTTCGGCTCGGCATCAACCGCACGTGGGACAGCCGCTGGTTCGCCGACGGCGCCGACTACGGCAAGCTGCTGCACGAGGACCTCAAGGTTCGTCGTACGCTGAAGAAGCGGCTCTACCAGGCCGGCGTCTCGCGCATTACGATCGAGCGTCCGCACAAGAAGTGCCGCATCACCATCTATGCCGCGCGCCCCGGCGTGATCATCGGCAAGAAGGGCGCGGACATCGACAAGCTGCGCAAGGACATCGCGGCGATGACGGACGGCGAGGTTCACCTGAACATCGTCGAAATCCGCAAGCCCGAGACCGACGCCCAGCTGATCGCCGAGAACATCGCCCAGCAGCTCGAGCGCCGCGTGGCCTTCCGCCGCGC
>Ga0268266_10000313_pt1 | contig 76938 bp, 68 predicted proteins | sample KBSS13metaG_FD_190356 | JGI IMG/M metagenome (GOLD analysis project Ga0268266, IMG submission 190356) | Switchgrass rhizosphere microbial communities from Kellogg Biological Station, Michigan, USA - KBS S1-3 metaG (SPAdes) (version 2) | ecosystem: Host-associated > Plants > Roots > Rhizosphere...
CGGCGTCCTCGAGATAGCCGTCGACCATGGCCCCGTCTCGGAGCAGGATCATCGTCCGGGTGGCCTTGCCGGGGTCCGAGACCTCGGCCCGCGTGAGCAGGTCGGTCACGATCGAGCGGAACCAGGTGCGGTGGTCCACCACGGCCTGGTGGACGAGGCTGTCGGGGTCGGGGAACTCGGCGGCGGCGTTGATGAAGGGACAGCCGCGGAAGCCGGGGCTGCAGAGTTCGTCGCCGATCGCGCCCATGATCAGCCGGAGCAGCTCGGCCGGGTCCTCCTCGTGCGCCGCCGCGCCCGCGCAGGCGGCGCGGATCTGTTCGTCGCGGTTGATCAGGCAGGCGGCGACGAGGTGGTCCTTGCTCGGGAAGTAGCGGTAGAAGGTCGAGCGCGTGACGCTGGCCGCCTCGATCACCTGGTCGACGCTGACGGCATTGACTCCGAGCTCGTAGAAGATCTTCGTCGCCGTGTCGAGCAGGCGCTCGCGGGCGGGGGATCGACGCCCGGTCGAGGGGCTGTCGGAGGGAGCGGACACGCCCAAAAAGGTACCAGAACGAACATTCCGTTCTGGTCAGACGACGCCGCCGCGCGGAAAGGTCTATGGTCCCGTTGCGAACAGAACGTTCTGTTCGATTAACAACCGGCCGAGGTCCCCCAAACCGTCCTCGGCCGCCAACCCGAAAGGCACCATGTCCCTCACCAACAACAACCCCGCGGTCCGGATCCCGAGGTCCGTGCTGGCCGTGGCGCTGGCCACCGTGGCCGTGCTCACCGGCCTCTTTGCCGCCGCCTCCGCCCACGCCGCCCCTCCCGCCAAGGCCACCAAGCCGACCGTCGTGCTCGTGCACGGCGCCTGGGCCGACGGCTCCAGCTGGGACGGCGTCGTCAAGGACCTCCAAGGCCAGGGCTACACCGTCGACGTCCCGCCGAACCCGCTGCGCGGCCTCGCCTCCGACTCCGCCTACCTGCGGGACTACCTGAAGACGGTCAAGGGCCCGATCGTCCTGGCCGGTCACTCCTACGGCGGCGCGGTCATCACCGACGCGGCGACCGGCAACAAGAACGTCAAGGCACTCGTCTACGTGGACGCCTTCGTCCCCGACCAGGGTGAGTCCCTGCTGTCCCTCCTGACCCCCAAAAATCCGGAAGAACCCGGTCTCAACCCCGAAGAACTCTTCAACTTCGTCCCCTTCCCGGGCGCGCCGAAGGGCGTCTCGGACTGGTACCTGAAGCCGGAAGTCTTCGCGGGAGCCCTGGCCAACGACCTCCCCAAGGCCGAGGCCGCCGTCCTGGCCGCCACGCAGCGACCGATCGCCTCCAACGCGCTCGTCGAAAAGTCCGGCAAGCCGGCCTGGAAGACGATCCCCTCCTGGGACCTGATCGGCACCGAAGACCATATCCTGCCGCCGCCGCTTCAGGAATTCATGGCGAAGCGCGCCGGATCCCACATCTCCTACGTGAAGGGTTCGCACCTCTCCCTCATCTCGCACCCGAAGGCTGTGGCGAAGGTGATCGTCACCGCCGCGCAGCACGTCGGCTGATCCGACACCCCCCGATGCGGCCGGCCACGAAAGTGGTCGGCCGCTAAGTTAGTTGCTTGTGCAAGTAACTAACTACGACAAGAAAGATTGAAAATGACTGCTTCACAAGTCTCCGACGACCTTCTCCTCGCTCCCGGTACCTGGACCCTCGATCCCGACGAGTCCACCGTCGGGTTCCGCGTCTTCGCCCTGCCGCCGGCCAAGGGACGGTTCACCCACGCGGAGGGGAAACTGGTCATCGACGACGACCACGTGGGGGTCGCGACGGCCTCGGTCGAGGTGGACAGCCTGAAGACCGGGATCGGCCTACGGGACAAGCACCTCAAGTCGTCGCACTTCTTCGATGCGGCCAATCATCCGACGATCACCTTTCAGTCCGATCGCATCACCCAGGAGAACGACGACATCCGGCTGCGCGGAACCCTGTCGATGCGCGGGAACCGGCGGCCGGTGGAGCTGGCCGGGAAGTCGTCAGGACCGGCGACGGCGCGGTCCGCCTGAAGGTGGGCGGGGAAATCAACCGGCGCGACTACGGCATCGCGTGGATGGGGATGGACCGCCTGATGTTCAGCAACCGGGTGAAGCTGAACCTTGACCTCCTCGCGCGAGCGGTCTGATCGCGACCGACGGATCGGGTGCCCGGCCGAGCGCGGCCGGGCATATCCTGCGTCCAGTGCCAAGGCGCGGGACGACGAACCACCTCTCAGCCGAGGAGCTGGCGGCCTGGCGAGGTCTTCTGATGACGAACGTCTTCCTGCTCCGACAACTGGACGAGGACCTCGAGCGCAGGCACGACTTGCCCCTCACCTCCTATGACGCACTCCTGCATCTGGCAGGCGCACCTCGCGGGCGCCTGCGGATGACCGACCTGGCGAAACGCGTCGTCATCAGCCCGAGCGGCCTGACCCGCGTGATCGACCGGCTGGAGCGCGAGGGCCTCGTGGTCCGCGAGCGCTCCGACACCGACGGACGGGGCTTCGAGGCGGTCCTCACCAAAGCGGGGCGCAAGCGATACCGCGAGGCACACCGCGGCCACATCCAAGGGGTCCGCGAGCTCTTCCTGGACCGACTGACGGACGCCCAGCTGAAACAGCTGCGCGACGTCTGGGTGGCCGTCGATCCGGCGCTGGCCGAGGCCAGGTATCCGCCACCCGGCAAAAGCTCCGGCTAGACCCGTTCGGCCTTTGCCAGCCAGGCGACAACGCCCTCGGGCGCGAATCTCGCCAGGAGTCGCTCCGAGTCGATCGACGCGATGCTCCAACCGGAGTCGGCCGTGAAGGGCGCGGTCAGCTCCTCCCGGCCGACCGGATGTGGGCCGGCGTTCTCCGGGTCGGCATCGCTGAAGCAGAGCAGGTAAAGCATCGCGCCGGGCTCGGTCACCGACGCCAGGCTCGTCACGTACTCGCGCCGCTCCTCGTCGTCGAGGGCATGGAAGAGGGCGCAGTCGAGCACCGTGTCGAAGGTTCGTCCGAGGAGATCGAGCCGCAGGGCGTCGGCGACGAGGAACTCTGCATCGAGCGCGCGCGCCGCAGCGTGCTCGCGGGCGATCGAGACGGCCGTCGCGGCGACGTCGATCCCGAGCGGGCGCAATCCACGGGCGGCGAGATGGAGGGCGTTGTCGCCCGTCCCACATCCGGCGTCGAGCACGGCGCCGCTGAAGACCTCCGCCGCGGCCAGGCGCACCACCGCCGGTTGCGGTTCACCGATGTCCCAGGGGGCCGGGCCATCGGTGTAGGACGCATCCCAGGGCCGGCCTGAGAGGCGCTCATGGCTGGTGGGTCGCCGCCCGCCCTGCGGCTCTTCGGTCCAGGATCCCGGCTGATCCACCATGGCTGGCGCTCAGCCTAGCTTCCCGGCCATCCGACAACTGCGGCACGGGGTGTAGGGGTAGCTGCCCGCCATCATCGCGCTCCTCCTATCCCGACAGTAGGCCGATCGACCCGGCCTGGTTGGCGATCCTTGCGTCTTCGGCCAAGCCACTGCCGCCGCCACCGATCGCCGAGGATCGCAGCCCCTGCGCCGTGAACCAGACGTTGCCTTCGGGCCCGGTGACGAGCGAGCCCGGCGCGAGCGAGCAGTGCGGCGCGAGGCAGATCCGCGGGCCGATGTCGCCCGCTGGGCCGATCGAGCTAAGGGCGCGGGTCTGCCAGCCGCCGGTGGTGGCCGGGAACCAGAGGCGACCTTCCGGCCCGACCGCGATCGACCTCGGCCCGATGCCTTCGGGCCTTCGGTATTCGACGACTTCGCCGGCCGGGGTCACGCGCCCGATCCCCGTCCCGAAGCCGCCGAATTCTTGGGACTCACCGAACCAGACCGAGCCGTCCGGACCGATCGCGAGCGAGACCGGTTCGAAGCGCCTGGCGATCGGGTGGCGGACGATCGCGCCCGCGGCGTCGATCTCGTCGACGCTCGCCCGGTGGCCGGAGCGATTCAGAGGATGCTTCCAGCACGATTCCGTGAACCAGGCCGCGCCGTCGGGCGCGGCGGCCATCGCGAGGACTTCGCAGCCGAAATGAAGGCGGTGGACCGCGCCGACGAAGTTGCCCGCCGCGTCGACCCGGAGGCCGACACGCGGACGATTCCGCCGACGGAGGGCTGCGACTGCTGGATCGTCCAGCCAGGAAGGAGCAGGGAGCCGTCAGGGGAGGTCGTCACCTCCCCGCCGATCTCGAAGCCTTCCGGCAGGGCCAGTTCGCTCAGCCCACCGGTCGGCGACCAACGCCCGATGAACGCCCCTTCGCCCCCGGCGAATTCACTGCCGTGGCGGCCGGTGACCCAGAGCGTGCCGTCGGGTGCGAAGGAGATCTGCCCGGCCTCGGTCGCGGGCGGCAGCGTGAAGAGCCGAGGCGTGATCGCACCCGCCGGCGCCGCGTAGAGCGCGATCGCCACCCAGATCAGGGGCACCAGTAAGAGCCGCCGTCGCATCCGCCCTCCCATACCCGTTCCCAAACCGGCGCCCGGGAAAAGTAGCGCCGGGTCGTCTGAGGGATCCGTCTCGGCGCCGCTCGGCGCCGCCCCGCACGGCCCGCTAAAGAAGGACCGCCTCCCGGTCGATCAGAAAGGGTCCGATCGAACGAGCAGGGAGGGTCGAGTTGAGGAAGGTAGTCGCAGTCCTGGCCGTCGTCGCGGCGCTGATGGGCGTCGGCGCGATGAGCGCCCAGGCGATGCCGCATGACGAAGCGGGGGCCAAGGCGGTGACCAACAACTGGATCGCGGAGCAGTGTGCCCACGGTTCGACGAACTGCGCGTTCAAGATCTCCGGCGACTGCACGCGCCCCTTCCCGGAAGAGGAACAATGGGACTGCCCGATCGCGACCGACCCGAAGAAGCTGTTCTCGAACGTCACGACCTGGTGGGAGTCGAACGTGCGCTGGATGCCCTACGCGCTCTACCACAAGGTCGGCGTGAGCGGGAAATACAAGTACTTCAAGGAGGGCTGGCGGACCCACCGCGAATACCTCCCGATCAACACCCCTTGAGACGCGGCGGGCCCAGCTGGGCTTCGCTGCGGGGCTGACTCAGGGTTCGGTGACTGGGCGGTCCCGCGGGGCGACTCGTGGGGGGTCGGCTGGGCCGTCCTCGCTCCCCTCGACGTTGAGGTGGGGGATGAGCCGGTCGAGCCAGGCCGGCAGCCACCAGTTCGACTTGCCCGCGAGCAGCATCAGCGCCGGGACGAGGACGCTGCGGACGACCACGGCATCGAGGAAGACGGCGGTCGCCAGGCCGACGCCGAAGAGCATGATCACCCGTTCGCCGCCGAGGATGAAGGCGCCGAAGACGAGCACCATGATCGCCGCCGCCGCGGTGATCGTCCGCGCGGTGGCGGAGAGGCCGTGGATCACCGCTTCGCGGTTGTCGCCGCGTTTGCGCCACTCCTCGTAGATGCGGCTGACGAGGAAGACCTCGTAGTCCATCGAGAGCCCGAAGAGGATCGCGAACACCATCACCGGCAGGAACGCCTCGATCGGCCCGGCCCGGTCGATGCCGAGCAGCGACGCGCCCCAGCCCCACTGGAAGATCGCCGTGATCACGCCGAAGGCGGCGCCCGCCGAGAGCAGGTTCATCGCCGACGCCATCAGCGGCACGACGAGGCTGCGGAAGACCGCCATCAGCAGGAGGAAGGAGAGCAGGACGACGACGCCGATGAAGAGCGGCAATTTTTCCGAAAGGACGCCGGAGAAGTCCTCGAAGACCGCCGTCTGGCCGCCGATCAGGACCTGTGGCCCGGCGCCCCCGGTGGCATCGGGGACGGTCTGGTCGCGCAGGGTGTGGAGCAGGTCGGTGGTCGAGGCGTCCTGCGGCGACCCGTCGGGCACCACCTCCGCGGTGGCCACGGCGGGGCGCCCGTCGCGCCCGGGGATGACCGTGGCGGCGCTGACCGAGGCCACGTCTTCGGTCTTCTTCGCCGCCGCGAGCACCTGGTCGAAGCCCTCTTCGGCCCCTTTGTCCGGCACCTGCGCGACCAACATCAGCGGTCCGTTGGAGCCGGGGCCGAAGCCTTCGGCGAGCAGGTCGTAGGCCTGGCGCGTGGTCGACCCGGACGGGTTGTTGCCTTCGTCGGAGGAGCCGAGGCGGATCGAGAGGAAGGGGATCGCGACGACGAGCAGGAAGACGGCGGCCCCGGCCGCGAACAGCGCCGGGCGGCGTTGCAGCACCCCGGCCCAGCGGCTCCAGGCGGGCGACTCGTCGCTGTCGGAGAGCACTCCGCGCTCGGCCAGCTCCCGCCGCGTCTTGCGGCCGAGGACGCGCGGCCCGATGAAGCCGAGCAGCGCGGGCAGCAGGGTGAGGGCGGCGACGACGGTCAGCGAGACCACCACCGAGGCGGCGATCGCGACCCCGTAGAGGAAGCTGACGCCGAGCGCGAACATGCCGAGCAGGGCGATGCAGACGGTCACCCCGGCGAACATCACCGCCCGGCCGGAGGTGTCGAGCGAATCGACGACCGCCTCCTCCGGGTCGAGTCCCCGCAGCAGCCCTTGGCGGAAGCGGGTGACGATGAAGAGGGCGTAGTCGACCCCGACCCCGAGGCCGATCAACAGCGAGAGCTCGGAGCTGAACGAGGCCATCGTGATCGCGTGCGAGAGCAGGCCGATCACGGCGACCCCGGCGCCGAGGCCGAAGCCGGCGGTCAGCAGCGGCATCAGCATGCCGAAGAAGGAGCCGAAGACGATGAAGAGGACGATCGCGGCGGCGAGGAACCCGAACGCGGTGCCGCTGACGCTCGGCTGTTCGGTCTGGGCGATCGCCTGGCCGCCGAGCTGCACGTCAAGCCCGTTCCCGCCGGCTTCCTGGGCGACGTCGATGACCCGTTCGACCGCCCCGGTCGGGAGGTCGTTGGCCTGTTCGTCGAAGGTGACGGTCGCGTAGGCGATCCGGCCGTCCTCCGAGATCTGGTCGGAGGATCCGGCCGCGTAGGGGGAGGCGACCGAGCCGACGTGGGGGAGGCCTTCGACCTTGCTCAGCATCGCCGTGACGTCGGATCGCGCCGCCGGTTCGCGGATCGACTTGCCGTCTTCGGCGGCGACCACGATGCGATCGACGTCGCCCGAGGTCCGCGGCGAGCTCTGTTCGAGCAGTTCCTGCGCTTCCGAGCTCTCGGTGCCGCTCAATTTGAACGAGTCGCGGTAGTTGCTGCCCGCCGCCGAATGGAGGACGGTCAGGCCGACGACGACGACGAGCCAGGCGGCGAGGACGATACGACGGTGGGAGAAGGACCAGTGGGCCAGTTTTCGCATGGCGGGTAAGGTAGCCACAAGCGAGACAGCGGTGTAAGACTTGTCAGAGAACTGTCAGAGAAACGATCCGCACGAGGAAGGCGCGAGCGCCCTCCGTGCCGACGCGCGTCGCAACATCCGCTCGATCCTCGAAGCGGCGGCGCGGGTCCTCGCCGAGGACCCGAGCGCGAGCATGCAGGAGATCGCTGCCGCGGCGGAGGTGTCGCGGCCGACCGTCTACCGCCACTTCGCCGACCGCGAGGAGCTGATCGAAGCGATCCGCCTGGAGGTGATGGAGCAGGCGTTCGAGCGGCTCGCCGCCGCGGCGGCATCGACCGAGCCCGCTGCCCTGGCGCTCGAGCGGCTGATCGGGGACCTCGCCGAGATCGCGGTCAGTTATCCGCTGATCGGCTCGCTGATCGGCGGTCGCCCGCCGGGCGGCCGCAAGCCGCCGGACCGGGTCATCGAGTGCTTCGAGGAGATGATCGCCCGTGGTCGTCGCGACGGCACCTTGCGCCCCGACCTGCGGGCCGAGATCTTCGGCCCGGCGACGATGGGCGCCCTCTTCCTCGCCCTGAAGGCGGGCCGCCATCGAGGCCTGGATGCGCGGGAGGTGGGGGCCGAGGTCGCCTCCCTCGTCCTCGGCGGGGCGCGTGCGGAGGCGGCCGGTGACTCCTGACTGTCAGAGTTCTTTCAAAGAGCACTCCTACGCTGGGGAGAACTTGAGGTTCACCAGGAGGTTGCTTTGAATTTTCTTCGCCATATCTCGACCCGTCGTCTGCTCACGATCTGCGCGCTCGCGCTGGTACTCGTGGTCGGCGGCACCACCGTCGCCCTCGCCACGTCCGGGAGCGATCCCAAGCCGCCGGCCAAACCGCTGGCCGAGGCCGTCCACGATGCGCTCACGGCACCCGCGGTGCCGGGGATCAGCGCCGACATCCACTTCACCAACAACCTGATCGATGCCTCCAGCCTGGAAGGGAAAGACCCGATCCTCGCCGGGGCCGACGGCCGACTCTGGGCCTCGCCCGCCGACGGCGGCAAGTTGCGGCTGGAGCTGCAGGCCGAAGAAAGCGGCAACGACAGCCAGGTGCTGATCGAAGGCCGCCACTTCCAGATCTATGACGGCACCTCCGAAATCGTCTACGAAGGCACGCTGCCCGCGGACGAAGAAGGCGGCAAGGACCAGGGCGAAGGCGGGGTCCCCTCGATCGCCCGGATCCAGGATGAGATCGACCGCGCCGGCAAACACGCCGACCTGAGCGGGGCGATCCCCTCCTCCGTCGCCGGGCAGCCGACCTACACCGTGCAGCTGGCCCCGAGCCACGACGGCGGCCTGCTCGGCCGGGTCGAGCTGGCCTGGGGCGCCGCCAACGGCATCCCGCTGCGCGGCGCCGTCTACGCCAGCGAAAGCTCCTCGCCGGTGCTGGAGCTGGAGGCGACCGGCGTCAACTTCGAAGCGGTCCCCGCCTCGACCTTCGAAATCTCACCGCCGGCCGGCGCCGAAGTGGTCAACCTCTCGCCCGCCGACCTCGAAGGGCCACAGGGCCACGCCACCGAGGCGGTGGGCACCGCGGCGGTCAGCGCCGCCGTCGACTTCCCGCTGGCGGCGCCGCCGAGCCTCGCCGGGCTGCCGCAGTCGGAGGTCCGGGCGATCGAGGTCGACGGGGACACCGCGGCGCTCGTCACCTACGGCAAAGGTCTCGGCGGGATCGCCGTGATCGAGTCGAAGGCCGAGCCCGCCGACGAAGCGTCGGGCGGCGATCAGGAGCTCGGGCTGCCGAAGGTCGTGATCGGCGACGTCAAGGGCGAAGAGCTCGACACGGCGCTCGGCTCGGCCCTCCATTTCACCCGGGACGGCGTCTCCTACATCCTGATCGGCTCGGTGCCGCCGGCGGCGATCGAGGCCGCGGCCCGGGCCTTGTAGATGAGGCCCTGTAGATGACGGCATGTAGATGACGAGACCTGGATGAGAAGCCGGTGCCGCGGGTGACGCCGCAGGCGACCCCGATCGAGGTCAGGGGCCTGGTCAAGCGCTACGGCGAGCTCGTGGCGGTGGACCAGGTCGACCTGACCGTCGAGGCCGGGGACGTCTTCGGCTACCTCGGGCCCAATGGGGCCGGCAAGACCACTTCCCTGCGGATGATGCTCGGGCTGATCCGCCCGACCGCGGGGGAGGTGCGCCTGTTCGGCCGTGATCCGCAGCTGAGCGTGAAGGCGCTGGAGGGGGTCGCGGGATTCGTCGAAGCGCCGTCCTTCTACCCCTACCTCAACGGGCGCGAGAACCTGCGCCTGTTCGCGGCGCTCGACGGCGGCGGGGCGGCGGAGCGGATCGAGGAGTCGCTCGGCATCGTCGGACTCGGCGAGCGGGCCAAGGACCGCGTCGGTGGCTACTCGCACGGGATGCGCCAGCGGCTCGGGATCGCCGCGGCGCTGCTGCGCAAACCGCGCCTGCTGATGCTCGACGAGCCGGCGACCGGGCTCGACCCGGGCGGCATGCGCGACATGCGGGACCTGATCCGGGAACTGTCGGCGAGCGGGATGACCGTGCTGCTCTCCAGTCACCTGCTGGCCGAGGTCGAAGAACTCTGCAACCGGGTGGCGATCGTCCGCTCCGGCCGCATCGCCTACCAGGGCTCCCTCGCCGACCTTCGCGACCAGGCCGGCGAGGGCTACCTGCTGCGTACCTCCGATCAGGAGCGCGCCCGCGCGGTCGCCGCCGCCCAGCCGGGGATCGAGGAGGTCGAGGCGAGCCCCGAGGGCATCCGCTTCGGCGCCCGCGACGAGGAGGCGGTCGGCGCCCTCTCGCTGGCGCTGGCCGAGGCGGGCGCGCCGATCCTCGAGTTGAGCCGCCGCCACGCCACGCTCGAGGACCTCTTCTTCAGCCTCACCGAGGGCGAGGGGGCGGGGCCGACCACGTCGCCGCGTAGCGGCGCCGACCGGACGCGCACGCCGGTGGAGGCGGGATGAGCCCGGGCGTCTTCACCGTCTACCGCTGGGAGCTGCGCAAGCTGCGGGCGCAGCGGCGTACCTACCTCGGCCTCGGTGCCGCGGTGCTGGTGCCGATCATCTTCGTCGTCGCCTTGGTCACCCAGAGCGGCCAGCCCGAGGACGTCGCCTTCGGCCGCTACCTCCACGACACCGGGCTGGCGGTGCCGCTGGTGCTGCTGCTCTTCGGCTCGGTCTGGATGTTCCCGCTGATCACCGCGCTGGTCGCCGGGGACATCGTCGCCGCCGAGGACCGCAACGACACTCTGAAGGGGCTCCTCACCCGCTCGGTCGAGCGCCAGCAGGTGTTCGCCGGCAAGGTGCTCGCCACCTTCACCTACGCGGTCCTGGCGATCGCCCTGACCGGCGCGGTGGCGCTGGTCGCCGGCATCCTCGCCTCCGGCTTCAACTCGATCGTCAGCCTCTCCGGGACGCGGGTCTCGGCCGGCGAAGGGCTCGGGCTGGTCGGGCTCAGCCTGCTCTTCTACCTGGTGCCGATCCTGGCGATCGCCTCGATCGGGCTGTTCTTCTCGACCGTCTTCCGCAACAGCGCCGCGGCGATCGTCGGCACCCTGATGTTCTCGCTGCTGGTCCAGCTGGTCGGCATCCTGCCCGGGCTCGGCTCGATCCATCCCTACCTGCTGAGCACCCAGTTCAACGCCTGGCAGGGCTTCCTCCGCTCGCCGGTCGACTGGGGGCCGGTGATCCGGGCGCTCTGGGTCTGCGCGCTCTACGCGGCGCCCGCCCTCTTCGCCGCCCTCCTCGTCTTCCTGCGGCGCGACGTCGCCGGGGACTGAGGCGACGATGAGCGAGCGGGTGCTTGTCGTCGAGGACGACGCGGCGGTGCGGCGGATGCTGGAGCGGAGCCTCGGCGCCGAGGGCTTCGAGGTGACCGCGGCGGCCGACGGCGGCGCGGCGCTGGCACTGGCCGAGGCCTCGGCGCCCGACCTGGTCGTCCTCGACGTGGCGATGCCCGGCCTGAGCGGCTTCGAAGTCAGCCGCCGCCTGCGCGCCAAGGGCCTCACCGGCGGGGTGTTGATGCTGACGGCGCGGGACTCGGTCGAGGACCGGGTGCGGGGGCTGGAGTCGGGGGCCGACGACTACGTGGTGAAGCCGTTCGCGATCGCCGAGGTGGTGGCGCGGCTGCGGGCGCTGACCCGGCGCGGGTCGGATCGCTCCGAGCGGCTCGCCCACGGCGGCATCGTGCTCGACACCGCGACCGGCGCGGTGGCCACGGGCGGCGGCACGCCGGTGCAGCTGACCCCACGCGAGGCGCAGCTGCTCGAGCTGCTGCTGCGCGACCCGCGGGCGGTGGTCTCGCGGGCCGCCGCGATCGAGACGATCTGGGGCGGCGCCGCGACCGAGAACATCGTCGATCGCTACGTCGCCCGGGTGCGGCGCAAGCTGGGCGATCCGGAGGCGATCCGGACCGTGCGCGGAGTCGGCTTCATACTCGCTCCGTGAGGAGCCGCAGTCTCAGCTTCCGTCTCGCGATCGCCTCGGTCGCCGCGGTGGCGCTCGCCGTCCTCGTCTTCGGGATCGCGGCGCGGATCGTGGTCAGCGACCGCATGCACGCCTCGCTCGACGACAGCCTGCGCCGCCGGGCCACCGACGTCGCCCGGCTCGCGGTCTCGGCGCCCGCCATCCTGCGTGCCCCCGGGACGCTCGAATCGCCGCTCTCCGGGCACCAGTTGAGCGTCGAGGTGCTCGACCGCGAAGGGGCGATCGTCGCCCGCTCGCTCTCCCTGGGGGCGAAGCTCCTACCGCGGACGGCGGCGAGCGGGGCGGCCGAGCGGGGCGGGACCGGCTTCGCCGACGCCGAGCTCGACGGGGAATCGATCCGCGTCTTCGCCGCGCCGATCGCCGAGGCGGGCGGTCCGGCGGCGGGCGGGGTGGTGATCGTCGCCGGCAGCAACGCCGACATCGAAGGGACCGGCCGCCGGCTCGGCCTGCTGCTGATCCTCTGTGGCGCGGGCGCGGCCCTGGTCGGCGGCGCGCTCGCCGCCTTCCTCGCCCGCCGCGGCACCCGGCCGCTGCGCGACCTCTCCACCTCGGCGGCGACGATCGCCCGGACCGAGGACCCGGACCGCCGCCTGGCCGAGCCGGTCGGACCGGCCGAGGTGACGGAGCTGGCAGCGACGCTGAACGGCATGCTCGACTCCCTGGCCGCCTCCCGCGACCGCGAACGCCGCTTCCTCGCCGACGCCAGCCACGAGCTGCGCACGCCGCTCACCAGCCTGCGCGGCAACGTCGAGTACGTCGCCCGCCACGGCGCCGGCCCCGAGGTGATCGCCGACCTCGAGGAGGACGCGGAGCGGCTCGGCCGTCTGGTCGACGACCTGTTGGCGCTGGAGCGCGAGTCGGCGGCGCAGCGGCCACTGCGACCGGTGCGCCTGGACGAGCTGGTGCGCGCCGCGGCGGACGGACGCGAGGGGGTGGTGGTCGAGGCCGACGGTCCGGTGACGGTGAGCGGCGAGCCCGACGCGCTCGCCCGCGCGCTCGACAACCTCCTCGAAAACGCCGAGCGCCACGGCCGGCCCGGCGGCGAGGTGCGGGTCGCCCTGCGCACATCCGACGGCGAGGCGCAGGTGTCGGTCACCGACGAGGGCCCCGGCTTCGCGCCAGGCACCGAGGAAGCGGCGTTCGATCGCTTCTGGCGCGGCGACGGCACCGCCCCGGGATCGGGCCTGGGCCTGGCGATCGTGCGAGCCACCGCCGAACGCCACGGCGGTCGCGCCTGGGCGGCGGGGTCGACGGTGACCCTGGTCCTGCCGCTTGCGGTTGACGGCTAGGCGGACCGGGCGTTGTGCAGGCCGGTGCGGCCGTCCGAGACGTGAGGGGTTCGTGAAACATCCGCGGGTCCGCGCGAGAGATGCCACACCCAAGCCCCTACAAGTACTGCAGCGCGGTCGTGCGTGTTGCCCAACACGCACGGAAGCGTGGACTTCCCACGGTCTCCGTGACGAGATGCGCCTTCCGTAACGCATACGTGTCCCTCCCGTGACGAACCCGTGGGGCGAAGATCGCCGAACCCTCTTCGTCGCCACCGCCCCCGACCAAGAGCCCGCAAAATCGCCGCGCCGCGGCAGAGGGCAGGATCGGCGCCTGCGCGGCTGGAACTCACGGCCGCCAAGGATCGCATTCACTTATCCAAGTACCGTACTTATGTAGTCGATCGCTACAATCGATGCGATGGGAAGCCAGGACTCGTACGAGCCAGGAGCGGATCTGCCGCGAGGGGTCGATGTCGAGGCCGTCGAGGCGCTGGCGCGGGTGGCGAAGCTTCCGCAGACTCCCGCGCAGGCCGCCGCGAACGTCGAGCGGCTGAACTCGTTCTTGGAGTTCGTGGACGGGTGGGAGGGGCTGGGGCTGGCGTTCTCCTTCGAGGATGGAGAGTTTGGATACGCGCCGTCGATCGCCCAGTTCCGCCCCGAGTGGGATCGGGCGACGGGGCTCAACAAAGGCCGGGTAGTCGATTCCCAGCCGGACGTCGATGGCGTCTGAGCGCCCGCACTGGCTCGATCTCGCCGGCGCGGCCCGAGCGCTGCGCGGCGGCGAGCTTTCCTCACGGGAGCTGATCGCCGACACGCTCGCCTGGATCGAGGAGACGGATCCCGGGATCCGGGCGTGGACCGAGGTGACCGCCGATTCCGCCCTCGCGGCCGCCGAGCAGGCCGACCGCGACTTCGCGGCGGGCATCGACCGGGGCCCTCTCCAGGGCCTGGGCTTCGGGGTCAAGGACGTGATCGCCGTGGCCGATGTCCCGATGCGCGCCGGGTCGCGGGTCACCGGTGACTTCACCCCGCGCGAGGATGCCGTCGTCGTAGCCAACCTTCGTCGGGCCGGGGGGATCTGCCTGGGCAAGACCGTCACCCACGAGTTCGCCTTCGGCTCCTCGAGCCCCCCGGCGCGGAATCCCTGGGACGGCCGGTCGGTGCCCGGTGGCTCCAGCGGAGGCTCTGCCGCCGCGGTCGCCGCCGGACAGGCCGTCGCCGCCCTGGGCACCGACAACTGCTGCTCGGTGCGCAACCCCGCGGCGCTCAACGGCGTCTGCGGCATCCGGCCGACGTTCGGCCGGGTCAGCACCACCGGCGTGGTGCCGGCGTCGCTCGGCCTCGACACGGTCGGGCCGATCTGCCGCACCGTGGCCGACGTCGCCACCCTGCTCACCGCGATGTCCTCGTTCGACCCTGCCGACCCGCGCAGCTCGCGGGCGGCCGTACCGGACTTCGCCGCGCTGGCGGAGGGTGCCGAGAGCGGTCTCGACGGGATGCGCGTGGGCGTTCCGGAGAACTTCTTCTTCGACCACCTCGAGGCCGACGTCGCGCGATCGATGGACGAGGCGCTCGAGACCCTGCGCGGATTGGGCGCGAGCCTCCACCCGGTGACGCTTCCCCATGCCGAGCACGCGCTGCCGGCCTTCTTCGTCCTCGACGTCGCCGAGGAGGCGGCGCTCCAGTACGACCACCTGCGCCACAAGCCCGGCGGGCTCGGCGAGGACGTCCAAGGTTGGGCGGAGGTCGGGAGCATGATCCTCGCTGTCGACTACATAAGGGCCAACCAGATGCGCGCGCTGATCCTGCGCGACTGGGAAGCCGCTTTCGAGGAGGTCGACCTGATCGTCACGCCCGCCACGGCAGCCACGGCGAAGGCTCCGGTCGATCACCCGATCTTCATCGAGGTCGATTACCCGGACGGCTATCGGGAGGACATCGTCTTCGCCTACGGGCGCTTCCTGATCCCCGTCTCGATGGCCGGTCTTCCCGGCCTGGTGGTGCCCTGCGGCGCCGACCGCGACGGCCTGCCGATCGGCATGCAGCTCGTCGCCCCGGCATTCGACGAGGCGACCGCCCTCCGCGTCGGGGCCGCGTTCGAGGCCACCCGACCGCCCTACGCACCGCCTCCGCCGCTCGCCGCGGCCGCCTGATCGCCCGCTCCGGATCTGAGCGCTCAGGGCCCTTCGGGGACCCCCGTCCACTTGTCCAAGATGCCGAGTCGCAAGTTTGGACACTCGTACTTGCGCGGCGCCGAACGGGTCGGTTAGGGTCACAAAATAACGTACTTAAGTTGCGTTGCTAAGATAGTCAATAGGCTGCCGTCACCATCCTGGGAGCGGCTGTGGGAAGAGGAGATAAACGTGTCGGAACCACGTGTCAAAGCCCCCCATGACGGGTCGCCGCTGCTGCGGACGATCCTCGGGTTGGTCGTCTGCGCACTGCTGATCGCGGCTGTCGCCGGCTGCGGCGGTTCGAGCTCCAGTTCGAGCGGCGGATCGACGGCGAGTGAAGAAGGCGAAGCGCCCCCGAGCTCGGGCGAAGAAAGCGAAGCAGGCGAAGAAGCAGAAGGCGAAGCAGGCGAAGAAGCAGAAGGCGAAGCCGGCGAAGAAGCCGAAGGCTCGGAAGCCGCGGCCGCGGTGGAAGAAGGGAGCGCCGAACCGAAATTCGAAGCCCCCGGGCCGGCGTTCAAAGTCGACAAAGGCGTCTCCGGCAAAACGATCTGGTACGTGGCCAACGGGCTCAACTTCCCGTTCTCCGAAAACCTGGTCGCCGGAACCAAGGAAGCGGCCGGCAAATTTGGCATGAAGGTCACCGCCGTCGACGGCGCGGGCCAGCCGGCGAAGGCGGCCAGCCTGATCCAGCAGGGCATCTCCCAGAACGCCGCCGCGATCGTCATCCAGGCGTTCCCGACCGAAGCGCTGGAAGCCTCGGTGAAGGAAGCGAAAGGCGCCGGGATCCCGGTGATCCAGATCAACGACGGCGAGGAACTCTCGTCGAAGGCGAAAGCGGCCGGGGTGTTCGCGAACGTCACCTCCTGCTACTCCTGCGGCGGCGAAGCGCTTGCCGACCTGGTCTCGGTCAACACCGAAAACGATGCCCACGTCGTCTTCATCGACGTGCCGGAAATCCAGACCACGGTGCTGGAGCGCGAAGCGTTCGAAAAACACCTCGGCGAACTGTGCCCGGATTGCAGCGTCTCCAAGGCATCCTCGCCGGTCGCTCAGTGGGGCAACCTCGCCTCGCTGACCGGCTCGCTGTTGAAGTCGGACCCGGAAACCAACTACCTGGTGCCGGCGCTCGACGCGATGATCCCGCTGATGAAACCGGCGATCTTCGCCGGCGGCGCGGAAGACGTGCAGATCTCGGCCTACAACGCGACCCAGCCGAACATGGAAGACCTGCAGAAGGGTGAACTGGTCGGCGGGCTCGTCGGCAACCCGGAAGCGTGGATGGGCTGGGCGGTCGTCGACGAGACGCTCCGCGCGCTCAGCGATCAGCCGGCGGTCGGAGACGAGAAAATCCCGAACCGGACGTTCACCGAAGAAAACGTCCAGGAACTGGACCTGAAGGAACCGCCGATCAGCTGGTACGGCGAACCCGAATTCCGCCAGGGCTACGAAAAGCTCTGGGAAAAGTAGGAACGGACAGGTAGATCCGTGCCCATGCCTGAGAAAGGCAATCCGAACGCGCCGGGCCTCGTGCTCGAGGCCCGGCGCATCGGCAAGACCTTCGCCGGCAAGACGGTCCTCGACGGCCTCGACCTCGAGCTGCGCACCGGCGAGGTCCACGCGCTCCTGGGGGAGAACGGCTCCGGCAAGTCGACCTTCATCAAGATCCTCTCCGGCTTCCACTTCCCCGACCAGGGCGGCGAGCTCTACGTGCGCGGCGAGCCGGTGAAGCTGCCGATGAAGATCACCGATCCGGCCGAGCTCGGGATCGGCTTCGTGCACCAGGACCTCGCCCTCTTCGAGGAGGGCACCGTGCTGGAAAGCGTGCGGGTCGGTCGCTACTCGACCGGCGGCGGCTGGCGCATCCCCTGGCGCACCGAACGGCGGCACGTCGCCCGCGCGCTCTCCGACTTCGGCCTCGACATCGCCCCGCGGACGCCGATCTCCCAGCTCGGGCCGATCGAGCGCGCGATGGTCGCGATCGTCCGCGCCCTCGACCAGCTGCACGGCCGCGAGGAAGCGGTGCTCGTCCTCGACGAGCCGACCGTCTACCTGCCGACCGACGGGGTCGACCGACTCTTCGACGCCGTCCGCGACGTCGCCTCGCGCGGGATCGGCGTCCTCTTCGTCACCCACCGGCTGGAGGAGGTGCAGGCGGTGACCGACCGGGTCACGGTGCTCCGCGACGGACGCCGAGTCCACGTCGGCCCGACCGCCGCGATGACCCAGGAGCAGCTGATCCAGACGATCCTCGGCTTCGAGCTGAACGAGCTCTACCCGACCTCGCACTCGGCCGCCGGCGACACGGTCCTGACCGCCACGGGGGTGGGCGCGGAGGTGCTCGACGACTTCTCGCTGAACCTCCACGGCGGCGAAATCGTCGGCGTCACCGGGCTCGTCGGGATGGGCTTCGACGAGGTGCCCTACGCGCTCTTCGGCGCCTCGGAGTTCGCCCGCGGGACGATCGAGCTCGGCGGCCGCGGGTTCGAGCTCGAGAGCATCGACCCGCGCGAGGCCGTCGACCTGGGGCTGGCGCTGCTGCCCGCCAACCGGGCCCGCGATGGCGCCGTGCCGACCGCGAGCGCGGCGGAGAACATGACCTTGGTCTCGCTCGACCGCTTCTTCCAGGGCGGCCGGCTCCGCCACCGCCAGGAGCGCGCCGAGGCGGAGGCGCTGATGGAGGAGTTCGACGTGCGGCCACGGCAGCCGCGCCTGCGCTTCGAAAACTTCAGCGGCGGCAACCAGCAGAAGGCGCTGCTCGCCAAGTGGCTGGTCCGCAAGCCGAAGGCGCTGCTGATGCACGAGCCGACGCAGGGCGTCGACATCGGCGCGCGGCGCGACATCTTCGCCAAGATCCGGCGCGCCGCCGACGACGGGGCCGCGGTCCTGATCGCCAGCGCCGAGTACGAGGACCTGGCGAATCTCTGCGACCGGGTCCTGGTCTTCCGCCGCGGCAAGGTCGTCGGCGAGCTCGCCCGCACCGATCTGACCCACCAACGGCTGCTCGACCATGTCCTGCGCGGTGGGGTCGAGTCCCCTGCCGCCACCCAGTGATCGTCCAAGGAGGAGCTTCATGAGCACGTCAGCGCAAACGACCGACGACCCGCCGAAGGCGACCCCGCCGAGCGGTTCCGAAGGCCGCGCCTGGCTCTCGGAGCTCGCCCCGCGCCTGGGACTGGTCGGCGTCTGGATCATCGTCATCGCCGTGTTCGCGCTGCTCCGCCCGGACACGTTCTTCACCACCCAGAACCTGCAGACCACGCTCAGCACCCAGGCGGTCCCGCTGATGGTGGCGCTGGCGCTGATCCCCGGCCTGGCGGCCGGCGAGTACGACCTCTCGGTCGGCGGCGTGATGGGCCTCTCGCTCGTCCTCGTCGGCTTCCTCAACGTCGAACAGGGCTGGGCGCTCCTGCCCGCGGTGCTGGTTGCCCTCGCCGCCGGGATCGCGGTCGGCGCGATCAACGCCTTCTTCATCGTCGCGATCGGGATCGAGTCGCTGGTGGTCACCCTGGGGATGGGGACGCTCCTGGCGGGGGTCGCGTTGGGCATCCAGAGCCTGCCCGTCTCCGGCGTCTCCGAATCCCTCGTCGACGTCAGTCGCACCAACCTCTTCGGCATCCAGCTGGTCTTCTTCTACGGGCTCGCCCTGGTCCTCGTCCTCTGGTACGTGCTGTCGCACACGCCGCTCGGTCGTTACCTCTACTTCGTCGGCGAGGGTCGCAACGTCGCCCGCCTGAGCGGCATCCGCGTGGACGCGATCCGGGCCGGCTCGCTGATCGCGGGCAGCACGATCAGCGCCGCCGCCGGCGTCTTCCAGGCGGGCCTGATCGGCGGTGCCGACCCGACCATCGGGCCGACCCTCCTGTTGCCCGCGTTCGCCGCCGCCTTCCTCGGCGCCACCGCGATCGTCCCCGGCCGGTTCAACCCCTGGGGGACCTTCATCGCCGTCTACTTCCTCGCCACCGGCATCGTCGGCCTGCAGCTGATCGGGCTCTCCGGCTGGATCGAACAGGTCTTCTACGGGGCGGCGCTGATCCTGGCCGTCGCCGCCAGCCGCCTCGCCAGCAAGCGCGATCGGCCCGCCTGGCTCAGCCGCACCGCCCGCATTCGTCCCAACACCCCCGCCAAAGGAGAGAGCGCAGCATGACCTGGATGGTCGGAATCGACACCGGTGGGACCTTCACCGATCTTGCCGCCGTCGACCCTGAGGGCGACCGCCGCTACGTGGCCAAGGTCCCCTCGACCCCTGACAACCCCGCCGAGGGCATCCGCGAGGCGCTCCGCACCTTCGAGCGCGACTGCGGCGCCGACCTCGGCGACATCGCCTTCTTCGCCCACGGGACGACCGTCGGCACGAACGCCGTGCTCGAGGGCAAGGGCGCGAGGACGGGCCTGCTGATGACCGAGGGCTTCAACGCGATCTACGAGGTGCGCGGCGGGATCCGCCCGGGCCGCGTCGACCTCGTCGATCCGCGCTACCGCAAGCCGGAGCCGCTGGTGCCGCTGCGACGGACCCGTTACGTCGGCGAGCGGATCGCCTTCGACGGCTCGGTGATGAGGGAGCTCGATGAGGATTCGGTGCGCGTCGCGGTACGCGAGCTGCGCGCGGAGGGGGTCGATTCGATCGCCGTCCTCTGCCTCTTCTCCTTCGTCAACCCGGCGCACGAGGAACGCATCGCGAAGATCGTCGGCGAGGAGTTCCCGGAGTGCCGGGTCTCGCTCTCGAGCGAGGTCCTGCCGGTGGTGCGCGAGTACGTCCGCCTCTCGACCACCGTCCTCGACGCCTACGTCGGCCCGGTGGTCCGCGACTACTTCGAGGACCTGGAGAAGCGGCTCTCCGACGACGGCCTGACCACCAGCCAGTCCTACGTGATGCAGTCGAACGGCGGGCTGATGCGGATCGGCCTCGCCGCCGAGCACCCGAACGAGATCCTCCTCTCCGGCCCGGCCGCCGGCGTCGCCTTCGCGATGCGCCTCAGCGAACGGCGCGAGGAACCGAACCTGGTGACGCTCGACATGGGCGGGACCAGCACCGACGTCTGCGTGATCCGCGACGGCGAGGCCTCGCAGACGCGCGAGGGCGACATCGACAACCAGCAGATCGGCACGCCGATGATCGAGATCCACACGCTCGGCACCGGCGGCGGCACGATCGGCTGGATCGGCAAGGACGGCCTGCTGAAGGTCGGCCCGCAGAGCGCCGGCGCCAACCCGGGCCCGGCCTGTTACGGGCGCGGCGGTACCGACGCCACGGTCACCGACGCCGACGTGATCCTCGGCTACGTCGACCCGGAGCGCTTCCTCGGCGGCAAGATGACCGGCGATCGCGACCTGGCCGAGGCGGCGCTCGAGCGGCTCGGTGCCGAGCTCGGCCTCGACTCGCTACAGACCGCGATCGGGGTGCATCAGATCGTCGACACGCAGATGGCGATCGGCCTGCGGCTGACTCTGGAGGCGAAGGGCTGCGACGTCAACAGCTTCAGCCTCGTGCCGTTCGGCGGCGCCGGCCCGGTGCACGCCTGGCGGATCGCCGAGGCGGTCGGCATCCCGCGGCTCCTGATCCCGCTCTCGCCGGGGATCGGCTGCGCCACCGGCCTGCTCGAGACCGACATCGTCCACGTCTACATGCAGAGCGCGATCGGCCGCATCGACACGGTCGACGCGACGGCGCTCGAGGAGCGCTTCGCGGCGCTGACCGAGCGGGCCCGCAACGACACCGAGGTCGAGGGCTTCGGTGCCGACGAAGTGACGATCCTGCGCCAGCTCGACGTCCGCTATCCCCACCAGGGCTACGAGCTGGCGATGGACTGGCCGGAGGAGCCGGTGACCGAGGAGGGGCTGGGGCGCCTGCGGCTGGAGTTCGACCGCCGCCACGAGGAGGTCTACGGGACCTCCGCCCCCGACGAGCTTGTCGAGATCGTCAACGTCCGCGTGCGGAGCGTCGTGCCAAGGCCGCGCCAGGACGCGACGGTCGGCGGCCGGTCATCCGGCTCCGCCGACGAGGCGAAGACCGGCGAGCGGGACGTGCACTTTGAGTCGCTTGGTGGATACCACCCGACGCCCGTGTACGACCGCTCGCTGCTCCGCCCCGGCATGGCGATCGCCGGCCCGGCGGTGATCGAACAGCTCGACTGCACGAGCGTGATCGGCCCTCGCTGGTCGGGTGAGGTCGACGACTACGGAAACATTTCCCTGACCCACCAGGAGGTAGCCCAGTGAGCGTCGATCCCGTCACCCTCGAGGTCATCCGCAGTCGGATGGACGAGGTCGTCCACAACATGGAGTGGCTGCTGTTCCACAGCGGCTACTCGCCGATCCTGCGCGAGTCCTACGACGGCAGCGCCTGCGTGCTCGACGCCGAGGGCCACGTGGTGGTCGCCGCGGGGATGCCGATGCACGGCTACCCGTACCACTACCACGCCCAGGCGATCATCAAGAAACACGGCGACAACATGCGCCCCGGTGACAGCTACCTGATCAACGACCCGTTCGAAGGCGGCGCCTTCCACCTTCCCGACATCGCCGTGATCACGCCGGTGTTCCACGAGGGCCGCCGGGTCGCCTTCACCGCCAGCATCTCCCACAAGCCCGACGTGGGCGGGCTCGCCCCGGGGTCCTCCAGCGCCCAGGCGCGGGAGTCGCTGCACGAGGGCCTGATGCTGAACGGCGTCCGCGGCTGGACCGAGGACGGCCTGAACGAGGACGTCGACGCGATCATGCGCGCCAACAGCCGCACGCCGGAGGAGCTGATGGGCGACGTGCGGGCCCAGATCGGCTGCACCCGGGTCGGCTCGACCCGCCTGCTGGCGCTGGGCGAGCAGTACGGGATCGACGTCCTGCTCGAGGCCTTCAGCCTGCTCCAGGAGCGCGCCGAGCGCCTCTTCCGGGCGGAGCTCCGCGAGCTGCCCGACGGCGACGCCGAAGCGGAGTGGTTCCTCGATTCCGACGGCGCCGATCTGACCACGCCGGTGCGCTTCCACGTCGCCGTGCAGAAGCGCGGCGACACGATCAAGGTCGATTATTCCGGCTGCGACCCGGAAGTGAAGGGACCCGTCAACGTGCGCCCGCAGTCGGCCGAGGCGGCGGCGGTGATGGCGCTGGTCGGTTTCCTCGACCCGGCGATCCCGGTGAACGAGGGACTGAACCGGGCGATCGAGTTCGTCATCCCGGAGGGCCGCGTCACCCACGCCCGCCGGCCGGCGCCGGTGAACAACTACTTCCCGACCATGCAGCTGATGTACGGGCTGGTGATGAAATGCCTCGGTGAGCTCGCCCCCGAGCGGGCGATCGCCCCCGGCGGCCAGGGGACCGGGGCGCTGACGATGGGCTTCCCGGAAGCGCGGACCGGCAAGTCGGCCGTCTATTACGAGCTGGTGGTCAGCTCGCTCGGCGGCCATCCGGTCGGCGACGGGACGACGCTCGTGCTCGCCTTCTGCCACATCTCCACGACGCAGCCGATCGAGATCATCGAGACCGAGTACCCGGTCGTGGTCGAGCGCTTCGAGCCGGTCGAGGACTCGGCGGGAGCGGGACGGCAGCGGGGCGGCCCGGCCTTCGTGCGCGAGTACCGGGCCCTCTCGGACTTCCGCCTCGGCCTGCGCTCCGGCGGCTACAAATTCGGCTCCTGGGGGGTCCAGGGCGGCGAGGGCCCGAGCAAGGCCGGCTGCACGCTGAACCCCGGCCGCGAGGGCGAGGAGGAGATGCCGGCGCTGTTCGTCCGCGAGATGGAGAACGACGACGTCGTCCGCGTCGTCTTCGCCGGCGGCGGTGGCCTCGGCGACCCGCGCGAACGCGACCCCGAGCTGGTGTTCGAGGACGTCGGCAACGGGATCTACTCGCCCGAGTTCGCCCGTGAGACCTTCGGCGTCGTCCTCACCGAGGACGGCTCCGCGGTCGACGTCGAGGCGACCTCGGTCCTGCGCGATACGGCTGCCGCGACCGGCTGATAGCCTGTTCGGCATGGCGAACGCTGTTCAACCCACCGAACCAGCGTCAGGGGATCTGGTCCCCGCCCTCAACGGCGGGTTCCGGATCCTCGCCGCCTTGGCCGCGGGCGGGCCGGGCGGGATGACGCTCAGCGACCTCGCCCGTGACCTCGAGATCTCGAAGTCGAGCGTCCACGGCCTGCTCGGCACGCTGCAGGCGTGGGGCTACGTCCAGCGCGAGTCGGAGTCGAAGCGGTTCCGCCTCGGCGGGGCCCTGGTCGCGATGGGGCAGGCGGCGGCGACCCAGCTGCGCCCGGCCGCCCTCGTCGCCGATCGGCTCTCGGTGCTGGCGGGCGAGCACGGCCTCACCTTCGGCCTCGCCCAGGTGAGCGGCCCGACGGCGCAGGTCGTCTCCCGCGCCTACCCGGCAGCCGACGTCCACGTCGGCATCGGCCTCGGCGCCGGCTACGGGCCCTTCGACGGGGCGATCGGCAAGTGCCTGCTCGCCGCCATGGACCCCGACGCCGCCGCGGCCCTGATCGGCACGGCCGAGATCCCGCGCCACACCGAGCGGACGATCGTCGACCGCGGTGAGCTGCTCGCCGAGGTGGAGCGGGTCCGCGCCCGCGGCTGGGCCGCCAGCGCCGGCGAGCTGAAGGAAAACCAGGCCGTCGCCGCCCCCTTCTTCGGCGTCGACGGTGAGCTCGAGCTCGTCGTCTTCGCCCTCGGGTTCCCCGGACAGCTTCCCGACGATGCGATCCCGGCGGTCGGCGCGGTCCTCCGCGAGACCGTCGGCGCGGTGCAGGAAGACCTTGGATTCGTCACCGAAAAGGAGAGAACGTGAACGAGCAAGTCAAGGACCGGGTCGAGGTCCTGGTCGGCGTCCGCGCCGACTTCGCCGATGACACCCGGCGCTTCGTCGAGGTCGAGGGCACGGAAATCGGCGTGCTGCTCCACGACGACAATTTCTACGCCTTCGAGAACCGCTGCGTCCACCAGGGCGGGCCGGTCTGCGAAGGCCGCATCCTCGCCCGGGTCGAGGCCGTCCTCGACGACGAGCAGCGGATGCTGGGCGAGCGGTTCTCCGACACCGAGACGCACCTGATCTGCCCGTGGCACGGATACGAATACGACCTCGCGACCGGGGAGTGCGCCGTCGACCGACGGTTGAAGCTGCGCCGCTTCGAGGTCGCCGAGAAGGGAGATGAGATCTATGTCCTCGTCTGAGCAGACGTTGGATCTGACCGGGCCGCTGGCCGAGAAGAGCGATCGCGAGCTGCAGCTGCTGCTCGCCGCGGCGGTCAAGGAGTACGCGCGCCGTCAGGAAGAGGAGCCCTTCGCGGCGTTCGCCACCGACGCGGGCGAGCCGATCACCGGCACCGACGCGGTCGTCGCCGCCTCGGCGATCCTCGAGGGCGCCGGCGTCGAGCCCTTCGAGCTCGGCATGTGGAAGGCCTGGGGAGGGACCTTCGGATGAGCACCGAGACGATGCGCGACGTGGTCGAGGAGCCCGAGGCCCGCTCCCTGCGCCTCGGCACCCACTTCGACACCCGCGAGGCGCTGCGCAACGCGCGCAAGCAGGCGGAGGAGCGCGACCTGAAGCGGATGCTGATCGTCGACGTCGACGCCCATCACTACGAGACCGAGTCCTGGGCCGAGATCACCGACTACCTCGAGGACCCGGTCCTCCAGCACCTCTCGCGCTCCAGCGGGATGGGCAAACTGAACGGCAGCCAGTCACCGCTGCTGGCGCCGCAGATCGGCAACCAGGACATCGCCGGGCGACTGCCCCGCTATCCCTACCGCGGCCTCGAGCAGGCCGGTCCCGGCGAGCACCGCGACACGGTGATCGTGAAGCGGGCGATGGAGATGATGGGGGTCGATTACCAGATCGTCTTCCCGACCCCGATGCTGGCGCTCGGGATGCACCCGATGCCCGAAGTCGAGGTGGCGGTCGCGCGTGCCTACGGCCGCTGGATCGTCGAGCGGATCTGCGCCCAGGAGCCGTCGATCAAGACGATGCTCTTCCTCCCGTTCAACGAACCCGATGCCTGCGTGAAACTCGTCGAAGAGCTCGGCGACGCCCCCGGCGTGGTCGGCTTCATGGTCACCGCGGTGCGCTACAAGCCGGTCCACCACAACACCTACATGAAGCTCTACCGGACGATCGAAGAAACGGGCAAGCCGCTCGGCTTCCACGCCGGCTACACCTGGGCCGACCGGGGCATGGAACAGATGAACAAGTTCCTCTCCGTCCACGCCCTCGGCTTCACCGTGTTCAACATGATCCACATGACGAACTGGGTGATCAACGGGCTGCCGGAGCGGTTCCCGAAGCTCGACGTGATGTGGATCGAGAGCGGCCTCGCCTGGCTCCCGTTCCTGATGCAGCGCCTCGACAACGAGTACATGCTGCGACCCTCCGAGGCTCCTCTGCTGAAGAAGAAGCCCAGCGAGTACATGGCCGACATGTACTACACGTCCCAGCCGATGGAGACGACCGACAACGCGAAAATCCTCGAGCTCACCTTCGAGATGATCAACGCGAAGGAGCGCCTCATGTGGTCCTCGGACTACCCGCACTGGGACTTCGACCTGCCGAGCTTGATCTACGACCAGCCCTTCCTCGACGAGGAGGAAAAACGCGCGATCCTCGGCGGCAACGCCCAGCGCCTGTTCAAACTCGATCCGACCGAGATCGGCCGCCCGGAGCTGAAGATCTAGCTCGGCTGCCTCGTGAGCGGCTCTACTCACGTCGTCGTCGTCGGCGCGGGGTTCGCGGGCCTTGTGGCTGCCCGCGAGCTCCGTCGCCTCGGCTTCGAGACGACGGTGCTCGAGGCCCGGGACCGCGTCGGCGGTCGCGCCTGGACCTCGACCGGCCTCGGCCTGCGGCTCGAGATGGGCGGGACCTGGGTCCACTGGACCCAGCCGCACACCTGGTCGGAGATCACCCGTTACGGGTTTTCGGTCAGGGCCCGCAGCGCGCCCGTCCGGATCGGCGCCCGCGGTGAGGAGGGGGTCGCCTGGCATGCGCCCGAGGATTTCGCCAGGATCGTCGACCCGGCACAGGCGGACTTTCTGGCCGACTCCCGCGCCGTCTTCCCGCGGCCGACCGAACCGTTCGCGAACCGCGATGCGGTCGCCGCGATCGACGGGCTCTCGGTCACCGACCGGATCGCCCGCTCGGGCTTGGCGGAGCCTGAGCGGAGCCTGGCCGAGACGCTCTGGGCGGTCCACTTCAACGCCCCGGCGGGGGAGGGGGCGTTGACCCAGGCCCTTCGCTGGGGCGCCCTCGCGGGCTGGGATGCGACCCGCCTGCTCGAAGCGGCGGCGGTCTACAAGCTCCCTGACGGCATGAGCGCGCTCGTCGCCGCGATCGAGGCCGACGCGGGACCGGTGCGGCTGGGGGTGAGCGTGCGCCGGATCGAGCAGCGCGCCGGGAGCGCGGCGGTGACGGTGGAGGGCGGCGAGGTGATCGACGCCGACGCGGTGGTCGTCGCGGTCCCGCTGAACACGCTCTCCGCAATCGATTTCGAGCCGGGGCTGCCGACGCCGCTCGCCCGCCTCGCCGGCGAAGGGCAGGCGAGCCGGGGGTTGAAGCTCTTCATCCGCGTCGACGCCGACCTCGAGCCGACGATGGGCGTGGCGCCGCTGCCGAACCCGATCAACCACTTCCGCACCGAATTCTGGGACGACGAGGGCACCGTCCTGGTCGCCTACAACCTCGACGGGTCCCTGGACATCGACGACACCGCGGCGGTACAAGAGGCCCTTCGACCCTGGTTCGCGCTGCCGGTGACCGGGACCGCGGGGCATCACTGGACCCGCGATCCACTCGCCCGCGGAACCTGGGGGATGCTCCGTCCGGGCCAGTTGTCCCGCTCGCTCGCGAGCGCCCACGAGCCCCACGGCCAGGTTCATTTCGCCGGCTCCGACCTCGCCCGTGGCTGGGCCGGCTTCATCGATGGCGCCATCGAAAGCGGGCTGGATGCCGCCCGCCGGGTCGGTGCGGTGGCGGTTTGAGGTTTGTTGGGGAGCGGCCGTTCTCCCGGCCACCCCGCCAGTCCTAGATGAGTCCTGGGCGTCTCATCGCGGTCCTGGCTGGCTGTGACCGCGATGAGACGCCCAGGACGGGAGGGGTTCGTCAGGAAGGTGGCACAGGTTCGGGCGGAGGTCGGACTTACGTCGAAGGTCCGCGCGAGAGATGCCACACCTGCCTGAGTCCCGCGACGAAGATGCCGGGAACTCCACACTTCCCCAGACCTTCCGTCACTTTCGTGCGCTTTTCGGGCCTTAGAAGAGGCCCCGAAAACGCGCTGCATGCATTGACCCCCCTATAGGGGCCCTAATCCACGCAGCGCTGAATTGACTGTTGCCCAACACGCACCAAAGCGTGGACTTCTCACGCTCTCCGTCACGAGATGCGATTCCCGTCACGGAGGCATGTCCCTCCCGTGACGAACCCTCCGCACCTCGGCGAGAGATCCCACACCTCCCGCACCCCGGCCGTCTCGGCCACGGCCACAGCCAGCCAGGGCCGTGGCCGAGACGGCCGCTCTCGCCGACACGCCTCGCGTCCCTTACCCCGGGCGCCAGCTTCAACTGCCCCATCCCTCTCCGGCATCCCCCGACCCCCTCGAAAGTGTGCAACTCAGGTAGCTAATTCTGATAGCGTTTTCGGAATGAGTTCTGGGACTTCCACGGGAGCCGGCGCCCGCTCGACGGCCGAGTTGCAACGGCTCGATCGTGACCATCTCGTTCACCCTCACCAGGTGATCGGGCACCCCGTCGACCCGGTCGTGTTCACCCGCGCCGAAGGTTCGCTGCTCTGGGACAGCGAGGGTCGGGAATACATCGACGGTACCTGCGGCCTCTGGCAGAACGCGGTCGGCCACGGCCGCCAGGAGCTGGCCCGGGTCGCCGCCGAGCAGATGGGGGAGATGGAGTTCTACGCCTCCTTCTGGGATCTGTCGAACAAGCCCGCGATCGAGCTCGGCGCAAAGCTGGCCGAGCTGACCGGCGAGCGGTTGTCCCACGTCCACTTCACCAGCGGCGGCTCGGAGGGCAACGAAGTCGCGGTCAAGCTGGCGCGGCTGGCCTGGGAGCGCGCCGGGTCTCCCGACAAAGACGTGATCCTCTCCCGCCAGGGCGCCTACCACGGCTCCGGCGCGGGCGCGTCGCTTGCCGCCACCGGCATCCCGCCGCTGCAGGAAGGCTTCGGCCCGATGCCGCCCGGCTTCGAGTTCCTCCGTCGTCCCAAGGCGGGCGACGGCGAGAACGGCGACGTCGAGGTGCTGGTCGCCGACCTCGAGGCCGCGATCGAGCGCACCGGCGCCGACAAGATCGCCGCCTTCATCGGCGAGCCGATCATGGGCGTCTCCGGCGTCATCGTCCCGCCCGAGGGCTACTGGCCGCGGATCCAGGAGGTCCTGCGCCGCAACGACATCCTCTTCATCTTCGACGAGGTCATCTCCGCCTTCGGCCGCCTCGGCCACTGGTTCGCGGCGGAGCGCTTCGACGTGCAGCCGGACATGATCGTCACCGCCAAGGCGATCACCAGCGGCTACTTCCCGTTCGGCGCGGTGCTGATCGGCGATCGGCCGATGGAGCTGCTCGACGGGCAGATCCTCCGCCACGGGTTCACCTACAACGCCCACCCGGTCGGCGCCGCGGTGGCGCTGGCGAACATCGGCCTGATCGAGTCCGAGGGGCTGCTCGACCGCGTCACCGAGACCGGCGCGCGGATGGGTGAGCTGCTGCACGAGCTGGGCCAGCTCGACGCCGTCGCCGAGGTGCGCGGCGAGGGCCTGATGTGGGCGCTGGAACTCACCGAGGGCGACGCCGTCGCACTGGCCGGCAAGATCCGCGAGCGAGGTGCGATGGTACGCGGGATGGAGCGCCGAATCACGCTTTCGCCGCCGTTCACGATCGCGCCGCTCGAGCTCGAGCGCCTGGTCGAAGCGATCGCCGACTCGATCGACGACCTGGCATGAGCGACGGCGCCTATCCCTACGGGGACCTGCGCGACTACCTGGCCGAGCTCGAATCGCGCGATCTGCTGCGGCGGATCACCGAGCCGGTGAACAAGGACACCGAGCTCGTCCCGCTGGTTCGTCTCCAGTTCCGCGGCCTGCCGGAGCCGGAGCGGCGCGCCTTCCTCTTCGACAACGTCACCGACGCGCGCGGCCGCAAGTTCGACGCCGCCGTCTCGATCGGCACCTTCGCCGCCTCGCGCAAGGTCTACGCCGCCGCGCTCGGCATCGCCCACGCCTCCGAAGCCGGCCCGGTCTGGCAGCGCGGCCTCGGCGAACCGATCGAGCCGAAGCTGGTCGACGACGGGCCCTGCAAGGAGGTCGTGATCACCGACCTCGACGAGCTGGAGGCGAGCGGCGGGGTGGATGCCTTCCCGCACCCGATCTCGACCCCCGGCTTCGACAACGCGCCCTACCTCACCTCGCCCTACTGGATCAGCAAGGACCCCGAGGACGGCACCTACAACGTCGGCGTCTACCGCGGCATGATCAAGGGGCCCCGGCGGGTCGGGCTGCAGATGGACACGCCCTCCCAGCACATCGCCGTGCAACTGCGCAAAGCGAAGGCGATGGGGGTCCCGCTGGAGGCGGCGATCGTGATCGGAGCGGTGCCCGCCGTCGGTCTCGGCGCCGTCCAGAAGCTTCCCTACGGCGTCTCCGAGCTGACCGTCGCGGGGGGCCTGATGGCGCGCCCGCTGGAGGTCGTCCAGTGCGAGACGGTCGACCTCGTCGTCCCGGCCACCGCCGAGCTGGTGATCGAGGGGACGATCGACCCGACCAACCTGGAGCCCGAGGGCCCGTTCGGCGAGGCCAGCGGCTATATGGGACCGCGGACCAGCTCGCCGAGCCTCGAGGTGACGGCGATCACCCACCGCGAGCGCCCGATCGTGCAGGCCTTCATCAGCGAGTTCCCGCCCAGCGAGTCCACCCTGATGCGGAAGATCGGCTTCGAGAACGTCTACAAACGCTTCCTCCGCGAGTCCTGCAACATCTCCGCGGTCGAGGACGTCTGCTTCTACGAGATGGCGACCTGCAACATGATGTTCGTGATCCGGCTCAAGGACCCGAGCCCCGGCCAGGCCTGGCAGGCGATGTACGCCGCCGCCGGCTACGAGCCCTCGATGGGGAAGATGATCATCGCCGTCGACGACGACATCGATCCGGAAGACCTCGAGTCGGTGGTCTGGGCGCTTGCCTTCCGCACCCAGCCGCACCGCGACACGAAGATCCTCGGCAACCGGCTTCCCCGGCTCGATCCGTCGATGCCGAACGACCCGGCGCTTCCGGCCGCCGCCGATGCCTCGTCGCTGCTGATCGACGCCACCCGCGGCCGCGACTACCCGCCGACCTCCCTGCCCGCCGAGGAGCACATGCGCGGGGCGGAGAAACTGTGGGAGCGCCTGGCGCTGCCGCAGCTCGATCTGCGCGATCCTTGGTACGGCTACGAGCTCGGCGACTGGGGCGACGAGGAACGTGCCGAGGCCGCCCTGGCGGTGCTCGGCCGATACCTGGAGACCGGCGCCAAGCTGACGCGATGAGAAGCGGTCTACCCGGATCGATATCTTCCGTTCTTCTGGGTTGCCGGTGGGAGACGAGGCAGAGTGGCAAAGACCAAATCGAGCGGTAAAAAAGCCGTGAAACGCGAAGCCAACTCCTCGCAGGAGTTGGTCGGGGCGTTCTACGACTGGATCGCCAAATCCCGCACCGAGCCGGACATGCTGCATTCGCGCGGTTTCGAGGAGTACTTCCACGGTGTCTCCGAGGCGCGCTACGTGATCCGCAAAGTCTTCCGGATCGTCGACGAGCAGGCGAAGCAGGCCGGGCTCGAGCCGCTCGAGCACCAGGCGTTGATCCAGATCTTCGGCTCGCCGAAGCCGCTGCGCGTGATCGAAATCGCCGAGCGCCTCGATATCCCGCCCGCCTTCGCCTCACGGCTGGCGATCGGCCTCGAGGAGAAGGGCCTCGTGACCCGCTCGCGCTCCGGCGAGGACAAACGGAGCACCCACGTCGAGACGACCGACGCCGCCCGCGACATCCTCGCCGCCATCGACCAGGTCGTCGGCATGCACGTCGACTACTTCCAACGGCAGCTGAGCGAGGCCGAGCGGGCATCGGCCCTGGGGATCTTCGCCTTCTACGTCGGCGCGTCGCGCATCGAGGACTTCGAGCAGCTGATCGAGCAGGTCAAAGCTTCGGCGGCCGGCCGCTCCAGCGACTGACCTCCGCGGCTTCGAACCCGAGCTGGTCGAGCGCCCGGCCCACCGTCTGGTCGACGATGTCGTCGATCGTGCGCGGCCGGTGGTAGAAGGCGGGGACCGGCGGCATGACGATCGCGCCGGCTTCGGTGGCCTGGGCCATCAGGCGGATCTGGCCGAGGTGGAGGGGCGTCTCGCGGAAGAGGAGGACGAGCGGCCGGCGCTCCTTGAGCGTGACGTCGGCGGCGCGGGCGAGCAGGTTGTCGGCGTAGCTGGTGGCGATCGCCGAAAGCGTCTTGATGCTGCAGGGGGCGACCAGCATCCCGTCGATGCGGAAGGAGCCGCTGGAGATCGAGGCGGCGAGGTTCGAATCCTTGTGGACGACGTCGGCGAGGCCGGCCACGTCGTCGGCGCCGAGGTCAGTCTCCATCGCGATCGTGGTGCGGGCGCCCGCGCTGATCACGAGGTGAGTCTCGACGTCGGGGGTCGCGGCGAGCATCTCCAGCGCCCGGATCCCGAAGATCGCGCCCGAGGCACCGGAGATCCCGACGACGATCCGGCGGGTCATCGCTTGCCCTCGGTGAGGCTGCGGAAGCCGCGGTCGAAGAACAGGAGGGGGCGGGCGCTGTCCCGGGTCGCGACCGAGCGCACGGTGCCGGTGAGGATGTCGTAGGAGCCGAACTCGTATTCCGCCTCGAGGTCGCACTCGAACGAGGCCAGCGACTGGGGGAGGAGCGGCTGGCCGAGCTCGGGTCCCGACCGGTGGGCGACGCCGGCGAACCGGTCGCCGGGGCGGGCGAAGGTCCGGGCGAGCTCGCCCTGGTCCTCGGCCAGGAGGTTCACCGCGAAGCGCCCGGCATCGACGATCCGCGCCCGCGTGGTGCTGCCGCGCCGCAGGGTGATCAGCAGGACGGGGGGGTCGGCGGCCTCCGCCCAGGCATTCGCGGTGCAGCCGTGCACGCCCTCGTCGTCGGTCACCGTGATCACGGCGACGTTGGTCGCGACGAGGTCGAAGGCGGCTTTTGCTTGGTCATCCATGGCGATCGCGGGGTGACGGTGACGGTCCGGGTGGGCCGCCGATCCTAGTGCAGCCAAGAAAGCGCTTCCCAATTGATACCTACAACGTAAACTATCTAGATACCCTATTTAAGTTGGCAATGCCGGTTCCATGGTTTGCGCTTTCGCCAGGGAAACTGCTACCCTTAGATAGCTGACTTTAGTTTCGTATTTAACTTCGGGAACAGAAAAACGGAGGCACGGGATGCCACGGACGGGAACGCAGTATCTGGACGGCCTGCGAGACGATCGCGCCGTCTTCATCGATGGGGAACGGGTCAAGGACGTGACGACTCACCCGGCGTTCCGGGAGTCGACGCGCTCGGTCGCCCGCCTCTACGACATCGCCAGCGACCCGGCCAACGCCGACGTGATGACCGCGGAGTCCCCCTACGGCGGCGACCCGATCAACATCATCCACTCGATCCCGCGCTCGCGCGAGGACCTGAACGCGCGCCGTCGCGGCCTGCGCATGTGGAGCGAATCGACCTTCGGCACGATGGGGCGGAGCCCCGACCACGTCGCCGCCTTCTTCGCCGGCTTCGCGGGCAACGCGGGCGTCTTCGGCCGCGGCGGCAAGGAGTACGCCGAGAACGTCGTCAACTTCCACAAGAAGATGTGCGAGGAGGACCTCTACCTCGCCTACACGATCGTCCCGCCGCAGATCGACCGCTCCAAACCGGCGAGCGGACAGGCCGATCCGCACCTCTACGCCGGGGTCAAGGAAGAGCGCGACGACGGGATCGTGATCAAAGGCGCGCAGATGCTCGGCACCGGCGCCGCGCTGGCCGACTACATCCAGCTCAGCTCGATCTTCCCGCTCCGTCCCGGCGACGAGAACTACGCCATCTCGGTGGTCGTCCCGGTCTCCGCGCCGGGTGTCCAGGTCTACTCGCGGCGCTCCTACGCCGAGGGCGCGACCAGCGTCTTCGACTACCCGATGTCCTCGCGCTTCGACGAGACCGACTCGCTGGTCGTCTACGACGACGTCTTCATCCCCTGGGAGCACGTCTTCATCTACCGCGACGTCGACCTCGTCGCCGCCCAGTGGTGGGAGACCTCCGCGCACGTGCTCGGCAACCACCAGGCCCAGATCCGCTTCAACACCAAGCTCGACTTCCTCACCGGGATCGCCCACCGGGTCGCCGAGATGAACGGGATCGCCGCCCTGCCGCCGGTCCAGTCCTCGCTCGGCGAGCTGGCCGCGCACACCTCCCTGGTCGGCGGGCTGGTCCACGGAGCCGAGCAGAACTGCATGATCGACGACGAAGGCGTCTGCCATCCCGGCCACGCCGAGACCTACGCGAACATGACGCTGCAGTCGGAGCTCTACCCGAAGGTCCTTGGGATGATCCGCGAGCTTTGCGGCGGCGGGCTGATCCAGCTTCCCTCCTCGGTCGACGACTTCAAGAGCGAGGAGATCGCGCCGGTGCTGGAACGCTACGTGCAGTCCCCCGGGGTCAGCTCGGAAGAGCGGGTGAAGCTGCTGAAGCTGGCCTGGGACATGGTCGGCTCGGAGTTCGCCAGCCGTCACCTCCAGTACGAGATGTTCTACGCCGGGGCGCCGTTCGTGGTGAAGATGCGGATGTTCAAGAACTTCGACTTCGATCGCGCCGACGCGCTGGTGGACAAGGCGCTCGGCGCCTACGATCTGGACGGTATGAAGGCCGAGGTGGCAACCGCGGAAGGCGAGTCTTGAGCGGGCTCCGCGACTCCTATCCGCTGTTCATCGGCGGCGAGTGGCGTGACGCCGAGGGTGGGTCGGCCGCCTCGGTCGATCCCTCGACCGGCGCGGAGATCGCCCGCGTCGGCGAGGCGAACGAGGCCGACCTCGATGCCGCCGTCGAGGCGGCTGCCGCGGCGGCCCCGGAGTGGGCGGCGACGCCCTGGGCGCGGCGGGCCGCCGCTCTGCACCAGCTCGCCGACCGGATCGAGGCCGACGCCGAGGCGTTCGCCGGCCTCGACGTGGTCGACGCCGGCATGCCGATCCGCGGCTCGCGCCGGGACGTCGGCAACGCCTCGACCTACCTGCGCTACTTCGCCTCCCTCGCCTCGGAGCTGAAGGGGGAGTCGATCGACGTCCCCGGCACGAGCCTCGACCTGACCCTGCGCCAGCCCTATGGCGTGGTCGGGCGGATCGTCCCCTTCAACCACCCGCTGCAGTTCGCCGCGGCGGCGATCGCCGCGCCCCTGGCGGCCGGCAACACGGTGGTGCTGAAGCCTTCCGAGCACTCTCCGATCTCGGCGCTCCACCTCGCCGAGCTGGCCGCCGAGGTGCTGCCCGCGGGCGCCGTCAACGTCGTCACCGGTGGCATCGCACCCGGCTCGGCGCTGGTCCGCCACCCGAAGGTGCGTCGCATCGGCTTCACCGGCAGCACCTGGACCGGCGCCGCGGTGCTGCGCGAAGCGGCCGACCAGATCAAGGTCGTCTCGCTCGAGCTCGGCGGCAAGAACCCGCTGATCGTCTTCCCCGACGTCGATCCCGACCACGCCGCCGACCTGGCGACGATCGGGATGAACCTGCAGCGCACCGCGGGCCAGTCCTGCGGCTCGACCTCCCGCGTCTACCTGCACGAGGACCTCTACGACGCCGTGCTCGAGCGCCTCGTCGCCCGCTTCGAGGAGCTGCGGGTCGGCGACCCGCGCGAGGAGACCACCGACGTCGGCCCACTCGCCTTCGCCGCCCACGCCGAGCGGGTCCGAGGGATGATCGCCGGCGCCCTCGAGGAGGGTGCCGAGCTGCGCACCGGCGGGCCGGAGCTGCCCGAGGGCGCGGCGAGCGACTGCTTCGTCCGCCCGACCGTCCTCGCGGGCGTCGAGGACTCGATGGGCGTCGCCCACCAGGAGATCTTCGGCCCGGTCGTCTCGGTGCTGCGTTGGCGCGAGGAGGACGACGTCCTCGCCCGCGCCAACGCGCTCGAGCTCGGCCTGACCGCGAACGTCGCCACCAATGACCTGTCGGTGGCGCTGCGGTTCTCCAAGGCCCTCGAGGCGGGCTACGTCTGGGTCAACGGCAAAGGCCAGCGGCCCTTCGGCGCACCCTTCGGCGGTTGGAAGCTGAGCGGGCTCGGCGAGGAGAACTCGCTCGGCGAGCTGCTCAGCTATACCCGCACCAAGAACGTCAATCTCTCCGGGCTGGGCTGATGTCGGACCGCCCCGCCGACCTGGTCCGGATCGAGGCGGTCGAGCAGAAGCACTTCCGCGAGGCGATCTCGCTCTTCGCGACCGGCGTCACCGTGATCACCACGAGCCCGCCCGACGGCGAGCCGGCCGGGATGACCGCCTCGGCGGTCTGCTCGGTCTCGATCGAGCCGGTGCAGCTGCTCGTCTGCATCAGCACCCACCTGCCGACCCACGACGCGCTCCTGCGCTCGGGCCGCTTCGCGGTCAACGTCCTCGGCGAAGGGCGAGGCGACCTGGCGATGCGCTTCGCCACCCCGACGATCGACAAGTTCGCCGGCGTCGCCTACGACGAAACCGACGGCGTGCCGGTGCTCCACGACGCGATCGCCCACTTCGTCTGCGATTCCCGCGAGCGCTTCCCCGGCGGCGACCACTCGATCTTCATCGGCGAGGTCGTCCGCCTCGGCATGCGGCCCGGCGCCCGTCCGCTGCTCTACTTCGCCAGCCAGTTCGGCACGCTCGCCACGGCCGAGGACGCGGCCCTGAAAGCGTGGCATGACCGCGGTGCCGCGCTGTGAGCGGCAATCCACCCACCCCAGTATCGAAGCGAGGTTGCAGATGAGCGTGATCGAGGTCCGGCACCCACATGACGAGCAGGTGGCCCACTCGGTGCCGGTTCCCTCGGCGGCCGACGTCGAGGCCGCGGTCGCCGCGGCGGCGGCGGTCAAGGACGAGCTCGCGGCGCTGCCGGCCTACGTCCGCAGCAACGCCCTCGAAATGATCTCCCGCCGGCTCGGCGAGGAGCGCGAGGAGCTGGCGCGGACGATCACCGCCGAGAGCGGCAAGCCGATCCGCTGGGCGCGGATCGAGGTCCAGCGCACCCTGCTGAACTTCCAGCGTGCCGCCGAGGAGGCCAAGCGCTTCTCCGGCGAGATGGTGCGCCTCGACACCGATCCGATCGGCACCGGCCGGACCGGCTGGGTGCGGCGCTTCCCGCGCGGTCCGGTGCTCGGCATCAGCCCCTTCAACTTCCCGCTCGGGCTCGTCGGCCACAAGGTGGCCCCGGCGATCGCGGTCGGCGCGCCGATCATCATCAAGCCCGCGCCGCAGACCCCGCTCACCGCCGTGCGCCTCGGCGAGCTGGTCGCCGAGACCGACCTGCCGGCCGGCTCGCTCAGCGTCCTGCCGCTGCCGAACGGCCCGGCAGTCGAGGAGCTGGTCGGGGATCCGCGCTTGCCGATCGTCTCCTTCACCGGATCCGAGGTGGGCTGGGAGATCAAGGCCGCGCACCCGCGCAAGCACTTCCTGCTCGAGCTCGGCGGCAACGCCGCCGCCGTGGTCCACGCCGACGCCGACGTCGCGGAAGCGGCGGCGAGCATCGCGATGGGCGGCTTCGTCCAGGCCGGCCAGACCTGCATCGCGACCCAGCGGGTGCTGGTCCACCGCTCGGTCGTCGAGGAGTTCACCGCCGCGCTGGTCGAGCGGACCCGGGCGTTGCCGACCGGTGACCCGTTCGACGACGAGACGGTGGTCGGCCCGCTGGTCAGCGGGGTCGCCGCCGACCGGGTCGAGGCCTCGATCGAGGCGGCGACCGCCGGCGGGGCGGAGCTCCTCTGTGGCGGCGAGCGCGAGGGCACGACGATCGCGCCGACCGTCCTCGCCGGGGTCGAGCCGGAGATGGCGATCTGGGGCGAGGAGGTCTTCGGTCCGGTGCTGGCGCTGCGGACCTACGACGACATCGAGACCGCCTTCGCCGCGGTCAACGACTCCCGCTTCGGCCTCCAGGCCGGCGTCTTCACCTCCAACATCGAGCTGGCGATGCGCGCGCACCGGGAGCTCGAGGTCGGTGCCGTGATGATCGGCGAAAGCCCGTCGTTCCGCGCCGACGCCCTTCCCTACGGCGGCTGGAAGTCCTCTGGCGTCGGCCGCGAGGGGGTCCGGGCGGCGATGGACGAACTCACCGATACCCGCGCGCTGGTCCTCCGCGGGATCTAATCCCTGCCCGCACCTTGACGGGACGCCCGGGCGTGTTTAGATTAAGACATCTAACTACCGTACTGTAGTCAGGTTGTTAGGTTTCCGGCACCCCCGAGAGGAGAGCTTCAGTGAGGATCAGATTTGCGGCGTTTGGCTTGGTCGCCCTGTTTGCGGTGATCGCGATTTCCGGTTGCGGCGGCGGCTCAAGCAGCAGCAGCTCCAGTGGTGGTGGCGAAACCAGCGGCGGTGAAGAAGAAGGCGGCGGCAGCGCGACGATGCGCGTGGCGCTCGTCCAGGCCGCGACCGCGAACCTGCCGGTCGAAGTCGCGGCGAAAAAAGAACTCTTCAAGAAGCACGGCCTCGACGTGACCGTCGAAACGCCGACGATCCCGTTCTCCCAGCTGCCGGCCGCACTCGGCAAGCAGTTCGACCTGGTGATCGGCACCCAGCCCGATCTGATCTCGGCCAACGACAGCGGCATCGACGTGATCGCCGTGTCGGGGCTCCAGAAAGACAACCCGAAGGACCCGGGCGCCGCCCTGGTGGTGCCGGAAGGCTCCTCGATCGAAAGCATCAAAGACCTCTCGGGCAAGTCGGTCGGCGCTCCGTCGATCGTCGGCAACAACTTCTCCGCGCTCGAATGCTGGGCTCGCAAAGAAGGCGTCGATCCGTCCTCGATCCGCGGTCTGGAAGCGGCCACGCCGCAGATTCCGGAACTGCTCGAAAACGGCCGCTTCGAATCGGCCCTGCTGTTCGAACCGCTGCTCAAAGGCCTCGAAGAAGGCGGCTCCAAAGACCTCGGCAACGCCTACGAGGGGTGCTTCGGCGAACCGAACCAGTACACCTCGGTCTGGTTGGCGCAGGGAAGCTGGGCAAACGAAAACTCGGCCGCGATCACCAAGTTCCTCGAAGCCCTGGAAGAAGCCAAAGAATCGATCGCGAAAAACCCGAGCGAAGCCCGCAGCATCTACCTCGAAACCAGCGGCCTGCCGCCGGAAGCGGCAAAAAACACCCCGATCATCGCCGAAGAGTTCTCCTTCGAGCAGGGCAAGCCGCTCGAAGAAAACATGGAAGTCTGGATCGAAGTCCTGAAAGAAAACGGGACCTTCGAAGGCAGCGTCGAACCCAGCTCCCTGGTTCTCGCCAAGTAGCTCTCCCACAGACGAAGTTCCCCCGCCGCCCAGGCCTGGCCCCTTCTCCCCCCTTCGGGCCAGGCCTTGGGCGGCGGTGGCGGGGAGACGGGCGTTGTGCCGGCCGCTCCGGCAGTCCTAGCTGCGTCCTGGGCGTCTCATCGCGGTCCTGGCTGGCTGTGACCGCGATGAGACACCCAGGACGTGAGGGTTCTGTGAAAAACGCCGGGGAGTCGGCACAGGTTCGGGCGGAGGTCGGACTTACGTCGAAGGTGCGTGCGAGAGATGCCACACCTGCCTGAGTCCCGTGACGAAGATGCCGGGAACTCCACACTTCCCGCGGCCTTCCGTCACTTCCGGGTGCTTTTCGGGCCTGGATCAGAGGCCCGAAAACGCGTTGTCGACTTTGACCCCCCTATAGCGTGGTCAAAGTCGACATCGCGGTCGTGACTGTTGCCCAACACGCACGGAAGCGTGGACTTCCCACGCTCTCCGTCACGAGATGCGAGTCCCGTGACGGATCCGTGCCCCTCCCGTGACGAACCCTCCGCACCTCGGCGAGAGATCCCACACCCCCCGCACCCCGGCCGTCTCGGCCACGGCCACAGCCAGCCAGGGCCGTGGCCGAGACGGCCGCGCTTGCCGACCCGCCTCGCGTCCCTTCCCTCGGGCGTCAGCTCGACCAGGCCGCGTCCCTTGTCCGGGCCGCTTGCCCTCCCCTCAGCCGCGTTCGGTCTGCGTCGCCGCGCGGGAGCCCTCGTCGTCGAGGCTGGCGCCGACCAGGACGTCGACGAGGACGGCGCGGCCGCTGCGGGCGGCGGCGACTGCCTCGGGGAGGGTGCGCTCGAGGTCGGCGAGGGAGGCGATCGGGCCGAGGCCCACCAGGCCCTGGGCGCGGGCGAGGCCGGCGAGGTCGATTTCCGGGTCGGCCATTCGCTGGCCGATCCAGCGGTTCTCGACCGGGCGCTCGCGGGCCACGGCGACCCGGTGCTGATGGATCTCGTCGTTGAAGAAGGAGCGGTTGTTGGCGACCACGATCAACAGGCCGAGGCCGTAGTGGACGGCGGTCCAGAGGGCATTGGCGCCCATCGCCACGTCGCCGTCGCCGAGGACGCCGACCGCCAGCCGGTCGCTGTCCTTGAGGGCCAGTGCGGCGCCGATGACCATGCCCGGGCCGGAGCCGATCCCCTCGCCGCCGTCGGCGCCGAGGAAGTCGAGCGGGTGGTCGACGTCCCAGAGGTCCCCGGACCAGCTGTTCGGGATCCGCGCCAGGGAGACCGGGTCCGTCCCGACCGCGCGGCGCAGGGCGCTCGCGATGTCGATGACGTCGAGCTCACGGTCCGCGGGGCGGACGTCGGGACCGGCGGCGGGCTCGCTGCGGGCGCCGGTCCAGGCTGAGCGTCGCGCCTGCGGCAGCTCCCGCAGCAGGGCGCTGACGGTGGCGTCGACGTCGGCGCCGATCCGGCGGTCGACCGCGACCGGGGCGAATGACTCCTTGCCCCAACCGCCATGGAGCTGGTGGTCGAGCGACACGGAGATCGTCTCGCCGGGGACCTCCTCGGCCGCGGCCAGGGTGCCGCCGAGGTCGAGCCAGTCGAGCGCGAGGACGACGTCGGCCGCGGCCAGTGCCGCGCGCAGCCCGGGAGAGGCGAACGTGGACGAGGGGGCGGCGTGGAGCGGGTGCGCGGTGGGGAAGGCGCCCGGCAGCTTCAGGTGGGTGAAGACCTGGGCGCCGAGCGTCTCGGCCAGCTGCATCCGCTCTTCCCAGCCTTGGGTCGAGCGCGACGTACGGCCGATCAGGAGCACCGGCCGGGCGGCGCCCGAAAGGCGCTCGGCAAGTTCGGCGATGGTGGCGGCAGGGGGCTCCGGTGCCTCGATCGCGGCAAAGCCGTCGGGTCCGACCGGAGCCCGGCCGTCGACCGGAGCTTCCAGGACCGAGGCGTCGAAGCAGACGTAGGTCGGCGCCCGCGGCACGGATCGGGTGAGCATCGCGGCCTGCAGCAGGGCGGCGTTGGCGGCGGCGGGGGAGAGGGGCTGGTCGTCCCACTTCAGGAACGGCCGCACCAGCGCCGCCTGATCGGTGGCGGTGTGCAGCCAGTCGATCCAGGGCCGGCGGCGGCTCGCGTCGAGCGGTCCGGAGGCGCCGAGAAGGAGCATCGGCACGCGATCGCAGAAGGCGTTGAAGATCCCCATCGAGGCGTGCATCAGGCCGACGTTGCTGTGCAGGGCGACGGCCAGCGGTTCGTCGGTGACCTTCGCGTATCCATGGGCGATCGCCACCGCGTGCTCCTCGTGCAGGCAGAGGAGCATCTGCGGGTTCTCGTTGCCGAGGTGGTTCACCAGGCTGTCGTGCAGGCCGCGGTAGCTGGAGCCCGGGTTCATCGCGACGAAGGGGATCTCCAGGTCGCGGAGGAGCTGGGCGAGCTCGTCGCTGGCCCAGGCGGGCGCTCCCTGCTCGACGTCGGCGGGTCGCTCGCGCACCTCGAAATCAGTCATTACAACTCCCAAGTTGCCGACATAAGTACCGTAAAGCTACAGCTAAATCGTCAGTCGAGCAGAGCCTCGATGGCGGCGGCGAAGACTTCGCTGTGGCGGTCGACGTCGGCGTCCTCGTGCGCGGGGGACACCAGGCAGCGGTTGTGGAACGGGAACACCATCACGCCGCGGTTCAGCGCGAACAGGTGCAGGAAGCCGGAAAGGTCCGAGTCGACCGCGGCCGCACCCTCGGCGCCGTCGCGAAGCGGGCGCGGCGTGAAGTGGTACTCGACCCGCCCGCCGATCCGGACCACGTGCCAGGGAAGGGAGCGCTCGGCGATCACCGCGTCGATCCCGGCCGCGCAGCGGGCGCCGAGGGCGTCGGTCCGGGCGAAGGCCGCCTCGGTCAGGACCTCCTCGAGCGTGGCGCGCATCGCGGCGAGGGAGAGGGCGTTGGCGGCCAGGGTCCCGCCGACCCCGGCCATGCCGGCGCGGCCCGGTTCGATCGCCTCGTCGATCCGGCCGGCGATGTCCTCGCTGACCCCAAGGGCGGCGGCGGGGACGCCGCCGGCGACCGCCTTGCCGACCACGAGCATGTCCGGCTCGAGCCTGTCGCGCCCGGTCATGCCGGCCGGCCCGGCGCTCAGCGTGTGGGTCTCGTCGATGATCAGGAACGTACCCGCCTCGCGCGTCGCCGCCCGCAGCTCGCGGTGGAAGTCCGGCTGCGGCAGGACCACACCGGTGTTGGTCATCGCGGGCTCGGTGAGGACGCAGGCGACGTCGCCGTAGGCGAGCTCGGCGCGCAGCGCCTCGATGTCGTTGAAGGGGACGACGCGGGTCGTCTGCGCCGGATCGACGGCGGCGCCGACGCTGCCCTCGCGCGCCACCACCTTGCCGTCGCGCAGCGTCGCGAAGCACTCGCTGACGGTGCCGTGGTAGCAGCGGTCGAAGATCAGGATCCGCGGCCGCCCGGTGAGGAGGCGCGCGTAGCGCAGGGCGTGGCGGTTGGCGTCGGTGGCGCTCAGCGTGTACTGCCACCGGGGGAGGCCGAAGCGGCGGCCGAGCTCGCGGCTGACCACCGCGGTGTCCGCGGTCGGCAGCATGAAGGTCATCCCGATCGCGGCGCGCTCGGCGACCGCGGCGACCGTCGCCGGCGGCGAGTGCCCGGTCATCGCGCCGGTGTCGCCGAGGCAGAGGTCGACGTACTCGTTGCCGTCCACGTCGGTCAGCCGCGCCCCTTCGCCGCGCTCGACGTAGAGCGGGCAGGCCCCGTCCCAGGCGAGCATCCACGGCATCGGCACGCCGAGGATGAGGTGCTCGGAGGCGGCCCGGTGCTGGGCGAGGGAGCCGGGGTGGAGCTCCTCGAAGCGACGCTGCTCGGCGGCCAGCAGGCGCTCGAGGCGGGAGCGGTCGATGGGCGCGGCCGCGGTCATCGCGAGAGGACGGTCGGGTTGACGACGGCGGTTGGGACGCGGCCGTCGAGGACCGCGAGGACGGCGTCGACCGATCCGTCCGCCATCCGCCGCAGCGAGTCGACGGTGGCGCCGGCGATATGCGGGGTGCAGATCACCTCCGGCATCGAGAGCAGCGGGTGGTCGGGCGGCGGCGGTTCCTCGGCGAAGACGTCGATCGCGGCACCCGCCAGGTGACCGTCGCGGATCGCCGCGGCCAGCGCGATCTCGTCGATGATGCCGCCCCGCGCCGTGTTGACCAGCGCGGCGCCCCGCGGCATCGCCGCCAGCTCGGCCGCGCCGACGATCGACCGCGTCGCCGGGGTCAAGGGCACGTGCAGCGAGAGGACCTGCGCCTCGGGCAGGAGCTCGGCGAGCGAGGCGACCGGTTCGGCGCCCGCGGCGCGGATCTCCGCCGCGTCGACCACCGGGTCGTGGACGAGGACGCGGGTCCCCAGTGCCAGCAGCCCGGCTCCGACCCGACGGCCGATGTCCCCCCAGCCGAGCAGCGCGACGGTGCTGTTGCCGGCCTCGCGCCCGATCAGACCCTCGGCGGCGGCCGCGACGACCAGGTTGGCCTCGCCGCCGGTGCTCTCGCGCAGCCACTCGGCGCCGGCGCGCAGCGGCTTCAGCAGCAGCAGGATCGCGGTCAGCGCGAACTCCGCCACGGCGGGCGCGTTGGCCCCCGGGACGTTGGCGACGACGATCCCCCGCTCGGTCGCGTAAGCGACGTCGATCGCGTCGACCCCGACGCCGTGCTTGGCGATCACCCGCAGTCGCGTCGCTCGCTCGAGCACCGCGCGGGGGAGGGGCGTCGTCCGCACCAGGACTCCCTCGACGTCGGCGATCGCCTCGCCCAGGGCAGCCTCCGAGGTCCCCGCGGGCCGCAGGACCTCGGCCGTCAGCGCCAGGCGGGAGGTCGCGCCCGGCTCGATGTCGTCGACGAGCAGGACGCGAAGACGCGGGGCGTCAGCTGCCATCGGGCCGGTAGCGCAGCAGCCAGCCCTCGAGCGCCGCCAGCAGGGCGTTGACGGCGATGCCGATCACCCCGACGATCGCCAGCAGCCCGTAGGCGGTGGCCGCGTCGAAGGTCTTCTGCGCGGTCGAGATCAGGCTGCCGATGCCCTGGACCTGGGTGACGATCTCGACCAGCAGGACGACGACCAGGATGATCGGCGCGGCCACCCGCAGGCCCAACATGATCGAGGGCACGAGCGAGGGCAGCATCACCTGCCGAAGCGTGCGCTCCCTGCTCAGGTGCAGCGACCGGGCGACGTCGAGCAGCAGCGGGCTCTGGCTGCGGACCGAGCTGCGGACCTGCAGGAGGATCGGCCAGATGCCGGCGAAGACGACGACGAAGATCTTCATCTTTTCCGTGTAGCCGGCCGCCAGCACGGCGATCGGGACGACCGCCGCGGCGGGGAGGAAGCGGCAGAATTCGAGGAACGGCCCGAGCGCCCGGTCGACCCGACGGGCGCGTCCGATCAGGATCCCGAGCAGCGTGCCGAGCACGGTCGAGATCACCAGGGCGAGCAGGAACGACTTCAGCGTCGCTTCGATCGCCGGCTTGAGCGCACCGCTCTGCCATTCGTGCTCGATCCCTTCCCACCAGAGCGAGGGGCGTGGGTAGTAGGCCGACTGCCCGTGGGAGAGCACCTGCCAGAGGACCAGCCCGATGATCAAGGGCAGCAGACCGCGCAGGGGCGGGATCGCGAGGTTGCGCCGCGGTCGCCGGAAGCGCTTGACCCGCAGCGGCAGCGGGCCGCTCGCGGTGTCCTGGGGAGTCACGCTCATCGCTGCTCGCCGTCCAGCGACAGGGTGCCGGGGAAGCCGCGTTCGATCATCTTGACGAAGGCCCAGTTCAACAGCACGCCGACGAAGCCGATGACGATCACGTAGGCGAACATCTCTTCCGGGTGGAAGGTGTTCTGGGCGACGATCAGCGCCTGGCCGACGCCGGTCGGGTTGCCGACCATCTCGGCGACCAGGGCGAGGGCCAGCGACAGCGAGAGGGAGACCTGCAGGCCGACCGCGACGTAGGGGGCGGTGGTCGGGATGGTGAAGCGGCGGATCCGTTCCAGCCGGCTCATCCGCAGCATCCTCGCGACGTCGTCGTGGAGGACGGTGACCTGGCGGACGCCGTGGACGGTGTTGACGAGCACCGGCCAGATGCTGACGTAGGTGACGACGATCAACTCCATCTTCACCGAGAAGCCGTACAGCAGGACGGCGACCGGCACGAAGGCGATCCCGGGCAGGGCGCGGAGGAACTCCGTCGAGGCCATCGAGTACCGCCAAACCTTGGAATAGAGGCCGATCGCCAGGCCGAAGGCGACGCCGATCAGGCCGGCCAGGGCCCATCCGACCAGGGTGACGTAGACGGTGTGCCAGAGGTTCGAGGTCAGTTCCCCGGAGCCGGTCAGGTCGCCGATCGACTTGCCGATTTCCCACGGCTCGGGGAGGAAGCTCGAGGTCAGGAGGCCGGTCGACATCGCCAGCTGCCAGACCGCGGCGAGGCCGAGGAGGAAGAGGATCCCGCTGACGTTCAGCGGCACCCGGACGTGGCGGGAGCGGCGTGCCGGGCGGGGCTGGGGGACCGCTTCAGTGGCCACCGGCGCCGGACCCTCGCAGGGCGGTGTAGGCGGTCTGGCGGAGGCGCAGGTAGTCGGGAAGTTCCTTGGTGCGCATCTGGTCGCGCGGCCGTGGCAGCTCGATCGTCAGCTCCTCGGTGACCCTCGCGGGCGCGCCGGCCAGGACCAACACCCGGTCGGAGAGGTAGATCGCCTCCTCGATGTCATGGGTGACGAAGACGATGGTCGCGCCGGTGGCGGCGTGGACCGACAGGAGCTCGTCCTGCAGCTGCTCCTTGGTCATCGCGTCGAGGGCGCCGAACGGCTCGTCCATCAGCAGCACCTCGGGGCGCATCGCCAGCGAGCGGGCGATCTGCACCCGCTGCTGCATCCCGCCGGAGAGCCGCCACGGATGGTCGTTGGCCCGGTCGGCGAGGCCGACCAGCTCGAGCGCTTCCTGGCAGCGTTCCTTGCGCTCGGCGCCGGAGGTGGACTTTTCGATCCCGAGCATCACGTTCTTCTCCACCGTGCGCCAGGGGAGGAGCGAGCCGCGGTAGTCCTGGAAGACCATCAGGACGCCCTCGGGCGGCTCGGTGACCTCCTGGCCGCGGTGGCGGACCGACGACCCGGCCGCGGGGCGCTCGAGGCCGCCGAGGATGCGGAGCAGGGTGGACTTGCCGGTCCCCGACTGGCCGACGATCGAGACGAACTCGCCCGGGGCGACGCTCAGGTCGACCGCGTCGAGCACGCGGTGGGGACCGTTGGGCGTGTCGAACTCGATGCCCAGGCCGAGGCACGCGAAGATCGCGGAATCGGCGGCTTTCGCCCCGGGAGCTGCGACAGTGACCTTCTCCTCCAAAGCAATACAAAAGATAACTACATAAGACGAGCAAACGCAAGTCGGAAAAGCAACACAAAACTTAGCTACTTAACATGCTAATCTCGCTCCCATGAGCGCGATGGGAGTCAGCTCAGATCCGGAGGTCAGCTGGGTGGGCAGCGTATCCGCCCGGGCGCGGAGCGCCGCGATCGGCACCTTCGACGGCGTCCACCTCGGGCACCGTCGGGTGATCGCCGGCGCCGACACCGTGATCACCTTCTCTCCGCATCCGCGTGCGGTGGTCGGCCAGGCGCCGCCGCTGCTGCAGGATCTCGAGCGCAAGATCGAGGTGCTGGGCCGCCTCGGGGTCGCCGAGATCGTCCTGATCCCCTTGGACCGCGAGCTCGCCGCGATGAGCCCGACCGCCTTCGTCGACCGCATCCTGGTCGAGGCCCTCGGCGTCGAGCGGCTCGCGGTCGGCTCGAACTTCCACTTCGGTCACCGCGGCGGCGGCGAGGTCGCCGACCTGCTCGCCGACCCGCGCTTCGAGACCCGGGTCGAGCCGCTCTTCGAGCGCGAGGGCGACGTCGTCTCTTCGACCCGGATCCGCGAGCTCGTCGCCGCCGGCGAGATCGAGGAAGCCGGGCAACTCCTCGGCGACGCACTGGAGTTCCGCTGTCTCGTCGGTCCCGGTGAGCCCGGCGAGTCCCTTTCCCTCCGCTGGCCGACCGGCCTCGTCCGTCCCGCCTTCGGGACCTACGACGCGACCGTCCGAGGAGCGGACGGCGCCACGGTCGACGCCCGCATCCAGCTGTCCGACGCCGGCGACCGGATCGTCGCGGCGGACGGGCCGATCAACTATGGCGCCGCGGTCGTCTCTCCGGTGCGAGAGGTCGCGGCGGTTGCGCGGGAGCTTGTCGGCGTGGTTGGGTAAGCGGGCGTTGTGCCGGCCGCTGCGGCAGTCCTAGATTGGTCCTGGGCGTCTCATCGCGGTCCTGGCTGGCTGTGACCGCGATGAGACGCCCAGGACGTGAGGGGTTCGTGAAAAACGTCGGGAAGTCGGCACGGGTCCGGGCGGAGGTCGGACTTACGTCGAAGGTGCGTGCGAGATAAGCCACACCTGCCTGGGTTCGGTGCGGGAGATGCCGGGAACGTCACGCTTCGGGCGCCTTCGGTCTGTTTTCGGGCCCGGATTCAAGGCCCGAAAACGCGCTGCGTGTATTTGGCCCCCTATAGGGGGGTCAATCCACGCAGCGCGGAATCGACTGTTGTCCAACACGCACCGAAGCGTGGACTTCCCCCGCTCTCCGTCACGAGATGCGAGTCCCGTCACGGATCCGTGTCCCTCCCGTGACGAACCCTCCGCACCTCGGCGAGAGATCCTCCACTCCCCGCACCCCCGGCCGTCTCGGTCACGGCCACAGCCAGCCAGGGCCGTGGCCGAGACGGCCGCTCTCGCCGACGCCCGTCGCCTCCCTTTCCGAAACAAAAGTAAGCTATCTTTATGGTGCAGATGAGGATTGTCGTTCCCGATCTCGCGTCGAACTCTTACTTTCCCGCGGTCGCGGCGGTCGAGCTTGGCTGCTTTCGGGACGAGGGGATCGACGCGTCGGTCGAGCTGTTGTTCCCGGTCGACGCGGCCTACAAGGCGCTGGCGAGCGGGGAGGTCGATGTCGTCGCCGGGTCCGCACATTCGGCGCTCGCCGCCTTCCCGGGCTGGGAGGGCGTGAAGTTGCTGGCGGCGCAGGCGCAGGGGATGTATTGGTTCCTCGTCATGCGCGCCGACCTGGGGATCGAGCGCGGTGATCTCGGGGCGCTCGCGGGCAAGAAGATCGGCGCCGCCCCCTGGGTCGACCTCGGGCTCCAGCAGCTGCTCGTCGACGCCGGCATCGATGCCGAGGCGGCGGGAATCGAGATCGCTCCGGTCCCCGGCGCCGTCGGCGCCGGAACCAACTTCGGCCTCACCGCCGCACGCGCTCTCGCCGACGGCAAGATCGACGGCTTCTGGGCGAATGGGATGGGCGCCGAGGTGGCGATCACCACGGGCGCCGGGAGCCTCGTCCTCGACATCCGCCGCGGCGACGGCCCGGAGGGCTGCTTCGACTACACCTTCGCCTCGCTCGCCGCGCGCGAGGACTGGATCGCCGAGGATCCCGAGCGCGCCGCTGCCGTGGTCCGCGCGCTGCGCCGTGCGCAGGCCCTGCTCGCCGAGGACCCGGAGCGGGCGACCGCGATCGGCGAGGGGATCTTCGAGCCCGAGCACCAGCCGCTGATCGCCGAGCTGATCCGGCGCGACCTTCCTTATTACGACGCGGCGATCGCGGAGAAGGCGGTCGCCGGGATGAACCGATTCGCCCGCGAGCGCGGCCTGCTCGACGGCGACCCGCCCTACGAGAGCGTCGTCGCGACCGAGCTGGCACCGCTCTGGCGCGACTGACAGGAGAGGAACGGATGGCAGTCAACAAGGAGCATCTCGAGTTTCACGCGGTCGACCTCGACTCCGGCTGGGAGACGCCCGCCGGCTACCCCGAGGGCATCAAGCAGAAGATCCTCTCGGGCTCGCTCGACGAGGAGAACGAACGCGGCAGCCGCACCCGGCTCCTGCGCTTCGACCCAGGCGTCTTCACCACCGCGCCGTTCGTCCACACCTACTGGGAGGAGGTCTACCTCCTGACCGGCGACCTCACCGTCGGCAACGACGCCGAGGGCAAGGGCGGCGAGCGGTTCGAGCCGAACACCTACGCCGTCCGGCCGCCCGGCGCCGAGCACGGGCCGTTCCGCTCCGACGGCGGCTGCATGCTGATCGAGACCCACTACTTCGACCCGGCCTAGCGCCGTGTCCGGCGCCAGGATGCCGCCCGCCGGGACGCTCGACGGCGCCGCCGCGGACCTCGCCGCCGGGCGCACCACGTCCGCCGCGCTCGTCGAGGCCTGCCTCGAGCGCGCCGAGGACCCGGCCGGGGAGGGCGCGCGCGCCTTCGTCGAGCTCGACGCCGAGGCGGCCCGGGCGACCGCTCGGGCGGTCGACGAGCTGCGCGCGGCCGGCGCCGAGCCGAGCCCCTACGCGGGCATCCCGGTCTCGGTCAAGGACCTCTTCGACGTCCGCGGCCAGGTCACGCGCGCGGGCTCGGTCGTTCTCGACGAAGGCCCGGCGAGCGCCGACGCCGCCGCGGTCGCCGCCTGGCGGCGCGCCGGCCTCGTCCTCGTCGGCCGCACCAACATGACCGAGTTCGCCTACAGCGGCCTCGGCATCAATCCCCACCACGGCACGCCCGCCAACCCGTGGGACCGCGAACGGGGGCGGATCCCCGGCGGCTCGACCTCCGGCGGCGCCGTCTCGGTCGCCGACGGGATGGCCTTCGGCGCGCTCGGCTCCGACACCGGCGGCTCCTGTCGGATCCCGGCGGCGCTCTGCGGCCTGGTCGGCTTCAAGCCGACGCAGGACCTGGTCTCCCGCGAGGGGATGGCGCCGCTTTCCACCAGCCTCGACGCCGCGGGCGTCATCGCGCCGACCGTCGCCTGCTGCGCCGAGCTGGTCGGGCTGGCACGCGGCGAGGTCCGCGCGGCGCCGGATCCGGTTGCCCTCCCGCCGCGCCTGGCGGTCCCGCAAACGCTCTTCTTCGACGACGCCGAGCCGGAGGTCGTCGCCGACTTCGAGCGGGCGCTCGGCACCCTCGCCGAGGCCGGCGCCGAGCTGGTCGAGATCGAGCTCGCCGAGCTGGCCGAGATCGCCGAGGCGAGCGCCAAGGGCGGGTTCCCGGCCGCCGAGGCGTTCGCCTGGCACCGCGAGCTGATCGAGTCCGACGGCGAGCGCTACGACCCTCGGGTGCTGGTCCGGATCCGCCGCGGCGAAGGACAGAGCGCCGCCGACCTGCTCGACCTGATCGGCTGGCGCCGCTCGTTCATCGCCCGCGTGGCGGAGCGACTGGCGCCGTTCGACGGCTTCGTCTTCCCGACCGTTCCCGCCGTCGCGCCGCCGCTCGACGTCTTCGACGACGAGGACACCTACGGGCGCCTCAACCTCCTGATGCTGAGGAATCCGACCGTCGTCAACCTGCTCGACGGGTGCGGGATCTCGGTGCCGATGAACGAGGACGGGGAGGCTCCGAGCGGTCTGACGATCGCCGCGCTCGGCGGCCACGACGACGAGCTTCTCAGGGTCGCGGCCTGGGTGGAGGAACGACTATGACCGTGCTGAACCTGGACCTCGGCGACAGCGAGACCGCCGTCGAGATCGACACGGCGATCGTCGCCGGCTGGACCGGCCGCGACAAGGCGGCGCTCGAGCACCACATCGCCGAGCTCGAGGAGCTCGGCGTCAAGCGCCCGTCGGCGACGCCGATCTTCTACCGCGTCTCGGCCTCGCGGCTGACCACCGACCCCGAGATCGAGTCGACCGAGGCCTCCAGCGGCGAGGCCGAGGCGGTGCTGCTGCGCGCCGACGGCCGGCTCTGGGTCGGGGTGGGATCCGACCACACCGACCGCGAGGTGGAGGCCTACGGCGTTGCCGTCTCCAAGCAGATGTGCGAGAAGCCGATCGGGGCGCGGTTGTGGGCCTACGAGGAGATCGCCGATCACTGGGATGAGCTGACCCTGCGCTCGTGGATCGTCGAGGACGGGGAGGAGGTCCCGTACCAGGACGGGATGCTGACGGCGATGCTGGCGCCCGAGGACCTGCTGTCGGCCTCACCCAATCTCGCCGACGGGACGTTGATGTTCTGCGGCACCCTGGCGGCGATCGGCGGGATCCGCCCCGCGCCGGCGTTCCGGGCCGAGCTGCGCGATCCGGTGCTCGATCGGGCGCTCGAGGTCCGCTACTCGATGCGCCCGCTGCCGCTCGTCTCCTGAGCTTTCGCCTCACCTCTCGATGAATTTCCTGTACGGGATTTAACAAACTAAAAGTCGGCTACTTAAGTACGCAACGTGGCTGTCGAACGGGTTACCGATAGCGCTTTGCCTCGCGTCCGGGCGTCCTTTGGGACCGATTCGACGCTGGTCTTCCTCGGCTTCGCCCTGCAGCTCCTGCAGGTGGGGATCATCCCGCTGCTCCCGCTGATCGCGGAAGGCCTGCACCTCACCCCCGTCGCGACCTCCTGGCTCGTCACCTCGAGCCTTCTCGCGGGCCTCGTCTTCCTCGCCGTCTTCTCCCGGCTCGCCGACCTGATCGGCAAGGTGCCGGTGATCCAGCTGTCGCTGGCGCTCGTCTTCGCCGGCTCGCTGATCGGCTGCTTCGCCCAGGGATTCCTGCCGCTCCTGGTGGGGCGGATCCTGATGGGCGCGGTGATGCCGCTGCTGGCCCTGCCGGAGGCCGTCGCCGCCGACACGATGCCGCGCGAGCGCGCCGGGGTGGTGATCGCGGCGATCCACGGCGGGACCGGCACCGGCGTCGCCGGCGGCTTCGTCCTCGGCGCCCTGGCGGGGGCCGGCAACGCCTCGTGGCGGTGGTTCTTCATCGTCGGCGCGGTCGCCGCGATGATCGGGATCCTCGCCTCCCGGCGGTGGCTGAAAGACGGCGACGAGAAGGCGGAGGGCAGGCTGGAAGGACTCGGCGCGGCGCTCCTCGCTATCGGCCTCAGCACCCTCCTGCTGGCCGTCAGCGAGGGGCCCGAAGCTGACGCTCGAAGTTGACAACTACAGGTCCCAGCGCTCGACGGCGTTTCGCGAGTTCGACAACGGCAAGGGGAAGACGCCGAGCATCCTCACGTTCAGGGCTTCCACGCCGCCGTCTGCTCGAAGAGTGATTCCTCCTGATCGTGTTCGGGGAGCGGTTCGGCTGACGACTGCGAATCCGAGTGCGGCCGTGCACCGCTCCTCCTTGCCGCCGGCGACGAGGAGGAGCAGTGCTACCTCTTGCCGACGCTAGCCGATAGGCGCCGTGGGAAACGGTACCGGGTCACCAACGAACGTGTCGAAGGTGAAGTTGCGCTTCGAGAATTTCCACCCCTGCGCCGTCCTTACAAGAGTGTCATCGTAGACCCCTGATCCCGTGATCTGCCATGGCTGATCCGCCGCCTGGCGTGCAACCGTAAGCATGTAACCCGTCGCACGTGCGCCTTGGGGAGTCTTGACGATTAGGTAGGTCGTATTGTAGTGGCGGGTTCCCCCGGATTGACGGGCACGCACTTCTTCGTAGAACGGCTTCAGGTCGGCCATTCCCGATACCACGGTCGATCCCCCACCGGGGAGGTTGTGGACTTCGAACACGCCATCATCGGTGAACAGCCACGATGCATCGCGTGGGGATCCTGGGTCCACGTCGCGGGCGTAGAGACCGTAGAGCTGGCTGATCCGCATATAGTCCGTCGCGCTCAACTCTGCAGGAGCACGACCTCCGTTCGACTCCTGGTCCGATCCTCCATTGGAGCCTTCGTTGGCCAATGCGATTACCGGTACCGCCGCGAAAACAGCGACGACACAGGCAGAGGCGACGATGCGCCAGGCTTTCCAAGACATCACTTAATCACTCTCCTGTCTTGCTAGAGGGGGAAGCGGCTTGCCTCCCGCGCTGGTCGAGGGGTGCGCCGGCTCTACGTACGGCAAAGTGATCGTTCGATCCCCACCGTGGTAGCTCCCCCGTCGCGTCGCGGCAGGCCCTTTCGGGAACGCAAACCCATGGATCAATATAACCCGCCGTCAGGTTCCTAACCAGCTTCCCCTCAGCCTGTGGGGTTCGTAGACCCGAGCACGCGGCCGACGGCCTTGTCAGGGCGCGTTTCCCTATCGTCACGCGGCCACCGTCCGAGCCGAGGAGAGCGCCCTTGCCTATGTCGTTTATGTACCTCGCGCTACGCGGCGGCCTCTCCTGGCGTGAGTTCGTCCGCCACCAAGCGAAGAGCATGATCGCCTCTTCTTCATCGAGAACTCGAGCCGGCGGGTGCACCTCGCCGGGATGACCGAGAAAGGCTCGGAATCTGACCTGGGATCTGCAAAAACGAGAGCGTCAGGTCCGCTTCCTGCTCCGCGACAACGACGCCAAGTTCGGCCGTGCCTTCGACGACGTCTTTCGGACCGAAGGCATCGAGGTCATCCGGACCCCCGTCGGAGCACCGAGGGCCAAGGCGATCGCCGAGCGCTTCGTCGGCACCGTCCACACCGGGGCTTGGATCTCGCGGCGCCGGATCGGCTGCGGGTAACGCCCTTACCGATGACGCCGCCGGCCTCAACCGTGAACAGACGTGATCGGCTCGGCGGATTGATCCACGAGTACCGAGCAGCGTCCTGATCTGATCCGGACCCGACCAATCGACTCTTCCGAGTCCTCGGTGGTGGTATCGGCCTCGCGCTCCGGTCATGGAGCCCTGTGGCCGATAACTCGCAGCTGCTGATCGCGGGGTACGAGGCGAGCACCCACGCCGCCGCCCTCGGTCGGGATCAGAGCACCTCTTCGTCACGATCGGATCTACGCACCCCTCAGGAGGAAAGCGCTGCCTTGAGCGGTAGTCAAAGCCGATGGTTGAGTCGGAAAGTTTCCGCCCGACGCGCCTGATTCGCGGAGCCGTGGGGGATGGACCCGATGACCGGCGTTCGGCTCGGCCAAAGGGATTCCGGACGATGGGCACGGCTGGTTTCGAACCAGCGACCTCTCGCGTGTGAAGCTTCACCCGCCGTTCTGGTCGAGGGCCGTCCAGAGCGCTTTCCCACCACTGGAGCGAAATCATGGCTCTTGAGGTTCGGCTCCATTCGGCAGCGTTCGGCACCGTTTGACCCCACGAATGACCCCACGGCCCTGGTCGAAAGCAAGAGAGCACCCGGGTATGACGGGGTGATTTGCTTCGTCGGGATATCTCGGATCGCCTCCGCGCCGAGCGCGACGCCCGTTGACCGAGGCCGTCCTCGACGCCTCCGTAGTCCTCAAGTGGTTCCGGGGCTCAGGGGGGCGGCATCGGGAGGAGGCTCTCGCTCTGCGCCGCTCTTTTGAGCTGGTGAGCTCACCGTCTTCGCGCCCCCGCTCCTCTGGCTGGAGATCGTGAACGTCGCTGCCCGACGCTGGGGCTGGTCTGCCCGGCATCTCGACGATCTCGCCGTCCGGCTGCCCGCACTCGGCTTCGTCATGCTCGAACCTGCCCTCGCCGGGGTATCGCGCTGGGCCGCTTCAGGCCTTAGCGCATACGACGCAAGCTATGTCTCTGTAGCTGAGGAGGCCAGGGTCACCTTGATCACCGACGACGCAGGGATCCTCAAGGCCGCTGTCGACCTGGCTACCCCACTGGCCGCCGCCTGAGCGGTCCCGACGCTTGACCGCCGCCGGACAGGCTGATTGTCTCGGCCGTCATGCACATCCACATCCCACTCTCTTATCGGGACCTCGACGCGATCGTGGCCGTCGTTCCATGGCGCCTCCTCACCGATCGTGGTCAGGAGGTCCTCTTCGCGACGCATGGTGGACGCCCCACGCCGCAGTGGGAGCCGGAGCTCCCTAGAGCTACCAGCTTCGGCAGGTTCGGAGGCGAGCCGAGGCCGGTCAGGGCATGAAACCGGAAAATCCATTCCGGGAGTGGCTTGAAAGCGAACCCTATGGGGGAACCTGGGTTCCTGTCTCGCGTCTCGGAGGCTGGGTCGAACCGGCCAGCGTCCCGGCTCTTTTTTCCAGCGGTAAAGACTCGGACATTCTCGCTGGTGCAGATTGGCCGTTTCACGTAACTGACGCCGGACCCGAAGTGTGGTCCTACGCCGACGGACACACCGAGGCAAACCTGCAGCCTCACCATCATGCTGGGCAGACCCCGCTCCAGCCCTTGGTGGCCTACTTCGACCCCCCGGGTCGTCGGCCTTGGCTGGAGCCTGTCCAGAGCTTTGTCCTCCATCAGCAGGCCGCTCCCAGATTTCAATCGGGAGGGCGCATCAGCTGGGAGGTCCGAGATGAAGACGGCAAGCCCGAGGAGATAGCTCGCTGGCTCCCGGGTGAGGAGGATGTCGGCGTTCTGGAGATCCGCCGGAACGCCCTCTTTTCGTTCATGAGCGATTTCGATTTCGATCTTGCGGTCTATTTCGAGGAGAACAAGGCGACCGACGAGGTACCGGACGGCTGGCGGGACGCGGGTTGCGAAGCTCGCCGGACCTGGCGAGTGTGGGCTGCTGACACGATGTTCGAGATACGGGCCGTCCTTCGATGCGTGACAGTCATTCCGCGCCCGCCCGCCCTTGAACGTAAGGATTCCGAGTATCTGGGTCAGACCCTTGAGTATCCGATCGGGACCGATCCGGCCACCGGCGATCCGGTCATGGCCGCCTACCCAGGTGAGCCGATTGAGCAGACGGCGTGGCCCGGTGCCGGCAACGACAACTTTCTGACGCCCGTCTATTTCAAACGACAGGTGCTGAACGCTTACCTTGACGAGCCGCGCTATTACAACGTCTCTAACAATCGTGTTTCCGCGGGAGACCGATGGGGCATTCCGATAGCGGTCACCGAGCGCGGCAACGTCCAAGTCTGGCTCGGCGACTTAGGCCGGATTTCCGAGCGGGCGCAGAGGCATTGGCAGCAATACGCCATTCCCGATGACGACGCGGTGCCTGGGTGGCGCATCGCACAAGACCTAGGTGCCGAATTTGTCGATCCGCCGAAAGACGAGGGCATCGATCGCGTTAGAGCTGGTGTGGCGGGGTGCAACGCGGCGGCAGTCGCTTATTGCGGAAAGCCGCTGTTCGCACCGGTCGCTGGCCTAAATCAGCAACGCATCGAGACGATGCACGCGCCCCTCAACGATTCACTACCCGAGTTCCAGCATCAAGTGACGAGCTTGGCGATCCTCATCGTCGATCATCTCAACATCGAGTTCTTGAAGGCGGTGGGTGCTCCGGCTAAAGGCAGCACTCTCAGTCGTCTCGCTTTGTGGCTGGCGAGTGAACTCGGTCTCTCCGAGGCGGAGGCAAAGGACATCATCGGCGGGCTCTACGCCGTCTACTCCGTGCGCTCGGAGGCCGGTGGTGCCCACCGCGCCGGAAGTCGAGCATCGGAGGTTTTGGCGCGGGCGAAGATTGACCTGGATGACCTTCCCACGGGGTTTGAGGCTCTTGCACGGATGGCTGGGGAATCCCTTGAGGAACTGGAGATTCGGATTCGTGAGTTAGCCGCGCGTGCGAGTCCGTGAACAACGAGTTTCGGGATGTCCGTTCGGGTCCCGACTTGGTCGATCAAGTGGTGCTGGGGCGCTCAATCTGCGGGTGCTTGACCCATCACCACCGACCCAAAGCGGTGAGAGGTGGTGTCGAGGAGGCGCCGCCCGTCCCAGCGGGGCAACAGTCGCCAAGATCCTTGACGATCCCGTCTCCCCGATCAGGTAGTCATAGACCGTGGACGGCGAGCATCCCTTGAAGGCAGCTCGATGCAAGATCCTTCGTGGTCGCCAACGCCTGCAGGAGCTCCGAGATGCTGAGCGCCTTTTGAACGACCCAGACGAGGAGCGCGTGGTCATCGACTTCCACCCGGACGACCAATGTCACATCGCGAGCCTGGTCCTCCGACAGCTCCCGCCACCGGACTTCGCACTCACGCTGGGTGAGTGCATCCACAACCTGAGGTGCGCACTCGACTACGTCACCTGGCAGCTCGCCCTGAAGCGGAAGGGAAGAGAGCCGACGCGTAGGGAGGCCCAGCAGATCTCGTTCCCGATCAGCGACCGGCCGGAGTGGTTCGCCGGTGCGGCGGTACTCGCGCACATTGATGACGAGGCCGCCGCGGAGCTCGCTCTCCACCAGCTCTACTCAGAGCGCCTAGATAAATCCCACGATCCGTCACTGCTACGCGTCCTTCGAGAGTTGTCGAACGAGGACAAGCATCGGCTGATTGTGGTCAGCGCCCAGGCCATGAATCTCGCCACGGCAGATGTCCGATGGGTGAATCCGTTGGCCACCTCGCTTCGATCTGAGTCCATCGCCTTCGAGGAAGACGGTCCTATCACTCCGCCATTCCCGTTCAAGCTGGCGGCGGAGCGGATGATTACCGAACCCCCAGAGGTCGCGGCCTTTACTGAATTTGATGTTAGGAAGCAGCCTGAAAGCCGCATAGTCTTCGAAGGCTCCGGACAGCGGTTGCACCTCCGAAAGCTCGATGCTCTTGCGGACTGCATCGAATTCATCGTCGATCGTTTCGATTCGTACTTCTGATCGATACCTCCGATCTGGACGAATGCAAAGGGAGCCACGGACCCCACGAATGACCTCACGAGGGCGCGCCGGGACTGGACGAGCATTCGAGGGTGCGGCGCCCAGCTGCCTAGGTTGCCGTCGCGTTCGAGAAGGGAACGATGTGGCGTTGGGCGCCGGCGGTGGACGGCGAGTGACACCGACTGCGCTGCGGCCGCGGGCTGAGTCGACCAACATCGAGATCGCCGAGCTTCCCAGAGGCGAGCCGCGGACCGTCCGGAGTGCCGTATAGATACGTGGTCGGCGGGCCGGAGGTACCCTTCGCGTATGTCAAGAGGAAAGGCGCCCACGGACCCGCCCCCGAAAGGCGACAGCGAACGCCGGGAACAGTTCATCGCCCAGAAAAACGAGTACCTCGAGCTTGCGCGCGAGGAGTTTCCGGATCACGCCGATCGAGTCCTAGAGGATGTCTTCGAGCAACCGCCGACTCCGCTGGAGCCCGTGCCGATCGAGGACCCGGGTGCGATCACCAGCGCCGAGCGCGACCTCCTGCTCGCTGGCTTCCTCGGGGCACAGGGAGTCGCCCATTTCGCCGTCACCGGGCCACTTCCCACCGGGGGTGATCGCCACTTCTCACTTGACCTCGCCGCAGCGCTGAGCTCCGTCATGCCCACCGCGTTCCCTGTTGACCACCCAATGGAGGGGCACCCCGAGGCCGTCGCCCGTTTCGGCAAGCCGGACGGGACGCTGAAGATCTACGACCTTCCGATTCCTCCCGGCATCGACAAGTACCGCGAGCAGGCGGAGACGAACGAGCTCTTCGCCGCCCACAACGACGGTCTCGGCTACGGCGGGGCGATCGCAATCAGCATGCTCACCGCCGACTCGCCGCCAGCGTGGGGTGGCTACACGTGCTTTCAGCAGCTTGTGCGCGTCTCGCTCGCCCTCGCCAACAGTGACCCAAATGCATTCGCCGCCCTCTTCCAACCGGACGCGATCGTCGCCTTGAGACCGCGTGGAAAAGGTGCGATCCGGGTGACGTCGCCCGTGCTCTACGTCAACGACCGGGACGAACCGCAGGTGTTCTTCCGGATCGCGTCCGGCGAGTACCGAATCGCCTGGAAGGCGGGAGACCCGGACCTGGCTCGGGCGAGGGAGCACTTGATTCGCCTGGGGACGCCCTTTGCCCCCGACTCTTCCTTCGTCCACTTGATGCGCCAAGGGGAAGGCGTGCTAATGCGCAACCGACAGGTCGTGCACTCGCGCACGCCCTTCACCGACGGCGTCGACGGCTCGCGGCGTGTGCTGGCGCGCAAGTGGTTCGTCTCTGAGGGCGGCGAAGCCCGCTACAAGCACGTCCCAGGAATGAACCTGGCGGCGCGCTATGCCCGTCTGTTCCCCGAGTACTTCCGGGACGAGCTGCTCGAGGGAGACTGGCACTTCGACTCCGAGCTGAACGAAAACGTGCCGGGAGACGAGAGCCCGGCAACGGCGACTCGTCAGTAGAAGTCGTGACGTGAAGAGAGCTGGGGCTCGACCAGTCGAGCGAGCCCGCTGCCGTCGGCGTTCGCGGCACAGAGGTCGGCGAACGGGCAACGCCCCCCGTCGGCGAGGGCCAGCACCGTCTCGTCGCAAGGCTTGCCAGGGTCGGCGGGTCCACTGCATCGTGGGTTCCCGCGCACACAATAAGACCGCCCGACCTGCCACTCGATTTGGTTGAGATGGGGGATCGAAATTTCCGCCGCAGACGCGGTGAAGTACATGGCGCTCTCGACCGCCCGGCGCACCCGGCCGATAACCGGTGCACGGAAGGTCGTCGGCGTTGTGAGTTTGCTGAGGTCCTCGGCGCGGGTCGGCAGGACACGCTCAGTTCGCAGGTAGAGCCGGATCAGGTGGTACTCGACCGCCGGGCGGATGGATGCCGGGTCGACCGGGTCGATCAACTCCGTGCGGCAGAGCTCCTGCACCAGGATCCGCGCCTTCTTCTGCTCGGGGTCGCGGCCGAAGGCGGGGACCCGACCGAGGCGGTCGTAGATCCCGCCCTCGCCACCGACCCGCGGCGCCGCGTCGTGCAGCCAATCGAGCCGCAGCTCACCGGCGGCGACGAGGGCGGCGGTCTCGGTGAACAGTCGGTGTCGACCGGCGAACGTCGAGTCAGCGGCTAGCCCGTCGCCGAAAGCCCTCTGGAACTCGGCCGGGGTTAGTCCCGCGAGGCGGTGGGCCGTGAACCACTCTGGGTCCCCAGCGGCGCGGCCAACGCTCGCCCGCAGGCGGTCCCAGTTGGTTGAATGGCAGATCGCGGCGGCGAGGACCTCTGCGAGGACCGCCGTGTCGGGATCCGATGAGAGCCGTTCCTGACGAGGCGGCGCAGGGGCGCCGCGCAGGCCCAGCCCGAGCTCATAGCAACGCAACGCGGCGACCGCCCATTGCGACCGAGCACTTTTCCCTGGCCGGTCTCCGCGATCCAGGTGCTCTTGTAGCGTCTGTGCGATAGGGGGCACTACGGCGGCCACTTTAGGGAACAGGTCGGTCGCTGCGGCAGTGATTCCCCGGCGACGACGGTGAGAAAGGCGCACAGTAGGCGGAAAACATGCTTGGCAATGCGATCACGATTCTCTTATTGCTCGTCCTTGTAGCCGTCGCGATGGGCATTGCGTCGATGTTCGTCCCGCCGACCAAACACTATTGGTCGGGCCTGTTCGGCGAGCTGGGCAGGATGGACGCCCAGCGCTACCGTGCCTGGAGGGTGACGCGCAAGGCGCAACGCCGCCAGAGGACGGCGAAGCCAGCCGAGACGGTGGCGGAGTCCCTACCGTCGACGATATCGGCGGCGATCCCGCCCGCGAGCTACGACCCCGATCGGGCAGCGGTGGTCTCGATTGGCGGCGGCGAGTCGGTGGTCCCGGACTTCCTCGGGACGGCTGCGACGCGGTGGCACCGGCAGGCGCGGGCGGGAGAGCGGGCACGATGGAAGGCCGACCGCGCCACTGCGGAAGCGAACCTCTTTGAGGCGATCGGCGCCGAGATCGCAGCGGCCGAGGCAGAGGTGGCGGCCGGCCGCAGGGATTGGGTGGCGGTGCTTTTTGACCTGCCGCTTAGCGGCGACTGGGACGACGACGCGCGGCTCGACCTCGGCAAGCTCTTCGCCGCCGTGTTCTCGCCCATTTCCTGCTTCATCTGGGCCGTCTATATGGAGCCGGTCGATCCGTCGCCGTGGCCCGCCGATGTCTACCTCGAATCGCCCGGCCCCCCTGAGGAGCTGGTCGAAAGACTGGCGGCCGCGGGAATCGAGGGTGTCGCCGGGCCCCCGACCGTGGTCGGCCGACAGGTCCGCCTCGACCGGGCGGCAGCTGCCCGGGCGCTGCCGCTGCTACTGGCCGCGCCGGACCAGGGCGAGGACGAGGCGTCCTCCCGCTCGCTGCCAACTGCGTTGCCGCCCTACTCGCCCCACCTGATGCTGGCGATCAGGACCAAGGATCCGCTGGCCCTCGGCTGCTCGCTTAACCGGACGACTGAGCTCGCATCCGAGCTGCAGGAGCGGATGCGGGGCGCGGGCCTGCGCCTGACCGGGGTCGCTGGGGCCGGGACGTTACTGCCGCTCACTCCCTTTCGGGGACAGGTCGTAGCCTGGCGGGCTCCCGTAGTCGCTAAGACCCGGCCCCTCGAGATCGCCGAGGAGGCGTGGCCGCGCGACCCCTTCGAAGCGGCGCTCCGCGAGCGCGACGAAGCCGCCGCCGCCGAGATCCTCGTCGACCAAGGCCGGGCTTGGATCGAGACCCCGGGCGCGGCCCGGTACGTCGAGCTGCTTGAGCGGGTGCCGGAGACCTTCCCCGCCGACGGCGCCGCCGCCCTCTGGGCGCGTTATCTCCGCGGCGTCGACTCCGCGCTCAGGCTGGAGCGGCCCGACGCCCACTGGTTCGACGAGGAGCATTGCGTCGCCGCCGGGCCGCACGGTCTCGAGCCGCTGTTCCGGGCCGAGAGGATGGAGTTCGCCCGCCTACGGGGTGAGCTCGAGCAGGCGGTCGGGCTGGCCGCGGCGGCTGTCCGGGCCCTCGGGGATGCGGCCGAGGAGGGCGATTCCGCGGCGGTCTACTCGCGGGCGACCGCCCACTTCCTGTTCGCCAACTTGCTGCGGCGCGGGGGTAGGTACGACCTCGCCCGCGAGCAGGTCGAGCGTGCGCTCGCCGCCTACGACACTGAGGTGCCCTCCCACGCGGTCGAGGCTATGCACTGTCGCTACGCCCTCGCCGTATGCGATGCGGTGGAAGCCATCCCCAGGGTCGACGAAGCGCGGCCGGGGCCATCCGACCAGTTGGTCTTCGCTCGTGCCCTGGTCACCCTTTCGAACGCCCAGGCTGCTTGGTTCGTCGGCGACTTCGACCGCGCCGTGGAGTTCGCCGAGGCTTCCCATGGCGAGTTCGACCGGATCGGCTATGAGCGCTACGCGACGCGAGCGGGACGGGTGGCACGGATCGTCTCCCTCTGGCAGGCGCTCAATGCCAGCGAGCCGCCGGCGGCATCTGACGACCCGCTGGCGCGGTTGATCCTTGACGGCGCCGTCGGCCACGTCGTCTCCCTTGATCTCGCAGCGCAGCGCCCGTCGACCGCCCTCACCGTCCTTCTCTTCCTGCGCCGGTTCGGCGACGCGACGGCGCTGCGGGGGGTCAACCTCCCGCCCGTCCTCGCCGAAGCCGAGGGGGAGCTGATCCTGCAGCCGGCCCAGAGCGAGGACTCGATCGAGGCTGCCGACCGCGCCCTGAGACTGCAGATGGGGATCGGCCCGCAGAGCCGGGTCGCTCTCCTCCCGGACTGACGAGCGAGGCCGATGGGACCCGGCCGGGGCTAGCTAGCGGCGGATCTTGATCGAGGGTGGGTTTGGATCGCGGGTCCACCTGATCCGAATGGACCAGGTGGGGACGTAGTCCGTCGCGGTCCTCGCCACGCCCTGTCATCGCTCCCCAGCACTGAAGCATCGGGCATCCTCACCGAGCAATTCCTACGAATGACTGTGGTGGTCCTTTGGCAGCGACCTCTCGCATCTGTGTCGACGCACGACGAGGAGCGTCGTCCGCAGCGTCAGGAGATTTGGCTCTGGGAGCGGAGTGGGAGCGACCATGACTTGCGCGTCAGCACCCGTCCCGCCTCCGTTTGACCCCACGAATGGCCCCACGGGCCTCCGAGATGGTTATGCGCCGCCGAGCCCAGGACGGCGGATCGTTAGCTCGCATGCGGATTCCCGGGGCATGGGCACGGCTGGTTTCGAACCAGCGACCTCTCGCGTGTGAAGCGAGCGCTCTCCCACTGAGCTACGCGCCCGGGGTCGAGCAGTTTACGCCGATCGGCGAGGGAGGACCGTCCAGGCGATCGACGCCTGAGTCTGGACGCTCCCTTCCAACAAGTGTCCAGAAAAGTGGGTAGCGAGGTTGAGAATTTTAAGTAATAGGCATAGAACAGCCGACAAGGAAAACGTGCGTTCCAAGTTCAGTTACGAAAGGAGCATCGTGTCTATTTCGCTCAGGAAGCGCATTCGGCGGGGAATCCTGCTCGGGTGTGTGTCGGGGGCGGCCCTACTCGTTCTCGTTGTCGGTCAGGCGTCTGCTGCCACCTATCCGGGCGGAGGCAGCACGTTTACCGGGAGCGCGGAAGGGTGGAAAGTGGCTGCTTCCCCCGAAAAATCGTGCAAAGTCCTGAAAGCGCTGGAAATTCTCTGCACCAACGCGGGTGAATACGACCCGACGGCGGGAGTGCCCGCGGGCTCGTTCGAGGTGAAAACCAACGTCACCCTGAATCTGCTCGCCCTGTTCGAAGGTGATCTGACCGCGGAATCGCCGGCCTTCACGGCGGTGGGGAGCGGCAGCGGGTCGATGTCCTTGGCGCGGTCGTTCGCTCCGGGGGCGCTGCTCAACCTCGGTCCGAAATTCACCTACACGGCGAATCTGGTCGACAAAACGACCAACACGAAACAGAAAGCGATCACCGAGACGATCGAAGGTGAATCCCCGTTCGCCGTCAAAACGGGTGCCGTCTCCCTGACCGCTGGGCACAGCTACGTGGTCCAGATCGAAACGACTACCACCTCGACGGTGGCCGCGCTCGGGTTGCTCGCCGCTGAAACGGTCGGTCGCTTCGACAATGTCTCGATCACCGGTCCCGACGCCCCCTCGAACCCCGGCGGCAACGACGGGGCGAACGGTGGCAATGGCGGTAACGGCGGCGCCGGCGGCGGCGGCGACGAAGGCGGTTCCGGCAGCAAAGGCGGCAACGGTTCCGGCGGCGTCTCCAGCGCCCGACTGGAAAGCCTGATCCGCTCGTCGAGCCTGATCGGCCCGGCGGTGCTGAAGGGCAACCGCATCTCGATCAAGGCGAAGTGCCCGACCAAGGTCAACGCGACCTGCACGATCTCGCTGCAAGGGATGCTGAGCCGCAAGAAGGCGGCGACCGCCGGCCGCAAGGCCAAGGTCAAAGTGGGCAAGACGAAGAACTTTGCCCTCACGGTCAAACCGGCCGCCCGCGCAGTGGTGAAGACGAAGTCGAAGCTCCTGTTCAAGGAGACGGTCAAGGCCGGTAAGGCCAAGGCCACCGTCTACAAGTCGATCAAGCTGATCCGCAAGTAGTCGGCGCCCGGCGGCCTACGCCGCCGGTTGGGGCCGGACGACGGGCTCTCCTCCGAGTGGAGGGGAGCCCCCGTCCGGGTCCTCCTCGACGTGCTCCTCGCGGTCGGCCTCCTCGTGGCGCCGCAGCGCCAGGCCGACGAAGGGGAAGACGAGGGTCGAGAGCATCGCCGCGCCGACCAGCCCCGCCGCGGTTGAGGCGTGCATGTGCCCGGTCTCGATCGCCAGCGTCGTGATCGCCACGACCAGCGGCAGCTCGGTCGCCGAGTAGAAGGCGAGCGCGGCCCGATCCCTCGCGCTCAGCACGCCGCGGTAGAGCAGCAGCGCCGGCGTCCCCCGGACGACCAAAAAGAGGGCGAAGAACATCACCAGCTTGGCGATCGCGCCGACGCTGCCGAGGGCGGCGAGGTCGAACTCGATCCCGCTGGTGACGAAGAAGAACGGCACGAAGAAGCCGAAGCCGACCGCGGTGAGCTTCGACTCGAAGACCTGCAGCTCGTGCCCCTGCAGCGCCAGCCGCACGATCATCCCGGCGACGAAGCCGCCCAGCAGCAGGTCGAGCCCGAGCTTCGAGGCGAGGAAGACGAGGCCGAAGACGAGCACCACGGTGAGCCTCACGGCGACCTGGCTCGAGGCCTCGAAGGTGCGCTCGAGCATCGACCAACTGCGCGGCGCCGCGCGCATCGAGCCGACCGCCAGGATCAGCGCCAGGCCGATGAAGGCGAGCAGGATCAGCGACTCGTGCAGGGCGCTCTCGGTCGAGAGGACCAGCGTCACCAGCAGGATCGGGCCGAACTCGCCCGCCCCGCCCGCCGCCAGCAGGTAGGTGCCGAAGCGGGTCTTCAGCTCACCGTTGTCGCGGAGGATCGGGATCAGCGTGCCGATCGCCGTCGTCGCCATCGCCGAGCCGGTGTAGAGGAAGGAGACGACGATCCCGGCCGCGGCGAGGATCCCGCCGAGCCCGTAGGCGAGCGCCACCGAGAGCAGCCAGCCCCAGCCGCCGAGCTTCATCGGGGTGCCTTTGATGCGGCCGAAGTCGATCTCGTAGCCGGCGAAGAAGAAGAGCATCCCGAGGCCGAGGTTGGAGAAGAATTCGATGAACGAGTCGGAGTGGGCGAGGCCGAAGACGTGCGGGCCGATCACGATTCCGAGCATCAGCTCGAGCACGACGACGGGCGGCGCCAGGCGCTTCGGCACCACGGCGACGGTGACCGCGGCCACGGCCGCGACCAGCACGATCGCGAAAAATGATGAGGTGTCGACGTCGATCAAGCGGCGCGATCCTACGTCGGCAGGGTAAGGTTGGCAACGGACCGTGCTAGGCGGGGAATCAGCGGTGCCCTATAACCCGCAATCCGCTCTAGCGGGGCCGATTACCGTTCCGAGGGACTGACCGTCGGGGTCAGTGCGTCGCGGAGGCGTTGACGGCCGGGTCCTGCGCGACGTGGGCACGCGAACCAGGTCAGGTCCGGAAGGAAGCAGCCTTAAGCGGATGCCGCGGGTGCCGCAGGGAAGCCCGGCTCGAGCCATAAACGACGGACACGCCCGGTGACCAGATTTCGAAGGCGGGTGCACGGTCCATTTTTTCTTTGCCAATGCTCGACGAACACTGGATCAAATCCCTACACGTCGAGTCGATGCGACACGCCGACCTCCACGCGGAGCGGGGGTCGCACGTCCTCTTCCAGGCCTCGACGATCGGCGCGCTGCTGGACGGCTCCTACGACGGCGACCTGACCTTCGCCGAGCTCGCCGAGCGCGGTGACCTCGGGCTGGGGACGCTGAACGGGCTGGACGGGGAGATGATCGCGATCGACGGCGAGTTCCTGCGCGCGGACGTCGACGGGGACGTGACGGCGGTCGGGCCGGGGGAGCGCACGCCGTTCGCGGTCGTGACCCGCTTCGAACCGACGATCGAGGCTGAGGTCGCCGGCGGGCTCGACCACGAAGCCATCCTGGCCGCGCTCGACGAGCTCGCTCCCGAGGGCGAGTCCACCTCCGCGGTGCGCCTCGACGGCCGCTTCGCCACGGTGCGCGCCCGCTCGGTCCCGCGCCAGGAGCCGCCCTACCGCCCGCTCGGCGAGGTCGTCGCCGACCAGCACGTCTTCGAGCTCGTCGACGTCGAGGGCTCGATGGTCGGCTTCCGCTTCCCCGCCTACGTCGAGGGCATCGAGGTCGCCGGGTACCACCTGCACTTCGTCGACACCGCGCGGCGGCGCGGCGGCCACGTCCTCGGCTCCCGCTCGGGAGGACCGCTGCGCGCCCGCATCGACCCCTCCAACGATCTCCACGTCGAGCTGCCCCCGGCGGTCGACCTCACGGATCCTGCCCTCGCCGCGGCAACCCACGCCGCGATCGCCTCGGTCGAGCACGACGGCTGACCCCGCCGGCTGTTCCTTTTGGACGCCACAGGTCCATAAAGAACAGCTGGGCGTCGTCCCCCCGCGCTAATGCTCTGCTCGCGGGCCGTCGATAACGCGGCATGCGACTCGTCCACCCGTCGCGTAAGCGACAGCTGCTCAGCGTCCTCGCCGTGCTCCTCCTCGGGCTCGGCGCCTCCTTGCTCGCCGCCGACCGCGATGCCGAAGCGCGCCCCGCGCCCGGCGCCGTGGTCCCCGACGGCACCTACGGCGGGCTCGACCGGGGGAGCGGCGAATACGTGCTCTTCAAGGTCCGCAACCGAAAGGTCCGGGACCTCGCCTTCAACACCAAGATCCTCTGCCAGGCGAGCGATTCGACGACCGCCGAACCGCGCTTCTTCAGCGCCGTCCACGCGCCGCAGGGCAAAGTGATCCCGCGGAGCGGCGTGCTCCACCTCGAATGGCAGGAGCGCGGCGACGGTCGCCAGGGCAACATCGGCGTCACCCTCCGCTTTGGCACCCGCGACACCGCCGACCTCAGCGTGATCGTCCCGGAAGAACCGGGGGAATACGAAGTCGGCGAAGCGAAGGAGAGTTGCGACGGCGGCGGCATCGTCCACTTCCGCCGCGGCTTCGAAGTGCCGGTGCCGTCTACCCCGTAGGGGTCAGCTGCCGCACTTGCTGAAGATCAGCCAGCTCTCGTTGCCGGCGACCTGCTTGAAGCCGGCGGGCGGTTCGAGGCTCTTGAAGTTCGTCTTGTCGTTCGGATCGAGGATGTAGTTGTGGATCACGAACGAGTTCGCCGGCTCGACGTAATAGCCCGCTTCTTCCAGCTTCACCTTTTCTTCGCCGGAGACCGCCTCCGAGGCGCTGACGACGTCGGTCGGCTTCACGTCGAGGCCGAAGGCGAGGCGCGGCACGGCGCGATGGTTCGGCACCGCGATCGGCCCGCACTCCGGTGAGAAGGCACCTTCGTCGACGAGGTCGGAGAGGTCGTTCTCGATCTGCCCCTGGTTGGTCAGGTCGGTGTGGACCTGCTTGTCGAGGTTCCACTGGTTCGGCAGCCAGACGAGGACCATCAGGAGGACGATCCCGGCGAAGACCTGCCAGCGCAGTCGCCAGGGGTTGCCGCGGTCGAGGAAGCGCCAGCCGAGCAGGGCGAGGGCGAAGAAGATCGAGAGGATCGCGCCCGCGAGCATCGTGTAGCGGGCGATGATCGCCAGGCCCGCCGCGGCGAGGAAGGCGAAGGCGAGCAGGGCGAGGACGACGGCGACGAAGCCGAGCGCGGAGCGGCGGCGCAGCAGGCAGATGCCGAGCACGAGGCCGCCGAAGCCGCCGATCATCCCCGGCCACTGCATCACTTCGCCGAGCCGCCGCGGCCCGTAGACGACGAGGTCGACCGGCCCGGTCTGGCGTTTCAGCGATTCGACCGTTTCCTGCGTGCCGGTCAGCGAGTACAGCGGGTTGCCGGTCGTGATCGCGTCGAAGAGGACCCAGAGGATGAGCCCGCCGAGGGCCAGCAGCCCGAGCCAGGCGAGCTCCGTGCGCGAGCGCTCCCCGCGCCACCCCAGTTCCCAGCCCCACAGCGTGTTGATGGGCCGAAAACTTGCCTCTGTGTCTAGTTTTCGGCCCGTCGACGCCGCTGGCTCGGCGCGACGGAGGTCGAACGCCAGCCACAGCCAGTAGGCGATCGCGAAGCCCCAGGCCTCGGGGCGCAGGAGGCCCGCCGGGACCAGGAGCGCCAGGACCGGCCAGCCGGCCCGCGGCTTTCGCGCCTCGATGTACAGGGCGCCGAGGCAGATCGCGATGTAGGGGAGGTCGACGTAGGCGCGCAGGCCGTTGGAGAGGAACGGGGCGCGGGTGAGGACGATGACCGCGGCGAGGACGCCGACCCATTTGTCGAACCAGACCGTCCCTAGGCGGTAGACGAAGTAGGCGATCAGGCCGAGGGAGACGTAGGCCAGGATCATGATCACGGTGATCGGCGCTTCGCCGAACGGCGAGGTGACCAGGCCGATCAGATCGGTCAGCGGATGGGGCGTGGGGGGGAGGGCGGCGCCGTAGTCGGGGCTCATCCCGTGCGCCAGTTCCCGTCCCCAGACGAGGGCGTAGATGGTGTCGTAATTGGGGAAGCCGACCGGGAAGACGATCAGCAGCACCGCCGTGACGGCGGCTACCCACGCCGCCGGCGTGAGCCACTTGCGGAGGCTCGGTGGCACGGCGACGGAACCTACAGGCCCATCCCGAAGACTGTCCGACCTTAGCCGCCATATATGGCGGCTAAGGTCGGAAGCTCAGGCGGGGCGGGGGGCAAATCTGGCCTGGATACACTGGCTGGAGGCCCTTATGAGCACCGAGTCCACGTCCCTTTATCGCCGCCACCGCCCCGGCTCCTTCGACGAGGTGGTGGGGCAGACCCATGTCGTCCGCACGCTGCGCAACGCGGTGGAGCAGGACAAGGTCAACCACGCCTACCTGTTCGTCGGCTCGCGCGGGACGGGAAAGACGTCGATGGCGAAGATCCTCGCCCGCTCGCTGAACTGCGAACGCGGCGGGCCGACCGTGACGCCGTGCGGGGAATGCGAGTCCTGCGTGACGATCGCGTCGGGCACCTCGATGGACGTGATCGAGATGGACGCCGCCTCCAACCGCTCGGTCGACGATGTCCGCGATCTGCGCGAGCGGGTCGCCTACGCGCCCTCCGGTGGCCGCTGGAAGGTCTACATCCTCGACGAGGCGCACATGCTCACGAAAGAGGCATGGAACGCCTTCCTGAAGACGCTCGAGGAGCCGCCGCCGCACACCGTCTTCGTCCTCGCCACGACCGAGTCCCACAAGGTGATGGCGACGATCGCCGACCGCTGCCAGCGCTTCGACTTCCAGCGGCCGAGCCTCGAGCAGATCTCCGAGGTCCTCAACCGCGTCGCCGGCCAGGAGTCGATCACTATCGACGATGGCGCGGTGGCGATGATCGCCCGCTCGGCGCAGGGCAGCTTCCGTGACGCGCTCGGCACGCTCGACCAGCTGGTCGCCTTCGGCGGCAACGACGTCGGGCTCGACGAGGTGCTGGAGATGCTCGGCGCCGCCGATGCCGACCTGCTCTTCGAAGCGGTCGACTCGGTGGTCGCCTCGGATCCCAAAGGGGTCCTCCTCGGGGTCGAGAAGATGGCGCGATCCGGGCGCGATCCGTCGCAATTTGCGCGCGATCTGCTCGCCCACCTGCGGCTCCTGCTGGTCACCCAGACGACCGGCGAGGTGCCGACCACCTTCGTCGTCACCGCGACCGACACCGACCGGATCCAGCAGCAGGCGAGCACCGTCGGCGCCGCCGCCCTGGTCCGCACGATTGACGAGCTGGCAAGCGCCCTGACCGCCGTCCGCGAGGGCGACGACGCCCGCATGGCGGTGGAGATCGCCCTGCTGAAGGCCGCGCGCCCGGACCTCGACCCGACCACCGAGGGCCTGCTGGCGCGGATCGAGAAGCTCGAACGGCAGCTGGCGGGAAGCAGCCCCCCACCGACCCCGATCGCCCCGCCCCCGGCCCCGCCGGCCCGCCCGTCCGAGCCGATGCCGAGCACCCCGCACCCGTCCCGCCCCGAACCCCAGGCGCAAGCGCCCGAACCGACGGCCCCTGAGCCCCAGCCGCAAGCGCCGGAGCCTGCCGCAGCCCAGCCGCCCGCGCCGCAGCCGCAGACCTCCGAACCCTCTGCAGCCCAGCCGCCCGCGCCGCCGCCGCAAGCGCCCGGACCCGCGCCGTCCCCCGCCCCCGCGCCGTCCGCGGGTGGCGCGGATGGGGGGTCTTCGCCCGCAGCCCGCGAGGACGAGGACCCCCCATCCGCGACAGGACCCGCGGTCGCACCGGTCGATCCTGCGACGGAAGACCCTCCGACTCCTTCGACCGCCTCACCGGTCGACGCCCAGAACCTCGACCAGGTCAAACGCATCTGGCCGACCGTCCTCGACAAGCTCGCCGAGAAAGCCCCCGCGCTCGCCGCGACCTTCGACGGCGCCCGCCCGATCGCCTTCGAGGGGGACGACCTGACGATCGCCTTCCCGCCGGACCAGCCCTTCAACAAACGCAAGGCGGAGTCCCCGGACCGGCGCCAGGCGCTGGTCGACGCGTTCACCGCGGTCACCGGCGGCCCGATCGCGCCGCACTACGTCCTGCTCGAGGAGGACGCGCCCGCGCCGACGGACGCCGCGCCCCCCGACACCCCGGCGCCGGGCAGCGAGGCGATCGACGAGGATGAGTTGCTGAATCGGCTGAAGAGCGAGTTCGACGCGGAGGAGGTCAGTTAGGTGGCACGAGGAGGCCCCGGGGGGTTCGATGTGAACGCCCTGATGAAACAGGCTCAGCAGATGCAGGCGCAGATGCTCGAGACCCAGGAGAAACTGAAAGACGAAACGGTCGAGGCGAGCGCCGGTGGCGGCATGGTGAAAGTCACCGTGGGCGGCGACCTGTCGCTGCGCGCGATCACCATCGACCCCGAGGCGGTGGACCCCGAGGACGTCGAGCTGCTCCAGGAGATGGTGCAGGCGGCGGTCAACGAGGGTCTGCGCGCGGCGCAGGGTCTGGCCGAGTCGAAGATGGGCGACGTGACCGGCGGGCTGGGCGGCGGCCTCGGCGGGATGCTCGGCGGTTGAGCACCCGCCTCTCGACGGAGGACCTCGCTTGAGCACCGAGGGCCCGGCACCGCTTGCGCGCCTGGTCGCCGAGCTCTCCCGCCTGCCCGGGATCGGCCAGCGGACCGCGCAGCGGCTTGCCTTCCACCTGCTGCGCGCGCCCGACGAAGAGGCGTTCGCGCTGGGTGACGCGATCCGCGAAGTGAAGGAGAAGGTCGGGCTCTGCGAGCAGTGCTTCAACCTCGCCGAGGGCCCGCTGTGCCGGATCTGTGCCGACACCAACCGTGACCGGACGACGATCTGCGTGGTCGAGGAGCCCGGCGACGTGATCCCGATCGAGCGCACCCACGAATACCGCGGGCTCTACCACGTGCTCGGCGGGGCGCTCTCGCCGATCGACGGCATCGACGCCGAGGACCTGAAAATCGCCGAGCTCCTGCGCCGCGTCCAGGGCGGCGACATCGCCGAGGTCGTCCTCGCCACCAACCCGACCACGACCGGCGAGGCGACTGCCCTCTACATCGCCGAACTCATGCGCGGCCCCCACATCTCCGTGACCCGCCTGGCGAGCGGCTTGCCCGTCGGCGCCGACCTCGAGCACGCCGACGAGGTCACCCTGGGCAAGGCCCTGGCCGGCCGCCGCAGCCTCTAGGCGTCGCGTCGACTAACAGCTCCGGAAAATTCGCCCAAAAAGTTGGACGAATGTAATTCCGCAATTTGCGGGTCGGTGCGGAATCGCTGTCCGGTCCATTCGGCAGTCTGCCGCCGTGGCCGGAACTCCAGATGACTTCGTAGAGCGGCCGCAGGAGACCGTGGTGCGGCTTGACCGGCCCGGTCGGATGGCGATCGAGGTCGCCGAACGGCACGCCTCGCTGCTCGGGGTGCTGCGCGAGGAACTCGGGGACGCGGCGGGGGAGAAGTTCGCCGCTGCCGCCCAGCGGCTGGCCGAGGACTTCGGCGAGGTCACCGCGACCGCGGTCGAAGCCGCCTACGAGACCGTCCGCGACGAGACCCACCGGGCGAGCGGCTCGGTCGAATTCATCAACTCGCCGCGGGAAGAGCTGCCCAGCCTCTATCGGCCCGGCCACATGCGCCGCCGCCTCGACCAGCTGATCGAGACCAACCGCCGTTATGGCCACCCATTCGGCCTCGCCGTCTTCGACACCTCCGGCCCCGACACCAAGGAAGGCGTCGACGCCGAGATGGCGTTGGCGGTCGTCTCGGCCGCCCTGCGCGACAGCATCCGCATCGTCGACGAAGCCTTCCGGCTGGAGGAGCAGGCGATCGCCGTGCTCGCCCCGAACCTGCGCACGGTCGAAGGGATGCAGATGTGCGAGCGGCTGTTGGGTCAGCTCGACGAGCTGGAGAAAGCCGGAGGCTTGCGGATCGCGGTGACGGCTGGCATCGTCGCTTGTCCCGACCACGGCGCCGACGCCGATCAGCTCCTCCACAAAGCCGACGCGGCGATGTGGCGGGCGCGAGCGGTGGGCCAGCCGGTGGGCGTCGGCGGCCTCGCGCAGAGCAGCTGAGCGGCCCCCGCGACCGTCAAGTCGGCCGCTTCTGCGCCCTAAAGCAATTTGCAAGATCGCTAACGGTTTCGCGAAATTTGCCGATAACTGACGTAAACCTGTGAATCCGCTGTCAAGATTTCGCAACACATGCCAGGAATCCGCACCAACGCCGCCGCCGAAGTTCTAGGAGTCAGCCCCAACACGCTGCGTAGTTGGGAGCGACGCTATGGCTTCCCGACGCCGAAGCGGACGGTCGGCAACCACCGCAACTACGACCTGATCGAGCTGCAGACGCTGCGCGAGGCGCTGGCGCAGACCGGCAACATCTCCTCCGCGATCCAGCTGGCCCAGCAGCGCCAGGCGGCGCCGATCGGGGACGACTCGCTCCTCAGCGCCTTCCAGAGCTTCGACGAGTCCGCCGCCGACCGCGCGATCGAGGAAAGCCTCGCGGTGCGGCCGCTGGAGCGGACGGTGGAGGAGCTGCTGCTGCCCGCCGTCGACAAACTCGCCGCCGACCCCGGCGCCGAGGCCGAGCTGGAGTTCGCCGCCCGCTGGGCGACCGGCTGGCTGCACGGCGCCCGTCGCCTCGCCGCCGCCGCCTCGCGCCCGGCCGGGATCCTGCTCGTCGACTCGAGCAAGGGGCTCGACGCCGAGGAGGTCCACACCCAGGCGCTCGACCTCGCCCTGCGCCGCGCCGGCTTCCGCGTCCTGGTCCTCTCCAATGAGCTCGGCGACGAACGCCTCGAGCGGGCGCTCGGCGCGCTCGACCCGACCGCGATCGTCCTCTGCGGCCCCAACGCCGAGACCCGCGACGCCGTCGCCCTGGTCCGCAAGATCCGGGACCTCGGCTTCGTCGCCCCGCTCTTCGGCTTCCGTGCCAGCGGCCTGATCGGCGCCGCCGTCCCGTCGGCCGGCGAGAGCCCGAGCCAGGTCACCGGGATGCTGAACGCGGACCTCCGCCGCCGCGCCTCCCAAGCTTTCGCCTAGCCGGCCTCGCGCGAAGCCGGCGCCCGAGCAAGGGACGTAGCCGCTTGAAGCTGGCCCCCCGGAAAGGGACGCTGCCCTCTCGGCGGCGGCCCTGGCAGGCTGTGGCCGCCGCCGAGAGGGCGGGTCTGTGGGGAGTGACGGATCCGTGGAGGATTCGCGACGTGGGACGCACGCGGGTCCCACGGAGGTGTCACGGGACTCGCAAGTCGTGACGGAGAGCGTGGGAAGTCCACGCTTCCGTGCGTGTTGGACAACCGTCAAATCCGCGCTGCGCGGATTGACCCCCCTATAGGGAGGAAAACCCGTGCAGCGCGTTTTCGGGCCCTGATTCAGGGCCCGAAAACAGACCGAAGACGCACAGAAGCCTGACGTTCCCGGCATCTCCCTCACCGAACCCGGGCAGGTGTGGCTTCTCTCGCGCTCACCTGCGACGTAAGTCCGACCTCCGCCCGGACCTGTGCCGGAAGTTTCTCGAACCCCTCCCGTCCTGGGCGTCTCATCGCGGTCACAGCCAGCCAGGACCGCGATGAGACGCCCAGGACGCCCCTAGGACTGCCGCAGCGGCCGGGACAGCGGGGAGAGCGCCCGCCCCCCAACGAAAACCGGCGCGAGGCCCGAAGGCCCCGCGCCGGCGGGAACTGCTGCGCCTCGCGGCGCGTGCGGGCGACTCGACTAGAGCGAGGCGATCGCCTTTTTGGCGGCCGCGAGGACCGTCTGCGGGAGCGGCGCGAAATCGAGCGCGGCACCGTAGGACTGACCCTTCGTGATCGCGTAGTTCAGGAACTGCTGCACGAACTGCTTCTGCGGGGCGCTGTAAGGCACGATCGCGTAGGTGAACGTCGAGATCGGGTAAGCCTTGGACGCCTTCTTCGGCGGGTTCGTGATGCTGATGCCGGTGTTCGGCTTGGCCGACTTCACCGTCGAGGCCGCTTCCTCGATGTTTTCGAGGTTCGGTAGCTCGAAGTTGCCGGCGGCGTTTTCGACCGCGACGGCACCGATGCCGGCGGCGATCAGGTAGGACGCGGAGATGTAGCCGATCGCGCCCGGGGTCTTGGTGACGGTCGAGGTGACGCCCGAGTTGCCTTTGGCGCCGACGCCGGCCTTGAAGCCGACGGTGGTGGCGTAGCCGACTTCCGACTTCCAGGCAGGGCTGATCTTCGACAGGTAGTTGGTGAACGCGTAGGTGTCACCGGAGCCATCGCTGCGGTAGACCGGCGTGATCGCCAGGTTCGGCAGCTTCGTCTTCGGGTTCAGCGCGGCGATCTTCGGATCGTTCCAGTTGGTGATCGTGCCGAAGTAGATCCCGGCGATGAGCTTGCCGTTGAGGTTCAGCTTCTTCACGCCAGGGACGTTGAAGCCGAGGCCGGTGGCCGACAGGGCCCACGGGACCGTGACGCAGCCGTTGCACGCAGAGGCCTGTTCCGGCGTCATCGGAGCGTCGGACGCGCCGAAGTCGACGGTGCGGTTCGAGACCTGTTTGATGCCTTCGCCGGAGCCGACGGAAGCGTATTTGACCGGGATGCCTTCTTTGATTTCGAAGCCATTGATCCAGTTGGCCATCAGCGGGGCCACCAGCGTCGAACCCGCGCCGGTGAGCCCGGCCGCCGAAGCGCTCGCGGTCGCGACGGCTGCCATGCCTCCAACCGTTCCTCCGACCGCGATGAGGATTGCGAGCAACCTATTGCGAATCAAAAGTGTTCCTTTCAAAAGGGTGGGATTATCGGCGCGTAGGTTCTCCCTCCCGAAAGGCGATTTTGTGTCATTCTCGTGAATAACTTCAGTCACAAAGATGTAACGAAAATGTGACAGTCACCAAGATGTTTCAATCTTGTGAAAATTGACGGAGTGTGTGTTACTTAAGTCGTCGCCTCCTCTACATTGGCGGCGATGAGCGCCACCCCGCCCGCCGGCACGGCGTCGCTGAAACTGGCGCGATCGAACCGGCAAAGCCCCGCCCGTAAGAGAGCCGACCGCTTCGGCGACCGCGCGCTGCTCCTGATCTGCGGCGCCGCGGCCCTGCTCGCCCTGGTGGTCATCGTGCTGATCGCAAAGGAAGTCGTCGAAGGCGCCCAGCCGGCGATCTCGAAATTCGGGCTCGGCTTCCTCACCCACAGCGAATGGGCGCCGCCGCTGGAGAAGTTCGGCGGCAAGGGGGTCATCCTCGGCACCCTGATCACCTCCGCGATGGCACTGTTCATCGGCGCCCCGGTGGCGATCTCGATCGGCATCTTCCTCGCCCTGCTGGCGCCGCCCTCGGTCCGCAACGTGATCTCGCCGCTGGTCGAGATGCTCGCCGCGATCCCCAGCGTCATCCTCGGCTTCTGGGGGGTGCTGATCCTCGGTCCGGTCCTGGTCTCGACGATCGAGCCCTTCCTCCACAACACGCTTGGCTTCATCCCCCTGTTCGGCGCGCCGCAGACCACCGGCAACAGCGTCTTCAACGCGGGCCTGATCCTCACGATCATGGTGATCCCGATCATCGCCTCGGTCACCCGCGATCTCTTCATGGCGGTGCCGAGCGAGCTGCAGGACGGCGCCGCGGCACTCGGCTCGACCCGCTGGGAGGTGATCCGGGGGGTCGTCCTACCGTCGACCCTGTCGGGGATCACCGCCGCCTGCCTGCTCGGCCTCGGCCGCGCGCTCGGCGAGGCGATCGCCGTCGCCCAGGTGATCGGCGGCGCGACGGAGTCACACCTGTCGCTGTTCAAGACCGGCGGCACGATGGCCTCGCTGATCGCCCTCCAGTTCAACAGCGCCGTGTCCGCGCTCCACACCGCGTCGCTGTACTACCTGGCCGCCATCCTCCTGGTCATCGGCATCACCTCCAACCTGCTCGCCAGCTGGGTGGGCCATCGCTTCGGCGCGGCCGGGGGCGAGACGCGATGAGGCTCTTCCGTCGCAAGCCCGGCGAGGAGTTCGACCCGACCCAGCCGCTGGTCGCGACCGGCAACCTCGGCCGTCGCCACGCCGTGAGCCGCGTCGCCCAGTCGCTCGCCGTCGCCGCCGCCATCGGCGCGGTGGTGGTCCTGGTGATCGTGATCTGGGCGGTGGTCTCCCATGGGATCAAGGCGATCAACTGGACCTTCGTCACCAGCGGCTATCCCACCGGCGTCGGGCCATACCTGGTCGGAACCGGGGAGATCGTCGCGATCGCGACCCTGATGGCGATGCCGATCGGCGTGCTGATCGCCCTCTTCCTCAGCGAGTACGCCGGTCGGCGCTGGACCCGCCCGGTCCAGCTGATCCTCGACGTGATGAACGGCCTGCCGTCGATCATCGTCGCGGTCTTCATCTACATCCTGATCGTGGCCCCGACCCAGAAGCAGACCGGGATCGCCGCCGCCGTGGCGCTGGCGATCATCGAGGTTCCGTTGATCGCGCGCGGCACCCAGGAGGTCCTCAACCTCGTCCCGTCCCATCAACGCGAAGCGGCCGACGCGCTCGGTGTCGCCCGCTGGCGCGGCATCCTCACGATCATCCTCCCGGCCGCCCTGGGCGGCATCGTCACCGCGACGCTCCTGTCGGTCGCCCGGGCCGCCGGAGAGACGGCGCCGGTGCTGCTGATCGACTCGCTCGCCAAAGGCGACTCGGTCCAGTTCAACCCTTTCGGGCAGATCCCGAACGTGCCGGTGCGCATCTTCCAGCTCTCCGAAGAAGCGAACCCGGAAGGCTTCACCGAAGCCTGGGGCCTCTCGCTGATCCTGATCGTGATCATCCTCGCGCTCGGCCTCAGCTCCCGTTTCCTCCTCAACCGCAGCAAGAGAAAGTTGACCCGATGAGCATCGACGACCAGACCTTCGATCCCCAGGCGAGCAACGGCCG
>Ga0268266_10000314_pt1 | contig 76554 bp, 77 predicted proteins | sample KBSS13metaG_FD_190356 | JGI IMG/M metagenome (GOLD analysis project Ga0268266, IMG submission 190356) | Switchgrass rhizosphere microbial communities from Kellogg Biological Station, Michigan, USA - KBS S1-3 metaG (SPAdes) (version 2) | ecosystem: Host-associated > Plants > Roots > Rhizosphere...
TGCGGCGTGCCGGTGCATTCGGCCGAGGGCTACCTGTCGCGTCTCATCCGCGCCGGCTGCAGGGTCGCTATCGCCGAGCAGGTGGAAACGCCCGCCGAAGCGAAGAAGCGCGGTGGCTCGAAGGCCTTGGTCGCGCGGGACATCGTGCGCTTCGTCACCGCCGGTACCTTGACCGAGGAGGCGCTGCTCGAACCCCGGCGGGCCAACGTGCTCGCCGCGGTGTGCGAAGTGCGCGGCAGCGTCGGCTTGGCCGCCTGCGACATCTCGACCGGGCGCATGGAACTGGCCGAGTGCGCGGGCGAGGCGCTGGCGGCAACGCTCGCACGGTTCGGCGCGAGCGAGCTGGTCGCGCCCGACGGCTGGGACACGGCACCGGGCGAAGCGATCCTCCGACCCGCGGGCGAGTTCGCCAGCGATCGGGGCGAGATACGGCTGAAGTCGGTGCACGGCGTCGCCACGCTGGACGGCTTCGGTACGTTCTCGCGCGCCATGCTGGCGGCTGCGGGCGGTCTGATCGCCTATCTCGAGCATGTCGGCCGCGGCAAGCTGCCCCTGCTGCTGCCGCCCGAGGCGCGCGGCGATGGTGCGGTGCTGGCGATGGACGAGGCGACGCGCGCCAGTCTTGAGATTCTCCAGTCCTCCCAGGGAGGACGCAAGGGCAGCCTGATCGAGGCGATCGACCGCTGCGTGACCGGCGCGGGCGCGCGCCAGCTGGCCGAGGATCTCTCGTCTCCGCTGACCGACCGGCGCGCCATCGCCGAGCGTCTGGAGCTGGTGGGTTGGCTGCACGAGGACGGTCTGCTGCGCGATGAAGTGCGCGGCGCGCTGCGATCCTTGCCCGACATCGGCCGCGCGCTGGGCCGGGTTGTCGCCAGGCGCGGCAGCCCGCGCGATCTCGGCCAGCTGCGTGACGGCATGGGCGGAGCGCGGCTGCTGTATGAGCGGCTGCACGGCAGGTCCGGCCTCCCGTTGCTCCTGCAGACGCTGCTCCCGTCGCTGAGCGGGCACGACGCCCTCGTCGATCTCCTGAGCCGGGCACTGGTGCCCGCGCCGCCGACCGAGCGGGCGCAGGGCGGCTTTATCGCCGAAGGCTACGATGCCGCTCTCGATGAGCTGCGCCGCACCTCGGGTCATGCGCGCCGGGCAATCGCCGCGCTGGAGGCGAAGTATCGCGAGGAGACCGGGCTGCCGGCCCTCAAGATCAAGCACAACAACGTGCTTGGCTACTTCGTCGAAGTGCCGCAGCGGCATGCCGACAAGCTGCTGCTGCCGGAAAGCGGGTTCACTCACCGCCAGACGATGGCCGGGGCGATGCGCTTCAACGCGCTGGCGCTGCACGAGGAGGCGAGCCGGATCGCCGAGGCCGGCTCCCATGCGCTCGCCGCCGAAGAGGCGCACTTCGAGGAGCTCACCGGTGCCGTCGTCGCGGCGCGTAACGCCATCGCCGCGACCGCCGCGGCGCTGGCACGCCTGGATGTCGCGGCCGGTCAGGCGGAGCGTGCGGCCGAAGGGAACTGGTCGCGGCCCGAAGTGGTCGAGGAGCCCTGCCTCGCCATCGAGGGCGGCCGCCATCCCGTAGTCGAAGCCGCGCTTGCCGCGCAAGGCGAGCGGTTCGTCGCCAACGATTGCCGGCTTACACCGGCCGATCGCCTGTGGCTGATTGGCGGGCCCAACATGGGCGGCAAATCGACGTTTCTGCGCCAGAACGCGCTTATCGTGCTGCTGGCCCAGGCGGGTGGATTCGTGCCGGCACGGGTCGCCCGGATCGGGCTCGTCGACCGCTTGTTCAGCCGCGTCGGCGCGTCCGACAATCTCGCGCGCGGCCGCTCGACCTTCATGGTCGAAATGGTCGAGACCGCGGCGATCCTGGCCCAGGCGAGCGAGCGCAGCTTCGTGATCCTCGACGAAGTGGGGCGCGGCACATCGACCTACGACGGTCTGGCGCTCGCCTGGGCGGTGGCCGAGGCGGTGCACGAGACCAACCGCTGCCGCTGCCTGTTCGCGACGCACTATCATGAACTCTCGCGGCTGGCCGAGACGTGCGACGCGCTTTCGCTGCACCACGTCCGCGCTCGCGAGTGGAAAGGCGATCTCGTCCTCCTGCACGAGCTGGCCGAAGGGCCGGCCGACCGCAGCTATGGTCTGGCAGTGGCACGGCTCGCGGGTGTTCCGGCCAAGGTCGTCGCCCGTGCCAAGGCAGTGCTCGACAAGCTGGAGAAAGGCCGCGCGCAGACCGGCGGCTTGGCAGCGGGCCTGGGCGACCTGCCGCTGTTCGCCGCTGCCCAGGCCGCACGCGAGGAAGCCTGCGGTGTCCTGCGCGAGCAGATCAAGGGCATCGACGTGGACGCTCTGTCGCCGCGCGAGGCGCTGGAGGTGCTCTACGAGCTGAAGCGGGAAGCAGGCACCGACCGCTGAGGGTCGAAACGAGTGCCGTTAGCGGCGGCGCTCGTAAGGCACCGTGGGGAGCAGCTCCTGGATCTGCTGCTGGTCGACACGGGCGGCGTCGCACGCCGTGTCGTTGCCGTCGTTGCACTGCCGCAAGTGCTTGTCATAGCTACGCTGGACTTTGCCCAGCTTCTCCTCGCGACGCCGCATCTCGCGGCCGCGCTTCTCGTCGGCCTCGGACTGGCTCGTCGTCGCCCAGTCCACCCCCTTAGAGGCAACGCGCACCGGCGCGGTCACCACGCCGACCGCGGTTCGCGCCAGGCAGCCCGAAAGCGACAAGGCCAAGAGCGGCAGCAGCACGGCGGTTCGATATCGGATCATGCGCGCGGGAGTGCCATGCCATGCGTTGCGGCGCAATGAACACGAGACGGAGCCACCAAGCAAAAGGGGCCGCTTCCGGTTGGAAGCAGCCCCATTCTTGCGACCGGCGGCGCGATGCCGCGCCAGCAGTGCTATCAAGCAGCGGTTTCGGTGCTCTCGTAGTACTTGGGCGCGTGCTCGTTGAGGATCGCGAGGATCTTCTTGAGCGCGGCCGGCTCGTCAGTCTTCTCCATCGCGGCAAGCTCGCGCGCGAGACGCGAAGAGGCCGCTTCGAAGATCTGCCGCTCGGAGTAGCTCTGCTCGGGCTGATCGTCGGCGCGGAACAGGTCGCGCGTCACTTCGGCGATCGCCACCAGGTCGCCGGAGTTGATCTTGGCTTCGTATTCCTGCGCGCGGCGCGACCACATGGTGCGCTTCACCTTGGGCTTGCCGGTGAGCGTGTCCAGCGCCTCGCGCAGCGTCTTGTCCGACGAGAGCTTGCGCATGCCGATCGATTCGACCTTGTTCACCGGCACGCGGAGCGTCATCCGCTCCTTCTCGAAGCGAAGGACATACAGCTCCAGCTGCATGCCGGCGATCTCTTGACTTTGTAGTTCGATAACCCGGCCAACACCGTGCTTGGGGTAAACGACGTAATCTCCAACATCGAAGGCATGGGCCTTGGTTGCCATGTATCGTCCTTTCACCTGCAGGTTCGTGGCGTAAGAAGAGCCGCAATGCGATCCAAAGCGGGCCCGGAGGAGCTGCAATGCTGCGCACGCCCGGTCAGATCGCGATCTCAACCGTGTGCTGCCGAACCATGCCTCTCAACGAAAACGACTGCCGACAGGCAGAACGCCCCGGCAGTTACCGAGTATATAGCAGCATCGTCACAAAAATGCCAGACCCTAGAATGCGCTGCCCGCACAGGCGCGGGGCAACGCGTTCAGGTCTGGCTTTCCGGCAGTTGGGCGATCGGCGGTCAGTCGCCCTCGCCGGGCTCCGCGGAGAAGTACTTCTCGAACTTGCCGTCCTCGCCCTTGAACTCGTCGGCGTCGGCCGGCGAATCCTTCTTCGACGTGAGGTTCGGCCACTCCGCCGAGTACTTGGCATTGAGTTCGAGCCACTGCTCGAGGCCGCTCTCGGTGTCGGGCAGGATCGCTTCGGCCGGGCACTCAGGCTCGCACACGCCGCAGTCGATGCACTCGCTCGGGTTGATGACGAGCATGTTGTCGCCCTCGTAGAAGCAGTCCACCGGGCAGACCTCCACGCAATCCATGTACTTGCAGCGGATGCATGCGTCGGTGACGACATAAGTCATGACTGCAGAAACCCTTCTTCGATCGTCCCTATCGCGGTGGCTGCTATGGGATGAGCAGCCGTGCCGTCAAGCACTCTGTAATGCGATTGCGCTTCGGGCGCGGGTCCGCGCCGGACGGGCAGGGCGAGAAGTTCCAGCACCTTCGCGCCCTGCGGCGAGGGAAGCGTAAGGACGTCGCCGCTGGCGATCTGCTGGTGGGCACGGTCGACGCGCCTGCCGTTGACCCGGATATGTCCCTCCTGGGCCATCACCTGCGCGGCGGAGCGGCTGCGCGCCAGACGCAGATACCACAGCAGCTTGTCGATCCTCATCGCCAGGCGTTCTCCCCATCATCATCGCACCAGATCGGCCAGGGCCGCGAAAGCGCTGTTGCGCGGTACGGCCGGTTGCGGCCGGCTCTCCGGCGCTGCCACGCGCGGCGGTCGCCAGCGCCAGCGCACCGGGGCAGGCGGCCCATGCTCCCCCTCCCGCACCGCCCGCGGCATGATCGGCGCGAAACCGGCGAGGCGGAGCAGACGCGCGTAGCTCGCGGTGGTCAGCCCCATCGAGATCGCCCGCGCCGGATCCAGCGCGAACGGCTGGCGCCCGGCCGGCAGCCGCGCCTGGTGCGCTTCGCGCACGAGCTTTTCGGCCATGTCGAGACGCACGAGCTGCTTGCCGAGATCACGATAGCCGATCGGGCGGCGTCCGCGCGGGGCGGGCAATGCCGGCGGCATGGCATCGGCGAGGACCGCACTTTCGCGCACTCGGCCGCTGACCTGGGCCAGTTCGCGCCACAGCCTGGCCGGCTCGGCGCGCAGCAGCGCGGGCACGAAGAGATCGAGCGTGCCGACTTTGACGCCCAGGCGCGCCAGGCGCGAGCGCTGCACTTTATCGAGACGGTCGACACCGGAGCCAGCCCGCTCGATCATGCCGCCCTTCTCGACCAGCGCGATCAGCACTGCGCGCAAGTCCGGACCGGCATCCGCACCGCGGCTCGCCTCCTCGATCCGGCGCAAGGGCGCCATCGGTTCGAGCCGGTGCTCGAGCCATGCTTCTAGCGCGGCGAGAAGCTCCTTGCGGGCCGGGGCGGGAATGGCGTCGAGCGCGCGATCCAGGACGACCTGTGGCGCGAGCAGCGACCTGCCCGCCGCAAGCCGGGCTAGCGGCTCGCCGTCGAGCAGCAGCCGTCCCTCGTGGAGGGAGATGCAGGCCCCCCCCTGCTCCAGCGCCGCCGTCACTTCGCGCGCACGCCGCTCAAGCAGCCCGGGCAGATGCCGCTCGGCAGCCGCGAGCAGCAGTTTGTGGTCGGAATGGCGGGCCCGGGGATCGACCTGGAAGCTGAAACCCCGCAGCGATCCGATGTGCTCGCCCTCGACGAGAACTTCCTCGTCCTCGAGCCGTACCGAGAGCAACCCGGCGTCCGGGCCCAGCTTGCGCATCAGCACGGCGGTGCGGCGATTGACGAAGCGCTCGGTCAGCTTGCCGTGCAGCGCGTCGGAAAGCCGCGCCTCGACCGCGCGGGCCCGCGCCGCCATCTCGTCGCGTGCAAGCACCCAGTCGGGCCGCTGCGCGATATAAGCCCAGGACCGGATCGCGGCGATGCGGCCCTGCAGCGCGTGAATGTCGCCGGTCACATTGTCGAGCTGCGCGATCGCCTGCGCCACGTAATCCGCGCCCAGCTCGCCATGGCGCAAGTCCTGCCAGAGCCGAGCGACGAAGCGCGAATGCGTCTCAGGGCCCTGGCCGCGAAAGTCGGGCAGGCGGCACACTTCCCACAACCGCCGGACCATGCCGCCGCCGCGCACGGCGTCGCCGATCTGCGGATCGTCGGCCAGCAGCTTGAGCACCGCAAGGTCGATCGCCTCGGGCGCCGGGGCGAGTTCGGGCAGGCGAGGCGGCGCCTCGAGATCGTGGATCAGCGTGCCCAGGCTGTCCATGCGCGGCTCGGGGTCGCGCCAGAACAGCTTGGTCAGCGGGGGAAAACGGTGCTCCTCGATCGCGTAGACTTCCTCGTCCGCGAACTCGGCCGCTTCCCCGCCCGCACCGCCCCCGGCACCTCCCAAGGTACCGAAAGTGCCGTCCTTCTGGTGACGCCCTGCCCGGCCGGCGATCTGCGCCATCTCGGCCGTGGTGAGGCGCCGCTGGCGCACGCCGTCGAATTTGGACAGGCCGGCGAAGGCGACATGTTCGACATCGAGGTTGAGCCCCATGCCGATCGCGTCGGTCGCCACCAGGTAGTCCACCTCGCCCGACTGGTAGAGCGCGACCTGGGCGTTGCGCGTCTGCGGACTGAGTGCGCCCATCACGACGGCAGCGCCGCCGCGGAAACGGCGCAGCATCTCGGCAATGGCGTAGACCTGCTCGGAAGAGAAGGCGACGATGGCGCTCCGCGGCGGGATTCGGCTGAGCTTGCGCGGACCCACGTGGCGCAACGTCGAGAAGCGCGGGCGCGTCACGATCTCTGCACTGGGAAGCAGTTCGCGCACGAGGGGTTCGACCGTCGCCGAACCCAGGATCATCGTTTCCTCGCGACCCCGCGCGTGGAGCAGGCGATCGGTGAAGACGTGGCCGCGCTCGCGGTCGGCGGCGAGTTGCGCCTCGTCGATGGCGACGAACGCGAGGTTGTCCTGCACCACCGGCATCGCCTCCGCGGTGCACAGCAGCCAGCGCGCGTCCTTCGGCTCGATCCGCTCCTCGCCGGTGATCAGGGCAACGCGATGGGCGCCCTTGATGGCGCAGACCCGGTCGTAGACTTCGCGGGCGAGCAGCCGGAGCGGAAAGCCGATCGCGCCGCTGGAGTGGGCGCAGAGGCGTTCCACCGCAAGGTGGGTCTTGCCCGTGTTGGTCGGACCAAGAACGGCACGGATGCGACTTGGCTCAGAACCCCTCGGGGCAGCGGACAACGGATGAGCCATCGCCATCAGGATGTGGCACTGCCCAAGGCCTCCCGCAAGGGCGAGGGCCACCCGGCCGTGACAATGGCGGTGACATCCACAACGGCATTTGCCGCCGCTTTCTTCCGTTCACCACCCGCCCTCGTTCATCCATCGGCGGACGCAAACGGTATTGTTGGCAGGGTGTTAACCCTCTTCGGGCAAGACGGCCGCTCAACAGCCCCCACGGGGATCGCGGGCGGGATACGGGTTTGTTCAAGGCACCACGCCAAGCCATCGATGGCACGCGCGACAACGCTCGCGCGCCTGCCGCCTTGCTTGCCACGCAAGTCGTGGATGCGGCGGCGCCTGCCGCGCCGGACGCCGCTGAGCGCCGGTGGCGAGCGGCTTTGGTCGCGGGCGCCGTGCGCTGGCGCGACCAAGCCGGACGCTGGTTCGCCCAGCACAACCTCGCACCCGATCTCGCCGAGGACATCGGCAGCCGCGGCTGGTTTCGCGGCTTGGGTACGATGCTGGGCTTGGGCGCCACGGCCTTGCTGCTCTGGCCCGACTTCTCGCAAGTGGCCTCGGCTACGGCCATACCGAGCGCGCCGCAGTTTCGCGACGAATACCGCAGCCAGATGATCCTGCCCCTGGCGCTGGGCGGCGACAGCGGCCGGCGCATGGGCGCGACTGCCTCGGTGCAGTCGCTGAACGGGGTGCCCGAGCGTCCGACGCTCCAACTGGTGGCGACTCTCGGCCAGGGCGACACTCTGCCCGGCATGCTGGGACGCGCCGGCCTGAATGCCGCCGATACCGCGCATGTTGCAGGCCTCGTCGCCTCCGTGCTCCCACCGGAAGAGATCCCGCCCGGCACGCGGTTCACGATCACGCTCGGAGCGCGACCGCAGCCGGGCGAGCGGCGCATGCTCCAAACTCTCGGCTTCAAGGCCCGGATCGATCTCGACCTGGCGATCACCCGTCAGGCGGGCACCCTGGCGCTTCAACGCCGCCCGATCGCCATCGACACGACTCCGCTGCGGATTCGAGGCGCAGTGAGCAGCAGCCTCTATCGTGCGGCGCGTAACGCCGGCGCTCCGGTCGCGGCGATCCAGGCCTACCTCCAGGCGATCGACTCGCACATCGATCTCGAGAACGACATTGCCGAGGGTGACAAGTTCGACATGATCGTGGCCTACAAACGCTCGGCCACGGGCGAGCGGCAAGTGGGCACCCTGCTCTATGCCGGGCTCGAACATGCCGGCAGGCCGCGACTCCAGCTCCTGCGCTGGGGCAATGGCGGCGGGATGCTCGACGCTACGGACTTCGGAAGCGCCAGCAGCGAAGCCCGCACCATCGGTGCACCGGTCGCCGGGCACATCACTTCGCTGTTCGGCATGCGGCGCCACCCGATCCTGGGGTATGTTCGCATGCATGCCGGGGTCGATTTCGGCGCGCAGTACGGCTCGCCGATCTACGCTGTGGCCGATGGCGTGGTCTCGTTCGCCGGCCGGCACGGCGGCCACGGCAACTACGTACGCCTGGAGCACGGCGGCGGCACCGGCACCGGATACGGCCACATGAGCCGCATTGCCGTTTTCCCGGGCATGCGAGTGCGCGCCGGGCAAGTGATCGGCTACGTCGGCTCGACGGGACTGTCCACGGGGCCGCACCTCCACTTCGAGGCCTATCAGAACAACCGCATCGTCAATCCGCTGGGGCTGCGCTTCGTCTCGCGACCGCAAGTCGACCAGCGCGAGGTCTCCGCCTTCAAGCAGCGGTTGAACGCGCTGCTCTCGATCACTCCGGGCGCGGCGCTGGGCGGCATCGCCCAAGCGCCGACGCCAGCGACAGGCCAACGCCGTGAGATCGATCGCCTGGCTGACACCCGCCAGCCCGACAACCGCCAGCCCGACGACAAGCCCTCGACACCGCGCCGGATCGCCATGGCCGGCCGGAGTGCCGAACGCGATTGAAGCTTCGCCGCATTTGCGCCAAGCCGCGCCCATGACCGCTGCCTATCCCCACACGCGCCTTCGCCGCACGCGCGCCACCGCCTGGAGCCGCGCGCTGCACCGCGAGACCCAGCTCACGCCCGCCGACCTCATCTGGCCGCTGTTCGTAACCGACGGCAACGGCGTCGAGGAACCGATCGCGTCCCTTCCCGGCGTCTCGCGCTGGTCGCTCGACGGCATCGCGGAGCGTGCGCGTGAGGCGGTTTCGCTCGGCATCCCGTGCCTGGCGTTGTTCCCGCACACCCAGCCTGAGCGCCGCAGCGAGGACGGGCGCGAGGCGCTCAATCCCGACAACCTGATGTGCCGGGCGATCCGGACGATCCGCGACGCGGTCGGCGATGGGGTCGGCGTGCTCACCGACGTCGCCCTCGATCCCTACACCAGCCATGGGCAGGACGGCCTGATCGATGCCGCCGGCTATGTCCTCAACGACGCCACGGTCGAAGTGCTGGTCGGCCAATCGCTCAACCAGGCGGCGGCCGGCGCGGACATCATCGCTCCGTCGGACATGATGGACGGCCGTATCGCCGCGATCCGGGCTGCTTTGGAAGGCGAAAGCCGCGTCAACATCCAGATCATGGCCTATGCCGCGAAGTACGCCTCGGCCTTCTACGGTCCGTTCCGCGATGCGGTCGGCTCGCGCGGGCTGCTGAAGGGTGACAAGCAGACCTACCAGATGGACCCGGGCAACAGCGAGGAGGCGCTGCGGGAAGTCGCGCTCGACTTGGCCGAAGGCGCCGACAGCGTGATGGTCAAGCCCGGCCTGCCTTACCTCGACATCGTGCGCCGGGTGAAGGAGCGCTTCGAAGTGCCCGTCTTCGCCTACCAGGTATCCGGCGAGTACGCGATGATAGAGGCGGCGGCGGCAGCGGGCGCGGGTGACCGCGACGCGCTGGTGCTCGAGACGCTGCTGGCCTTCAAGCGCGCCGGCTGCTCGGGCATTCTGACCTACCACGCCGCGCACGCCGCGAGGCTGCTGAGCGCGTGATCGAGACGCAGCGCCTCATCCTGCGGGGCTGGCGCGACGAGGATCGGGCGCCGTTCTGGGCCTTGGCCCAGGACCCGGAGGTGATGCGCTATCTCGGCACGCTCACGCGCCAGGAGGCGGACGCGTCGATCGACCGCATGATGGCGATGCAGGACGAGCATGGTCACTGCTTCTGGGCCCTGGAGGCGCGCGACGACGGGCGCTTCGTGGGATTTTGCGGCATCGTCCCGCCTCGCGAGCCGACATTCGAATACGAAGTGGGCTGGCGGATCGCGCGAGATCGTTGGGGCGTCGGACTTGCGCGCGAGGCGGCGCAGGCGTCGCTCGCGTGGGCCTGGGCCAACCTTGCGACGGACACCGTCGTGGCGATTACCGTGCGCGGCAACGAGCGCTCGTGGCGCCTGATGGAGCGATTGGGCATGCAGCGCGATCTCGGGGCCGACTTCGATCATCCACGGCTGCCCGAGGGCGATCCGTTGCGGCCGCACATCCTCTACCGGATTTCCCGCCCGCACGAAGCCCGACCGACACCGCCGTGACACGCGCCTCCCGGCCGCTGTTCGTCGCGACCATCCTGATCGGCAGTTTCCTGCTGTTCCTCGTTCAGCCGATGGTCGCGCGCATGGCGCTGCCCCGGCTTGGAGGCGCGCCGAACGTCTGGAACAGCGCCATGGTGGTCTACCAGGTGCTGCTGCTCGCCGGCTACGGATACGCGCACTGGCTGGGGCGGCTGCCGTTGCGCCGGCAGGCGGTGATCCATCTCGTCCTGCTGCTCGCGGCGGCGCTGACCTTGCCGATCGCGCTCGCCAAGGTTCCGCCGCCCGCGCCGGGGTGGGAAGTGCTGTGGGTGCCCCTTCTGCTGATGCTGACGATCGGCCCGGTGTTCCTCGTGATGTCCGCGCAGGCGCCGCTGATGCAGCGCTGGTACGCGGCGGACCCCACCGCCGGGGCCCCCTGGGCGCTCTATGCCGCCTCCAACCTCGGCAGCTTCGCGGGGCTCATCGCCTATCCGCTGCTCGCCGAGCCGCTGCTCGCGCTCCACGCGCAGAGCCTGGCGTGGAGCGCGAGCTATGGCGTCCTCGTGCTGACCGTCGCCGCCTGTGCGTGGGCACGGTGGAATACGGCAGCGCCGGCAGAGGCTGCCACTGCGCCTCCCGAGCCGCCGCTCGACGCGCGCCGGGTGCTCGCCTGGCTGCTGCTCTCGGCGGTTTCGTCCGGCCTGCTGCTCTCGACCACGACCCACCTCACCACCGACATCTTCGCGATGCCGCTGCTGTGGGTGATCCCGCTCGGCCTCTATCTCCTGAGCTTCGCGGTCGCCTTCTCGGATCGGCGAGGACCGGCACGGGCGATCACCCTGATCGCGCCGGTCGTGGTCCTGTTCGCCGGCAGCTTCGCCATGGTGTCGATCTCGTCGGGCACGATGACCGTCGTGATCGGCGCACTGCTGCTGCTGTTCGTCGTCGCGGTCGCGCTGCATGCGCGCATGTACGACTTGCGGCCCGGCGCCTCGCAGCTGACCCTGTTCTACTTCGTCATGTCGGCGGGCGGCGCCCTGGGCGGCGTGTTCACCGCGCTGGTCGCGCCGATGGTGTTCGACTGGGTCTGGGAGCACCCGATCCTGATCTTCTCCGCCGCGCTGCTGCTGCCCCTGCCCGAGCGCCTGGACTGGCGCCGCCTCGCCGGCCTCGACAAAGGCATGGCGCGGATCGCCATCTCGCTGCTCCTCGTCATGGCGATCTTCTTCACCGCGCAGCTTCTGGCCTATGCCGACGAGCCCGGGCAGGAACTGCTGCAGCTGTTCCTGCTCATCCTGCTCACCGGCATCGGCCTGATGCTGCTGCCGTGGCGCTGGGCCTTTGCCGGCGTGCTGTTCCTGCTGATGCTGGCGCAGGGCGGCGTCACCACGATCCGCACCAGCTGGGACGGGCATCGCACCCGCAGCTATTTCGGCATCTACTCGGTCTACGACAACAGCAACGACCACGCCCGCCTGCTGACCCATGGCACCACCCTGCATGGCGAGCAGTCGACCGAACCCGGGCACGAGCGCGAGGCGACGACCTACTACGGAGACACGTCCGGCATAGGCCTTGCGATGGAAGCGGTGCCCGCGATGTACGGCCCCCGCGCACACATCGGCATCGTCGGGCTCGGCACCGGGACGCTTGCCTGCCGGCACAAGCCGGGCCAGAGCTGGACCATCTTCGAGATCGACCCGGCGATCGTCCGCTTCTCGCGCAACGGCAGCTTCACGTTCCTGCAGTCCTGCGCGCCCGACGCCCGGATCGTGATGGGCGATGCGCGCCTCCAGCTCACCAGCCAGCCGGCGCACGACTTCGACCTGCTGGCGGTCGATGCGTTCTCCTCCGATGCGATCCCGCTGCATCTGCTGACCGAGGAAGCCGTCGGCGTCTATGAGCGTGCGCTCCGGCCCGAGGGGCTGCTGCTGATCCACATCTCCAACCGCTACATCGAACTCGAGCCGATCCTCGCGGCGATCGCGGCCAAGCGCGGCCTCATCGCGCGCGTGCGGCACGATTATCCCGGCGGCGGGCTGACGGTGCCGTCGAGCTGGGTCGTGCTCGTGCGCGACCCGCGCCGCCTGCGGCAGCTCGAGGCACGCGATCCCAAACTGGAGTGGGAGCCGCTCAAGCCGTCCCAAGGCGAGGCGTGGACGGATGACCACGCCTCGATCCTGCCCTACATCCGCTGGCGCAACATCCTGGGGAAACTATGACCGATCCGAGCCAGCGCACCGACATCACCGTGGCCGCGATCGACGGCAAGGCGCCGCGCATCCATGCCAGCGCCTTCATCGCCCCGGGGTGCCGCATCATCGGCGATGTCGAGATCGGACCGGACGCCAGCATCTGGTACAACTGCGTGATCCGCGCCGACGTGAACCGCATCGTCATCGGCGCACGGACCAACATCCAGGATGGCACCGTGGTCCACTGCGACAGCCCCAAGCCGTCGAGGCCCGAGGGCTATCCGACGATCATCGGGGAGGACGTGCTCATCGGGCATATGGCGATGGTTCATGGCTGCACGCTGCACGACCGCGCCTTCATCGGTCTCGGTTCGATCGTGATGGACGGCTGTGTGATCGAGAGCGGCGGCATGATCGCGGCCGGGGCGATGCTCACCGCCGGCAAGACGATCGGGGCAGGCCAGCTGTGGATGGGCCGCCCGGCCAAGTACGCGCGCGACTTGGACGAGGCGACGATCACCATGCACCGTGAAGCCACCCGACGGTACGTGATCAACGGGCAAAAGCACGCGCAAGCGCTCGGCCACCGGGGCTGATGGCGAAAGCGGCCACTCCGCTACCGCAAGCAGCCGCGCTGCTCGCCCTCGCCGATCACGAGGGGCGAATCGCGGTGCGGGCGACGCCCGGCGCCCGGGGCGAAAGCCTCGCGATCGATGGAGATCGGCTGCTTGCCCGCGTGACCGCGGCGCCCGAGGACGGCAAGGCGAACGATGCGGTGCGCACACTCCTCGCCCGCGCGCTCGGCCTTGCGCCGTCTCGCCTCGTCCTGGTTCGTGGCGCAACCTCCCGCGAGAAGCTGTTCCGCATCTTGCCCTGAGCTTCGCGATGCGCGAACGGGCGGCGGAGACCCTGCTGCCGGAGCGCCAACATCTTGCCGACACCGATGCCGCCCGAGTGGCACCCCCAGGACTGGATCTGGATCGGCTTTCCACACGATCCGGTCGAGTGGCCCGGCTATCTGGGCCGCGCGCAGGAGCAGATCGCCGCTTTCGCCAGCGCCGTCGCCGAAAGCGGCCAGGAAGTGCGCCTGCTCGTCCGGGACGAGGCGAATCGCGCGCGCGCCGCGCAGCTGTGCTCAAGCAAGGTGCGGCTCGAGGTGCGGCGCTACGGCGATGTCTGGCTGCGCGACACCGGGCCGCTCGTGCTGCTCGACGCGAACGGCCAACGCAGCGCCATGCGCTTCGGCTTCAACGGATGGGGTGGCAAGTACCTGATGGACGGCGACCAGGAGATCGGCGCCGAACTGGCGCGCGACGCCGGACTGGCAGTGACGACCGCTGACTGGATCCTGGAGGGCGGCGCGATCGACGGGGACGGTACCGGGCTCGCGGTGACGACCGAGCAGTGCCTGCTCAATCCCAACCGCAATCCGCAACTGAGCCGCAAGGCCATCGCCGGCAGGCTGGAACGCGACCTCGGCTTCGACAGGCTACTGTGGCTCGGCGACGGCCTGATCAACGACCACACCGATGGCCATGTCGACAATCTTGCCCGTTTCGTGGCCCCCGGCGTTCTGGCGCTACCCCGCGCAACCGGCAGCGACGATCCCAATGCCGCGATCTACGCCGACGCCAAGGCGCGGGCCGAGGCCGAGGGCGTCATTGTCCGCGAGGTGCCCTCGCCCGGCCGCGTCGAGAGCGAAGGGGGCCGCATCGAGCCAGCCAGCTACATGAACTTCGCGCTCACGACGCATCTGGTCGTGGTGCCGATTTATGGCACCGCTCACGATGCCGACGGCGTCGCGGCCGTGGCCGAGCTGTTTCCTGACCGCGAGACCATCGGCGTGCTCGCCGACGCCGTGCTTGCGGGGGGCGGGTCGTTCCACTGCGCCAGCCAGCAAATGCCAGCGCTGCCTTAACCGAACCGTAAGGGAACCCGGCTCATCTGGAAGCCGTGACCCGAGTGATCGTCCTTGCCTCTCGCACTCTCCCCGACCAGCCCGGGCTGCTGCGCTCGGCCGTCGTGGGTGCTTGCGCCCTGGCTCTGATCCTCGCGCGCACCTCGTTCTGAGCGGCGCAGAACGGGGTCAGGCCCGGCCCATTCCGATCGCCATGTCCGCCAAGACGTCCGCCATCGCCTTCGCCATGTCGGCGGGCTGAGGCGCGACATCGGCAACGGCGCGGCGCATTGCGTCCGCCCACTGCCCCGCGACCTTCGCGTCGATCCTGAATGGCCGGTGCAGGCTCATCATGCATCGTCCCGGGTTGGCCTCGAACCACTCGCGCGGCCCTCCCGACCAGCCTGCCAGGAAGAGCGGCAGCGACTTGCGCATCTGCGCAAGGTCCGGGGCGTGCATCGCGCGCAACTCGGCATAGGCGGGATCACCGTCCATGAGGTCGTAGAAGCGGTTGCAGATCGCCTCCATCGTGGCGTGGCCCCCCAAGCGTTCGAAAGGCGACATCGGTCCGGTCGTGACGTCTTCGCTCATGGGCGGGAGAGGGCTTTGCTCATCATGCCCGCTGCTATCGCGCCGCCGGCAAGGCCGCATTGATCGCAATCAATCGCGGATCATGGCCTTCAACGAATCGATTCGGTCCGCCTCGTGTGCGGGCTTATCGGTGCGGATGCGATGGATGCGGGGGAAGCGCATGGCCACGCCCGATTTATGCCGCCTGCTGGAGTGGATCGAGTCGAAGGCGACTTCCAGGACCAGCGTCCGCTCGGTCTCGCGCACCGGACCGAAGCGATTGACGGTATGGTTGCGCACGTACTTGTCCAGCCACTTCAGCTCCTCGTCGGTGATGCCTGAATAGGCCTTGCCGACGGGAAGCAGCTCCGCGCCCTGGTCCGGATCGCCGTCCCAGCAGCCGAAGGTGTAGTCGGAGTAGAACGAGCTGCGCCGCCCGTTGCCGCGCTGGGCATACATCATCACGCAGTCGACCAGCAGCGGATCGCGTTTCCACTTGTACCAGTACCCGGTTCGCCGCCCGGCGATGTAGGGCGAATCGCGGCGCTTGAGCATCACGCCCTCGATCGCGTCGTCCCGCGCCCGCTCGCGGATCGCGGCGAGCTCGTCGAGGGTCTTCGCCTCGATCACCTGGCTGATGTCGAAGTCGCCGGGATCGAGGCGCGGCATCAGCGCTTCCAGATGCTGGCGGCGCTGCTCCCACGGCAGCTCGCGCAAGTCCTCGCCATCGACGATCAGCGCGTCGTAAAGGCGTACGAACGCAGGGTATTCCGCCAGCATCTTCTTGCTGACGACCTTGCGCCCGAGCCGCTGCTGCAGGGCGTTGAAATTGGCCGCGCCGCCTTCCTCGCCGCCCTGGTGACTGCCTCGGACCAGCAGCTCGCCATCGAGGACGGCCTCGAACGGCAACGAGGCGGCGACCTCGGGAAATGTGCCCGAGATGTCGTCGCCCGAGCGCGAGTAGACGCGGGTCTGGTCCCCGGCGCGCACGAGCTGCACGCGGATGCCGTCCCATTTCCACTCGGCGGCGTAGTCGGCCATGTCGACGACCGTCTCGTCGAGCGGGTGGGCGAGCATGAACGGGCGGAACAGCGGAATGCCCTCGGACGAGGGCGCCTCCTCGCCATGCGCGGCCCAGGCGAACAGCGCGGTGTAGGGCGGGGTCTGGCCATGCCAGTGCTCCTCCACTTCCTCGACGCCGACGCCGAAGGCCTGCGCGAACGCGGTCTTGGCGAGCCGCGCGGAAATGCCGATGCGCATGGCGCCGGTCGCCATCTTGAGCAGCGCGTAGCGGCCGTCCGAATCGAGCCGATCGAGCAGCCTGGGCAGCTCGGACATGACGCTGGCACGGGTCATGTGCGCAAGCGCGTCGACCGCCTCCGCAACGCTGGGAGGCGAGGGCGCAGCCTCAGGTTCGGGCCAGAGAAGGCTGGCTGTCTCGGCACTATCGCCCACGAAGTCGCGGCTCAGCGCGTAAAGAATCGGGTCGACCCGCTCGCTCAGCAAGTTGCGGATGGTGGAGCTTTTTACGGCCGGGAAGTCGAGGCCGTCCGTCAGCGCGGCAAGCGCCCAGCCACGATCCGGATCGGGTGTGTCGCGCAGATAGTCGGCCAGCAGCTTGAGCTTGGCGTTGCGGCTGCGGGTATAGACCAGCGAATCGAGGAGGGCGGCGAACTCCTCCATTAATCATCCTCGTCCTCGTACCCCAGGAGGGCGAGCGCCCGCGCCCGGCGCTGGTGGAGCTGGCACCACCGCAGCATCGCTTCCTCGCGGCCGTGGGTGATCCAGGTCTCGTAGGGGTTCACGTCCTCGACCGTGCGCGTCAACTCGTCCCAGTCGGCGTGGTCGGAGATGACCAGCGGAAGCTCCACCATCCGCTGCCGGGCACGCTGACGCACGCGCATCCAGCCGGATGCCATCGCGGTGATCGGCTCGGGCAGGCGGCGGCTCCAGCGGTCGTTGAGCGCGGACGGCGGGCAGACGACGATATGCCCGGCGATCTCCTCCTTGCGGGCATCGCTGACGAGGCGCAGTTCGCCCAGGTCGACACCGAATTCCTCGTAGAGGCGGCACATCCGCTCCATCGCGCCGTGGAGGTAGATCGGCGCGCTGTGCCCGGCCCGGCGCACCTCGGCGATCAGCCGCTGCGCCTTGCCAAGCGCATAGGCGCCGACCAGCACGCAACGCTCCGGATTGTCGGCCAGCGCCTTCAGCAGCTTGGCGACCTCGTGCTCGACCGGCGGGTGGCGGAAGACCGGAAGGCCGAACGTCGCCTCGGTGACGAGCACGTCGCAGGGCGTGACCTGAAACGGTGGGCAGGTCGGATCGGGACGGCGCTTGTAGTCGCCGGTGACGATGATCCGCTCGCCGGCATGCTCGAGCAGGATCTGCGCCGAGCCGAGCACGTGGCCCGCCGGAAGCCAGGTAGCCTCTACCCCGCCGCCCAGGGACCGCGTCTCGCCATAAGCCACCGGCACTGCGCCGGCGTCCGTCTGATAGCGCAGCTTCATGATGGCGAGCGTCTCGGGCGTCGCCACCGTCTCGCCATGCCCGCCGCGCGCGTGATCGGCATGGCCATGCGTCACCAGCGCGCGCGCCACGGGTCGCGAGGTATCGATCCAGGCATCCGCGGGCACGACGTGGATTCCCCAGGGCTCGGGTCGGATCCAGGAGAAGTCGCGCGCCATCATAGCAAAATGGGGCGGAACCGCCGTGGTTCCACCCCATGCTTGCGGGCAGTTTCTACTGACGGCCTGCCCACCCCGCGGCGACCAGGGAGCACGCTCCCAAGTCTCGCTGCCCCTCCCGCGCGCGGGAGGGGCCGGGCTGGGCCAGGGCCTTACTCGTCCGTGCTCGTCTCCGGCTCCGACCCGGCGTTCTTGGTTGCGCGCTTGATCGGGGCCTTCTTCTTCGCCTTGGTCAGCTTGGGCGCGGCCGGGGTCAGTTCGAACGACAGCGCGTCGTCCTTGATCGAGACGTGCACCTCACCGCCCGTCGCCAGCTTGCCGAACAGCAGTTCCTCGGCGAGCGGCTGCTTCACCTTCTCCTGGATCACGCGGCCCATCGGGCGCGCACCGTAGAGCTTGTCGTAGCCGCGATCGCCCAGCCAGGTGCGCGCATCCGAGTCGAACTGGATGTGCACGTTCTGGTCCGCCAGCTGCAGCTCGAGCTGAAGGATGAACTTGTCGACCACGCGGCTGATCGTCTCCTTGCCGAGATAAGCGAAGGGTACGATCGCATCGAGGCGGTTGCGGAACTCGGGCGTGAACATCTGCTTCACCGCCTCGTCGCCCGCATCGGCCTTCGAGACGTCACCGAAGCCGATGCCCGAGCGCGCCATGTCGGAGGCGCCCGCGTTGGTGGTCATGATCAGGACCACGTTGCGGAAGTCGACGGTCTTGCCGTGGTGGTCGGTCAGCCGGCCGTTGTCCATCACCTGCAGCAGGATATTGAACAAGTCCGGATGCGCTTTCTCGATCTCGTCGAGCAGCAGGACGCAGTGCGGCTGCTGGTCGATGGCATCGGTGAGCAAACCGCCCTGATCGAACCCGACGTAGCCCGGAGGCGCGCCGATCAGGCGGCTGACCGAATGGCGCTCCATGTATTCGGACATGTCGAAGCGCTGGATCGGGATGCCCATGATATTGGCGAGCTGACGCGCGACCTCGGTCTTGCCGACGCCGGTGGGACCCGAGAACAGGAACGAGCCGATCGGCTTGTCCGGATCGCGCAGGCCGGCACGGGAGAGCTTCATCGCGGTGGAGAGCACCGAGATCGCCCTGTCCTGGCCGAACACCACTTGCTTCAGATCGCGCTCGAGATTCTCCAGCGCCTTCTTGTCGTCGCTGCTGACCGACTTGGGCGGGATGCGCGCCATCGTCGCGATCACCTGCTCGATCTCGCGGGCGGTGATCGTCTTCTTGCGGCGGCTGGGCGGCACCAGCATCTGCATCGCGCCCACCTCGTCGATCACGTCGATCGCCTTGTCGGGCAGCTTGCGGTCGTTGATGTAGCGGGCCGACAGCTCGACCGCGGTCTTGATCGCGTCGGGCGTGTACTTGACCTTGTGGTGCTCCTCGAACGCGGTGCGCAGGCCCTTGAGGATCTTCACGGTGTCCTCGATGGTCGGCTCGTTCACGTCGATCTTCTGGAAGCGCCGCAGCAGCGCGCGGTCCTTCTCGAAGTGGTTGCGGAACTCCTTGTAGGTGGTCGAGCCGATGCAGCGGATGGTGCCGCCCGACAGCGCCGGCTTGAGCAGGTTGGAGGCATCCATCGCGCCGCCGCTGGTGGCACCAGCGCCGATCACGGTGTGGATCTCATCGATGAACAGGATCGCGTGCGGCATCTTCTCCAGTTCGGAGACGACCTGCTTCAGCCGCTCCTCGAAGTCGCCGCGATAGCGCGTGCCCGCGAGCAGCGAGCCCATGTCGAGCGAGTAGATCACCGCTTCTTCCAGCACCTCGGGCACTTCGCCCTCGACAATCTTGCGCGCCAGGCCCTCGGCGATGGCGGTCTTGCCGACGCCCGGATCGCCCACGTAGAGCGGGTTGTTCTTGGAGCGGCGGCACAGGATCTGGATCGTGCGGTCGACCTCGGGACCGCGGCCGATCAGCGGATCGACTTTGCCCGAGAGCGCCTTGTCATTGAGGTTGACGCAGAACTGGTCGAGCGCGGAGTCCTTCTTGTTGCCGCCCTTGGCTTCGGTCTTTTCCTCGGTGGCCTTGGGCTCCTGCTCTTCCGAACCCTTGGGGCTGCGATCCTCGATCCGGCGACCGCCCTTGCCGATGCCGTGGCTGATGTAGCTGACGGCGTCGAGCCGGCTCATGTCCTGCTGCTGCAGGAAGTAGACGGCATAGCTGTCCCGCTCGGAGAACAGCGCGACCAGCACGTTGGCGCCGGTAACGGTGTCCTTGCCGGAAGACTGGACGTGGAGAATCGCACGCTGGATCACGCGCTGGAAGCCCGCGGTCGGGGCAGGATCGCCCTTTTCCTCGGTCTTGAGCGACTGGTATTCCTGGTCGAGATACTGGCGCACCACGTCGCCGAGATCTCCCAGGTCGACGCCGCAGGCCTGCATCACTTGCGCCGCGTCGGGATCGTCGATCAGGGCCAGCAGCAGGTGCTCGAGAGTCGCATATTCATGGCTGCGGTCCGACGCATGCGACAGCGCCGAATGCAGGGTCTTCTCGAGGCTTTGGGCGAAACTGGGCATTAGCTTTCTTTCGTTGGAAAGGTTGACGCTCCGTGCCGGGCGAGCGGAAGAGAATGGGCCCGAAGGTCAGCGCTGTTTGCGACCGATATAGGTAACCGCGTCCCCGTTTCGAGGTAACGCGCGACCGTCATGACTGTTTCGGCCTGAACAGGGTTTGAGCGGCGAGCATATGTGCCGCAGATTTGTCACGTTGCTGCCGTATCCGGGCGATCTCGCCCTCGAGCAGCGCGACGCGCGAGTCCAGTTCATCCAGCGAATAGCTCTCGAGGCTCTCGCTGGCGAGGAGGCTGGCAGCGCCGAAGTCTCCTTCGGCCGACCGCCGCCGCGGTCGCTCGTCGTCGTCCATTGCAGTGCAGCATCGGACGGACCAGGGCGACTGTCAACTAGGGTAAAAAGGCTGTTCGCCTTCGACCACCAATGTGGCACCAAGCACACGATGCCAGCCGATCTGCCCGACGAGATGACCGCCATCACCATCAAGGTACCCGGCGGTCCCGAGGTTCTCACACCTTGCCGCATGCCGCTTCCCAGCCCGGGCGAGGGCGAAGTGCTGGTCAAAGTGGCCTATGCCGGCGTCAACCGCCCGGACGTGGCGCAGCGGCAGGGCACTTATCCGCCGCCGAAGGGCGCCTCGCCGCTGCCGGGCCTGGAGATTTCCGGAACCGTCGTGGTGCTAGGGCGCGGCGTCGACACCTTGCGGATCGGATCGCGAGTCTGCGCGCTGGTCGCCGGCGGCGGCTATGCCGAGTACTGCATCGCCGACGCCGAGCTGTGCCTGCCTGTCCCCGAGTCGCTGCCGCTCGATCAGGCGGCCGCTCTCCCGGAGACGCTGTTCACAGTCTGGCACAACGTGTTCGAGCGCGGCTGGGCGAGCGAGGGAGAGACGCTGCTCGTCCATGGCGGCACCAGCGGCATCGGGACGACGGCGATCATGCTCGGCAAGCTGTTCGGCCTCACCGTGATCGTGACTTGCGGTTCATCCGCCAAGTGCGCACGCGCCCTGGAGATCGGCGCCGACCATGCGATCGACTACAAGGCAGCCGATTTCGTCGAGGAAGTCGCGCGCATCACCGAGGGTACCGGCGTCGACCTCGTGCTGGACATGATCTCGGGCGACTACCTGGCGCGCAACCTCAAGTGCCTGGCCGAGGACGGCCGCCACGTGACCATCGCGGTGCTCGGCGGCGCCAAGGTGCAGCTCAACATGGCGGTGGTGATGAGCCGGCGCCTGACCCTGACCGGCTCGACGCTGCGGCCGCGCTCGACCGAGTTCAAGCGCCTGCTTGCCCAGGAGATCCTCGAGCACGTCTGGCCCCACGTCGAAAGCGGCGAATTGCACCCCGTGATGGACGCCTGCTTCCCGCTCGCCCAGGCTTGCGAGGCGCACCGGCGCATGGAGGCGGGAGACCACGTGGGCAAGATCGTCCTGGCGGTGTGACGCACAAGAAGCCGCACTTGCCCGAGAAGGTCTGTGTCGCCTGCCAGCGCCCCTTCGCCTGGCGTAAGAAGTGGGCGCGCGACTGGGAGAACGTGAAGTACTGCTCCGACCGCTGCCGCATGCGCGGTGCGGGTCCGCCGGGCTGAAGACGAAAGCGGTTCCGCTTTGCCGCGACTGCCCTTAGTCTCGCCTCAGGAGAGACGCGCATGGACCACCTGACCCTCCACGAGGACCCCCGCAGCGGGAACTGCTACAAGATCGTGCTGACCGCGGCGTTGCTCGGCCTGCCGCTGGAACGGCGCCAGTACGATATCATGCAAGGCGACACGCGCACCGCCGAGTTCCTGCGGGAGGTCAATGCCAATGGGCGCATCCCGGTGCTGCAGATCGGCAAGCGCTTCCTGCCCGAGAGCAATGCCGCCTGCTGGTACCTGGCCGAGGGCACCCGGCTGGTCCCGACCGATCGCTTCGATCGTGCGGACATGCTGCGTTGGATGTTCTTCGAGCAGTACAACCACGAGCCGAACATCGCGACGCTGCGCTTCTGGCTGATGTTCGTGGGAGAAAAGAACCTGTCCTCGTTCCAGCGCGATCAGATCATGGCCAAGCGCGCCAGCGGCGAAGCGGCGCTGGCGATCATGAACGACCACCTCGCCACGCGCGACTGGTTCGTGGGCACAAGCGTGTCCCTCGCCGACATCGCCCTTTACGCCTATACCCACGTCAGCGAGGCGGGCGGCTTCCGCCTTCACGACTACCCGGCGGTATGCCGCTGGCTCGATCGGATGGCCGGGCTCAAGGGCTACGTGCCGATGAGTTGAGCCAAGCGTCACTCCCGCTTGCCGAATCCCGCTTACTTGCCTAGATGAACCCCGTACGGCCGCTCCGCGAAGGGGCGGCCCTTATTATTTCTGCGCCGGATTGCGCATACTGTTCCGGCCTCGACAGGACCTTGTAAGATGAGCCAGCCCACTCCGCTGATGCCGCACGCGACCGCCTCCTGGCTGGTCGACAACACCGGTCTCACCTTCGAGCAGATCGCCGAATTCTGCGGCCTCCATATCCTCGAAGTCCAGGCCATGGCCGACGATCTCGCCTCCAGCAAGTACACCGGCCGCGATCCCGTCCGTTCGGGCGAGCTGACCATGGACGAGATCGAGAAGGGCCAGGCGGACTCCAAGTACAAGCTCAAGATGCACAAGGCGCCGGTCACCGTCAGCCGCACCAAGGGGCCGCGCTATACGCCGGTGTCCAAGCGCCAGGACAAGCCCGACGGCATCGCCTGGATCCTGCGCAACCATCCCGAGGTGTCGGACGCGCAGATCGGCAAGCTGATCGGCACGACGCGCAACACCATCGCCGCGATCCGCGATCGCAGCCACTGGAACATCGGCAACATCACCCCTAAGGACCCGGTGACGCTGGGACTGTGCTCGCAGCGTGAGCTCGACGCGATCGTCGCGCGCGCTGCCAAGAAGGCCGGCATCAGCGAGGACGAAGGTGCCAGCGACGAGCGGCTGGTCGACGATCGCGAGGCCCTGATCGAAGAGCTGCGCAAGGAGCGCCAGGACGCGATGCGTGTCGCGAGCGAGGCGGCGCAGGAAGCTGAGGCCGCCGCATGGCTCGAAGCCAAGCGGGCCGCCGAGGCCGAGGGACGCGACCATTAAGCCGCTCGCCGGCTCGTTGCCCCCACTCAGGTGAGCGGGGGCACGCCCATCGATTCAGCCCACCTGCTGCGACTGCGGAGCGGCCAGTGTCAGCCGCGCCTCGTGCCCTTCGGGAACGCGCGCCTGCGCGTGAGCGCCGCGCGGGCTGAGCCGGCCGTCGAGTTGCGCCCCCTGCTCGATGGTGAGCTGCTCGTAGTGGATGTCGCCGTGGATTCGCGCGGACTTGAGGATCACCACCTCACGCGCGGTCACGCTGCCCTGGACCTTGCCGGCGATGCGGATCGATTCGGCGCTGACGTTGCCGACGATCTCACTCCCCTCGCCCTGCACCAGCGCGCAGCACGCGATGTTGCCTTCGACCCGGCCTTCGACCTGCAGGTCGGTGGTGGCCTTGATGTCGCCGTTCAGCGCCGTGTCGTTCCCCAGGATCGAGAACGTGGACGCGCCGTTGATCGGGCGATGATGGCCAAGCGGTTTAGGCATTCTTGTGGTCCTCTCGAGCATGCCCCCTTTGGTATTGTGCGGCCGCCTCCAGGAAGGGCCGCGGATTGACCGGACGATCGTTGATCCGCACTTCGAAATGAAGATGCGGCCCGGTCGAACGGCCAGTGCTCCCCATGGCACCGATCCGATCCCCGGCCTTCACCGGCTGACCCATCCGTGCCCCAAACCCGGACAAGTGGGCATAGCGGGTCATCAGCCCGTTGCCGTGGCTCACCTCGATGCAGTTGCCATAGCCCTGCTTCTGTCCCACGAACGTCACCGTGCCGCGCGCGGCGGCATAGATCGGCGAGCCGAGCGGACCCGGAAAGTCGAGCCCGGCATGGAACGCCGCGCCGCCGTTGAACGGGTCGGCGCGGTAGCCGTAGCTCGACGAGACATAGGCGACATGCGCCGGCTGCACTTGCGGCAGGCTCGCCAGCCCGGAAACGAGCGCGTCCATTCGCGCCAGGCTGAGACCCAGCCGCTGGAAGCGCGGATCGAGCGAACCGTCGCGCGAGGTCGCCAGACGGACCAGCGGACCACCTTCGGCACCCCTGTTGGCCGACGCCAGGATGGCACCGGGATTGAGGCCGAGGTGGCGGATCGAATCCGACGCGCGGGCGGAACGGCGATCGGCGTAGCGGGTCAGGCGCTCGATGAAGGCGAGCTGGTCGCCCTCCAGCTTGGCCAGCGCGCTCGCTTCGGGAAGCACCATGCTGATCTTCGCGACCGTCGCGGCCGCTTCGCCACGGCTGTCGGTGACGGTATCCTGGGGATTGGTATCCTCGGGAAGGTCGCCGAGATGCGCCTCGACCATGCGCTGGATGAAGGCCTGGCGGCGGGCGAGGTCCGAGGTGACGGCATTCAGGTTCTGGCGATAAGCATCGACCCGGCTCTGCGCCGTCGCCACCCGCGCCTCGCGATCGAGCAGTGCGGCATGCTCGCGGTGGGCCGACCATTGGGACGCGGTGAGCGATACCATGGCTGCGAGCCACGCCGAGGTCAGGAGCACGACCCCGGACGCGCCGATCGCCTGCACGCGGGTCGAGAGCTTGACGAAACGGACCTGCCCTTGAGACCGCATGATGAACTCACGGTCAGGGAAGAGGGTCCGCAGGCGCGCGTGGAGCGCGTCGGCGGCAGGAAATTTCAAGTCGACCCCGCTTTGGCTATTCGATCTCAATGCGCAGCGGCCCCTAGCGCCCGCCCTCTTCGAAGGCGAATCGCGCCGTCGCGCGCCTGCGTCAAATCGAGTTGAGATGGGTGTTGCGAGCGGCGAGCTGCTTTCGTTCCCATCATGCGGTGACACAATCGACCGCTCGTCGCAGGCGAATCACACCTCGGCGCATGAGGGCTGCGATGACACGGACGCCCACGAGTGCTAGGCCGCTCGCATGAACATGCAATCGCCCATCACCGATACGCCCGAAGCGCTCATCGATCGGCTCGCGCACGCGGGCCGCGAAGCGCAGCGCAAGCTGGCGCTGCTTTCGACCGAGCAAAAGGCAGGCGCGCTGCATGCAGCTGCCGCGGCACTGCGCGCCGATGAGCCGGCGATCCTGGCGGCCAATGCCCGGGACGTCACGCTTGGCGAGAGCAAGGGCCTCTCGGGCGCCATGCTCGACCGGCTGCGCCTGGACGCCAAGCGCTTAGCGGGAATCGCCGACGCCGTCGAGCAAGTCGCCGACCTTCCCGATCCGGTCGGCCAAGTGATCGATCGCGCCGAGCGCCCGAACGGGCTAGCGCTCAGCCGGGTCCGCATCCCGATCGGCCTGATCGGCATCATCTACGAAAGCCGGCCGAACGTGACTGCGGACGCCGCGGCGCTGTGCCTGGGATCGGGCAACGCGGTGCTGCTGCGCGGCGGCAGCGAGGCGCAACATTCCAACCGCGCGATTCTGGCCGCGATGGTGCGCGGGCTCGAAGGCGCCGGAGTTCCGGCCGACGCGGTCCAGCTGATCCCGACCCAGGACCGCGAAGTGGTCGGCGCGATGCTGACTGCCGCCGGGCTGATCGACATGATCGTGCCGCGCGGCGGCAAGAGCCTCGTCGCGCGCGTCCAAGCCGATGCGCGAGTGCCGGTGCTCGCCCACCTGGATGGCATCTGCCACACTTACGTCGACGCCTCGGCCGACCCGGACATGGCCCGCACCATCGCCCTGAACGCCAAGATGCGCCGCACCGGCATCTGCGGATCGATGGAGACGCTGCTCCTCGATGCGCAGTTCCCCGGCTCCATCATGGTCGTCGAAGCGCTGCTCGACAGCGGCTGCGCGCTGCGCGGAGATGCCCGGGCCCAGGCGCTCGATCCCCGCATCGAGCCGGCGAGCGAGGAAGACTGGGACACCGAGTATCTCGACGCGATCCTGACCGTGGGCATCGTCGACGGCCTCGACGCCGCGCTCGATCATATCGCCCGCCACTCCTCGCACCACACCGATGCGATCGTCACCGGTGACGATGCCCACGCCGAGCGCTTCCTCGCCGAAGTCGACAGCGCGATCGTGATGGTCAACGCGTCCAGCCAGTTCGCCGATGGCGGCGAGTTCGGCCTGGGTGCCGAGATCGGCATCGCCACCGGCAGGCTGCACGCGCGCGGGCCGGTGGCGCTGGAGGGGCTCACCACGTACAAGTGGCAGGTCCGCGGCACCGGGCAGGTCCGACCCTGAGCCAAGGCGCGATTCCGACCGGGTTGCTCGGCGGCAGCTTCAATCCGGCGCACGGCGGGCATCGGCGGATCTCGCTCGAAGCCATGCGCGCGCTCGGCCTCGCTGAGGTGTGGTGGCTGGTCTCGCCGGGAAATCCGCTGAAGCCGCGCGCCGGCATGGCCCCGCTCGGCGCGCGGTTCGCCTCGGCGCTTGGACAGGCGCGCCGCGCGCCGATCCGGGTGACCGCGATCGAGCGCGACCTGCAGACGATCTACACCGTCGATACCCTGCGCCGGCTGATCCGTCGCTTCCCCGGCCGGCGATTCGTCTGGCTTATGGGCGCGGACAATCTCGCCCAATTCCACCGCTGGCGCGACTGGCCGAGGATCGCCTCGCTGATGCCGATTGCCGTCGTCGCCCGGCCGGGGTATGATGACGCCGCTCTCGCGAGCCCCGCGATGGCCTGGCTGGGCCGGTACCGGAAGCCGCCCGCCCGTCTCAAGTTCCGGAGGAACTGGAGCGCCCCGGCGCTGGTGACCCTGCGATTCGATCCCGACCCACGTTCGGCCACGGCTATCCGCCGCGCCGATCCGGACTGGGCCGACAGACTGCCGAGACGCGGTCTGCGCGACCAGGTTACGCATCATCCGATAGCGGGTGAAAGCGCGGGAGACATCGCGGCATGACCATTCCGGTTGCCGCGACCCGGATCGATCCCCACTTTTTCGACATGACGACTGCACGCGTCTGCCGCCGCTCCTGGCGGAACCATGACGTGCCGTCGTGCTTTGCAGCAGAGAGGAGCTGACAACACCTAAGATGCCCCAGGCACACGTACAGCCGGTTCGCGCCGGCGCCGCAAATCCCGCACAGGCCCCCGCGACCGCGCAGGCTCCTGGCGGGTCCGACGATCCGCTTCTGGCGATCGTCCTGCAATCGCTCGATGATGACCAGGCCCAGGAGGTCGTCACCATCGATCTCGAAGGCAAATCCAGCATCGCCGACCACATGGTCATCGCGTCGGGCCGCTCCAGCCGGCAAGTCGCCGCGATCGCCCAGAAGCTTGCCGAGCGCCTCAAGCACAACGGCCACGGCAATCCGCGCATCGAGGGTCTGCCCGCGGCCGACTGGGTGCTCGTCGATGCCGGCGGCGTCGTGGTGCACTTGTTCCGCCCCGAAGTGCGCACGTTCTATAATCTGGAGCGCATGTGGGCCTTCGGCGAAGGCACCGCCGGCGCCGCGTGATCGCGCGTTTGCCGCTACCCCGGCAAATCGCCTAGAAGCCTGGGACCGGACCGGCGAAGCTTGCGGCTTTGCGGGCTCCGGTTCAGGCGGGAACGGGGGAAGGCGCGCAGGCCGCGCCGCAGATCATGCTGTTGCACATCATCGCCAGGGGGAAGATCGCCCGCTCGCCCGAGGCCGAGCTGCTCGATCGCTATGCCAAGCGGCTGACCTGGCCTTTCCGCCACACCGAGTTGCCCGACACCGGCGGCAAGGTCCCGCCACCGGCGCAGACGCCGAGCCGTGACGTGCTGCTGGACGAGCGCGCGAAGCCGCTCTCGTCCGAGCAGTTCGCCGCCCTGCTCGGCCGCTGGCGCGACGAGGGTATCCGCGAGACCCGCTTCCTGATCGGCGCCGCCGACGGGCACGGCGAGGAGGCGCGCGGGAAGGCCGATCTCCTGCTCGGCTTTGGAGCGATGACCTGGCCGCACCTGCTGGCTCGCGCGATGCTGGCCGAGCAACTGTGGCGCGCGACGAGCATCCTCGCGGGCCATCCCTACCATCGGTCGGGCTAGGCATGCGCGCGCTCCTCATCTGCACCGGTGCCGTGGGCCTGGCGCTCGCTACCTGGACGGCGAGCGCGCAAATTGCGCCCGTGCCGCCGCCCGCCGATGTCGCGCAGACGCAGCGCGAGTTGGCCGCGGCCCAGGCCGAGGGCGCGCAAGCCCGCGCGCGCGCCGAACAGCTCGAGCGCGATGCCCGCGCCGCCAACGAGAAGGCCGAGCGCACTGCCAACGAGGCGGCCGCGCTTGCCGCGCGCATCCAGCAGACCGAAGCCGAGATCGCCGCGCAGGAAGCCCGGGTGAAGCTCATCGCGGTGGCGCGCGATCGCCTCCGCGCGCGGCTCGCCGAGCGTCAGGCGCCGCTGGTGCGTCTAACCGCCGCGCTGCAGCGCCTCTCGCGCCGCCCGCCGGTCCTGGCGCTGCTGCGTCCCGGTTCGGTGCAGGACGCGGTCTACATGCGCGCGCTGCTGGAAACGATGCTCCCCGAGGTCGAGCGGCGCACCGCCTCGTTGCGCGCGGAGATCGACCGTGCCCGGGCCCTGGAGAAGATCGCACTCGCGGCCACCGACCAGCTACGCCGCAGCGAAGCGGCGCTCGGCGAGAAGCGACGGCAGCTGGCGACGATCGAGGCCGCCCAGCGCCTCGCCAGCCGACAGGCGAGCGGTATCGCCAGCCGCGAGGCCGACCGGGCCCTCGCGCTTGCGGAACGCGCTCGCGATCTTGGCGATCTGGTCGGCGAGATCGGCCGCGAAGGCGAACTGCGCGCGGCATTGGCGCGCCTTCCGGGTCCGATCATGCGCCCGCCCCGGCCCGAGGACTCGCGTGTGCTCGAAGCCGAGAGCTTCACCGCCCCGCCTGAGGGTTTGCCAACGTGGATCCTGCCATTGACCGGCCGGCTCGTCACCGGCTTCGACGAGCAACCGCCCGGCCAGCCTCGCTCGCGCGGGCTGACTCTGGCGGTGCGGGCCAATGCCCAGGCCGTCGCGCCGGCGTCGGGCCGCATCGCCTACGCAGGGCCCTATCGCGGATACGGCCGCATCGTGATCGTCGAGCATGACGGCGGCTGGGCTTCGTTGATCACCGGGCTGGGCCGGCTCGACGTCGCCGTCGGCCAGAGCGTGGTCGCGGGCTCGCCGCTCGGCACGGCGGGTCCGGGCCAGCCGCGCATCGGCGTCGAGCTGCGCCGCGACGGGCAGCCCGTCAATCCGCTGCAATACCTGCATACGCTGTGAGTGCCCGATGATACGGCGTGCGGCGTGCCACTGGCCTTTGCCGCCTGTGGTCACTAGAATGGCGACACTTTCCGGCCGCGTCTCCCGGCCGGCCGATCCGGATACGAGAGGCTCGACAGCCCGATGAACCTTCGCTCCATCAAGTTTGCGCCGCTGCTGCGCGCCTCGTTGCTCGTCAGCGCGATCGCGCTGGTGCCCGCGACCACCGCCGGCCTCGCCGCGGTGGACGCGCGCAGCGGCCCGCAGTTCGGCAAGCTCCTGGCGATCTACCAGCTGGTCAAGGAGAACTACGTCGACCCGGTCGACGACGACAAGCTGCTCAAGGGCGCGATCGACGGCATGCTCGCCAGCCTCGACCCGCATTCGACCTATCTCGACGGCCCCTCGCTGCAGCGGATCGAGACAATGATCGACGGCAACTACACCGGCCTTGGCCTCTCGGTGGTGGAGGAGGACGGCGCGGTGAAGGTCGTCTCGCCGTTCAAGGGCAGCCCGGCCGAGAAGGCGGGGATCAAGGCCGGCGACTTCATCACCCACCTCGACGGCGTGCTCTATTACGAGCGTGACCTGGATGAAGCCGTCGCCAAGATGCGCGGCCCGCAGGGCACCTCGATCCGCCTGACAGTGTTCCGCCCCGGCCGCGACGCGCCGTTCGACGTGACCGTGACGCGCGGCGTGATCCAGCTGGAGCCGGTGACATCCGAGCTCAAGGGCGATGTCGGCGTGATCTCGGTCAACGAGTTCTCGCGCGATGTCGGCAAGGACGTGAACCTGGCGATCGATAGCCTCAAGAAGCAGGTCGCGGCCACGCCCCAGGGCAAGCTCGCCGGGCTGGTGCTCGACTTGCGCTCCAATCCGGGCGGCTCGCTCGACGAGGCGGTGGCGCTCTCGGACTTGTTCCTGGACAAGGGCGACATCGTCTCACAGCGCGGCCGGGTCGCGTCCGAGAACCAGTTCTACCGCGCCGAAAGCGTGTTCAAGGGCGATGCGATCAAGGGCATGCCGATGATCGTGCTGATCGACGCGGGTAGCGCCTCCGCCTCCGAGATCGTGGCCGGCGCGCTGCAGGACCAGCACCGCGCGGTGATCATGGGCGAGCGCAGCTTCGGCAAGGGCAGCGTCCAGTCGCTGATCGGCCTCGACCAGACCAGCGCGGTGAAGCTCACCACCGCGCGCTACTACACGCCGTCCGGCCACTCGGTGCAGGAAGGCGGCATCGATCCCGACATCCGCGTGCCACAGCTCACCGATCCCGACGCCAAGAACCGGGCGGAAAAGGCAGTGCGCGAATCGGACTTGCGTGGCCACCTGATCAACGAGGCCGCGCTCGACGACAAGGAGCTGGAGACCGATCGGCAGGACGATCCGCGCTTCGCGATGACGCCCGATCAGCTCAAGAAGCAGGGCATCACCGACTTCCAACTGCACTACGCGATCCAGACGCTCGACCGTACCGCCGGGCGGCCCGCGCTGGCCCGCCGGAACTGAGCGGCACCATGGTGGGGACCAGGAGCGAGCCGCTGCGCGCGGCCCGATGGCTGGCGCTGCTGACGCCGGCTGCCTTGCTGGGAGGCGCCTATGTCGGTCAGTACGGCTTCGGCCTGTTCCCATGCGAGATGTGCTGGTGGCAGCGCTACCCGCACTTCGTCGCGCTGGCGCTTTCCCTGCTCGCCTTCGTCCTGCCGCCCAAGCGCCTGCTCGTCGCCCTCGCGGCCGCGGCGATCGCCGTTTCCGGACTGATCGGCGGATTTCACGCCGGGGTCGAGTATCACTGGTGGGAAGGGCTCACCGCCTGCACCGCGAGCCCGCTGGCAGCCGGCGGCGACCCGCTGCAGGCGATCCTCAACGCACCGGTGGTCCGCTGCGACGTGCCGCAGTGGACGCTGTTCGGGATCTCGCTGGCGGGATGGAACTTCCTGTTCTCGCTCGCGTCTGCCCTGATGATCGTGCTTCTCCTGGCACGAGCGCGGAGTGCCCGTCGATGACCCGAGACACGCGATCCGAACGCATGCTGCGCGTCGACCAGGCCGGAGAGTATGGCGCGACGCGCATCTACGCGGGCCAGCTCGCAGTGCTCGGCAATCGCGCGCCCGTCTCGCCCGAGATCGCCGGGATGGCGAGCCAGGAAGCGGCGCACCGCGAGGTGTTCGACAGGATGCTGGCCGAGCGCGGCGTGCGGCCCACGGCGCTGCAGCCCTTGTGGTCGGCTGCGGGCTTTGCGCTCGGGGCGGCGACGGCGCTGCTGGGCCCGGAGGCGGCGATGGCCTGCACGGCCGCCGTCGAGACCGAGATCGATCGCCACTATTCGCAGCAGCTCGACGAGTTGGGTGACGACGACCCCGAGTTGGCCGCGCGCATCCAGGAGTTCCGCGAGGACGAGCGCGAGCACCACGACGCCGCGATCGCCGGCGGAGCGGAGCGCGCCCCGGCCTACCCGCTGCTCTCGGGCGCGATCCGCCTCGGCTGCCGGCTGGCGATCCGCTTGTCCGAACGGATCTGACGCGCGCCCCTTCGGGAACAAACCCCGGGGCTTCAGCTATCATTCAAGGCAGGGCGCGCTTATATCCGCGCCAGACATCGCTCCTGGAGCCCGACCCATGCCTCGCATCCTGTCCGCCATCGCGCCTCTCACTCTTGCGGCTCTGAGTGCCGGGCTTGCGTTCGCCTCGCCCGCATCGGCTCAGGACGACAGCGGCGGGGAGAAGGTCAACCAGGTCATCGTCTATGGCGAGGATCCCTGCCCGGTATCGCAGGGCGACGAGATCACCGTCTGCGCGCGCAAGCCCGAAGGCGAGCGCTACCGCATCCCCGCCCCGTTGCGCGGCGTCGATCAGCCGCAGTCGGAAGCCTGGTCGAACAAGGTGCTGGCCTACGAGACGGTCGGCAAGGCCGGCACGATGAGCTGCTCACCGGTCGGTGCCGGCGGCTTCACCGGCTGCACCCAGAAGCTGGTCCAGCAGGCCGCGATGGAACGCAAGAACGGCACCGACGTGAAGTTCAGCGAGCTGATCCAGAAGGAGCGTGAAAAGCGCCTCTCGACGATCGACAAGTCCGCCGCCCAGGAGCAGGCGCAAGTCGAAGTCGAGGAGCAGGCTTACGCACAGAAGCAGGCGGCGCAGCAGGCCGGCACCACCACCCCCGCGCCGCAGGGCAAGTAACTTCGCCGCGGGGCCAGTAACCCCCGCAAGGCAAGTCACCTCGCCGCAAGGCATGAAAAAAGGCCCGCGTCCAGGACGCGGGCCTTTTCGTTTCGGCTAAGCTGCCGATCGGCAGATCAGGCGACCGCCTTCACTTCCGCGACGATCTTGCGGGCGGCGTCGCCCAGATCGTTGGCGGGCACGATCGCCAGGCCGGAGTTGGCGAGGATCTGCTTGCCCTGCTCCACGTTGGTGCCTTCCAGGCGGACCACCAACGGCACGGCGAGGTTCACTTCCTTGGCCGCCGCGACGATGCCGTCGGCGATGATGTCGCACTTCATGATGCCGCCGAAGATGTTGACCAGGATGCCCTTCACGTTGGGATCGGACAGGATGATCTTGAACGCCGCGGTCACCTTCTCGGTGGTGGCGCCGCCGCCCACGTCGAGGAAGTTGGCCGGGAAGCTGCCGTTCAGCTTGATGATGTCCATCGTCGCCATGGCCAGGCCCGCGCCGTTGACCATGCAGCCGATGTCGCCGTCGAGCTTGATGTAGGCGAGGTCGTACTTGCTGGCTTCGATCTCGGCCGGGTCTTCCTCGGTCTCGTCGCGCAGGGCGAGGACGTCGGGGTGGCGGTAGAGCGCGTTCGAATCGAAGCTCATCTTGGTGTCGAGGACGAGGAGATTTCCGTCCTTGGTCTGCACCAGCGGATTGATCTCGACCATGTCGCAGTCGAGGTCGATGAACGCGGTGTAGAGCTGCTTGGCGAGCTTCTGCGCCTGCTTGTTCAGCTCACCCTCGAGCTTCAGGCCATAGGCGACGGCGCGGCCGTGGTGCGGCTGGAAGCCCTCGGCCGGGTCGATCGTGATGGTGACGATCTTCTCGGGCGTCGAGTGGGCGACTTCCTCGATGTCCATGCCGCCCTCGGTCGAGACGATCATGGCGACGCGGCCGGTGGCGCGGTCCACCAGCATCGAGAGGTAGTATTCCTTGTCGATGTCGACACCGTCGGTCACGTAGAGGCGGTTGACCTGCTTGCCCGCATCGCCGGTCTGGATCGTGACGAGGGTGTTGCCGAGCATCTCCTTGGCGTTCGCCTCGACTTCCTCGATCGACTTGGACAGGCGCACGCCGCCCTTGCCGTCCGGACCCAGTTCCTTGAACTTGCCCTTGCCACGGCCACCGGCATGGATCTGCGCCTTCACCACGTAGAGCGGCCCGGGCAGCTTCTTGGCGCCTTCCACGGCCTCTTCGGGCGAAAGCGCGGCGAAACCGGCGGGGATGGCGATGCCGTACTTCGCCAGCAGTTCCTTGCCTTGGTATTCGTGGATGTTCATCGAAGTCGCCTTCTGCTGGAGTCGCGCGTTGGGCAGGCGCAAGTCTGCACGCGCAAGGTGAGGAATCTTGTGCGTTGCCGCATAAGGACATCGGTGGCGCTTGAAAAGGGCTACTCGCTACACGATTCTGTCAAGGTGCTCCCCAAACTGGCAATATCATGATCGATCGGACACGTCTGGAGGCGATCGTCCGCGAAGCCGGCCGCATCGCGCTCGATGCCTGGCCGGGCGATGGCCATGCCTGCGAGGTCTGGGACAAGCTCGACACCAGCCCGGTCTCGGCCGCCGACATCGCCGTCGACACGTTCCTCAAGCGCGAGCTCAAGGCGCTGCTCCCGGCGGCCGGCTGGCTGTCGGAGGAGACGGCCGACGATGCGGCGCGGCTCGGCGGCTCGCTGATCTGGCTGGTCGACCCGATCGACGGCACGCGCGATTTCGTGCGGGGGCGGAGCGGCTGGGCGATTTCGGTCGCGCTGGTCAGCGCCGGCCGGCCACTGCTCGGCTGCCTGTTCGCACCGGTGCGGCGGCGCGAGGAACGGGGCGAGCTGTGGCATGCCGAGGCCGGCCACGGCGCCTGGCGCAACGGCGAGCGCCTCGTCGCCAGCCGCCGCGCCGAGCTGCCGGGCGCGCGGGTGCCAGCCAAGGCGCTGATGAAGGAGGATGCCGACCTCGTCACCGTCGAGCAGCCCAACTCGATCGCGCTGCGCATCGCCATGGTCGCGGCGGACGAGGCGGATCTCGTTGCCACGCTGCGCTGGGGGTTCGAGTGGGACATCGCCGCCGCCGGGCTGATCGCACGCGAAGCCGGCGCGGCGGTCACCGACGCGTTCGGCCAGCCGCTCAACTTCAACAAGCGCGACCCGCGCGCTTTCGGGGTGCTGGTCGCCTCTCCTGCGGTCCATCGGACCGCCGTGGAGCGCCTCGCCGGCCGCGCCGCTCGTCTTTCGGCCTGACGCGGCGCTATCTGGCGGCCGCGGCGATCCGTTCGCGTGCCGCATCCTGGCCCGTCGCCGCCGCCCGGGCGACGCATTGCGGATCGGGGTCGAGCGGGAACATCCGGTCGAGCTGGCGGCAGGCGCTGATCGCCACCTGGTCGACGCGCGTGAGCAGACGCGCCTGGTCGCGCGGCTGCGTGAGATCGAGATCGTTGAAGAGCACGGGGATCGTCAGCGTGGTCGTCGCGACCACCGCGCCGGTATAGGGCGAGCGCTCCGCTTTGAGTGGCACCGTGCGCGGCGCGGTGACGACGATGGCGCCGCTCTCCTCGGCCACCGCGGGCATCGTCGGCATTATCGCCAGGACGCCAAGTCCTAGACCTATCCACCTACGCACCATGTCGTCAGCCCCGTCTTTCTGGCCCCGTGTTCCTGCGGCTGCGGGTACCACGATCGAGGCGGGGGACATTGATCGAGCGCAACCGCTGAGCAGACGCCCGACGCAGAAAAGGGCCGGCCTCGCGGCCGACCCTTCCTTCTTTTTTTGCGACCCTCAGGCTTGTTAGCGTGCCGACCGCACGTCGTCGGTGGTGACCGGCGTGATCTTGACTTCGACCCGGCGGTTGAGCGCGCGGCCTTCGGCGGTGGCATTGTCCGCCACCGGATAGCCCTCGCCCATGCCCTTGGTCTGGATGCGCGCCGAGGAGACCCCGCGCGAGATGAGATAACGCGCCACCGCATCGGCGCGGCGCTGCGAAAGATCCAGGTTGTACGCGTCCGAGCCGGTCGAATCGGTGTGGCCGTACACGTCGATCAGGCTGTCCGGGTACTGGATCATGCTCTGCGCGACCTTGTCGAGCGCGGCCTGGAACGAGGGGCTGATCGCGGTCGAGTCGACCGCGAAGGTCACGTCGGGCAAGTTGACGAGGATGCCGTCGCCCTCATCGCGCACGTCGATGCCAGAGCCCGCGGTCTGCTCCTTGAGCTCACGGATCTGCTTGTCCTTTTGATAGCCGACCGCCGCGCCGGCGACACCGCCGATGCCCGCGCCGACGATGCGCGCGGTCTTGCCGCCGATCACGCTACCCAGCAGATAGCCCAGACCGGCGCCGCCGACGCCGCCGATCGCGGTGCGCGAGACCTTGCGCTCGCCGGTGTTGGGATCGGTGACGCACGCGGACACCATGACCAGGGAAAGCGCCGCGGCCGCAGAGGTGAACAGGCGGGAATTCTTCATCGCGGGACCCTTTCGTCGTGTGCCGGCATCGGGATCATCTGTCCGAAAGTGTACATTGATGCCGTCTGAATGACCGGCAGAACGGACAAAGGGCGATCCGGTTCCGAAGTTAAGTTTGGCTCGCGAGCATTCGCCTGGACCGATTGCGCGCTTCGCCTGCCGCTCATTGTCTGCTAGCGCTGCGGCATTGTGACGCCCTTCCCCTGGACCGATCTCCTCATCATCGCAGCGCTGATCCTGCTCAACGGCCTCTTCTCGATGTCGGAGCTGGCGATCGTCTCGGCCCGGCAGGCCCGCCTCAGGGTCTCGGCCGACCGGGGCAGCAAGTCCGCCAAGACGGCGATCGCGCTTGCCGCGGACCCCGGCAAGTTCCTCTCCACGGTGCAGATCGGCATCACTCTCATCGGCATCATCGCGGGCGCCTACTCGGGTTCCAGCCTGGGCGGACCGGTCGGCGAGCGGCTGCAGGCGATGGGCCTGCCGGCCCGGTTCGCGCCCGAAGCGGGCTTCACCCTCGTCATCATCGCCACCACGTACGCCAGCCTCGTCATCGGCGAGCTCGTGCCCAAGCAGCTGGCGCTGCGCACCGCCGAGCCGGTCGCGATCCTGATGGCGCGGCCGATGGCGCTGCTCGCCACGGCCATGGCCCCGTTCGTCTGGCTGCTCGACAAGTCCTCGGGCCTGATCCTGGGCCTGCTCTCGGTCCGGCGCGGCGACCAGGACCAGCTCACGGCGGAGGAGCTGCACGTGATCTTCGCCGAGGCCACCAAGTCCGGCGTGATCGAGGAGGGCGAGCGGGCGATGATGGCCGGCGTGATGCGCCTTGCCGACCGCCCCGTTCGCGAGCTGATGACGCCGCGCCCCGAAGTCCACTGGATCGACCTGGGCGCCACCGTGGAACAGCTGCGCGCCCGCATCGCCGACACGCCCCACGCGCTCCTGCCGGTCGCCGACGGCTCGGTCGACAACATGGTGGGCGTGCTGCGGGTTCGCGAAGTGCTTGCCGCACTGCTCGACGGCCAGCCGATCGACATCGCGGCGATGATGCGCAAGGTCGAGGTCATCCCTGACCAGATCGACGCGAGCGACGCGCTGCGCGTGCTCCAGCGGGCCGAAGTGCCGATGGCGATGGTCCATGACGAGTACGGGCATCTGGAAGGCCTCGTCACCCCGAGCGACGTGCTCGCCGCGATCGCCGGCGCGTTCGTCTCGCACCAGGACGAAGGGGACCACCCCCACCTGGTCGAGCGCGAGGACGGATCGCTGCTCATCTCCGGCTCGATGCCCGCCGATGCCCTGTCCGACCGCCTGGGCATCGACCTGCCCGAGGACCGGGAATACGCGACCGCGGCCGGCTACGTGCTGGCCGTGCTCAAGCAGCTGCCGCACGAGGGCGAGCACTTCGCCGACCAGGGCTGGCGCTTCGAGGTGGTCGACATGGACGGCCTGCGGATCGACAAGCTGCTGGTCTCGCGGCTCGACGAAGTGCCGGAAGAGGCCAAGGCAGACGGTTAGAGCCGTCAGGACCGCATGCGCAAGCCGCTCCGCCGCGCGGCGGAATGCGGCAAGAATGCGCGAGTCGAGGTCCACGATGGCAAAAAGCATCGTGAACCCATATGGCGATATAACCAAATAGGAAAGCGAAAAGTTCGCTTCCCCCTGCTCCTGCCCGCGCTCAGGCGGGAGGGATCAGCCGCCGATGGCGGTCTGCGCCGTCTGACCGTCGCCTTCGGGCGCGGCGATGATCTGGCGGGTGACCTGGCCCTTGGCGACCGTGTGCGTCTTGTCGTCACCCACGGTCGACCGGATCGCCGGGGCCGCGGTTCCGGCCATGCCGAGGGTCGCGGTCTCGACATCGCTGCGCGCGGCCGGGCCGCCGAACAGCGCGTCGAGCGTCTGGCCCTGCAGCGTCTCGTCCGAAGGGCGCGGCTCGCCCTGCTGCGGCGGGTTCAGCGCGAAGTCGGGCGGAACCACCAGCGGCGCCTGGCGCTGCACGGCGAACTCGTCCGGCCGGGCGCGGTTGAACAGGCCGCTGCTGCCACAGCCCGAAAGGAGGGCAGCGCCGGCGGCGAGGACAGCCAGCTTCGACAGGGTCTTGCGCATCAATTCAACTCTCCGGAAGCGGGCTTCGGCTCTGCCTGCGGCTTTTCGCGCGAAAGCAGGGACCGGGCAAGGATAATCAGGACACCGATGGTGATCGCGGCATCGGCGAAATTGAAGACGAGGAACGGGCGGAATTCGCCGAAATGCAGGTCCGCGTAGTCGATCACGAAGCCATGCTCGTAGCGGTCGCGGATGTTGCCCGCCGCGCCCCCCAGCACCATCGCCAGCGGCACGATGTCGGACAGGCGCTTCTCGCGCAGCAGCCACACGAACACGAACAGCGCGATCGCCCCGGTCACCGCGATCAGCAGGAAGCGCATCTCCAGCGAGCCGGCGGTGAGCAGGCCGAGCGAGATGCCGTAGTTCTCGGTCCAGCGGAACGCGAAGATCGGCGCGATCTCCACGACATGGCGGTTGTAGAGATTGAGAGTGCGGTCGACGAAGTGGATCTTGATCGCCTGGTCGACGAGGAAGATCGCCAGGGCCAGCCCGAGGCCGATCGCCCGGTTCCGCCAGGGATTTGCCGCCTGCGATGTCATGCCGCGGTCTCCATCGCGCTTACCACGTCCTCGCAGCGGTCGCACAGGGCGCCATCCTCCGTCACTTCGGGAAGATGGCGCCAGCAACGGCCGCACTTGTGATCCTCGGTGGCGGCGACCGTCACAGCCTCGCCCTGGCCCGGCGTGACTGTCCCGGTGATGAACAGCTCGGCCAGGAACGCAGGATCGCCCGGCTCGGGCACGCTGACTTTCGCCGCCAGGCTGGAGCCGATGATCTTCTCGCGCCGCAAAGGTTCGATGGCTTCGGTCACCTGCTCGCGCAAGGCGCGCAGGGCCGCCCAACGCTCCAGGTCCGCTTCGACGGCCGGAACTTGCGGCCACTCGAGCAAGTGCACGCTGTCGCTGCCGGGGTAGCGGCTCTGCCACACTTCCTCGGCGGTGAAGACCAGCACGGGCGCGGCGTAGCGGATCAGCGCGTGGAACAGCGTGTCGAGCACCGTGCGATAGGCGCGGCGCTTCGGGTCCGAAGGCGCGTCGCAGTAGAGGCTGTCCTTGCGGATGTCGAAGAAGAACGCCGACAAGTCCTCGTTGCAGAAGTCGATCAGCGAACGAACGTATGTGTTGTAGTCGAAGTCGGCGACGGCCCGACGCAGCGTTGCGTCGAGGTTGCCGAGCAGGGTCAGCACATACTGCTCCAGCTCGGGCATCTCCTCGACCGGCAGCGCCTCGGCGGGATCGTAGTCGGCCAGCGCGCCCAGCATGTAGCGGAAGGTGTTGCGCAGCTTGCGATACTGGTCGGCGACCCCTTTGAGGATCTCGTCGCCGATGCGGTGATCCTCGGTGTAGTCGACCGAGAGCGCCCACAAGCGGATGATATCGGCGCCGTTGGTCTCCATGACCTTGAGCGGGCTGACCGTGTTGCCCAGCGACTTCGACATCTTGAGGCCCTTGGCGTCCATCGTGAAGCCGTGGGTCAGGACCGCGTTGTACGGCGCGCGGCCGCGCGTGGCGCAGGATTCAAGCAGCGAGGACTGGAACCAGCCGCGATGCTGGTCCGAGCCTTCGAGGTAGAGGTCGGCCGGCCATTGCAGCTCGGGCCAGCGCCCGCTTTCGAGCACGAAAGCATGGGTGGAGCCGGAATCGAACCACACGTCGAGGATGTCGGTGACGCGCTCGTAATCCTCGGCCTTGTAGGCGTTGCCGAGGTATTCCTGCGCGCGGGCGTCGGACCAGGCGTCGACACCGTCCTGCTTCACCGCGGCGACAATGCGGGCGTTGACTTCCGGGTCGACGAGGTACTGGCCGGATTTGCGGTCGACGAACAGCGTGATCGGCACGCCCCACGCGCGCTGGCGGCTGAGCACCCAGTCGGGCCGCCCCTCGACCATCGCGCCGATGCGGTTGCGGCCCTTCTCGGGCACGAAGCGCGTGTCGGCGATGGCTTGCAGCGCGGTCTGGCGCAGGGTCGCGCCTTCTTCGGCGCGATCCATCGGCACGAACCACTGCGGCGTGCAGCGGTAGATCACCTTGGCCTTCGAGCGCCACGAGTGCGGGTAGGAGTGCTTGTAGTCCGCCGAAGCCGCCAGCAGCCCGCCCACCTCTCGCAGGTCCGAGCAGATCGGCCCGTCGGGCGCGTTGAACTTGGGGTTGATGACCGATCCCTGACCGCCCAGCCAGGGCCAGTCGGCGCGGTACTTGCCATCGGCCTCGACCACGAACTTGGGACCGATGCCGTGCGCCTTGCACAGCTCGAAGTCGTCCTCGCCATGGTCGGGCGCCATGTGGACGAGCCCGGTGCCGCTGTCGGTGGTGACGAAGTCGCCCGCCAGCAGCGGCCGCGGCTCGGCGAAGAACCCGCCGAGGTGGTGCATCGGGTGCCGGGCGAGGGTGCCGGCGAGGTCGGAGCCTTTAATCGTGCGGGCGGTCGGCGTTACTGCCGAGAGTTGCACACGATTGCCATCATTGCCGAACCAGCGGTTTTTCAACGTAGCGGCCAACCGATCAAGAAATTGCGGGAGCAGCGCAGAAGCCACAACGAACCGTTTGGCCTGCAACTCAGCTATCTCAGCCTCGGGGAAGGTGATGCTATTTCCGGGGGTGACAACGAATATGCTAAAGAAAGTGTACTCAACCTCAGGCCCAAAAGCCAAAGCCTGGTTCACCGGGATCGTCCACGGCGTCGTCGTCCAGATCACCGCATGCGCGCCGACCAGTTCGGGCACCGGGCTCTCGATGATCTCGAACGCCACGTCGATCTGGGTCGAAACGATGTCCTCGTACTCGACCTCGGCTTCGGCCAGCGCGGTCTTCTCGACCGGGGACCACATCACCGGCTTGGCGCCGCGATAGAGCTGGCCGCTTTCCGCGAACTTCAGCAGTTCGGAGACGATCGTGCCTTCCGCCTGCGGGTCCATCGTCAGGTAGGGCTTGTCCCAGTCGCCGTTGATGCCGAGGCGTTTCAACTGCTCGCGCTGGACGTTGACCCACTCGGCGGCATAGGCGCGGCATTCGGCGCGGAACTCGACTGGGTCGACCTGGTCCTTGTCGAGCTTCTTCTTGCGGTACTGCTCCTCGACCTTCCACTCAATCGGCAACCCGTGGCAGTCCCAGCCGGGCACGTAGGGCGCGTCCTTGCCCAGCAGAGTCTGGGTGCGGACCACCATGTCCTTGAGGATGTGGTTGAGCGCATGGCCGATGTGCATGTCGCCATTGGCGTAGGGCGGGCCATCGTGGAGGATGAACTTCTCGCGACCGCTGCGCGCCTCGCGGGTCTTGGCGTAGAGGTCCTGTTCCTGCCAGCGCGCGAGGATCGCCGGCTCCTTCTGCGGCAGGCCGGCCTTCATCGGGAAGTCGGTCTTCGGCAGGAAGACGGTGGATCGGTAATCGCGCTGCTCGGTCATGACCGACGCGCCTTAGCGATGCGACGGCGCCCGCGCAATTTATGGTTCACTCCCCGCCGCCTTCCCCCTCGATGGGGGAAGGATAGCGCAGCTTGCGCCTTGCAGGCGCTAGCGGAGCTTGAATGGGGGTGCGGCGGCGCTGTGACGAGAGCGCACCCCCATCCAACTGCGGCTAGACGGCACGGCCGCCAAGCCTTGGTATCCTTCCCCCATCAAGGGGGAAGAGATCAGGTCAGCGCCGATGCCAGCAACCGCCGCGCCTCGTCGCAGTCCTTGTCCATCTGCGCGGTCAGCGCCTCGAGGCTGTCGAACTTGGCCTCGGGCCGCAGGAAGCGGTGGAACGCCACCTCGATCTCCTGGCCGTAGAGGTCGCCGGAAAAGTCGAAGAAGAAGGGTTCGAGCAGCTCCTTGGGCGGATCGAAGGTCGGCCGCACGCCCAGGTTCGCCGCGCCGGCGAGAACGCGCCCGTCCGGCAGGCGCCCGGTCACCGCGTAGATGCCGTAGCGCGGGCGCAAGTACGTGCCGAGCGCCAGGTTCGCGGTGGGATAGCCGATCGTGCGACCCAGCTTGTCGCCATGCTGCACCGGCCCACGAATGGCGAACGGTCGGGTGAGGAGGCGAGTCGCGGTCTCGCAGTCGCCATCTTTCAGCGCCCAGCGGATGCGGCTGGACGAGATCGGTCCCTCCTCGTCGAGTACCGCCGGCACCGTGCGCGTGGATATTCCCAGCGGCCGGCCCTGTTCGCGCAGCGACGTCGCATTGCCGCTGCGGTGCTTGCCAAACACGAAGTCCTGTCCGGTGATGACGCCCACGACGCCGAGACGATCGTGAATGATCTCGCTCACCCAGCGATCGGCCGGCATGCCCGCGATGGTGGCGTCGAAATGGAACACCAGCATCGCGTCCGCCCCGGCGTCGGCGAACAGCGCCTGGCGCTGGTCGAGCGTGGTCAGGCTAAACGGCGGGGTATCGGGCCGGAAGAAGCGCACCGGGTGCGGATCGAAGGTCGCGACGATCGCTGGCCGCCCCTCCGTCCGCGCCCAGGCGACTGCCTCGCCGACGACCGCCTGATGGCCCTGGTGGAAGCCGTCGAAGTTGCCGAGCGCCAGGATCGCACCGCGCAGGGCGTCGGGCATAGGCTGGCGGTGGTCGAGACGAATCATGGCCAAGCCGCCTATAAGTGGCGCGCGAGCGTCACGAAAGCGTAGGCCGGTCTGCCTTCGAGGGCTGGGTGCTCCTCGCGCTGGGCCTCGCGCCATTCCGGGCCGGGCGGGGGCATCGCCGTGTCGCCCGCGAAGTCGGCATGGATCTCGGTCAGCTCGATCCGATCGGCGCGCTCGGCAAACAGCGCGTAGACCTCGGCGCCCCCGATCACCGCGACCTCGCCGCTATCCTCGCTCCGGCCGGCAAGCGCCAGCGCGGCATCCACGTCGTGTGCGACTTCGGCGCCGGGGGCGGACCAGGCGGTGTCGCGCGTGAGAACGATGTGGCGCCGTCCCGGCAGCGGCGCCGGAAAGCTCTCGAACGTCTTGCGACCCATGATCATCGGCTTGCCCAGGGTCAGCGCCTTGAAGTGCCGCATGTCCGCCGGCAGGCGCCAGGGCAGCTTGCCCTCGCGACCGATCACGCCGTTGGCCGCGCGCGCATAGACGAGGACGATCTGCTGCGTCATGCCGGTGTCCGCTCCCGTCCTAGCCCAACGTCAGACGCGTGACGTGGCCCATCTTGCGCCCGGGCCGCGCCGCCGCCTTGCCGTAGAGGTGCAGGTGGCTGCACGGATCGGCCAGGATCGCGGGCCAATCCTCCGCCGCCTCGCCGATCACGTTGCGCATCTCCACGCCCTTGGCGGCGAGCCCGGTATCGCCGAGCGGCAAGCCGCAGATCGCGCGGATGTGGTTCTCGAACTGGCTGGTGACCGCGCCCTCGATCGTCCAGTGCCCCGAGTTGTGGACGCGCGGCGCCATCTCGTTGAACACCGGGCCTTGCGCCGTGGCGAAGAACTCGAGCGTCAGCACGCCCACGTACCCGAGCGCCGCGGCGACCTTGACCGACAGCGCCCGCGCCGATGCGACCTGTGCCGCGATCGGCTCGCCGGCCGGCACGCTCGAGCGCGCGAGGATGCCGTTCTCATGGACGTTGCGCGGCGAATCGAAAAAGCGGACGTCGCCATCCTCGCCGCGGCACAGGATCACCGAGAACTCGGCCTCGAACGTCACGAAGCCCTCGTAGATGAGCGGCTTGGACGGGAGGTCGAGCACCTCGACACCGGCGACCGACCCGATGCGCCACTGGCCCTTGCCGTCGTAGCCGTCGCGGCGGGTCTTGAGGATGCCGGGAGCGCCGATGCGGGCGACCGCGTCGTCGAGCTCGGCAAGGCTGTCGACCGGCGCGAAGGGGGCGGGGGTGCCGCCGAGATCGGCGACGAACCTCTTCTCGTTGAGCCGATCCTGCGCGGTCTCCAGCGCCTTGGTGCCCGGCCGCAGCGGCACTTGGCCCAGCGCGCGCAACGGCGTGACGGGCACGTTCTCGAACTCGTAGGTCACCACCGCGCAGTCGGCGGCGAAGCGGGCCATGGCCTCGGCATCGTCCCACGCGGCGCAAGTGAACGCCGCACTGACTTCGGCGGCGATCGAATCGGCCTCGGGCGCAAAGATGTGGCAGCGATAGCCCAGCTGTGCGGCGGCCATCGCCAGCATGCGGCCGAGCTGGCCGCCGCCAAGGATGCCGATCGTCTCGCCGGGCGGGATCATGCGGACCGCACGCTTTCTTCCCCCTCGATGGGGGAAGGATACGAAGGCTTGGAGGCTCTGCCTCCTAGCCGCAGTTGGATGGGGGTGCGCTCGCGTTTGACGGGAGCGCAAGGCCGCACCCTCACCCCCATCCAAGCTCCGCTAGCGACCTGACGGCCGCAAGCTGCGCTATCCTTCCCCCATCGAGGGGGAAGGAGAAGGGAGGGAGAGCCCGTCATCGCTCAGACCGGCGTTTCCGCGACGCTGGCCGTCTGTTCCTTGCGGAAGGCTTGCAGCCGCTCGGCCAAGGCGTCGTCGCTCGTCGCCAGGATCGCGGCGGCCAGCAGGCCGGCGTTGGCCGCTCCCGCCTCGCCGATCGCCAGCGTGCCGACCGGGATGCCGGCGGGCATCTGCACGATCGAGAACAGGCTATCCTGCCCCGACAGCGCCTTGGACTGCACCGGCACGCCCAGCACCGGCAAATGCGTCATGCTGGCGACCATGCCCGGCAAGTGCGCGGCGCCGCCGGCCCCGGCAACGATCACCTTGAACCCCTCGCCCGCCGCGCCCTTGGCGAAGCTGACGAGCCGGTCGGGCGTGCGGTGGGCCGAGACGATCCGCGCGTCGTAGGCGACGCCCAGCTTGTCGAGCATGTCGGCGGCGCGCTGCATCGTCGGCCAGTCGGACTGGCTGCCCATGACGATGGCTACGAGCGCGCCGGCCATGGCTTACCGCTCGGAGAGGTAGTAGCGGTCGAGCACGGCGAGATCGTCGCTCAAATCGTAGACGATCGGCTGACCGGTCGGGATCTCGAGGCCGGTGATCTCGGCGTCCGAGATGTTCGAGAGGTGCTTGACGAGGGCGCGCAGCGAATTGCCGTGCGCGGCCACCAGCACGTCGGCCCCGGCGCGCAAGTGCGGCACGATCGAACCCTCGTAGTACGGCAGGACGCGGGCGATCGTATCCTTGAGGCTCTCGGTGTTCGGGATCGGAATGCCGGCGTAACGGGCGTCGGCGCCCAGATCGAACTCGCTGCCCGCTTCCAGCACCGGGGGCGGAATGTCGAAGCTGCGGCGCCAGATCTTGACTTGCTCGTCGCCGTGCTTGGCCGCGGTCTCGGCCTTGTCGAGCCCGGTGAGGCCACCATAATGCCGCTCGTTCAAGCGCCAGTCCTTGGTCTCGGGGATCCACAACAGGCCCGCCGCTTCCAGCGCCAGGTGCAGCGTCTTGATCGCGCGGGTCTGGAACGAGGTGAAGGCGACCGTCGGCAGGATGCCCTTCTCGCGCAGCAGCGCGCCGGCCGCGCGCGCCTCGGCCTCGCCCTTGTCGGTCAGGTCGACGTCCCACCAGCCGGTAAAGCGGTTCTCGAGGTTCCACTGGCTTTGTCCGTGGCGGACGAGGATCAGGCGAGGCAAAGGGGCAAGCTCCGCTGGTTGGGGCCTTCCGGCAGCGCCGGTGGCACGCGTTCGAACTGGATGTGCGCCCTAGCTTTCCGGCGGCGGATTGGGAAGAGCGCCCGAGTCGTTTTCGGATCGGTCTTGCGCAGGCATGCCGGAAGGGCTGGCGAGCGCGCGCGCCTGCGCCTTGCGGCGATGCAGGTTCTCGCGCAGCTTCGCGGCCAGGCGCTCCTCGCGCGTGGCTTTGTCCGGCGTGGGTTTTTCGGGCATCTCGACCATCTTCGCCCGAATGCCCAACCGCGCCGCCCACTGCAAGCGAGCTTGACATTGCCCCTGTGCACGGACAATAGCGCGCCCCTGCCCGGCGCCCCTTCGGCGTGCCGCGTGGCACGCTGCTGTAGCTCAGTGGTAGAGCGCACCCTTGGTAAGGGTGAGGTCGGGAGTTCAATCCTCCCCAGCAGCACCATTCCCCATCGATTCGAGTGCCGGCAGCGCCGGTCAGGCGGTCGGGCGGTCAGCCGCCACGTTGTGTTCGCGCCCCGCCCACTCGCGGTTGATGGCGAGCGCGGCCAGCGTGCACAGCGCGCCCGAGAGCAAGTACACGCCCACGAAGAACAGCCCGAAGCGGCTGGCGACGAACAGCGCGACCAGCGGCGCGAACCCGGCGCCGATGAACCAGGAGGCCGTCGCGGTGGTCCCCGCTCCGGTGTAGCGGTGGCGGGGCGAGAAGCTGCCGTTCACCGCCCCCGAGGCCTGACCGAACGAGAGGCCGAGCAGGATGAAGCCCGTGATCATGTAGGACCATTGCCCGCCATGCCCGCGCGCGAGCAGTTGCGGGGCGAAGCCGCTGTAAGCGGCGATCAGCGCGGCCGAGACGCCAAGCAGGGTGCGCCGGCCGATGCGGTCCGCGATGAGCCCCGACAGAGCCACGCAGACGAGGCCGACCACGGCCCCGACGAGCTCGATCTGCAGGAAGCCGATCGGCGGCTCGCCGGTGGTGAGCACCACCCACGAGAGCGGGAAGACGGTGACGAGATGGAACAGCGCGAAGCTTGCCAGCGGCGCAAAGGCGCCGAGCATCACCGTGCGGCCTTCCTCGCGGAACATCTCGAACACCGGCGAGGGCTGGAGCTCGCGGTTCTCGTAGAGCTCCTCGAACGCGGGCGTCGAGATCAGGCGCAGCCGGGCGAACAGAGCGACGACGTTGATCACGAAGGCGACGAAGAACGGATAGCGCCAGCCCCAGTCCAGGAAGTCGGCCTGCGACAGGGTCGAGAGCAGGAAGGCGAACACGGCGGCCGCCACGAACAGGCCAACCGGCGCCCCAAGCTGCGGGACCATGGCGAACCAGCCGCGCCGCTCGTTCGGGGCATTCAGGGAAAGGAGCGCCGGCAAGCCGTCCCACGTGCCGCCCTGCGCGAAGCCCTGGCCCAGCCGGAACAGCGCCAGCAGCACGACAGCCACGTGGCCGACCTGTTGGTAGCTCGGCAGGAACGAGATCGCCATCGTCGAGCCGCCGAGCAGGAACAGCGCGATCGTTAGCTTCACCCCGCGCCCGTACCGGCGGTCGATCCACAGGAACAGCAGCGCCCCGAACGGCCGCGCGATGAAGGCCAGCGCGAACAGGCAGAACGAGTAGAGCGTGCCCGTCAGCGGGCTGACGTACGGAAAGATCAGCGACGGGAACACCAGGACCGAAGCGATCGCGTAGACGAAGAAGTCGAAGAACTCTGACGACCGCCCGATCACCACGCCGACCGCGATCTCGCCGGGCCGGATGCGATGATCGCGCGCGTTCACGACCCGCGAGCTGCGTTCGAGGGACGTCGATCGGGCCGGTGCCGTGGGCATGCTGGTCATAGCCGCTATTTTCCACCAGGAGGGCAGGCTTGCACTTGCACAAACCTCGCGCTGATTTGCAACGATTGCATCGTAGCTTGGATTGAGGGCAGTTGTGAACGCTCGTGCAAGGAGTACACGAGCAAGCGGCGATTGCCGGCGGGGACTCGATGCTCAAGCTATTCAACGGCACTTCAAACCGCCTCTTGAGCGCGCGGGCTCGATCAGCTGAACCGAACGCCGCCAAGACGATCGCAGGCCTGGCTTTGACGCTGCTGCTGTGCGGCTGCGACCGCGTGGTCATGGACCCCGGCGGCGACATCGCCGTGCAACAGCGCGACCTGATCCTGTTCTCGACCGGCGTCATGCTGCTGATCATCGTGCCGGTGATGGTGCTGACGGTCCTGTTCGCCTGGCGCTATCGCCGTGGCAATCCCAACAAGACCTACGATCCCGACTTCGACCACTCGACCACGCTGGAACTGGTCATCTGGTCGTGCCCGCTGCTCATCATCATCGCGCTGAGCGCCGTCACCTGGACCAGCACCCACCTGCTCGATCCCTTCCGCCCGATCGCCAGGATCGCGCCCGGCAAGCCGGTTCCGCCGGGAACCAAGCCGCTCGACATCCAGGTCGTCGCGCTCGATTGGAAGTGGCTGTTCATCTATCCCGAGCAGGGGATCGCCACGGTGAACGAGCTCGCGGTGCCGGTGAACGTGCCGCTGCGCTTCTCGATCACCTCGACCGATCAGTTCAACACCTTCTACGCGCCGACGCTGGCCGGCATGGTCTATGCGATGCCGGGCATGCGCTCGATGATGCATGCCGTGCTCAACCGCCCCGGCGAGACCTGGGGCTACTCGGCCAACTACACCGGCGCGGGCTTCTCCGACATGCGGTTCAAGCTGCGCGGAATGCAGCCGGACGAGTTCCAGAGCTGGGTCGCCGCCGCGCGCGGCGACCGGCGCGGGCAGCTCACACGGCAAGTCTTCACCGTTCTCTCCCGGCCGAGCGAAAAGGCCCCGCCGATGCGCTTCGGCGGAGTTGCGCCCGATCTGTTCGACCGCGTGCTCAACAGTTGCGTCGAGCCGGGCAAGCCGTGCATGTCGGACGTGATGCGCGCCGACATGTCGCGCGGCGGCGGCCATCCTGACGACCCGCGTGCCGGCGCGGGCATGCCACCGGGACACGGCTCGCTGCCGCTCCACGGCGACAAGCCGACCCCGGCGCTGGAAAAGGAACCCGAGGACAAGGGCTCGGGGCCGAACGTCACCGCGCCGCGCGGCTCCGGCGCCCCGGGCCAGCACCACCAGGGCGACGAGCGCAACCGAGACATGTCCCTGCGCGCCCCGAACACCGCACCCGGCGCGCCGCGGACCGGACGAGCCTGACAGGACGAGCCAGATGGCCGAAAACACACTGATCAAGACGATCTTCGGCCGGCTCACCCTCGAGTCGCTCCCGATCCATGAGCCGATCCTCGTCGGCACCTTCATCGTCGTCGCGCTGCTGGGCCTGACGATCGTGGGCGCGATCACCCGCTATAAATTGTGGGGCTATCTGTGGAGCGAGTGGTTCACCAGCGTCGATCACAAGCGGATCGGCGTCATGTACATGGTCTTCGGCATCGTCATGCTGTTGCGCGGCTTTTCCGACGCGCTGATGATGCGCGCGCAGCAGGCGATCTCGTTCGGTGCCAACCAGGGCTACCTGCCCTCGCACCACTACGACCAGGTCTTCACCGCGCACGGCACGATCATGATCTTCTTCGTGGCGATCCCGCTGGTGGTCGGCCTCGTCAACTTCGTGATGCCGCTGCAGATCGGCGCGCGCGACGTCGCCTTCCCCTTCCTCAACAACCTCAGCTTCTGGCTGACGGTCTCGGGCGGCATGCTGGTGATGCTCTCGCTGTTCGTCGGCGAGTTCGCGCGGACCGGATGGCTGGGCTACGCGCCGCTTTCCGAGCTGGCCTATAGCCCCGATACCGGCGTCGACTACTACTTGTGGTCGCTGCAGATAGCGGGCGTGGGCACGACGCTGTCGGCCATCAACATGGTGGCGACGATCATCAAGATGCGCGCGCCCGGCATGACGATGATGAAGATGCCGGTGTTCTGCTGGACCGCGCTGTGCTCGAACGTGCTGGCGGTGGCGATCTTCCCGATCCTGACCGCCGCGTTCCTGCTGCTGCTGCTCGACCGGTACGTAGGCACCAACTTCTTCACCAACGATCTCGGCGGCTCGCCGATGATGTACTGGAACATGGTGTGGGCCTGGGGCCATCCCGAGGTCTACGTGCTCGTGCTGCCCGCGTTCGGCATCTTTTCCGAGATCACCTCGACCTTCACCGGCAAGCGGCTCTTCGGCTATTCCTCGATGGTCTACGCCACCGTCGTCATCACCATCCTGTCGTTCCTGGTGTGGCTGCACCACTTCTTCACGATGGGCGCGGGGCCGAGCGTCAACAGCTTCTTCGGCATCGCCACGATGGTCATCTCGATCCCGACCGGCGCCAAGGTCTTCAACTGGCTGTTCACGATGTATCGCGGCGATATCCGCTTCGAGCTCCCGATGATGTGGACGATCGCCTTCATGCTGACTTTCGTGATCGGCGGCATGACCGGGGTGCTGCTGGCGATCCCGCCCGCCGACTTCGTGCTGCACAACTCGGTGTTCCTCGTCGCGCACTTCCACAACACGATCATCGGCGGCGTCGTCTTCGGCCTGTTCGCCGGGATGGTCTACTGGTTCCCCAAGGCGTTCGGCTTCAAGATGGACCCGTTCTGGGGCAAGGTCGCGTTCTGGGGCTGGACGGTGGGCTTCTGGGTCGCCTGGGGTCCGATGTACGTCGCCGGCCTCATGGGCACGACCCGACGCGTCCACCACTTCGACGACCCGACGCTTCAGCCCTGGTTCGTGGTCGCCGCGATCGGCGCCGTGATCATCCTCGTCGGCATCCTGGGCTTCATCATGAGCATCGTGGTGGGGATCAGGAACCGCGACAAGCTCGCCGACACCACCGGCGATCCCTGGGACGGGCGCACGCTCGAATGGTCGACGACCTCGCCCCCGCCGCAGTACAACTTCGCCTTCACCCCGGTGATCCACGATCTCGACGCGTGGTACGACATGAAGTCGCGCGGCTACCACCGACCGGAGGAGGGCTTCCGCCCGATCCACATGCCGCGCAACACCGCTTCGGGCGTGATCCTTTCGGGCCTGGCCTTCGTCTTCGGCTTTGCGATGATCTGGTACATCTGGTGGCTCGCGGCGCTTGCCTTCGCCGGGCTGGTCGTCGTCAGCATCGGGCACACCTTCAACTTCCACCGGGACTACTTCATCCCGGCCGAGGATGTCGCCCGGACCGAGCATGCCCGCCAGCCGCTGCCGGCAGGTGCGTGAGATGAGCACGCAAGGCCACTCCGCAGCCACGACCATCGCCGACCGCGACACCTGGCACCTCGCGGAAGAGGACGATCACGGCCACGATCACAGCGGCGGCGCCACGTACATCGGGTTCTGGATCTACCTGATGAGCGATGCGCTGATCTTCGCCTCGCTCTTCGCGATGTTCGGCGTCGTCAGCACCAGCTACGCTGGCGGGCCGGCCCCGCGCGAGATCTTCGAGCTCCCGCTGGTCGCGCTCAATACCGCGCTGCTGCTCGCCTCCTCGATCACGTTCGGCGAGGCGATGCCGCACATGGAGGCGGGGCGCGTTGGGCCCACCCGGATCTGGTTGGCGCTGACCGGTCTGCTGGGCGCGGCCTTCGTCTGCGTCGAGCTCTACGAGTTCTCGAACCTCATCGCCGAGGGTGCGGGGCCGCAGCGCAGCGCCTTTCTCTCGGCCTTCTTCGCGCTTGTCGGCACCCACGGCGCGCACGTGACCGTGGGCCTGATCTGGATCGTCGTCAGCCTCGTCCAGATGAGCCGCCACGGGCTCTCGGAAGACATGAAGCGGCGCGTGATGTGCCTCTCGATGTTCTGGCACTTCCTCGACATCATCTGGATCGGGGTCTTCACCTTCGTCTATCTCTGGGGAGTTCTGCGGTGAGCGCCTCGCACGATCCTGTCGATCCCGCCCATCACGGCCACGGACACGGCCATGGCAGCCGTCGCGGCTACTGGATCGGCACGCTGCTGGCGATCGTCCTCACCGTGCTGCCCTTCTGGCTGGTCATGGGCAACGTGCTGCGCGACCCGCAAGTCACCGCGATCCTGATCGTGGCGATGGCGCTGGTGCAGATCGTCGTCCACGTGGTGAGCTTCCTGCATCTCGACACCCGGTCGGAAGGCGGGTGGACGTTGCTGGCGTTCCTGTTCACCGTGGTGGTCGTGTTCATCCTGATTGGCGGCTCGGTGTGGATCATGTTCCACCTCAACACCAACATGATGCCGATGTCGGGGCCCAGCGCAGCCATGGGGTAACCCGCAAGGGCGGATGGCTGCCGGCGCTCTGCGCGCTGGCCTTCGTGCTCTTCGTCGGGCTGGGCATCTGGCAGATCGAGCGCCGGACGTGGAAGCTGGCGCTGATCCGCGCGATCGATTCCCGGATCGCCGCGGCCCCGGCCGCTCCGCCGCTGCCCGCCACCTGGTCCCGGTTCGACCCTCAGGTGCAGGCCTACCGCCGGGTGGCCGTGCAAGGCCGCTTCCTCGCCGGCCGGTCCACCCTGGTGCAAGCCTTGACCGAGCGCGGCGCGGGATACTGGGTGATCACGCCGCTGCGCACCTCGCAGGGCTTCGTTATCCTCGTCAATCGCGGCTTCGTCCCCACCGCGCTCGGTGCGATGGCGGTGCGAGGACAAGCCGATGCTCCGGCCAAGGTCACGGGCCTGCTGCGCTTGTCCGAACCCGGGGGGCGCTTGTTCCGCGCCAACGATCCCGCCGCCGACCGCTGGTATTCGCGCGACATCGCCGCCATCGCGGCCAAGCGCGGCCTCAGCCCGGTGGCCCCCTACTTCATCGATGCCGATGCGACGCCCAATCCCGGCGGCTGGCCAGTCGGCGGGCTCACCGTGGTCGACCTGCCCAACAACCACCTGGTCTACGCCGTGACGTGGTTCGCCTTGGCGGCGCTGAGCCTCTTCGGCTTCGTGCGCGTCTGGCGCGACGGGCGCGGGTCGGCTGGCTCGAAGGGCAACGTGGCCTAGGTGCAGGAACCCGAGCGCGCGCCGTTCGTCCCTGTGATCGAGCCGCTACGCAGGCAGCCCCATAAGGACCGAGCCGATGACCCTTCCGCCAACCCCCGGCACGATAGCCGGCACTCCGCCTGCCCCGAACGCGGTCGACCGAACCGTCGACATCGCCAGCGGCGCCGCGGCGGGTGCATTGGCCGGACTGGTCGGCGCTGCCGTCATGGAAGGCTTCCAGGCTTACGCCGGCAACCTCTTCCGGCCCAAGGGCTCCAATCCGCCCGCGACCGAGCAAGCGGCGCTGACCGCCGCGCGGCTGGCCGGGGCGGCGAGGTTGCGCAAGGCCGATCGCCAGCGCGGTGGCGATGCCGTGCATTACCTCGTCGGCGGCCTGACCGGCGCGGCCTACGGCGCTCTGGCCGAACCGGCGCCGGGCGTGACGCGGTGGCACGGACTGGCCTTCGGCCTCGCCTGCGCGACCGTGATCGACCAGATCGCCGTGCCGCTGTCCGGCTTAGCCCGACCACCCTGGCGCTATACCGTGCGTACCCATCTCTATGGCTACGCCTCGCACCTCGTGTTCGGGTTCGTGACGGAAGCCGTGCGCCGCGCCCTCCGCCGCCGCAAGGCCGCGCGTGCAGAGGGTCGAGGCGTCACGCTCGAGGACGTGTCGGTGCCTCTGCTCCTGGGCCTCGCGAACGGGCAGCGTACGTTCACTCCGGCCGCCGCGGTCACGATCGCGGCGGCCGGAAGCAACCTCGGCCTCAAGGGTACGCCCCTGTCGTTCCTCGCGTCGCCATGGGCCGGCCTGATCATGAGCACCGCCGCGATCGGCGAGTACGTGGCCGACAAGCAGCCGGGCATTCCCGCCCGCATCACTCCCCCCGCCCTCGCCGGACGCGCGATCGGCGGCGCCTTGTCCGGCGCGGCGACCGCGCGACCCGGGCGTGCGCTGCTTGCCGCCGGTATCGGAGTCGCAGGCGCGCTCGCCGGCGCCTACATCAGCTATCGTGCGCGTGCGGTACTGGCCCGCGCGCTCGGCCGCGACATCCCGGTGGCCTTTGCCGAAGACGCACTGTCGCTGGTCGGCTCCGCGGCGCTCACCGGCTACGCCGCGCTGCGCGAAAACCAGCGGCAGACACGAGCCGAGCTAGCGATAGCCGCGTGATTGCCATAGGTTAGCAGCGCCCCGGCCCTTGTGCCGGGCGCCTGCGACCCCAATGTCGACACGATGGGTACCATTGTCGCCATTCTCTCGCAGCTCTTCTGGGGCGTCACCGTCGGAGCCTTGAGTGGTACCGCCGCCGCGATCGTGAAGCTGTTCGCCATGGCCGGCGGCGTTTTCGGCAGCGGCTTTGCCGTGCTCAACTGGCGCAAGTTGCGCGAGCGTCTCCGCTTCAAACGCTGAGCCGAGCTTCGGCGCCGCACCTGCGCGGTCAGGCGCTGCCAAGGCCGATCGGTATCGGCGTACCGGCCTTGAGGTAGATGCGATCGCCGTCGATCTTGTCGACCTGATCCAGGGCGATGAAGTGATGGGCGTTGTCGCTGCTATCGGTCCGGGTCAGCTTGAGGCGATCGCCTTCGATCGCATCGACAGTGCCCAGATGCCGGCCATGACAGTCGGTCACTTCCATATGCGGCTTGATGCGAAGCTTCTCGAACATGGACTACCTCGTCGATTCGAACCAAGGAACGGTTCGCACCGAGCTGCGTTCCACGGCGCTCGACCCGCCATGCGCGGAACTGCCTCGGCCTCTTCTTATTGCGAACGATTACCATTTACGACACGCAGAGGGTTGTTTTAGGGCGCATCATCCGCTTTGCCTCGTCGGCAACGGTCAAGGACGGGGCATTTCTCCATGCGCAAGTGGCATCGCTGGTTATCGGTCTTCTTCGGCGTGTTTCTCCTCTGGATCGCAGTGACCGGCGTGCTGAGCCAGGTCGCCGTGCTCTGGCCCGGCGGCGGCAGTCCTGACCCGGCAGCGGCGTCCGCCAGCGCGCCCCCGGGGTTCGAGTGCCCCAAGGGCTGGCGTTGCATGCCGCCGCGACCGCAAGGCGGCATGCGTTCGCTCGTCGGGCTGTTCCACCATCTCCATTCGGGCGAGACCTTCGGCCCGATCGGCACGGCGATCTCCGTGCTGTCCGGCTTGGCCATGATCTTCTTCGCGTTCTCGGGCTTGTGGCTCTACATCCAGATGTGGCGCAACCGTAAGGAGCGCGCACTCATGCCGCGCTGGTTCTGGCGCTAACCGCATTTCGCCATTGGCCTGTCATGGCGCGTGCCGATAGAACCGCGCCATGATTCCCTTCCGCATCCGCAGCCTCGCGCTGCTCCTTGCGCCGCTGCTCGCCGCCTGCGCGACCTCGCCCTTGCCCCGCCAGGCCGCAGCGGTGCCGTCCGACAAGCCGATCGAGATCGGCATCGTTGCCATCAACGACTTCCACGGCGCGCTCGAACCGCCCAAGCAGGCGGTCAACATCGCCAAGGGCGACGGCACTTATCTCGGAGTGCCGGCGGGCGGAGCGGCCTGGCTCGCCTCGGCCGTGGAGCAGATCAAGGCGGAGCACCCCAATCACGTGGTCGTCGCCGCCGGCGACCTGACGAGCGCCTCGCAGCTCGCCTCCTCGCTCTATCTCGACGAGCCGTCGGTCGGGGTGATGAACCGCATCGGGCTGGAGTTCAACGCGGTCGGCAATCACGAGTTCGACCGTGGTCCGACCGAGCTGCGGCGCCTGCAGGACGGCGGCTGCGAGAAGAACACGCGGCTGGAACCCTGCCGGGTCGAGCCGTTCGCCGGCGCACACTACAAATACCTCTCGGCCAGCACCTTCAAGAGCGACGGTTCCACGCTCTTCCCCGGCACCGGCCTCAAGGTGTTCGACACCCCGGCGGGCAGGATCACGATCGGCTTCATTGGCCTCTCGCTGCGCGCCGTGCCCTCGCTGGTGCGGCCGGAAGCGGTTGCCGAACTGCGCTTCGCCGACGAAGCCGACACGATCAACGCGCTGGTGCCACAGCTGAAGGCCCAGGGCGCTGACGCCGTCGTCGTGCTGATCCACCAGGGCGGCAAGACCAAGCCCGGCAGCGACGTCAACGGCTGCGAAGCCATGGACGGCGACATCCTGCCGATCATCGACCGGCTTGGCCCCGGCGTCGATCTCATCGTCTCGGGCCATACGCATTGGGCCTATGTGTGCGAGCATGCCGGCAAGGACCCCGCCCATCCGATCCTGCTCACCAGCGCCGGCGTCTATGGCGAACTGGTGACCGACATCACGCTGGACTTCGACGCCAAGACCCATGCGCTTGTCGGCAAGTCCGCGCGCAACGTCATCGTCCAGTCGCAGCCCTACCAGGCGACGCGCGGGTTCATCGACAACACCGACCTCGTCCCGCGCTTCGCTCCGCGCGCCGATATCGCGGCTTACGTGAAGCGCTATACCGATGCGGTCGCGCAGCAGATCGCGCGGCCCGCAGGGCATCTCTCGGCCGGGGCGCCGAAGTGGGAAGGCGACGATGGGTGGATGGGTGGTCCGCTCGGCAACCTGATCGCCGACAGTCAGCTCGCCGGCACGCGCCAGCTCGGGGCGCAGCTTGCCTTCACCAACCCCTTCGGCATCCGCACCTCGCTGGTGCCCAAGGCGGATGGTACGGTGACCTTCGGCCAGCTCTACTCCGTGATGCCCTTCAGCAACCAGCTCGTCGTGCAGACGATGACCGGCGCACAGATCAAGGCGGTGCTGGAAGAGGGGCTGGACGACACCAATCCCCGGCAGATGCTCTCACCCTCGGCCAACGTGCACTTCACGTTCGACTTGCGCCGTCCGGCCGGTTCGCGCGTCGTCTCGCTGCTGGTGGACGGCAAGCCGATCGACCCGGCCAAGTCCTACCGCGTCGCCACCAACAGCTTCCTGTCGGAAGGCGGCGACTTCTTCACGACCTTCACCAAGGCGACCGACAAAGTGCGCGCCGGCATCGATGTCGACGCGTTCGAAACGTGGCTTTCGGCCGTGCCCATGCGCACTCTGCCGGTGGAGACGCGCGGGGTGCGGCTGGACCAGTAGCGGTCCGGCTCAGCCGAACAGCCAGGTGCCCAGCAGGCGGTGGAAGGGGAACGTGAAGAAGCCTGCGGTCAGCAGGGCGCCGATCGTCAATCCGCGCACGATCCGGCGGTGCCGCCCATGATCGTGCCGCCGTGCGGTGATGACGAGCGCGGGTAGCAGGCAGAGCACCACGACCGAAAGAATGTGGATCAGGCTGAAATGGCCTGGCCGGGTCAGCTGCAGCGCGAAGCTGTCGAGCGCCGTCAGCCCGAGCGCCGCGACCCAGGCATAGCCGAGCACGCGGTGCCGCCGCGTTCCGCGTGGATGCCACAGGATCAACGGCGTGAGCGCGAGCGTGGCGATCATCGTCGCGAGATGGACCCAGAGCACCGCGGGCAGCCGGTGCCAGTCGGCGTGCCCTTTCGCGAGCGCCACCAACACGAAGCCGAGCAGTACGATCGCAAGAACGCCCAGGACTCGCTCCGTCCGGTCGGGGGCCAGGTTGTAAGGGCCCTGAGCGTTCCGACCTGCGGCACTTGCGCTTGTCGCCATTAGAAGCCTTCCCCCTTGGGCCAGCCGGGAGCGGCCAGACCCATCACTTTGAACAGATCGCCCATCTGGTCGGCGGCGGTCAGGCGGTGCCTTGCCCGCTCGATCACCGCGGCATGCGCCGGCGCGGCGGCGGCAAGTGCGCGGGCACGCATGTCGATGCCGAGAGCGCGCAACCACTCGCTTTGCGTCACCGTGCCGAGCACACGGCAGTCCCGCGCCAGGGCCACGTTGCCGAGCGTCGCGAAGTCGACGAGCGCGGTCAAGTCCGCCTCGCCCGGCGCCGCGAAGGGATCGACCTTCTCATGCGCGCGCACCGCCTGCAGCGTCGAACCAGTACGCGCCTCGTCGTAGCCGTAGTCGATGAACAGGGCCGCGCCGCCTTGCGCCACCAGCCGACCGGCCGCTTCGAACACCACCGCCGCCGCGCCCGGGCAGGTTTCCAGCAGTGCCCCGACCTCGGCATCGCGCCAGACGGCGGGCACGGCCGCGTCCATCGGCCGATCGCCGGCCACTGCCACGAAGGCCTCGCCCTCGAGCGCGACCATCCGCTCGCGCCAGCCTTGCGGCGTCTTGACGAGTTGCCGCACCGGCAGCGCATCCAGGAACTCGTTGGCGACGAGCAGGATCGGTCCCGACTGGGGCACGGTCGAGAGGTCGTGGTGCCAGCGCGCCTGCGGCACCGCCTCCAGCTGCAGCGCCTTGAGCGTCGTCGATGTCTCGACGAAATGGACCTGGGGTTCGAGGCCGTGGGGCCGCGCGGCGCGCAGGACATCACGTGCGAGCGTGCCGCGTCCGGGGCCGAGTTCGATGTAGTGCACGGGATCGGGCTTGCCGGCGCGCGTCCAGATGTCGGCCAGCCAGAGGCCGATCAGCTCGCCGAACATCTGGCTGATCTCGGGCGCGGTGATGAAATCGCCCGCCTCGCCCAGCGGATCGCGCGAGGCATAGTAGCGCGCGTTCGATTCGCCCATGTAGTGCGAGAGGCTGATCGGGCCGGTGTTGACGATCAGCCGCCGGAAGATCTCGGCGAGCGGCGCGGCGCCGTCGTCGGTCATGCGGTAAGCGGTCGCCCGCTGGCCAGCGGCGGCTTGCTCAGCGCGCGGGCGATGATCAGCAGGCCCAGCGCCATCAGCGGCAGCGTCAGCCACTGGCCCATCGACAGGCCGGTGCGCATGGCGAAGTCCTGGAGTTGCTCGTCCGGCTCGCGGAAGAACTCGACGAAGAAGCGCGCCAAGGCGATCCCGGTCGCGAACACGCCGACGAGCAGGCCGGGGCGGTAGCGGGCGCGGGTCCGCCAGAACAGCAGCAGCATGACGATCATCATCGTCAGGCCCTCGAGCCCGGCCTCGTACAACTGGCTCGGGTGCCGAGCCTCCGGGCCCGCGCCCGGAAAGACCATGGCCCAGGGAACGCCGGGGCCCGCCTTGCGGCCCCACAGCTCGCCGTTCACGAAGTTCGCCAGCCGGCCGAACATCATGCCGAACGGCACGCAGACCGCGATGTAGTCGGCGACGCGGATGAAGCTCAGCCCACCGCGCCAGGAGACCCACGCGATCGCCAGGATCACTCCGATGAGGCCGCCGTGAAAACTCATGCCGCCGTGCCACAGCGAGACGAGCTCGGCCGGGTGCAGCCAGAGGCTGGGAATGCCGGTGTCCCCGCCGGTGTAGAACGTCGCGTAGCCGAGCCGGCCGCCCAGGATGATGCCGATCGTGCAGTAGAAGAACAGGTCGTCGGCATGGCGCTGCGCCAGGGGCGCGCCGGGGGCCTTGATCATCCGGGTGAGATGCCAATAGCCCAGGACGATGCCCGCCAGATAGGCGAGCGAGTAGTAGCGCAGCGTGAAGAAGCCCAGGTCGATGCCGTTGCGCAGGCCGAGATCGGCCCAGTGGATCGGCTCATGAACCGCGGCGGCGGCGGCGGAAAGAATCAGCAAGCGGGCGGCCTCGCGTAGGGGCGGCGCGCAAAGGGTTCAGCGCCGCTTTCGGGCGCCTTCTGGCATAGCCCCGCCCGCGAGGAAAGGCGGGTTTTGCGCTTGAAAGGCGCTGCGATGCACAGCGGATGCATGCCGGATGCAGCGCTTTTGCACGCCGGTGCACACCCATGGTCGTTGTCGTGCACCACACGTGCACCACACTCAGGTGGCGGCGGCCTCCGGCACGGTATCGGCCTGGGGTACGGAGTCCTCGGTAGCCGGCGCAGCAGGCCCGCCGGACCGCGCCGTCGCACCGGAGGCGGTATCCACCTCGGGCGCTGCGAGCGGTGGCGCCGATGTCGCGGTGTCGTAAGGCAGCATCGCGTCGCTGACCGAGCCGGGCAGCACCTTGCCCTCGGCAGGACCGGTGGCGCTGGCTTCCTTCTTGCTGCCGCAACCGGCGAGCGTGGCCAGCAGGAGCAGGCCCGCGACCCGCAGCGCGCTCATTCCGCCGCCTCGCGCGCGCAGGGACGGTCGAGCGCCGCCAGGAACGAATCGGCGTGGCGGAGCAGGGCATCGTCCCAGGCCTGCGCCGTGACCGGGCGGCCGAGCCGCGCCATGCTGGTCACTCCGAACTCCTCGATCCCGCACGGGACGATGCCGGCGAAATGCGAGAGATCGGGACTGAGATTGACCGAAAAGCCATGCATCGTCACCCACTTGCGAATGCGCACGCCGATGGCGCCGATCTTCGCCTCGCGCCCGTCGACGTCCTGCGTCCAGATACCGATGCGCCCCTCGCTGCGAAAGCCGGTGACGCCGAAGTCGCCCAGCGTGTCGATCACCCACCCTTCCAGCGCGTGCACGAAGCCGCGCGCGTCGCGCGCCCGCTTGCGCAAGTCCAGCAGCACATAGCCGACGCGCTGGCCGGGACCGTGATAGGTGTAGCGCCCGCCCCGACCCGCCTCGACCACTTCGAACCGGGGATCGAGCAGCTCGGCGGCCGCGGCGCTGGTGCCGGCGGTGTAGACCGGCGGATGCTCCAGCAGCCAGACCAGCTCGCGCGCCTCGCCTGCCGCGATCGCCGCATTGCGTGCGCTCATCTCCTCCAGCGCCTCGCGATAGTTCACCGGCTGACTGGCGATGCGAAGCTCGATGTCGCCCGGAAGGGAAGGACCGGAGTGGGTCATGGCGCGGTGCGTGGCCCCAATCGCGGCGCTTATCAAGGGGGACTTTCTTCCGGAGCCGGGGCCGCGTAGGGCGGGGGCCCATGCCTGCGGAGACCACGATGAAGCTCGACAGCAACCGCGCCTGGAAAGAGGCGTCGCGCAACGTCTCGCGCAACCGGGAGCCGCTGCTGGCGGTCGCGGGCGTGTTCTTCCTCCTGCCGCAGCTCGTCCTGTCGCTGTTCTTCCCGCAGCCCGAGCAGACGGCGGGAATGAACCAGCAGCAAGTGATCGCGATGGTGCAGGACTACTACGTCGCGACCCTGCCCGCGATCATCCCGCTGGTCTTGTGCCAGGCGCTCGGCACCCTGGCCCTGCTGAGCCTGCTCAGGCACGCGGGCCGGCCGACGGTGGGCGAGGCCCTTCGCCTGGGCCTTGCCGGCGTGCTTTCCTATCTGGGCGCGCAGATCCTGCTGGGCATGGCTCTGGGCATCGCCGGCGGGACGGTGCTCGCCATCCTGGCCATGAGCGGCATCCCGGCGCTCGCGGTCGCCGGGTTGGGGCTCATGCTGGTGCTCGCCATCGCGATCGGCGTGCGGGTATCCCTGTCGGCCGCCGTCGTGGCGATCGACGGCGAGCGCAACCCATGGCGGGCGCTGCGCCGGTCGTGGGAGATCACCGCCGGAAACGGCGCAAGGCTCCTGGGCTTCTACGCCCTGTTCATGATCGCGTTCATCGTGATCCAGATCATCGTCGAGCTGGTGGTCGGCATTCCGCTGACCTTCGTGGGCCGGGACAATTCGATCGCGAACACGATTGCCGCTCTGGTCACGTCAGCGACGAACACCCTGGTCGCGGTATACTTGGTGGGCATCGTCGGCGCGGTGCATGCGCAGCTGACCGGCGCTCCCTCCGATCAGGAGCGCCGGGTCTTCGAGTGAGCCGCCGCGCTCAGCTGTCATCCTCGGCGAAATCCTCGTCGGCCGCGTTGCGCGCGCCGTACTTGTTCTCGAGGTCGTCGTAAGTCTCTTCGCCGTCGAACGCGCCCATATCGAGGCGTCCGCTGCTCTCCATCTGGTTCATCCGGTCGATCAGGTCCGGCGCGTCGATGTCCTCGATGCCGCTCTTGTCCTTGACGCTGTCGCCCGGCGCGTGCTCGTCGACCCCGTCGATGGCCTCGTCGGCGACGGTTTGCGCCTGGGTCTCCTCATCCTCCTGCTCGGGAACGATATCCTCGCGCGAGAGGTCGGTGCGGTCGATCATCAGCTGTCTCCTTCACCGGCAGAACGGACGGGTGAAGGAGAGGGTTCCGCGGGAGCGGCGCGTGGATCGCGCCGCTTGGATTGGGCCGCTTGGATCGGGCCCCTTGGATCGGGCCCCTTGGATCGGGATGGGCGGCTCAGAGGCTGGGGACGGGCTTCTCGCCGGAGTAGTCGTAGAAGCCGCGGCCGGTCTTGCGTCCGTACCAGCCCGCTTCGACGTACTTCTGCAGCAGCGGGGCGGGCCGGTACTTGGGATCGCCGGTGGTCGCGTGGAACACCTTCATGATCTCGTACAGCGTATCGAGGCCGACGAAGTCGCACAGCGTCAGCGGACCCATCGGGTGGTTCAGGCCGAGGCGGCAGCCCGCGTCGATGTCCTCGACCGAAGCCAGCCCCTCGCCCAGGACGAAGATCGCCTCGTTGAGCATCGGGCACAGGATGCGGTTCACGACGAAGCCGGGCGCGTCGCCGGCGAGCACTACCGTCTTGCCCAGTGCCTCGCCGAACGCCTTCATCCGCGCGACGGTGTCCTTGGAGGTCGCGAGCCCGGGGATCACCTCGACCAGGCCCATGAGCGGCACCGGATTGAAGAAGTGCAGGCCGCAAAAGCGCGTCGGATCGGGTGAGTTCGCCGCCATGCGCGTGATCGGGATCGAGCTGGTGTTCGAGGCCAGGATGGCCTCGGCGCCCAGCACCTTGCCCGCCGCCTCGAAGATCTTGGCCTTGATGTCCTCGCGCTCGGTCGCCGCCTCGATGATGAGATCGGCGCCGCTCATCGCGGAGTAGTCGGCGGCCGGGGTCACGCGCGCGAGCAGCGCGTCGGCATCGGCCTGCGTCAGCTTCTCCTTGGCCACGAGCTTGGCAAGGCCCTTGGCGATGCCCGCCTTGCCTTTCTCGGCAAGCTCGATCGAGACGTCGGACAGGATCACGTCCATGCCCTTGGAGGCGACGGTCTGGGCGATGCCCGTACCCATGATCCCCGCGCCGATGATCCCGACTGTCTGCACTGCAAGCCTCCCTCGATTGAGCCGAATGCCCGCTGCCTAGCGGCATTGCCGGTCCAAGGGAACGGGGCGTCGTGCGTCTAGCGGTTTTGCCCGGGCACCCAGAGCACGTCGCCCTCGCCGGCCGCGTTGACCGCCCTGGCGAGCACGAAGAGATAGTCGCTCAGCCGGTTGATGTAGGCGAGTGCCGCCGGGTTGGCCGGCTCCATCGCCGCCAGCGCGGTCGCGGCGCGCTCCGCCCGGCGCACCGACGCGCGGGCGATGTGGACGCGCGCCGCCGCCTCGCTGCCGCCTGGCAGGATGAAGCTGCGCAAGGGCTCGAGGCTTTCGTTCAGGCTGTCGATCTGCGCTTCCAGCCAGTCCACTTGTCCGGCCACGATGCGCAAGGTCATCTCACCGGGCGCGAAGTCGCTGCCGGGCGTCGCGAGATCGGCGCCGAGGTCGAACAAGTCGTTCTGGATGCGGGTCAGCGGGGCGGCGTGCTCGCTTCCGGCCAGCGCACAGACGGCGAGGCCGATGGCGCTGTTCGCTTCATCGACGGCGCCGATCGCCTCCATGCGCGGCGCATGCTTGGCAAGGCGCGAACCGTCGACGAGACCCGTCGTCCCATCGTCTCCGGTACGCGTGTAGATGCGATTGAGGCGGACCAAGAGGAGAGCCGCTGCCGCTTAGCGCGAGGCGGCGAGCAGCACCGCGACGACGACGACCGCCATCGCCTGGTACTTGATGCGGGCGAACATCATCTTGTTCTGGAGCAGCTGCATCTCGCTCGCGCCCGTCGAAGGATCGCGTTCCAGATCCATCTTGGTGCTCTTCAGGAAGGCCACGATGCCGCGCACGAGGCTGACGACCACCATGATCATCAGCACGGCGATGACGGGGATGAGGATGTAGTTCATGGGCCCGTATGTAGGCTTTTCGACAGGGAAATGCCAGCCGGGAGGCACCCGGCCCGAAGGGCAGCGGCAAGCGCGCGCCCGTCCTCCCCGGCGCGCCTGCGGTCGGCCAGCGAAGGCGCGTTGCGGCGCTTCGCCAGCTTGCGTCCGTCGCCCTCGACCAGCAGCGCGTGGTGGTGCCACGTGGGCACCGGCAGATCGAGCAACGCCTGGAGCAGGCGGTGGACGTGAGTCGCGGCGAAGAGGTCGAGGCCGCGCGTGACCAGCGTGATCCCGTCCGCCGCGTCGTCCAGCGTGGCGGCTAGGTGATAGCTCGCCGGCAGATCCTTGCGCACCAGCACGACGTCGCCGAACAGTTCGGGCCGCGCCTGCTGCACGCCCGCGCGTTCATCGACCCACGCCAGCGGACCGCTGCGCGCGATCGCCTGCGCCATGTCGAGCCGCCACGCGGCGCCGGCGGGATCGACGCTCAGGCCCCGGCATGTGCCCGGATAGATCGGCCCGTCCGGCCCCTGCTCGCGCGCCGCGGCCTCGATCTGCGCGCGAGTGCATCGGCATGGGTAGAGCAGGCCCATGGCGCGAAGCCGCTCGCCCGCCGCGGCATAGCGCTCCAGCCGCGCCGACTGGAACACCGGCTCGCCGCGCCACGCCAGCCCGAGCCAGGTGAGGTCGGCGAGGATCTCGGGCACGAGCTCGGGCCGGCTGCGCGCGCCGTCGATATCCTCGATGCGCAAGCGGAACTCTCCGCCGTCCCGCTCGGCCCGATCGTGCGCGACGATCGCCGCGTAGGCGTGGCCGAGGTGCAAGGGGCCGTTGGGGCTGGGGGCGAAGCGCGTGCGGATCATCGAAGAGCGAAGTCTCTAGCCTCTCGGCCGGCCTGGCGGAACGGCGATCCGGGTGGCGCTGCCTGCCTGTGGATTGCTGCGGCGCCGAGGCGCACGAGCAACTTGACGGCGAGTCGCGCAAATGCTGCAATCGCGCGCATGACTTGCCATCAAACCGCAATGTCGCCCTGCGACTGGAGGCCATGCTCAAGGCGGAGCTGATCGAGCGCGCGGCGCGGTTCCGCAGCGCGGAGGATGATCCCTCCCGAAGTCTTGCCGACTGTCCCGCCTTGGTATTGAACGCGGACTACACACCGCTCTCGTACTATCCCTTGAGCCTTTGGCCCTGGCAGACGGCGGTCAAGGCCATCGTCCTGGAACGGGTCGATGTCGTCAGCACGTACGAGCGGGTGGTGCATTCGCCGAGCTGGTCGATGCAGATCCCCTCGGTGATCGCGCTGCGCCAGTACGTGCGGCCGTCCGAGTTCCCCGCCTTCACCCGCTTCAACGTGTTCCTGCGCGATCGCTTCAGCTGCCAGTACTGCGGAAGCCCGCACAACCTGACGTTCGATCACGTGGTGCCGCGGCGCCTGGGGGGGCGCACGAGTTGGGAGAACATCCTCACCGCCTGCGCGCCGTGCAACATGCGCAAGGGCGGCCGCACGCCCAAGCAGGCGAACATGCCGCCGCTGCTGCCGCCGATCCGGCCGACGAGCTGGCAATTGCAGGAACGCGGGCGCGCCTTTCCGCCCAACCATCTTCACGAGACCTGGCGCGACTGGCTCTACTGGGATGTCGAACTGGAGGCCTGACGGATCAGGCTTTCTCCAGCGTGCACTGCAGCGGGTGCTGATTCTGGCGCGCGAAGTCCATCACCTGGTTCACCTTGGTCTCGGCGATCTCGTACGGGAAGATGCCGCACACGCCGACGCCCTTCTGGTGAACGTGCAGCATCACGCGCGTCGCCTGCTCCAGGTCCATGTGGAAGAAACGCTTGAGCACCATGACGACGAACTCCATCGGCGTGTAGTCGTCGTTCAGCATCAAGACTTTGAATTGGCTAGGCTTCTTGGGCTTTGCCCGAGTCTTGGTGGCGATGCCGATCTCGCCCTCGTCACCCGGGCGCCCGCCACCCTTGCCGCCGCCATCGCCGCCATCACCGTCCCCATCGTCGGCCGCGCGCGGCGGCAGGAGGCGCTGGGAATCGGTAAGGGCCATGTGGGGGGTCATCGTGACAGAATATCGCAAGCGCGGCGTGATCTTCAAGATGCCCAGGGGATTGCCTGGACACGCTTGTGACACACACACGGCGCACATACAGCACAAGGGGCCGAACGGCGAACCGTCCGGCCCCTGAGGCAATCCGTGAGTCGGGATCAGAGCGAAGAGGTCTGACGCGCCTTCTCGACCGCGAGGCTGACACGGCCCGAGATCGGAGCGAACGAGTCGCTCACCAGCTTGAGCATCGCTTCGCTGTTCTTCGAGCCATACGCCACCGCGCTGTCGAAGCTCTTGCGGACCATGTCGCTCTGGATCTTGAGGAAGTCGGTCGGCGACTTGGCGGCGGCGAGTTCCTTGAGATCGCTGGTCGCGGTCTCGAACGCGGTGCGGCTTTCGGCGGCGAACGTGCTGCCGAGATCCTGCACGCCCTCGGCGAAGATCTTGCCCGATTCCATCAGGGCCTCGACGTTGCCCTTGGTGAATTCGCCGACTTCGCCAAGCACGCTCGTGCTCTTCTCGAAAGCGGCCTTGGCCTTCGCCTGCGCTTCGGTGATCGCGTCTTGGAAGCCGCTGAAATTGGTCGTCATGTTCATGGTGAGATCCTTGAAAGAGGCAGTTGGCGTGACGTTAAACGGGGTGCGGGTATGAGCGGCAAGCGGTGCTGACGCGCCGATTGCCCCGTTAGAAACAGCCGCGCTCGCGGCCTTCGCTGCCGGCCTGGGAACCGCACCCTCGACGGGTGTCGGCTTCACAGTTGCAGGAACTTTACGCGGCTTGGCCGGCACCACCGCCGCAATCGCAGCTTTGGCGGGTGCGGGCGGAGCCGAGATCTTCGCCTTCGGCATGGGCACGCTTGGCTTCGAAGGGAGTGCCTTGGAAGCGACTGGCTTTGCTGCCCCAGTCTTTTCAACCAACGGCTTTTCGGCCACCGGCTTTTCGACCGGCTTGCTGACCTTCGGAGCGTCCACTTTGGGACCAGCCACCTTGACCGCAGCGACCGGAGCCGCCGCAACCGGAGGCGTCTCCGCCGCCACATCAGGCTTCACTTGTGGAGCCGGAGCCGGGACCGGAGGCGCAGGTACTTCCGATGCCGCCGTCACTGCAGGCGCTACCACAGGGGGAGCCGCCTTGGTCGCCACGGGCGCTTCGGTCTTCTTGTCTTGCGACTCGGCCATGTTCGGCAATCCTGCAATGCCACTGATTCGCTTGGCGAATTGCGGACTATTCCGCATGTTGCATCGCAAAATTAGGTTATCGCAGGTGCGAAGTCAAGATGGTTATGTTGCAGTGCAGCATAAATCTGCAGCATGCGTTTCAGCGCAAGGCGACGTAGCGTCCCGGCGCCTCTTCGATCGCGCGATCCCCCCTGCCGCCCGGGCGCCGCTTGCCCCGCGCCGGCACGCGTTCGTCGTCGATCGATTCGAGCCATGCGCGCCAGTGCGGCCACCAGCTACCGGGGTGCTCGGTCGCTTGCTCGACGAAGTCCGCGAGCGAATCGGCCTTCGTTTCGGTCGTCCAGTACTGGTACTTGCCGCTGGCCGGCGGATTGACGACGCCGGCGATGTGGCCGGAGCCGGCCAGCACGAACGTCCAGGGCCCGCCAAGGTGCCGCGTCATCTTCCAGACGCTCTGGGGCGGCGCGATGTGATCCTCACGCCCGGCCTGGATGTAGGCCGGCGTCGTGATTCGGCGCAGGTCGATGGGAGCGCCGCAGGCTTTCAGCGCGTCGGGAACGACCATCCGATTGTCGCGGTAGAAGTCGCGAATGTACTCGCGATGCCAGCGCGCCGGCAGGTTGGTGACGTCTCCGTTCCAGTGCAGCAAGTCGAACGCGGGGTGATCCTCGCCCCTGAGGTAATTGCGCTCGACGTAGTTCCAGATGAGATCGTTGCCGCGCAGCAGGTTGAACGTGGCGGCCAGGTATCGTCCGTCGACGAAGCCTTCGGGTGACAGGCGGCCCAGCAGCCCGAGCTGCTGGTCGTCGATGAAGTGCTTGAGGTCGCCCGCCTCGTCGAAATCGACCTGCGCGGTGAAGAACGTCGCGCTGGCGACCTTGTCGGCCTCCCCCTTGTAGGCGAGCACCGCGAGAGTCGCCGCCAGGGTCGTGCCGGCGACGCAATAGCCGATCGTGTGGACGGCCGGCACTTTCAGCCGCTCGCGCACGACATCGATCGCCTCCACTTGCGCGGCGACGTAATCGTCGAGGAGCACGTCGGCGAGCGAGGCGTCGGCCGACTTCCAGGAGACCATGAACACCGTCACCCCCTGCTCCACCGCCCAGCGCACGAAGCTCTTCTTGGCGTTGAGATCGAGGATGTAGAAGCGGTTGATCCAAGGGGGGAAGATCACGAGCGGCACCTTGAGCACGGTCTCGGTCGTGGGGGTGTACTGGATCAGCTGGAACAGCGGCGTCTCGTGGACGACCTTGCCCGGGGTGGCAGCGATGTTCTCGCCCAGCTTGAACGCGGTCGCGTCGGTGTGGGTCAGCTGGCCGCGCCGCAAGTCGGCGACCATATGCTCCATGCCCTTCACCAGGCTTTCACCGCGAGTCTCGATCGCCCGCTCCCAGGCGACCGGATTGGTCAGCGGGAAGTTCGCCGGACTGAGGCCATCGAGCAGGGCCTTGGTGGCGAACACCACCTGCTTCTTCTTCGCCTCGTCCATCCCCTCGACGCCTTCGGCGAGCTCCAGCACTTGCTCGCAGACCAGCAGGTAGAGCTGGTGCACCAGCGCGAAGAACGGCTGGCTGCGCCAGCTGGGATCGGCAAAGCGCGGGTCGCTGCGCGGAAACCCCGCATCGGCGGCGGCCTCGGGATTCGCACCGATCCCGAACAAGCCCAGCACGCTGTTGGCGAGCGAGAGGCTCTCGTTCCAGAGCCTGTTCTGCACCTCGGGCTTTGCCAGCGGCAACTGCCGGGCGACCGAGCCGGCCTTGGTGAGCCACTGCGACGGATCGAACAGCATGGGCACGGCGGCATTGGTCTTGTTGATCTGCTCGACCTGGAAGTCGGTCCACAGCGTCTGCAGGCGTGCGGCCAGATCGGCCCAGTGCCGCGCCTCCTCCTCGCGTTCCGGAGTCGCCTCGGGCATGAACTGGGCAAAAAGCGTCATGACGCCCTGCGCCTGCACCATCAGCAGCTCGCTGAAGAAGTCGGCGGGCTTGGTCAGTTGGTCTGCCTCGCTGGGCATCAGACGGGATACTCCTCTCGCGATCAGCGCCTAACTGCTGCCGCGAGCCGGCGCTGTCGAGTCCCGCGTGCGTCCGCAACCGTTGAAGCGAACAGCCATTTGCGCACGCGATGTAATCCCCTACAGCGGCTGCGGCGGCGCCGGTGCCGCCGGTCATGAAGTACAAGAGGTCATGGAAGACGAGTTCTACCGCATCAAGCGACTGCCGCCCTATGTCATCGCCGAAGTCAACGCGATGCGGCATGCAGCACGCCAGGCGGGCAAGGACATCATCGACCTTGGCATGGGCAACCCGGACCTGCCCCCGCCCCAGCACGTGATCGACAAGCTGATCGAAGTCGCCCGGAAGCCCAGCGCGCACGGCTACTCGCAGTCGAAGGGCATTCCCGGCCTGCGCCGCGCCCAGGCGAATTACTACGCCAAGCGCTTCGGCGTCGAAGTCGACGCCGAGCGTGAGGTCGTCGTCACGATGGGTTCGAAGGAAGGGCTGGCGAGCCTCGCCACCGCGATCACCGCGCCCGGCGATGTCGTCCTCGCGCCCAACCCGAGCTATCCCATCCATACCTTCGGCTTCATCATCGCGGGAGCGACCATCCGCTCCGTGCCGACGACGCCGGACGAGCACTACTGGCGCTCGCTGGACCGGGCGATGGCCTTCACCGTTCCGCGGCCCTCCATCCTCGTGGTGAACTATCCGTCGAATCCCACGGCCGAGACGGTGGACCTTGCGTTCTACGAGCGCCTCGTCGCCTGGGCGAAGGAGAACAAGGTCTGGGTCCTGTCCGACCTTGCCTATTCCGAGCTCTACTACGACGGCAATCCGACGCGCTCGATCCTGGAAGTGCCCGGCGCCAAGGACATCGCGGTCGAATTCACCTCGATGAGCAAGACGTACTCGATGGCCGGGTGGCGCATCGGTTTCGCGGTCGGCAACCAGAAGCTGATCGCGGCGATGACGCGCGTGAAAAGCTACCTCGACTATGGCGCGTTCACGCCGGTGCAGGCCGCCGCCTGCGCCGCGCTCAACGGGCCGCAGGACATCGTCGAGAAGAACCGCCAGCTCTACCAGAAGCGGCGCGACGTGATGGTCGAGGCGTTCGGCCGGGCCGGATGGGATATCCCGCCGCCGCGCGCCTCGATGTTCGCCTGGGCCCCCTTGCCGCCGGCGCTGCGCGAGATGGGCAGCCTGGAATTCTCCAAGCAGTTGCTCACCCATGCCGAAGTCGCGGTGGCACCGGGCGTCGGCTACGGCGAGGATGGCGAGGGCTTCGTGCGAATCGCCCTGGTCGAGAACGAGCAGCGGCTGCGCCAGGCGGCGCGCAACGTGAAGCGCTACCTCGCCTCCATGGGCGTGAACGCCGCAGCCGTCTGAGCAGATAAAATAGACGGCCTGCACAATTGATACAGGTCGTCTGTCATCTGTTTCAGGTGCCCTGAGACCACCAAGATACGCAGTTTTCCTGAGCCATTCGGCCGTTTCGAGCCGGAGATTCGCACAGGAGAAGTGGCGCATGCGCGTGTTCCAGTGGTTCTCGCACGAGGATGCCATCCCGGCCCGGCACGATCTGCGCCGGCTGGGGTGGACCTTGAACGAGGAGCCGGGCGACACCGGCGCGATCCAGCTCATCGACTTCCATAGCCCGGCCGCTGTCGGGCGGCTCAGGCCGGCAACGTCCGCCGCGCCGACCTCGCTGCAGCGCATGATGTTCACGAACGTCGACCGCCCGAGCGACCGCGCGCAGCTGCTGCGCGGCGGGGCCGGGGACGCGGTGCCGGGCGAGATCGATCTGCTCGAACTCGAGTCGCGCGCGCTGCGGGTGCTCGAACACGCGCGTTCGCTGCCGCGCACCCGCGACCTCGGGCGTCTGCGCCTCGATCTGCTGACCCGCGCGGCCTATGTCGACAACCGCCCTATCGACGTCGGCTCGCGGGAGTTCGCGATGCTGTGGCGGCTCTCCGATACGCCCGATCACGCGGTCCCGCGCGATTCGATGGTGCAGGACGTCTGGCGGCTGAACCATGTGGAGGCGAACAACGTCGCGGTCCACCTCTCGCGCTTGCGCAACAAGCTGGCGACGGCAGGCCTGCGCGATGCGGTCGAGACGCTGCAGGGCGCCTACTGCCTGCGCGTCTCGGCCCTGTCGCTCTAGGCAGAGCGGGGCGACGTCTCCGTGTAGGCGGCAAGGTCGTGCGGGGTGTTCACGTTGGCCGGATCGCGGGCAAGCTCCACGAACCGCGCGCCGATCATCTCGGCGAAGCGGAACATGGCGTGCGGCCCGTCGCCGTGAAGGAACGCGTCCAGCTGCGCCGAGGCGCTCGCGGGCCAGTGGCCGACCACCGGCTGGACCTTCAGGCACGCGGGCGCGGCACCGAGCCGCTGCGGCAGGTCGTCCGGGAGACCCAGCGAATCGACCCCGCAGGTCAGGACCGAATCGTACCCCTCGTCGGCGGCGAGATGCAGCGCGGCTGCCAGACCGGCCAGCGGCCCCATTCCCGCTCGCGGCGAATCGGGCAGGGTCGGTGCGGGCGCCGTCTCCCGGCCCACGACCACGACGTGATCGCACCATCCGGATAGCGCATCGACTGCGATCGCGAGCAAGGTGCGGCCATCATGTTCGGCAAGCGCCTTGTCGCTCCCGAATCGGCTCGACAGTCCGCCGGCCAGCACTGCGCCCAGGATCATGCTCGTCTCCCATCACCAGGCCATGACAACTTCCCGACGAAGCGGCGGTTGCTGACGCTGCGGCGCGCAAACGCAAAAGGCGCGCCGGTTGCCCGGCGCGCCTTTCATCGGACTGCAAAGTGCAGCGTCGTTACAGACGCTTACTTCTTCAGTTCGGCCTCGGCGTCGGCAGCAGCGTCCGAAGCGGCAGCGGCGGCATCGCCGGCAGCGTCAGCGGCCTTGGCGCCCGCGTCCTTGGCGGCGTCCTTGGCGTCTGAAGCAGCGTCCGAAGCGCTGGCAGCGGCATCGCCGGCGGCGTCGGCAGCATCGCTCGCAGCGCCGCTCATGTCTTCGGCAGCCGAGCTCGCGGTCGCGTCAGCCGCGTCCTGGGTCTTCTCCGAGCAGCCGGCCATCGCCAGAACGCCGAAAGCAGCAGCGGCAGCAATAACGATCTTGCGCATTTCTTGTATTCCCTAGTCGTTATACCAAGTCGAGCGGTCAATGCCGCAGCAAAGCCAACCCCCAGGGTAGACTTCCGTGCTCCGCATAAGCAGCTTGTCGCTTGCACGCAAGCATTCGCCGAAAACGGGCGTGTGGAGATTTCGCCGGGCGAGCCGGTCGAACCGCAAGGCAAGAGCTCGGGCGAATGGTTCCGCTTGCTGCTGACGCGCCGCGCGCGCGCTGCTACCACGCCGCGATGGAGCCCAAGCAGCATCTCTACCTGGTCGACGGATCGGCCTACATCTTCCGCGCCTACCATCGGCTTCCGCCGTTGACCAATCCCGAGGGCACCCCCGTCGGCGCCGTCTACGGCTACACCACCATGCTGTGGAAGCTGGCCGACGACCTCAACAAGGCGGACGGGCCCACGCACCTCGCCGTGATCCTCGACAAGGCCTCGACCTCCTTCCGCAACGAGATCTACGACCAGTACAAGGCCCACCGCCCGCCTCCCCCTGAGGACCTGGTGCCGCAGTTCCCGCTGATCCGTGACGCGACTCGCGCCTTCAGCCTGGCCTGCATCGAGGAGGACGGCTTCGAGGCCGACGACCTCATCGCCAGCTACGCCCGTGAGGCGACTCGGCGCGGCTGGGACGTGACGATCGTCAGCTCCGACAAGGACCTGATGCAGCTCGTCGGCAAGTGCGCCGCTCCCAACGAGGGCCACGAGGGCGGCTGCATCGACATGCTCGACACGATGAAGAACCAGCGCATCGACGTGCCGGAGGTGGTCGAGAAGTTCGGCGTGCCCCCCGAGAAGGTCGGCGACGTGCTCGCGCTGATGGGCGATTCGGTCGATAACGTGCCCGGCGTCTTCGGCGTCGGCCCTAAGACCGCCAGCAAGCTGATCCAGGACTACGGCGACCTCGAGTCGGCGCTTGCCGCGGCGCCTTCGATGAAGAAGGGCAAGCTGCAGGAGCGCCTGATCGAGCATGCCGACATGGCGCGGCTCTCCAAGGTCCTCGTCACGCTCAAGGAGGACTGCAACCTCCCGGTGCCGATCGAGGACTTCAAGCTCGATGCGATCCCACCCGAGCCGCTCGCCGCGTTCCTGACGCGGCACGGCTTCACCAGTCTGCTCAAGCGGCTCGACGGCGGCCACGGCAGCCCGGAGCGCACGACGCAGCTGCACCCGTCCAAGCCCGTCACCGCCGGCGCCAACCCGATCGAGGGCGCGGCGCGCCAGCCTATGCCCGAGTGGCCGGCAGTCGATCTCGACGCCTACCAGTGCGTCACCACGATCGAAGACCTCGACGCCTGGATCGCCCGCGCCTTCGACGCGCGGCTCGTCGCGATCGATACCGAGACCTCCGCGCTCGATGCGATGCGCGCCGATCTCGCCGGCGTCAGCCTCGCACTCGGGCCGAACGATGCCTGCTACATCCCGCTCGGCCATGGCGGCACCGACATGTTCGCCGAGAAGCCTGAACAGATCGCGCTCGACCTTGCGCTCGATCGGCTGAAGCCGCTGCTGGAGAGCGATGCCGTCCTCAAGGTCGGGCAGAACATCAAGTACGATCTCAACGTCTTCGCCCGGCACGGCATCCACGTCGCCCCAATCGACGACAGCATGATCATCAGCTTCTGCCTCGATGCCGGCCGCCAGATCGAAGGGATCGGCGGCGGTCACGGCATGGACGAGCTGTCCGAGCGGCACCTCAGCCACAAGACGCTGACCTTCAAGGACATCTGCGGCACCGGCAAGAAGGCGATCCCCTTCGGCGAAGTGCCGCTCGACCGCGCCACGCGCTACGCTGCCGAGGATGCCGACGTGACTTGGCGGCTCCACCAGCTGCTCAAGCCCAGGCTCAGCCACGAAGGCGGCACGCGCATCTACGAGCGCGTCGACCGGCCGCTGATCCCGGTGGTCGCGCAGATGGAGCGCCACGGTATCAAGGTCGATCGCGACAAGCTGGCCGGTCTCTCCAAGGAGTTCGCCACGGCCGTCTCCGCGCTCGAATGCGAGATCTTCGGCATCTGCGGGCAGGAGTTCACTATCGGCAGCCCCAAGCAGCTGGGCGACATCCTGTTCGACAAGATGGGCTACAAGGGCGGGCGCAAGGGCAAGTCGGGCATGTACTCGACCGATCAGGCGATCCTCGAAGGGCTTGCCGCGCAAGGCGCCGAGGTCGCCACCAAAGTGCTCGAATGGCGCCAGCTGACCAAGCTGCGCTCCACCTACACCGAGGCGCTGCAGGCGGCGATCAACCCGGCGACCGGCCGCGTCCACACCAGCTACTCGCTCGTGGGCGCGCAGACCGGGCGCCTGTCCTCGACCGATCCGAACCTGCAGAACATCCCGATCCGCACCGAGATCGGCCGCCAGATCCGCGACTGCTTCGTCGCCGAGCCGGGTAACGTGCTGCTCAGTGCCGACTATTCGCAGATCGAGCTGCGCCTCGCCGCGCACATGGCGGACGTGCCGCCGCTCAAGGAAGCCTTCGCGGCGGGGGAGGACATCCACAGCCGCACCGCGATGGAGATGTTCGGCACGGTCGACCGCGACACGCGCGGGCGCGCCAAGACGATCAACTTCGCCATCCTCTACGGCATTTCGCGCTGGGGCCTCGCCGGGCGCCTGGGGACCGATTCGGACGAGGCGCAGGCGATGATCGACCGCTATTTCGAACGGTTCCCCGGCATCCAGCGCTACATCGTCCACACCCTCGAGCAAGTGCGCGAGCGGGGTTATTCGGAGACCCTGTTCGGCCGCAAGACCTGGTTCCCGCGCATCACCTCCAAGGCCCAGGCCGAGCGCGCCGGGTCCGAGCGCGCGGCGATCAACGCGCCGATCCAGGGCACCAGCGCCGACATCATCAAGCGCGCGATGGCGCGGATGGGTCCGGCGCTGGCCGATGCCGGGCTGGGGCATGTCCGCATGCTGCTGCAGGTCCACGACGAACTCGTGTTCGAGCTGCCGGAAGGCGACGTCTCCGCCGCCTCTCCCGTGATCGAGCGGGTGATGGCGGAAGCCGCCCTGCCCGCCGTGACGTTGGACGTGCCGCTCGGCGTCGAGATCGGCTCGGGCCTCAGCTGGGGAGCGGCGCACTGATGGCGCACTGATGGCGTAGTGCATAACCAGGTATCTTTCACGCACCAGTACCAGTCGTGAAAAGGTATCTTGCGTTGAACAGTACCATGCGATACACACTCCTCATCCGCAGGAGGTGATTCGTGCCAGAAGTCATCGAGACACAGCTGAAGAAAGGAGTGCTGGGCCTGTGCGTCCTCGCGCTCCTCTCGCGCGGCGACAGCTACGCCTACGAGATCGCGAGCCGCATGGCCGACGCGGTCGATATGGGTGAGGGGACGATCTATCCCCTGATGCGCCGCATGCAGTCCGATGGACTGGTCGCGACCTACCTCGCGGAATCTCCCTCGGGGCCGCCGCGCAAGTACTATCGCCTGACCGACACCGGGCGCGAGCGTTTCGCCGCGCAAGTCTCCGAATGGCGCGCCTTCGTCGGCGCCGTCGAAGGCATCCTCACCCCGGACATCAACCCCGCCGCCGCGGAGGCCGACCATGACGCGTAACGACTTCATCCGCCGCCTGCGCAGCGGGCTCAAGGGCATGCCGGCCGAGGATATCGCCGAGATCGTGGCGGACTACGAAGCCCACTTCGACGCCGCCGCCGCCGAGGGGCGGCCCGAAGCCGAAGTCGCCGAGGCGCTGGGCAACCCCGGCCGGCTCGCCCGCGAGCTGCGCCTGGAGGCCGGCATCCGCAACTGGCAGAGCGACCGCACGCCCTCATCCGCCTGGGCCGCGGTCCTGGCGCTGATGGGCCTGGCCACGATCGACATCCTGATCCTGGTCCCGATCGTGCTTCCGATCCTGGGCGTGTTCTTCGCCTTCTATGTCATCGCGCTGAGCCTCTTCGTCGCCGGCGGCTTCGTCGCCATCGCCGGGCCGTTCAGCGGCTTTCCGGGCGGCGTGCTGGTCGCGGTCCTCGGCGGCCTGGGGCTCATGGCCGGTGCCGTCGCCCTCGCCGCGCTGCTGACCATCTTCACCATCTGGATCATCAACGCGCTGATGTGGTTTGGCCGCCTGCACTACAAAGTGATCGAGCCCGCCATCCACCCCCGCCGACGCCGCCTGATCGCGCGCCTGCCCCCGAACCGTCCTGCTCAAGACAAGGAGACCTGCCATGCTCCGCAAGTTGCTCATCGTATTCGCCAGCGGGCTCGTGATCGCGGTCCTCGCCCTCAGCGCCGCCTGGCTCGCCGGCGGCCGCGAGTTTCGCGACAAGGTCGTCCAGGGCGACGTGGACTGGACCTTCGGCGACAGCGACGAGCATGGCCCGCGTGCCACCCGCACGTTCGCGATCACATCGGGGGACCGGGTGGTGATGGCGGTGCCGGTGGACCTCGAGTTCCGGCGGGGCGACCAGGCCGGGATGACGGTCGAGGGTCCCAAGGACGCGGTCGACCGGCTCGTCTGGACCGATGGGCGGCTCTCGCTGAACGGAACCTCGCACAGCCGCCGCGGCCTCAAGGTGGTGATCGTGGC